>Ga0105046_10012580_pt1 | contig 13129 bp, 11 predicted proteins | sample MAT03_FD_78385 | JGI IMG/M metagenome (GOLD analysis project Ga0105046, IMG submission 78385) | Freshwater microbial communities from Lake Fryxell liftoff mats and glacier meltwater in Antarctica - MAT-03 (megahit assembly) | ecosystem: Environmental > Aquatic > Freshwater > Ice > Liftoff... | reverse complement strand
TGTGATTCATTCGTTGATGCCGAAAGGCGTTGAGCACAGGTTCGCCTTGGCGTTGGTATACGCCGTGTTGTGGTGATTCATTCGTTGATGCCGAAAGGCGTTGAGCACAGCCAGCGGCCCGATTGCATCATGGCGACGCGGTGGTGATTCATTCGTTGATGCCGAAAGGCGTTGAGCACGTGGGCATCCCTGACTAGTCACCATCACGGCTCGGTGATTCATTCGTTGATGCCGAAAGGCGTTGAGCACACATCAGCCCCGGTGCCGGTGCCGTATTTTCGAAGAATCAGTGATTCATTCGTTGATGCCGAAAGGCGTTGAGCACGCAGACGTGGAGGCTGCCAGAGCTATCCTGAGTCAGTGATTCATTCGTTGATGCCGAAAGGCGTTGAGCACATGTCTCCTTCGCTGCTCGATCAACGCACGACACCAGTGATTCATTCGTTGATGCCGAAAGGCGTTGAGCACTAGACATGGGGTGCTTTATGGCTGTGGAAGATTTGGTGATTCATTCGTTGATGCCGAAAGGCGTTGAGCACACACATTTTATTGCCCTGGCATCGGACGCTATCACACGTGATTCATTCGTTGATGCCGAAAGGCGTTGAGCACTTGGACGTCAGCAGGTGTCATGCTGCGAGGCAGAAGTGATTCATTCGTTGATGCCGAAAGGCGTTGAGCACTCCTCTGAGCTCAACTGGCGGCTCATCTGAGATTGTGATTCATTCGTTGATGCCGAAAGGCGTTGAGCACAGCTCGACGTCTTCTGGTCGGATCGATTGACCGGGGTGATTCATTCGTTGATGCCGAAAGGCGTTGAGCACATCTCGTCAAATTGCTCGGACAGCTGGCAAAGAAGTGATTCATTCGTTGATGCCGAAAGGCGTTGAGCACCCAATTGCACCGCACTAACAGAAAATTTCATGTCCCTGTGATTCATTCGTTGATGCCGAAAGGCGTTGAGCACGGATAGAAAAAGTTGCAGGTTGCAGGTTGCACGTTGTGATTCATTCGTTGATGCCGAAAGGCGTTGAGCACAATCTGCCGGATTCAGAAACGGCAGGCTGCCGCTGAGTGATTCATTCGTTGATGCCGAAAGGCGTTGAGCACGAGACTGTGATCCCGCAGCTGCTGCTGCATCTGTCCGGTGATTCATTCGTTGATGCCGAAAGGCGTTGAGCACTGTCGGGTGCAGACAAGGAGGGCTGACGCCCAGCCGCGTGATTCATTCGTTGATGCCGAAAGGCGTTGAGCACCAACGCAATGCGATCCTGCGAGCATTCCTTTAGCTCGTGATTCATTCGTTGATGCCGAAAGGCGTTGAGCACAAGTCATCGAAGCGAACAGTGTCAAGAACACGGTGGTGATTCATTCGTTGATGCCGAAAGGCGTTGAGCACGTCTGAGTGACGCGAATAAGAAAAAGGCGCAGCAGGGTGATTCATTCGTTGATGCCGAAAGGCGTTGAGCACGCGGCTCTGCGGTCGGCTGTGAACCTGCTCGGGCGGGTGATTCATTCGTTGATGCCGAAAGGCGTTGAGCACATTTCAGCCGGCGATTTCGGTACGCCTGCCATTACGGTGATTCATTCGTTGATGCCGAAAGGCGTTGAGCACCCCACGCGGTTAAACAGGTAACCAAATGTCCGAAGAGTGATTCATTCGTTGATGCCGAAAGGCGTTGAGCACTTGAGTCACTCGCTGCAAGACTTGAGAAACGAAATTGTGATTCATTCGTTGATGCCGAAAGGCGTTGAGCACATCAGCTGCACGTTTGTGGAATCAAGGACGCGGAGGGTGATTCATTCGTTGATGCCGAAAGGCGTTGAGCACGCTGCTGCCGTGATCACGTTCGCCGCGATTGACCCGTGATTCATTCGTTGATGCCGAAAGGCGTTGAGCACACTCGCCGTGGCGGCGTCACGGCCAACCGTCCGGAGTGTGATTCATTCGTTGATGCCGAAAGGCGTTGAGCACAGATTCGCAGAAACTTTTTTATGGCGCGGCAGCTGGGTGATTCATTCGTTGATGCCGAAAGGCGTTGAGCACAACGCACCGGCGATGCTGTTACGCCCGCCCTGCTTGTGATTCATTCGTTGATGCCGAAAGGCTTTGTTGACTCCGATGCCGGATGGAGCAAACAGATGCCTGAACATTCTGGATCGGTTTCACATCATGAACGAAGTTCGGTGAAGCCATCGACGAGGTCCGGGCAGAAGAGGCCAGACAAATGAAAGAAGACGGCTATGAAGAGCTGCTGAAGAACTCACGATGGTGCCTGCTGAAGCGGCGAGAAAACCGGACGAAGAAACAGACTGTGAAACTGCGTGAACTTCTGAAGTACAATCTTCGCAGGGTCAAAGCGCATCTGATGCGAGAGGACTTCAATCGGCTCTGGCCCTGTCCGTCAACAAAAAGGGCACGTCCGGAACATGGGCCGGCAAGTTTCTGCGTGAATGGTGTGTGCGAGCGAATTGTTCGAAGATCGAGCCGATGAAGAAGCTGTCGAAGACACTGTTGAAACACGAATCCCTGCTGCTCAACTGGTTCGAATCTAATGGCCTGTCTTCCGGTATCGTGGAGGGCTACAGCAACAAAGCCAAACTGACCATGAGAAAAGCCCTTGGCTTCAAGACGTTTGAAAACATCCAAATCGCCCTGTTTCACCAGCTCGGCATACTTCCGGAACCAGAATCTGGCCACAGATTCTGCTGACGAGGCCTTTTTCTGGTGGCACCCGACGGTCGCTGGCCGATCAGCATGACAGCTCACCAGACGAATTGCTGTAGCGACGTGACATACGCAACCTCCCCACTGCCTCGACTGTGTCGGACAGGAACTCACCTGATCACAACGGCATCGAGAGCTTGTCTCTGCAGTGCGTTCGCGGTTTCCAGCCCTCGATAGCCGTTTTTCGCATGGAGTCGGACTCACACTCGCGTGTTTCTGAAAACTTGATGCGACGCTCAGGACTCGCGCCACGATAACGATCGGCCAAATTGCGCTGACGGTACGGCCATTGCACCACACCTCACCAGGCAGCCCATTAGGATCGCCATGTACCAGGGAATTACCGCAGTCAGCAGCTCCCTGGCATTTTACGGTGTTTCGAAATCAAAAGGAGAATTCAGTATGATCCGTTCAGTGATGACAGGATTTATTTCACTGTCCCTGCTCGTCGCCGCAACAGCGCAGGATGAGCAGAAAACGCAGAAGAAAGACTCAGAGCAGCCAGATCAGAAAGATCGTGCGAACAAACTGGGTCAGCAGAGTGACGCAGATCAGGATTCCAAAGTCGGCCAGCCCGTCGCCGAACAGAAGCAACGGACCGAATTGCCGGAATGCCTGAATCAAATTGACCTGAGCGAACAGCAGAAGCAGGAGCTTCTGACCATCTATCGCGAGAGTGATCTCAAATCGCAACAGCTTTGGGACCGTGTCCAGGATCTGCACCGACAGGCAATCAGCATGGAGGCGGCCGTGATCGCGGCCGCTCGGCTGGAAGGCCATGACCACGACGCCCACGGGGATCAGGCTGGCGAGCCAGCCAATACCGACCAGAGGCCCAAGGCGGATCCTGCAGAGACCGGGAAGGGTGCAAGCCCAGTGAACGAGGCCGGTGATAAGGCAGAGAAAACAGCCGCGACATCAAGCCCTAAGGAAAACGCAGAAAAACGCAGGGCTGCTAAAATCCAGGAAAGGGATGACGCCAAACAAACAAAGACCACCCGTCGCGACGAACGGTCGGCGAAAGAATCGGCGCACCCCGGCAAGGACGAGTCGACAGGTTGGCAAGGGCTTGACGGAGATCTGAATATCGTTGCGATTCGTGTCGGAGTCGCACAGCCGGACGGACGCATTCGCGAGTATCTGCTGACTCAGCCGGGTCAGAAGGAAGATCCCGATTCGAACCAGACGTTCCACATTCACCAGGGTCAACTCACGCAGGTATGGAAAGACATCCACGAAGGCCATGAGCAATTGGTGGAACTTGAGGCCAGCACAATCGTGAAGGTGGAAGCTCAATTGACCGAAGTTCAACTTAAAAAGCTCGACGCAACGCAGAGTCAGGCTTCAAACACTCCCAACAGCCAGAGCGACGACTCTCGTCGGTAACGGGCCTCAATACTGAAAGGAAGATTAACATGAAATATCTACTCACGATTGCCATCGCCGCCGCATGCGGGCTGGTTTTACCGTCGTCCGGCGTGGCCCAGGATGTGCGAATCCAGAGGGGGCCGCAAGGATTGAGAATCGGCACTCCCCACCAATTCAGCAACTACGGCTCGAATTCGTACGGTCGTCGGCTGAACCGTTACCAAAGCAACTACGGTTACAATAACAACGCGTACCGCAACGACGGTTACGGACGGTACGGCAACTCCGGCCTGCACGGCTACCATAACTACGACTATTACGGTGGCAATTATGGACGGGTTCGGGACTATCGAAACTATTACGGATCCAACCCGTACCGTGGATACAACAACGGGTATTACAATCGGCCCGGGTTTTCCATGGGAGGCGGCGGCTCTCGCGTCTATTTCGGGTTTTGACCGGGCAATGAGCGATCAGTGCGTGATTTGATCTATCGCTCATTTTTCGAGCCTAAAAATTGCGCAAAAGCCCGTCTGTCGGAATCAGGCGGGCTTGATGCGCTACGCTTCAGTCTCGGTGCTGCAGCTTACGAATCTGTTTTTCGAGTTCCTGAATGAACCGATCAAACTTTGCGATGTCGCCAGCGTTGTTGCCTTGTTCATGCTTGCGGAACCCGAAAAGGTAGGTGATATTCTGAGATCGCCAGCGGTGGAAGTGGAGCTCATTTTTTTCAGAGTGAGCTGGGGAAGCGCTTCACCGTGCGGGTCGACGCCCTTCTGCGAATTGGCGGGAATGCCGAGCAATCGTTCGCGAAAGACCAGAGCTGCACACTCGTAGCGGTGGTCGGTCAGATGCATGCCGGTCTCGGCAAGCGAATGATAAGCCATCGATTCTCTGAAATCAGGGTCGCTGTTCGTACGCGGCCGCGCTGGCGAAGTCTGGTGCTTTGACCGGAGTGCGGTACCGATTTCCCGCAAACGTTTCGAAAAATCTGTGAACATATCGATGAACAACAGGCCGCGCGATTGAGCTACTCCAGATGTTGCTTCGGAGAAGACTTTGATTTTGGGGTCGAACCGCGAAGGAGAAGGAGCTGGCGGAGCAGTCGGCAGCAGTTCTTGCGGCGACACAAGCACGCAGGCAACTCCGGACGCTGCACGTTCATCCAGCAATCGGCCCAACTGTTGCGAGTATTGTTCCGACGTCACTCCGGCTGTCACTGCTTCATTTTGGCCATAACGGATGGATGCCACCGTTGGCTCTTCGGCTCCGATTTGCTCCACCGTGCGCAGACAACCAACACCCGGCTCGTCAAAGATTCCGCGTGAATCGGCGGATCCTGCGTCCGCGCTCCAGCGGAGACTGCGAAACGCCACGTGCTAGTCGTCACACGTGCCGGCCAGTGTGGCTTCGAGGTGTTCTGACAACTGAGACCGTTCAAAGAATGTCGCACCGACAGAGACGACATGATCACCGTCTTCAAACTGAAAAGGATCCGGGCGAACTTTCGCCGGAATGACTGGTGCTGCAAATTTCTCTGGCGCAGCGACGGTGAACCGATCGGCTGGATCGGCGTTAACGGGCATGGCCTCGATCCAGTCGCGGTCCTTGAAGTCTGTCTGCTGCCAGCCGACGGGTGGTACGGTGGATGCCATCCGCCACACGCCACCCACCGCTGATCGTCTTTCTCCCTGAACAGCGGAAATTGAGATGCCCGACACAGCCGTCTTGTCCGCAGAATGCAACTCCATTGCGACTGTGTTTCGGCCCTGCCGCAACAGAGACCTGACGTCAAAACCCACGGCGGCCACGCTGTCGCCGGACTGCCGCAGGGACACGTTCTTCAAAATCCGTTGACCATTCACATACAGCGAACAATGTCCGTCCGTGACGATGGTCAGCTCCGCAGATTCCGATTTTGCCACTGCGGGATCGACAGCCCAACGATACCAGGCACTGGCAGTGCCGTCCTGTACGTTTGATCGGAACCAGTTCAGCGAAGGGGCGTCCTGAGCAATGCTGATCGTTTTCAGGCAGACGACAGCCATTACTGCTGACAGGCAACGAAACAGTAGTAAAAAGGTGGTTTTGGCCATTCGAACGGGCTCGGCGCAGATGAAGCAGGATGATTGAAACTGTAGGCGATGTCGCTCCGCCGACTCGCATTTCGGTGGACACACATGCGAAAAATTGCAGCGATACTGTTCCCGTAAGTCGTCTGCAATCGCTTTGAAAATTTGTAACCGGAGAATCTCGGTCGGCGGAGCAACTGAGCGACAGCAGGCGACACAGCAACATACCCAAACCTGAGCGAGATTCCAGCGAGCGGCAATAAAGTTCGCTCGTTCACTTGCGGGATTGTCGGGGGATTGGACGATACGCGGTTACGCAATGCATGGTTACGCAATGCATGGTTACGCAATGCATGGTTACGCAATGCATGGTTACGCAATGCATGGTGCGATGTTCGTTCGCCGGTTGCGGTCCGGCAAGACTCATTTTGCAAACAGTTGTTGAGGCGTTATGAGACTATCAGTTTTTCTGGCTTTGATCTGTTGCTGTTGTGCTGTGGCAGGCGATTCCGTGGCGGAAGAGAAGACCGTCAATTCTGTCGCAGTGACAAGCATCAATGTCCCTGCTGCGGAGGCAGCGGATATCCCGAAACAACTCCAGGCAAAGGCCATCGAAGACGGCAAGGCGGCGTTCGGGTATTGGGGCACAGATCAGGACAAGTACACGGGCTGGACATCGCATTCCAACCGACTTATTCCGGTCTACACGTTTGGTTCCAAAGGCGGCGGAGACGGAGTTGATCTGGATTCCTACACCGGTCCGAAGAGTGCCTATCGTTCCGAAGCCGAAGTGGAGGCTCTGTATGGTTACGTACCGGAGAAAACCGTCAACCCGAATGCCGTCTGGATGGATCAGACAAACGTCGCCGACATGCAGCGGGCAGCCGCAGCAGCGGGTAAAAAGTACATCTTTCTGTTTGTGTTTGATGGCATGGATTGGCAGACGACCCGTGCCGCAGCCATCTGGAATCAGAAGAAAGTCTCGTATACAGAAGGACGAGGCCACGGAACGCATTTTCAGGACTTTGACGCCGACGGAACGACGCAATTCGGCTTCTGCGTCACCAGCGCTCATAACGAAGGCACTGATGTCGATGTGAACGCACAGACGGTGCAGAATCCTGGTGGTACGATTCGCGGCGGCTACGACGCTGCATCTGCGGGGAGCGCGCCATGGGACATTCCGCACGATCCTGGATATCTCATCGGCAAGCCAGCAGCGGGAAATCCAAAGCATAACTACACGGATTCATCGTCCTCGGCCACCAGTATGACGGCGGCGATCAAGACATTCAACGGCGCTGTGAATGTCGATTCGAATGGAACGCCCGTGGCAACTGTCGCTCACGAGCTGCAGCGCAAAGGCTGGCGTGCCGGAGCTGTCTCATCTGTTCCGATCAGCCATGCAACGCCTGCCGCATCGTATGCTCACAATGTGTCGCGAGACGATTATCAGGATCTGACGCGCGACATGCTTGGGCTACGTTCGATTCAGCATCCGCAGACACCATTGCCAGGCCTGGACGTGGTCATCGGTGGCGGATACGGAAATACGGGTGACGCGAAAAAGGGCAACGCCAGCCAGGGCACAAATTTTGTCGAAGGGAATATCTATCTGACGGACGCCGACCTGCAAACCATCAGCATTGATTACGGCGGGCAATACGTCACCGCCGTGCGAACCGCCGGACTTAAGGGTTCGCAGGTTCTGCAGGACGCAGCCGCTGCTGCGGTGAAAGGCAATCATCGCCTGCTGGGATTCTTCGGTAACGGTTCATACAACGGCCATTTACCCTTCGCCACGGCCGATCGACGTTACGAGCCAGCACCGGGTGTCGGCAAGAAAGGCGAAGCATATTCACCCGCCGACGTTGACGAAAACCCGACACTTGCCGAGATGACGACGGCAGCCATCAGCGTGCTCGACCGCGATCAGAAACCGTTCTGGATCATGGTCGAATGCGGCGACGTGGACTGGGCGAACCACGACGATAATATTGACACATCTATCGGTGCAGTCAACAGTGGCGACGATGCTGTAAAAGTCATTATCCAGTGGGTCGAATCCCACAGCAACTGGAATGAATCGCTGCTGATCGTGACCGCAGATCATGGTCACATGCTGAACCTGGTGAAGCCTGAGTTGCTGATTCAACCCGACTAGGTCCTTTCTGCCGGACTCATCCTTACCCACATTTTTTGAGAGCGGAGTGGTAACCGCGAAGCGCGAGGCTGAGGGTTTCGAGTCCGCGCCAGATGGTTTGCCAGCCGGGTTCACCGTCGGACTTGCGACCGAGGAAGCCGCCGTGCCCAGCCAGAGCCCTCATGAATTCTTGCACCGTGTTGATCGTTCGAGGCCGACGTGTGATCTTGCCAGGTACTTCCACCCATTCCAGCTGCACCAGTTTTTTGCCGGAGTCTGCGGAGCCTGACGTGCCACATGGCGAAGCTGCAGCAGTGCGCCATTCTGATCGGACCGACCGGAACTGGAAAACGCATCTGATGACAGCCCTGGGTTATACGGCCTGCGAGCGGGGAATCACCGTGCGCTTCACGCGCGTGATCGACATGATCAACCGGCTGACGACCGCTCAGATCAATGGCACACTCGAGCTGGCGCTCAAATCCTATCTGAAACCTTCGTTACTCCTGCTCGATGAACTGTATCTCATCGACAGACGCGGTGCAGACCTGTTGTTCCAGGTCGTCGCGGCCCGATACGAGTCCGGATCGATTGTGATCACCACGAATCGTCCATTCCGCGACTGGGGTCGGATCTTTGACATCGACAACACCCTGGCCACCGCCATGATCGATCGGCTGATGCATCATGGGGAGGCGATGGTCATCCAGGGCAACAGCTTTCGCACTAAAGGTGATAACCCCGACGAGTAGTCACTTCCGCCGTCAGAATCAGGCTCGGACAGCACTGGCCCCGTCCGGATTTGCAGTGAAGCTTCCGCCGGAGACCCTGCTCGCCCTTTGGAATTGGATAAAATTCCGAAGTTGTCAGCGGTACGCCGCCGTGTCTCATCCGTGGCCCTCGCACTGACCAGCGTGAGTTGGCAGCAGCCCCAATGGCGGGCTCCTCCATCCCCGTCTGGTGCATCCGAGATTGACTTGGCCGATGCTGGTGTTCCCTACTTGTATGGGAATGGCCTGTTTGCTGACTTCCACGCCCTACGGCGTACCTATATCACCAACCTGGCCCGCAGTGGAGTCCCGCTGGTGACGACTCAGAAGTTGGCTCGTCATTCCACTCCGATGCCGACCGCCCAGCGATACACTCAGATTGACCTTCAGGAGCAGAAAGTAGCTGTCGACCGACTTCCTTCATTGCAGCGCCCATTGCAGCGCGCAGGTGACTTTTCTGGTCGCGAGGTGGCAAAGGATGGCACTGAGGCAGGTGCCGACCCCAACGAAGAAAACCCTGAAATCCCCAGAAAGAATGCAGGGAAATCAGGGTTTCATGAGCGGAGAGACAGGGATTCGAACCCTGGGTACCCTTGCGGGTACTCCGGTTTTCAAGACCGGTGCGATAGGCCACTCTGCCATCTCTCCGGGGCGGATGCTACGGAGATCCGCGTGTTGTGTCAACGATGACACATTGAGATCAGACACAAAGGCCGTGTTCGGGTTCGAACCTGAGAAAGAATCAGGCTGCGCGACGCTGTGGCAGCGGAGCGGACGTCGGGAATGCGATCGTGGAATGGCGTCCAACGGCGTTTCGTAGTCCTTCGACAATCCGGTTCAGATGGGCGGCTGGCAGTTCTGTGTAGATCGGAAGTGACAGCACCTCCTCGGACGCTCGTTCTGCTTCGGGCAGATCTCCCCGCTGATAGCCAAGGTAGGCAAAGCATTCCTGCAGATGCAGCGGTATCGGATAGTACACCGCGCACCCGATCTGCTGTTCCTTCAACGACTTGATCACATCATCGCGGCGTCCGCCGGTGATGCGTGTGGTGAACTGATTGAAGACGTGACGTCGCTCGGGTAACACCGTCGGCAGTACAATCGAATCCGTCAGTCCGTTGGCAGAAATGAGTTCTTCGTATCGAGCGGCATTGCGGGCTCGTCCTGCCGTCCATGAATCCAGATGACGAAGTTTCACGCGCAGCACTGCGGCCTGCAACGCATCCAGACGACTGTTGAAACCCACTTCAACGTGGTTGTATCCGCCCTTGTCACCATGCACTCGCAGTCGTTTCAGGCGTTCTGCAATTTCGGGACTGTCGGTTGTCATGATGCCGCCGTCACCGGCACCGCCCAGGTTCTTGGTCGGGAAGAAGCTGAAGCAGCCGATGGAACCGAGGACGCCTGCACGGCGACCCTGGTATTCAGCACCGATCGCCTGAGCTGCATCTTCGATAATCGGAATGCCGTGCGCTGCCGACAAACGCCACAGCGGATCCATCTCGGCACACTGACCAAAGATGTGAACCGGCATGATGGCCGTTGTCTTTGAAGTGATCGCGCGTTCGACCTGTTCCGGGCAGATATTGAAACTGTCCGGTTCGATATCCACCAGTACCGGAATCGCGCCCACACGATGTATGGCACCGGCTGAAGCAAAGAAAGTGAATGGGCTGGTAATGACTTCATCACCTGGTTTCACGCCAACGGCCAGCAGCGCCAGGATGAGCGCGTCGGTTCCGGACGCGCAGCCGATGGCATATCTTGAATCGCAGTAGGCTGCAATTTCCTGTTCCAGCTCGGCGACTTCATCGCCCAGAATGAAATGCTGCATTTCGAAACAACGATCAACAGCGTCGCGGACTTCGCTTCGAATCGTCTGGTACTGTGCGACCAGATCAATGAAGGGTACCGGCTGATTCGATTCCGCTGAATGAGTATAGGGCTGACTGGCTGACATGAAGCGACTCCATTCGCTGCTGTAGTTCAACGACTCAGGCTCGGCCTGAATTGTGGTCGGAAGGTAAGGCTTTTGCAGGGACGTTGTCAAGACGAACGGATCGGCAAAGATTGCCGATAAACGCATGTCAAAACACAACTTACGGCCACGCGGCGGCCATATCACGCTCTCCCGTTATCGACTCCTGAACTCGGCAAGTTGGATCGATGATTCCGGATTTTCATGTGCGGGAATGAGTGGCGTTCCGCGAAGGCAGCAATCACCAGTCGCCAAATAGCTAGCGAAGTGCTGCCGTTCATTTAATTCTTGGTGCTTTGTCAACGTTAAATCTTAAAAAAGGGGTCACGAACGACTAGTGCGGAGCACCCTCTGGGCCATTTGGCTTTTGGTTCCTGACCCATTTTTTAAGCGTGACAAAGCACTAGCCACATTTCTACAGCCGTTTTTCAGGGCAACGGTTCAGAAAATGCCAACAGATCCTTGAAGTAACTTCGAAAACGACCGCCACGCAGACTACCGGAAACCATCAGATCGCCCTTTGGTCCCTTCGCGATTGTTGCGTCAAGCCACTGGCCACCAGCGATTCCGGCGTCATCCAGAAACATTCCCCGCGTGCGGGTGGTCTTCAGCGGGCAGGCGGATTCCCAAATGATTCCGGGTTCACGACTCTTTTCTATGACGATGGCGCGACGATGCGAGTGGTCCGTTCGTTCCAGACCCAGTAACCAGGAATTCGGCATGGCCTCCTCGGATTGTCCGACCATGCGATTGAGGTCGCCGTAACACAACACAAGTACCTCATCGTCCTGCCGCAGCTCAAGAAAGGCCCTTGCCACACCGTCGTGCAGGTGATCACAGACAGACGAATTGGACGAATACTGTTTCGCGCGAGATCGCCATGCGGCTTCCAGCAAGTTGTGCATTTCCTCAGCCGGGTGGCGAAAGTAGCGGCTGACTTCTCTTGCCAGTTGCTCAACATGCTCGTTGGGTCGTTCAGAAACTGTGCAGCAGGTCGCAAGGTCCCGCAGAAAGTCGATCACAATTCCCGCACCGGGATCCAGCGCCGGCGGCTCGAAGGACTCACCCGCTGCGGCGCGACACGCTGCCGCGATCGTGGCCGGACGCTCGGATTCAGGGATTCGAGCCGCCACATTCAAGCCGTCGAGTGCATGGATCGCAGCGGTGACGGAAAGTCCGGCAACGGACTGCAGAAATTCGGCCAGTGATTTGAGGGCCGTTTGCTGTTCGTTCTGCTCCGTATCGGATTTCGTCGTTCGAATTCCTTCCAGAGTCAGTCGCAGATCAAAACGTTGTTCGAATCCCTCGCGCCATTTCTTCAGATTGGAATCGGTCGCGCCGTGAATGTGGCTGGTGAAGAAAGTTTCGAGATGTTTGGCAATGGCTTCTCGTTCTTCTCGTGTCAGCATCGCGGGGTCCGCCAGCTGCAGTCCGACGGATTTGTGATCGGCAATGCAGCGATAAAGATAGACCCGATCGTATTCACTGCGGAGCGGTAACGCTGTGATCTGCCGTAAGCCGTTGCGAAGACTTTCTCCGGACATCGGAAAACAGTGAATTAGTTCCGCAAGTTCCGCTCCGAGAATCCAGCCCGCATCGCGCTGACGAAAGCCGGTGCCGTAGATTCCGGCGACTTCCACGCCGATCACGGTGACCAGATCATGTAGTGTCGCAATCGCCCGGCGATCCACCACATTCTCGATGACCTTCTGAGCCCCGACTTTGCCAAGTTCTGTTGCCAACCACCACGCTCCCAGTGTCGCGGGGTTTGTCGCTGCGAACAGTCGTCCGGCATACAGTCCTCGCGAAAGATACGTAAACCATGGCGATGCTTTTTGATAAACACCGTAGCTGGCGATTGCTTTCTGCATGTAGCCGTACAGTTTATTGGCGTTGTAGTGTTGCACGTTGACGGGAAGTTGCTCAAGCAACACAAGCACATGCAGACAGATGCGGCTGGCGGCACGAGCCAGTTGGTCGAAGCTGGTTTCCAGCAGCGGATTCTGACTGTGCGGATTGTAGATTTTTGCCACGCGCTGAATGAGTTGCAGGGTTTCCTCGCGGATCGCA
>Ga0105046_10012578_pt1 | contig 13130 bp, 10 predicted proteins | sample MAT03_FD_78385 | JGI IMG/M metagenome (GOLD analysis project Ga0105046, IMG submission 78385) | Freshwater microbial communities from Lake Fryxell liftoff mats and glacier meltwater in Antarctica - MAT-03 (megahit assembly) | ecosystem: Environmental > Aquatic > Freshwater > Ice > Liftoff... | reverse complement strand
GCAGGGCGCCGGCCAGGGCGTGCTCGCCCACGGCGAGGCCGTCGTGGCTGTATGTGCTCAGGGCCGCCACTGGCAGGGTTGCGGCGAGGCGACGGGCCTCATCGGCCTGAGCCGGTTCGATCAGCTCGCCGTAGCGGTGAATCGGCAGGCCGAGCGGCTCGTAGACGGCCTCGCCGTATTGAACGCAGGAGCCACACAGATGCTCCGGCCCCTGCTCAACAAAGCTCTGGGTGCTGCCAAACTCCAGATAGGTGGTCTGGAGGCAAGCTGGCAGCGCCTCGTCGCAGAGCAGCAGGTGAACCTCGGCGCCGCGTAGCGTAAGGGCCACGGCCAGCAGGCTCTCGATCGGCGTAACCCCGCGGTGGCCGCCGGTGCCAGTGGCAACCAGCACTTTTTGGCCGCCGAGCGCCGCAGCGCGGTAACGCTCCCACGCGGCGCCTTGACCGGCGAGGATGCGAGCCCAGTTAGGATTGGGCTGGGCGGGAAAAAGGTTGCGGCGGATGCCGCGCGCGGTACGCAGCAGTGCCCGCTTCAAATCATCCGTAGGATGCATACTGATCTTTATTCAAAAGCCTGGACGGCGTCGATAACAGCGGCCTGTTCGGCCTCGGAAAGATCATTGTAAAAGGGCAGGCGGAGCAGCCGGTCGCTGACATCTTCCGTCACCGGGCAGTCGCCGGGCCTGCCGCCGTACTGCTGCCCCATTGGCGAGAGGTGCAGGGGCAGATAGTGAAAGACGCTCAGAATGCCCCGCGCCTTGAGCTGCGCGATCAAGGCCTGACGCCGCTCCAGCGACGGGAGCAGCAGGTAGAACATGTGGTACGCCTGGTCGCAGTGCGCTGGCACGCTGGGCAGGGTAACGCCCAGAGCCTTAGCCCAAGGGCCGAGCTCACGGAAGTAGCGCTGCCAGATTGCAGCGCGGCGGGCCTGCACTGGCTCGTGCTGCTCTAGCTGAGCATACAGGTAGGCCGCCAGGATCTCGGCGGGCAGGTAGCTCGACCCGAGATCAACCCAGGAATACTTATCGACCTGGCCGCGGAAGAACTGGCTGCGGTTGGTGCCCTTCTCGCGGATGATCTCGGCGCGCTGCACGTACGCTGGATCGGTGATCAGCAGGGCGCCGCCTTCGCCACAGGCGAAGTTTTTTGTCTCGTGGAAGCTCAAGGTGGCCAGGGTGCCAAGGCTTCCGAGGGGCCGACCCTTATAGTGCGCAAACAGCCCGTGGGCATTGTCCTCCACCACTGGCACGCCGTGGCGGGCCGCAATCGCCAGGATCGCGTCCATCTCGCAGGCCACGCCAGCGTAGTGGACAACGACGATCACCCTGGTTTGCGGCGTGATCAGCCGCTCCAGGCCCGCCTCGTCGAGGTTGAGCGTATCCGGCCTGATGTCCGCGAACACCGGGTGTGCGCCCCGCAGCACAAAGGCGTTGGCCGTGGAAACAAAGGTGAATGAAGGCAGGATCACCTCGTCGCCGGGGCCAAGCGCAAGCAGCAGCGCCGCCATCTCAAGCGCGTGTGTACACGATGTCGTGAGCAGCGCCTTTTCTACGCCAAGCCGCGTCTCAAGCAGCTCGTGGCAACGGCGTGTGAACAGCCCGTCGCCGGAAAGGTGGCCGCTGCGCACCGCCTCGCCAATGTACTGGAGCTCGTTGCCGCAGAGGCTCGGCTTATTGAAGGGAATGCGATAGCTTTCCAAGGGTTGTCCCATTACGAGGCCGCCGATCAGCTATGATACCAGAGTTGCACGGCAGTGGTGACGAAGCCAGAGTCGCAGATTTCCGGGCCATGTTTGGCCCCAACGGACGTTCAGCGATTGTGTTGCACCTCGTGGCCTACGAGCTGCTCGCGCACCACATAGCTCGGGCGCTCCAGCATGCGGAAGTGGACGCGGGCCAGATACTCGCCAATAATACCGAGGGCGAAGAGCTGCGCGCCTGAGAAGATGGCGATGATCGAGGCCAGAAACGGGAAGCCGGGCACGCTATAGCCCAGAATCAGGTAGCGCCCAAGCACATAGATCAGCACAACTAGGCCGAATAGGGTGAAGCCGAAGCCGATCAGGCTGGCGAGCTGCAAGGGCAGCACGCTGAAACCAGTGATCATGTTGAGCGCGTGGGTGATCAGCTTGCGCAGCGTGTAGTTCGAGCTGCCGTAGCGGCGCGGCGCGTGCTCTACGCTCACAGCGGTGAAGCGGGCCGTTCCCCAGGTGAGCAACACATCGATCGAGACGAACGAACCCTGGAACTGCACAAAGGCGTTGCGCACCACACTGCGGAACACGCGGAAGGCACTCACCTTGCGGGCTGTTTCCGCACCCATTGAACCCTGGAGCGCCAGCTTGGTAAGCTCCGAGGCCAGGTCGCGCAGCAGGCCGTGCTGCTGCTGCTGGGGGGTACCATAGACAACATCGTACCCCTGGTTGAGGCGCTCGATCAGGCGCGGCAGTTCCTCGGGCGGGTGCTGCAGATCATCGTCCATCGTCACGATCAGCTCGCCGTTTGCGGCGCGAATGCCGGCCAGCAGCGCATTGTGCTGGCCGTAGTTCCGCATCAGGTTGATCCCGCGCAGCCACGCATGCTCCGCCAGCAACGCAAGGATCACCTGCCAGCTCTGATCGCGGCTCCCATCATTCACCAGCAGCACCTCGAAGCGCGGGGTAAGCGCGGGCAGCACGCCGGCGAGGCGCTGGACCAGCTCGGGCAGCGCTTCGGCACTGTTATACACCGGAATCACGATCGACATGTCGGGCGCTGCTGTCGGCAGGCCTGGCGTCGTCGGAGCTTCAGGTGCGGTGCGTATCGTCATGGCCGCACACTCCCATCGTCGCGCAGCACAGCCTCGTAGGCGGCGCCGTTGCTCGCGCTGTTTTTGTACACCGCGAGGCCACCGAAGGGCGTCTCATCAAAGGTTCGCACGAGCGTCCAGCCGGCATCGTCGCGGATAGAGCTCGCCATATGCTGGGCGACGGCACGGCTAACGTCGTTGTCGAGCTGCGGCGCGCTCATTGCCGTGGCGGGGTCGCTGAAGACCACAGCAACATCGACATACCGACGCGTGGCGGCGTAGACCAGCTGGCTAATCTGCTCGGCGGAGAGGCCAGGGTAGTCGGCACGCCATGCCGTCTCGTGGGCGTTGAAGAAGACCTGGCCCGCCGGCAGGTGCAGCTTGCCGGAGCGGTAGAACGCCTCCATTGTCGGGATCGGCGTGTATTCATCGAAGTAGGTGTTCCAGACAACAGGCTGCCCGATTGCGTCGAGCGCTTTCCCCAGCTCAATGTCGAGATACTTATACTGCTGTACCGCCTCAGAGGGCTGGCTGGCGAAGAGCAGCTGCTGATTGTACGTCTGGACACCCAGGGCCACGCCCGCCCCGAGCATCAGCGTGCCCATGAGGTCGAGGGTGCGCCGACCTTGCTGGTTTGGGCGGCTGATCGTGAAGGGCGTCACGGCGGCGATCAGTAGCAGCGGGAGCAGATACCAGAGCGGATGCACCGCTAATGTCACCTGCTGCACAACCACGATGTAGGCCAGCAGCCCCCCCGCGATCCAGAGCGAGGCCAGCAGCTCACCGAGCCGAGCGCGTAGCTCCCCCCGGTGCTGCACAATGTAGATCAGCAGCGTGCTCAGGAGCAGCAGCCCAACCGCCCCCGAGAGCAGGTTGGTCAGGTAATACTCGACAAACACCCACGAGGCCCGCACCCCGCCATTGAGGGCGTAGCCATAGTTGCTGTAAAAGTAGCTGTTCCTGGCGAAGTGCGCAACCAGGAAGTAGCCCGCGAGCGCCCCGACCACCGCCGCGATCACTAGGATGGGCACGAGCACGGGCCGCACAATCCCGCGCTCACGCACGCCCCGCGCCGCCAGAAAGACGGCGAGCAGTGGTGCGCAGACCACGAAGAGATAGACGGCGGCGACATAGCGGCTAAGGGCGGTAAGGGCCGCAAAGCAAGCGAAGCCCGCAAGCCAGCGCAGGTCGCGCCCCTGCGCCGAGTTCAGCAGACAAAGCACCGCTGAGGCGGCCAGCAGGGCGGCGGGCTGATCGAGCCAGAATGCGCCGAGCCCGCTGGTGGTAAAAAAGACCCCTGGGATGCCGCAGAAGAGGCCCATGGCGCCGATCGCGTAGAGCGGCGAGTCCGTGCGCCTATAGACAGTCCAGCCCAGCAGCCCGAGAAAGGCGAGCAGCACTGGGATCACCGTTGCCATGTGGCCGACGGGCAGTGTGAGCATGCCAGGGGCGAGCAGCACCACGGGCGCGGTTCGCAGCGGGCTACGCGCGTTGTGGAGCCACTCGTCGGCAGCAACGCTTAGGCGGCCCTCGCGGGCCACGCGCACGGAGAGTCGCGCATTATTGAACTGGTAGCTTACGCTGTCGTAGTACAGCGGGAAGCGCTGCAGGTAGGTAGCCTGGATCTGAGTGATGGCTGCGCTCGTGATGCCGGTAAGCAGCACGGCCACCAGCAACAGCCAGATCAGCTGCGGCCCAAGGCGTATTCCATTCATACCCTGGCCGACCGTTCCACGATGGCATGCAGCTCCTGGGCCAGGCTAGCGGCGTCGAGCCTGTGGGCCCGCAACACCTCGTCGTTGCTGCCACAGAAAGGAATCTCGCGCACGCCTAGCGCGATCACGCGGCGCTCGCCGGTAAGGCCGAGCTGGGCGATCTGCGCCGCGAGAAATTCGCCCTGCCCGCCCGCGACGTAGTGGTTGTCGAGCGTCACGATCAGCTGGCAGTCGCCAAGCATTGCGTGGAGCCAGCCCTGATCGACCCGGTTCAGAAAGGGCAGGTTCACCACCTTCACGCCCACGCCGCGCTCGGCGAGCGTGCGGGCGGCGCTAACGGCCTGGGGCAGCAGCACTGGCCCGTAGCCGAACAGCACCACATCCTCACCTTGCGTGAGCGCGACGCCGCGCCCGTCCTCCAGCGCGTACCCCGCGGGCAGGGCGTAGTTGACGGCGCAGGGGATCGAGACAAGCCGCAGGTAGCCGGGGCCGGCGTGGCGATCCACAAGGAAGTCGAGCGCCAGGCCCACCTCTTGCTCACAGCATGGCTCGAGCAGCGCCATTCCGGGCATCGCGGCGAGAATGTCGATGTCGCGCACGCTCTGGTGCGAGTGGCCTGGGCCACCAGGCAGCAAGCCGGCGAGCGAGCCAACGTAGATCACCTTGGTCCGCTCGGTGGCGTTGTTGTAGATCTGCTCATTTGCGCGCGGCGGCATGAAGCAGGCGAACGAGTGGCAGATCGGCAGAAAGCCTTGCAGCGCCATGGCGCCAGCCTGCGAGACCATATCCTGCTCGGCGATGCCGCACTCCACGAAGCGCTCGGGAAAGCGCTCCTCGAAGGGGAGCAAGCCCGTATCGAGCGCCAGGTCGGCATCCAGGGCGACGATGCGGCTGTTGCGCGCGGCCTGCGCCAGCAGCGCCTGGGAGTAGGCGGGCACCATGCGCTGCATGCCGTCCAGAACAGGCCGCTCGGGGCATGGGGTTTCCTCGACGCGCAGGGGTGCGGCGCCAGCGGCGGCGAGCAGGGCGTTGGCGTGGGCGAGCAGCTCCTCGACGCTGCGGGCGTAGAGCGCAGGGGTGGGAGCGCCGCTGTGAAAGCGGTAGAGCCGATCGTCGGGTTGCAGGGCGGTGCCCTCCATAAACGACACACCCTTGCCCTTCACGGTGTCGGCGATCAGGAGCTTGGGCTTGTCGGCCACGGCCTTGAGCTCGGCCAGTGTGCGCTCGATTGCGGCGAAGTCGTGGCCGTCGCAGCGGGCGACGTGCCAGCCAAAGGCGCGCAGCTTCGCCTCCAGATCGCCGAGGCTGCTCACCTGCTCCACCCAGATGTCGGACTGGATCTTGTTATGATCGACGATCACCGTGAGCTCGCCGAAGCCGCCGTTGGCCGTGGGCTGGAGCGACTCCCAGAACTGGCCCTCCTGCAGCTCGCCGTCGCCGGTGAGCACCACAATCCGCCCTGCGCGCCCGAGCAGGCGGCGGGCGCGGGCCATGCCACGCGCCTTCGAGATACCCATGCCAAGCGAGCCGGTGTTGGTGTGCATATGGGGCGTGCCGACATCGGGGTGGCCGGGCAGGCCGCCGAGGCGGCGCAGGCTGTGGATCAGCTCGAAATCGAGCAGGCCGAGGGCGATCAGCACGGCGTACTTGCCCGGCGCGTCGTGGCCTTTCGAGGAGAAGAAGATGTCGCCGTCGGCGTGGCCGCTCACTTCAGGGTGCTCCAGCTCCTCCAGAAACAGCCAGCTCAACAGATCCAGGCTGCTGAAGCTAGTGCCGAGGTGGCCGGAGCCAGCGCGCATAATCATATACAGCGTATTGATCCGGCAGAGCGTCGCAATGATCGCCGCCCGCTCGGTGGCGGGCAGTTGCAGGGCGCGCGCACGGCGCAGCTCGTCGTCGGGCACATAAGACAGTGTAGTCACAGACGCTCTCCCTCGGGGTTCGCAGGCGGTGCGTAGGGCGGCTCATCCACGGCGGGCAGGTTCGCCTGGCCCTGGCGAAGCAACTCCTCGGCGACGAGCCAATCCAACTGATTGTTCACATCCACACCCTCGCTGCCCATGGTGAGGAACGGGGCGAGGGTGGCGCCAGCGATTGTGCCGCCTTCGAGGGCCACCCGGCTCCAGGCGATCTCGAGGCTTGCGTTCTGCACGTACACCTCGGGGAGGGCCTGGTACTGTTGGCTGTGCCAGGGCGTGCCCTGCGGGTGCAGCAGCAGCGGTGCCATGCGCTCGCCGTGGATCACCCACATCTTGCCTGGGTGCTGCGTCACCTGCTCGACGGCGCGGATCGAGTCGATGCCGGGGCTGGCGAGGAACTGCGCCCAGCAGCGGCGGATCGTCTCGGGCTGGCGAAACGGGCTGGTCGGGCGCAGGATACTGAAGCAATCGTACGGGCGGCCATCGTCGCGCAGCTGCCGCAGAGTATACTCGATCCACTGAATGTCGGGTGAGAGGTCGCCCGCAAGCGCGGCGGGGCGCATAAACGGCACCTCGGCGCCGTAGTGACGGGCGATCGCGGCCGTGGCCTCGTCGTCGGTAGAGACGACCACGGCGTCGAACACGCCGCTACGGCGGGCAGCCGCCACGCTGTAGGCGAGCAGGGGGTGGCCGCCGAGGGGCCGTATGTTCTTGCCCGGCACGCGCTTGGAGCCGCCACGGGCCGGGACGAGCGCGACAACACTAGGCAGCGTGCCGCCTTGTGAAGTGGGCAGCGCGCCGCTCATAGCTCGCTCGGGTCGATGTTGACGTACACGTCCTTCAGCTCGCTATAGATGTCGAGCGCCTCGGTGCCAGGCTCGCGCGTGCCATTGCCGGACTGCCGCAGGCCGCCGAAGGGCATGTGGGGCTCGGAGCCGTAGGTGCCCGCATTCACGACGGCCACACCGGCCTGCACCTGATTGTAGAAGTAGACGGCGCGATGGAGGCTGCGGGTATGGATGGCCGCTGTAAGGCCGTACGGCGAGTCGTTGGTAAGCGCCAGGGCGGCCGCGAAATCCGGCACGCTATAGAGGATCGTGATCGGCCCGAACAGCTCGCAGCGCGAGATCTCGTCGGCTGGCCGCACGCCTTCCAGCAGCGTCGGCGCCATGTAGAACCCGCCAGCGTAGGCCGCGTCGGTGAGCCGCCCGCCGCCCGCTAGCACCACCGCACCTTCGGCACGGGCCGCCTCGACTGCGGCGACCATGCTGGCGAGCTGGCCTGCGTTGATCACCGGGCCAAAGTCGTCGTCGTCGCCGGGGCCAACCTTAAGGCGCGCGATCCGCTCCAGCAGCATGGCGCGGAAGCGCTCGTAGACCGCCTCGAACACGATCACGCGGCTGGCCGAGGCGCAGCGCTGGCCTGCGTTGGAGAAGGCGGAGAGCAGCACCCACTTCGCCGCGTTTTCGAGGTTGGCGTCATCACAGACAACCAGTGCGTTCTTGCCGCCCAGCTCCAGACTGAGTCGGCAGAAGCGCTCACCGGCCACACGTTGGATGCGGCGCCCCACCTCGGTGGAGCCAGTGAAGCTGATCACACCCACCGCAGGGTGGGCCACCAGCGGTGCGCCGGCCTCCTCGCCGAAGCCCTGGATGATGTTCAGCACCCCAGCGGGCAGGCCGGCCTCGTGGGCAAGCTGGCCGAAGATCCAGGCTGTGGCGGGGGTGTCCTCGGCCACCTTGAGCACGGCGCTGTTGCCGCAGATCAGGGCCGGGAAGACCTTCCAGGCCACGTTGGCGATCGGCGTATTGGCGGCGATGATCAGGCCGGCGACACCGATCGGCATGCGGATGGTCATCGCGTATTTGTTGGGTGTGCCGCTGGTGGTGGTGCGCCCGTACAGGCGCTGGCCCTCGCTGGCGTAGAAGAGGCCGCACTGGATCGCGCCGCCAACCTCGCTAAGCGCCTCCTTGTACGACTTGCCCGTCTCCACGGCCACAATGCGGGCGAGCTCCTCGCGCCGCTCCTCCATGCGCACCACGATTCTATGCAGCGCCATCCCCCGTTGCACGGCGGGCGTGGCGGCCCATGCGCCTTGGGCCGCGCTCGCCGCAGCCACGGCTGCCTCCACATCGGCAGCCTGTGAGCGGGCCACCATGCAAAGCGGCTCGCCATCGGCGGGGCGCAGCTTTGTAAAGCGGCCACTATCAGCGGCAGGCATCTCGCGTCCAGCGATCCAGTTCGGGATAAGCTCAGGCAGCATAGGGTCTCCGCACGACTACCAGGCCGTCCAGCCACCGTCGATCACCAGGTTCGAGCCAGTCATGTAGGCTGACGCGTCTGAGGCCAAAAACAGAATCGCACCATTATACTCGTCCTCGCGGGCCATCCGGCCGAGCGGCACCTTGGGCAGGTAGCCTGCGAGAAACTGCTCATCCTGCTGGTTGAACACGCCCGCAAAGGTAACGGTGTTCACCCGAACGCCTTGGGGCGCCCAGTAGGTGGCGAGGTAGCGCGTCATGTTCAGCAGGGCCGACTTCGATGCCGCGTAGGCGATCGGCTTGAAGAAGGGCGCCCCGCTCGCCGCCCGGTACGCGTAGATGCGCTGGTCGGGCGAGACCAGCCCATAGATCGAGGCGACATTGATCACCGAGCCGCGTCCCTGGGCCGCCATGCGCCCGCCGATCACCTGGCAGGCTAGGAGCACCCCCTTGACGTTCACCTCCATCACCTTGTCCCACGACGCCTCGGGGTAGCTCTCGAACGGGCCGTTCTCGGCGGCGGGAGCGTCGGGCGGCGAGTCGAGGGCGGCATTGTTGATCAGGATCGCGGGCGCACCGAGCTCGCCCTCAACGGCGGCGAGCGCAGCCTCCAGCTCCTCACGCCGCGTGATGTCGGCGGCGAGGCTGATCACACGGCCAGGGAGGGCGCCGAAGCGCTCGGCGACCAGTGCGTCGTCGTGCGTGCGGTCGATGATCGCCACATGGGCGCCGCGCGCTGCAAGCGTGGCCGTAAACTGGCGCCCGAGCTGGCCGAGGCCGCCTGTGACCACCGCCACCCGCCCGGCCACATCGAAGAGCGGATCATTCATGGGTGCGCCTCCTGAGCGTAGGCCGCCACAAAGCGGTCGCACACCTCGCGCACCGCGCCGTACCCGCCGGGGAGTGTGGTGCGGAAGCGGGCCAGTGGCAACACGGCGGGGTGGGCATCGTGGACCACAATCGGCAGCGCCACGGCCTCCAACGCGCCTGCGTCGTTGATGTCATTGCCCACGTAGGCCGCCTGGCTAGGTACGAGCCCAAGCTCGGCCAGCAGGGCGTCGAGCGCAACGCGCTTATCCGGCACGCCCTGGATGCAGCGGATCTTCAGCTTGCGGCAGCGGGCCGTCACCACGGGGTTCTCCTCGGTGGAGAGCACCAGCGTGCTCAGGCCCAACGCCTCGAGCTGGCGCAGCCCGAGGCCATCGCCGCGCCAGCAACGCACAGACTCGGTGCCGTCCTCGGCCACCAGCACCGTGTTATCGGTGAACACGCCGTCGAAATCGAAGACCACAAGCCGGATGCGGCGCATCAGGGCGGCCAGCTCCGCGTCGCTCACGCGCTCACCTCGTTGAGCTGTTCCAGACGTACGGGCTCGTCGATGGCGAGGGGCGCGGCGAGCGTGCGGCCAAGGATGCGCTCGACCTCATAGGGCGGCAGGCCGTCGGCTGGCGACTTGAAGGCCACATCCTTCGCGGTGAGCACATGGCCGCTGGGCAGATCGCGCGCCGCTACGATCATCTTGCCCATCTTCTGGATCGGGGCGACCTCGCCGGGGAAGATCCGCTTCACGCCGTCGCCCAGGGCCTCGCGGGTGCGCTGCAAGTCGCGAATCATCTTGCGCATGCCGATCGGCTCCAGCGACAGCGCGTGGTCGGTGCCCTTCGAGGTATGGTTCAGGGTGAAATGCTTCTCGATAATGCGGGCGCCGAGCACATAGGCGGCAACCGACATCGCGATGCCGTTGTAGTGGTCGGAGAGGCCGAGCACAGTGTCGGGGTAGCGCTCGCGCAGGGTGGTGATCACGCGCAGGTTCATCTCCTCGGGCTGGGTGGGGTAGGTGGCGGTGCAGTGCAGGAAGGCCAGCTGCCGGTTGATCGGCGTGATCGCCTCGTAGGCCCGTTGAATATCCTCGCTCAGACCGCCGCCAGTGCTCACGATCATCGGCTTGCCGAGCTGGGCCACATGTTTTAGCAGCGGCACACTCTTCAGGTCGCCAGAGGCAAGCTTGAACGCGGGCACGTCGAGCTCGGCGAGAAAGTTGGCGCTGGTGATGTCGAAGGCCGTTGCGAAGAAGGTAACGCCGAGCGTGCGGGCGTACGCCTGGAGCTCAAGATATTCGTCGCGGCCAAACTCAAGAAACTCGCGATGCTCGCCGTAGGTGCGCCCAAAGCTGTTCTCGTTCTCATACGGCTTGTTGTACGTCGCGGCGGTGTAGAGGGTGCGGTTGTCGCGCTTCTGGAGCTTCACCGCCTGGGCGCCACACTCCTTCGCCTCGCGGAACAGCTCCTTGCACTTCGCAACGTCGCCCTGGTGGTTGTGCCCGATCTCAGCGATCACATAGCAGTCGCTCGCATCGTTGATCGTGAAACCGTCTATCGTCAGGCTGCGGGTCATTTGATATTCTCCTTGCCGAAATGAGGTCGGCGGCGCCAGCTCAGCTTGGGTCGTGCTGTGGGCCGGGCGCCTTCCTACAGATAATAAAGGCCACAGCCTGAGCGGGCATCGTGCCGTCCGGCTCATCATAGATCAGCTCGCCCACAGCGACGGCGCTGCTGAGTGCCCAGACGCCCTCGCGTCCATCCTTGCAAAACCAGTGGACGACGGCACCTGCGGGGAAGACCTCGTCGATCCGCTGTTGGTTATACACGCGGTAGCTGCGCTGCACAGCGGGGCGCCCGGCGGGCACGCTTACCATCAGGCGACCGCCCGGTCGCACCAGGCCCCAAAGCCGCTCGACGCCGCGCCGGTCGGCGTCGGCCTGCCTGATGTCGTTGTAGCCCCCGAGGCCAAGATGCTCCACCGTCGAGATCGAAAGCACCAGATCGTACTGCCGCTCCATGCTGAAGGCCGGGTCGAATAGGTCGCGGCAGACAACTGTGAGGTTGGGGTGCTGAAAAGGATAGCGGCGCTGGTCGAGCACTGTCACCTGATAGCCGAGGGCGGAGAGCTGAAGCGGCAGCACACTTTCGTAGCCGCCAAAGTCGAGGATGCTGCGGTCGTCGGGGCGCAGGTTGCGCAGCACCATCGGGTACTCGACGATCTGCTCCGAGACCACGAGCTTGAACCCGCGACGCGCGAAGGCCAGCTCGCGTGCGCGGTTGAGCGCGAGGGTGAGCCGATCGATCACGCTGTCGATCAGGCCGCGCTTGCGGGGGAGCAGGGCGAGGTTTTTGTTGCGGAGATGGCGGGCGGCATCAGCGAGGTCGTCGGGCGAGTGATAATATTTCATACGTTACGGAATCCTCTGAGCAGGGCCACGAGCAGGGGCCGGTCGAGCGCGGCCAGCAGGGCGACATAGGCGAGGGCGCCGACGGCAAGCCCGAGGGCGACGCCAATCGTTGCGGGATTGATGCTAGCGGCCATCGCGGCCCAGATCAGGGCGCTGAGGGCGAGCGAGGCGAGGCAGGCCGGGGCCACGGCGGCGAGCATTTCTACGGCGCTCAAGCCGATCAGGCGGCGAACAATGGCCTGGATAATGGGCAGGCCGGCGATATGTGCGAGGATAAGCCCGAGGCCGACGCCCGCGATGCCCCAGCGGCTCCCCACGCCCACAGCCAGGGCAGTGATCGCCGAGAAGCCAACCGACCAACCAACGAGCCAGCCGGGGCGGTCGAGGGCCTTCATCAGCTGGCCCGCCGGCGAGATCACGGCTTGCAGTAACGCCACCACGGCCAGGAGCTGCAACGTCGGTACGGCGCCTGCCCACTGCTGGCCGAAGATGGCGGGCACCACGACCGGCGCCACGAGTATAAGGGCGGCCAGCGCCGGCGCAAGGAGGCTCATCAGCGTGCGGATCACCAGCAGGTAGCCGCCCTGCAGGCCATCAGTGTCGCGCTGCATATGCGCGAACTTCGGGAAGAGATACGCGCCTACAGCGCCCACAAAGCTAGAGACGGGCAGCACTACAAGCCTGTAGGCGAAGGTGTAGAGGCCAAGCGCCACCGGCCCAAGCGTGGCACCGATGAGCACCTTGTCGATGTTCTGGACAACCTGCTTCACACAGCCAAAAGCGAAGATGCGCGAGCTGTAGCCCCAAAGCTCGCTGATGGCCGCCCGCGAGCATTCGGATAGGCGCGGACGCCAGGGCGACAGTGCCCAGATCAGCACAAGCTCGACCAGGCTGGTAACGAGGGCGAGGATAACCAGGCTCCAGACGCCCAAGCCGAGCAGGGCGGCGCCCACGCCGGCCGCCCCACCCACAAGCGAGGCGGCGACATCGCGGATGGCCAGATCGCGGAAGCGCAGCTCCCGCTGGGCAAGCGCGATCTGCGTGATTGCCAGGGCGTCGGTAACAAAAACAGCCGAAAGAACCCGCAGCACAGGCGCCGCATCGGGCAGGCCGATCAGCCGTGCGAAAGGGTCGGCGAGCGCCAGCCCAAGCAGGCAGAAAACCAGCCCACTGAGCGTGTTGAGCACAAAGGTCGAGCTGAGGTGGACGGGCCGCAGCTC
>Ga0105046_10012577_pt1 | contig 13130 bp, 9 predicted proteins | sample MAT03_FD_78385 | JGI IMG/M metagenome (GOLD analysis project Ga0105046, IMG submission 78385) | Freshwater microbial communities from Lake Fryxell liftoff mats and glacier meltwater in Antarctica - MAT-03 (megahit assembly) | ecosystem: Environmental > Aquatic > Freshwater > Ice > Liftoff... | reverse complement strand
TGCAGTCGCGTTGAGTGCCAGCGTTAGCAGCAACAGGACGATGGAAGCAGCAGCAGCATTTTGGCGAAAGTCTTCTTGTGGTCGTGAAACCCAGCCAAATATCTGGATAGGCATCACTGTAAATCTCGAGTTCAGCCAACCCAATGGATTGCTCCAAGAGAAGGTGGGAAGATTGGTGACGAACGTAAGAGCACCGATCGTAATCAGCGGCGCGGTCTCCCCGATCGCTCGTGAAAGTCCGATGATTGTACCGGTTAAAATTCCGCCCATCGAGTAAGGGATTACATGGTATCGGACAGTTTGCCACTTTGTTGCTCCGCATGCATACGAAGCCTCACGAATATGCGAAGGAATGGTTCGGATTGCTTCGCGAGTTGCCATGATCACGATTGGCAATACAAGTAGACCGAGCGTCATGCCTGCAGTCAAAATGGTTGCACCAAGACCCAAAAAATAGACAAATATCCCTAACGCCATCAGGCCCCACACGATTGAAGGAACGCCCGCTAGGTTTGCGATATTGATTTCTATCAATGCGGTAATCCAGTTCTTCTTTGCATATTCTTCTAGCCAAACACCAGCCGCGATTCCTAGGGGAATCGCAAGTAGCATGGTGACGGCGACTACCAGAATACTACCGACAATCGCGATCAAGATTCCCGCCTCCTCGGCCTTGCTGGAAGGTTTGGAAGCGAAGAAACTTTGGAATGAAAGCTTCTCTATCGATTTTGTTTTGAGTGGTAAACCTTTGGATAGCCCGATGCTCACGGCAACCTGCGAGCCGATCCAGGACTGATCAAGCGGAATGTCTTCACTGGGAAGTATTGCAAGTGGGCTTGGAGTCAAAATCCAACTATTGCCACTTTGGGAAAGCGTCCCGTAAATACTTTTTTTGCTGTACTTAGCCGGGAGCTCGAGATCGGAAGGGGTGATCGCTGAACACTCCATCTCTGACAGTCCAGTCGCAGGAACATCGCCTTCAATCTCTACTTTCTTTCCGACGAGATTCTTCAATTCGCTTGCGGTTGCGTGCTCTAGGGCATTCATGACGGTGACTGGTCTTTGAATCAATTCCCAACCAGAAGCATTATCAGATCCAAGGTGTTGTAGGGTTCCTGCGAGTTGATTTATCTGCGGCGAGAATCCATCGGCATTCACATAGTGACCACGAAAGAGTCGGCCACCACCTTCGTAAACCAGTTGTCCAAAAAGCATCGCCAGGACGCTTAGAGCGCACATCACCAATAGAAATCCGCATACCGAAAAAATGCGGTCCCAACGTTTACGTCGGTGCAATCCGGCAATGATCGCGGGTGAGATACCCGCCGAATAGGAAGCGTTGGTCGATTGACTGTTCGCCAGTGAAGTCGCCAATGAAGTCGAGTTCGAATCGACAGATGGATCTTCAGTAGAATTCGCAATAGGACCGATAGCCACGATCAGTAAACCTCTCGATAGCGTTTGCGAAGTCGATATCCCCAAACATTGAAGACTAGAGTCATTAACATCAAAACAAGTCCAGCCGCAAAAATCGATTGATAACCAACACTACCATGAGGTAAGTCTCCGCCGCTGACTTGAACGATATAAGCGGTAATGGTTGCTGCAGGATTGCGTGGATCTAGCGTAAGAGTAGGCTCCAGACCGGCTGCCAAGGCGACGATCATTGTTTCACCAAGGGCGCGAGAAATTCCGAGGATGTAAGCCGCTGTAATTCCGGAAAGGGCAGAGGGAAAAACGACTCGCCATGCCGTTTGCATTTTCGTGGCACCCATTCCATAGGAACCTTCTCGCATTGTCATTGGCACCGCATGCATTGCGTCCTCGCTCAGGGAGCTTACATAGGGGATGATCATCACCCCCATAACCAAGCCCGGACCAAGCATATTGAATCCCGGAAGGCCTGGGATAAACGTTTGTAAAAACGGGGTAACAAAGGAGAGTGCAAAGAATCCGTACACAACCGTTGGAACCGCGCTAAGTAACTCTAAAATAGGTTTCAGAACATTCCGAAGGTTGTGAGGAGCATATTCGCTCAGGTAGATCGCGATTACAGTTCCAACAGGTATCGCCACCGATAAGGCGACACCTGTTGTTACAAGCGTCCCACACACTAATGGTAGGATGCCGAATCGAGGAGGATCAAACTGTGGGAACCACTGTGTTCCTGTAATGAACTCCCAGATGGAAACATGTGCGAAGAAACCGATCGATTCATATATCAATACGGAAAGAACGCCGACTGTAATTACAATCGACGACGCTCCGGCGCTGAAAAGGGCCCATTCGATAGCTCCTTCCAGCAGACGTTGTTTGGTTGAGAGTCCTTTTCGGACTCTCTGGTACTTTTTGGGACCAGCCTGTTCCGCTGAATCGTTTGCCACAAAAGCCTCAGCTAGTTCTTCGGTTCACGTTTCAAAATGTCCTCTACCTTTACTCCAACTTCGGGTACACCACCAAAGGCGGTCCCAAGTTTCATTTCCTCGAATCTTTTCATGACTTTTTCATAATCCGATTCGGCCAGTGGCAAGTATTTTACCTGAGTCGCGACAGCTTCAGCGTTTTCAATGTAGAACTCTACGAATTTTTTTACGGACGGCTTGTCTTTTACGGACTTGGCATTGATGTAGATGAAAAGGGGACGGGCCAGCGGATTGTAGATACCCTTGAGCACATTCTCCTTACTTGGAGCAACAGGCTCCTTCACGATATTCTTGCTATACTGAATCGGAACTGCTTTCAGCCGTCGCATGTTCGGAGCGTAGTATGCAAAAGGAATATATCCTAGAGAGTTAACGTTCCCTTCGATTCCTTGAATCAAGACATTGTCGTCTTCGCTACCGGTATAGTCACCTCGGCTAGATTTGGCTTTCCCATTAATAGCTTCCGTAAAGTAATCGAAAGTACCGGAGTCACTTCCTGCTCCGAAAAGTTCGATCTTCTCTGCAGGCCACGTTGGCCGGATTTGATTCCACTTCATAATCTTTCCTTGAGCGTCCGGCTCCCATATTTTCTTCAACTCTTCGACGGTAAGGTAATCGACCCATGTATTCTTGGGGTTGATGGCAATTGTGAGTGCATCGAAGACGATTGGCAGTTCGATGTAGTCGATACCAGCTGCTTTGGCCAGTTCCATTTCGCTAGTGAGGATTGGTCGGGATGCATTTTGGATATCCGTTTCACCTCGAACGAACTTTTTAAAACCGCCGCCTGTTCCGGAAATACCGACCGAAACGCTAACTGCTCCTTTAGTTGACTTCTGAAACTCTTCTGCAACGGCTTCAGTCACTGGATAGACCGTACTCGAACCGTCAATCGCAATCGAGGCGGGAGGTGCGGCTGGTAGGGATGGACAGTGCAACGCCAAAACAAAGGAAAAACTTGCCGACAGCCAATTCTTAGCAAGCGAACGTGCGAACTTATAACAACGATTCATTGAATTGATCCTCAAAGTACTTCAGATACTAACACTTGACGAATCCTAACGGCTGATTATTAAGAAATCATGAAGATTCAGTGAAGAAGGATTGCAGACTCGGCTCGCTACATAAATCGTCGAGCAACTCGTAGTTTCGCGCTTCGCGAGCGAGGGTTTCGAGCTTCTTCGGCCACCGAGGCAACGACCGGCTTTTTGGTGACACGTTCCAGGATAGGATTGTCCCTGAACGCATTTTTTACCAACCGATCTTCGAGCGAATGAAAGCTTATCGCCAGAAAGCGTCCGCCGACGGCAAGAAGCTCCGGAAACTTTTGCAGCGAATCCTCAAGGTGTTTCAGTTCTTCGTTGACGACGATTCGTAACGCCTGGAAAGTTCGGGTCGCCGAATCGACGCGGCCATGAATCTTTCCGGGGACGCAACGATGGATAAGATCCGTCAATTGTTCTGATGTTTTGATTGGATCGGTCAAGCGTCTCAGACATATTGCTTTAGCGATACGTCTGCTGAACCGCTCTTCGCCAAATTGAAAGATTGCGTTGGCGATCGTTTCCTCTTTTTCGCGTTCGATCCAGACGCTAGCTGGAATTCCCTCGGAAGGATTGAACCGTAAGTCGAGCGGTCCACCAATTTTGAAGGAAAAGCCTCGTTCGCGGTCGGCAAGTTGGTCGCTGGAGAGTCCAAGGTCGACTAGGATGCGATCAACCGAACTCAGCTTCTCTTGCTGAACGATGTAGGGCAAGTCGCGATAGCTGGCCTCGAAAATCCGTATTGCTCCGGCAGCCTTAGCCTCCGGGAACTCTTGGTCCAGGGCAGCTTTTGCATGGGCGGCTGCAGCCGGATCGCGATCGATAGCGATCAGTTTACCGTTGGGAAGAATACGTTTAAGAATTTCCCGCGAGTGCCCGCCAGCGCCAAGTGTTCCGTCGACTACCACCATTCCCGGCGACAAATCCAGGTGTTCCAGAACTTCGTCCAACAAAACAGGGATGTGGACGGGAGCTGATGTATTCACGAGGGAGTACTTTTAAGAATCCAAAAGCGGCGGGCCAAGTGGCGGGCCAAGTGTTGGGCCAAGTGTTGGGCCAAGTGTTGAGCCAAGCGTTGGGCAGGGCGGGTTGCTGCTTCACAACCCCGAACCCTGCTTGAAAACCCGTGGCCGTGGGTTCTCGTTGTTCCAACACTTTTCACTAACTGAGATTGAGTCACCAATCCTCGGCGAAACCGGTCCCATCGAATGCAGCATAACTGCCCGAGACTGGGAGTCAACCTTTTCTTAGGTTACGCAGGCGGATAGGAGTCTCGGTGGTCGCCACAGGTCCAATCGTCCGTTGGATTTGCAGAATTTAAGTTTTTTTCTAATACACGGTAAGGTCACATCATGGCAGCGAAACCCTGATTTGCTAGCAGTCGCTTAAAGGGGTTTAGAATCCCGTTAAATGGGTGAATTTGAGCTATCTTAGGTTCCCAGCGTGGACCGCAATATGTTAGAGTGGGTTTTGTAAGGTGTTGCTTCTTGTCTCGCCTCCGTTTCCGAATCATTTTAAGTTTCTTCTCACAAGGTTTGTGGACTTATGTCACTTGCAAAGCGTTGTTTAGCGGAACTAATTGGAACTTTTTGGCTTGTATTCGCTGGTTGTGGAGCGGCCGTGGTTACTGCTGTTTACAGTACCAATGACGACTATCCGTTTAACCTTGGGCTCGGTTTTCTAGGTGTTGCGTTCGCCTTCGGATTGACCGTCCTCACAATGGCCTACGCCATCGGACATATTTCTGGTTGCCATTTAAACCCAGCGGTTACCCTGGGGTTGGTCGCGGGCGGACGCTTTAAGGCATTGGATGCAATTCCCTATATACTTGCTCAGGTAATCGGCGGGATTGCAGCCGCATTTATGCTCTATTTGATAGCTTCTGGAAAAGAAGGTTACGTATTAAACGGATTTGCAGCTAACGGTTACGACGCGTTTTCGCCTGGGAAATACGACATGATCTCATCCTTTATCGCGGAAGCTGTTTTGACTTCCTTTTTCCTGTTTATCATTATGGGAGCGACGGATCGACGAGCACCTGCTGGATTTGCCCCGATTGCGATCGGTTTGGGTTTGACATTGATTCACATGGTCGGGATTCCAATCACAAACTTATCAGTTAATCCCGCTCGCTCAACTGGTCCAGCATTGATCGTTGGCGCTACAGCTTTAGCGCAACTTTGGTTGTTTTGGGTGGCTCCGATCGTGGGTGGTATCGTTGGCGGACTTACCTATCGAATAGTTTTTGAGCCGGAAGCCTAGCGTTTTTTAAAGGCAGGATTGACCTACAGCGCGGTTTTGCGAATACTCGAGCTTAAATGAACGCATCCGCCACCAATCCGCTATTAAACTATTGCCTGGAGGTATCCCGTCGCGCCAAAGTTGCTTCGGCTCAACTGGCCGTTTTGGACACCGTCACCAAGAATCGTTGGCTTTGCCGATCAGCAGAGATTTTAAACGAGTCGCTGGTCGGAATTCTTGCAGCCAATGCCAAGGATCTGGAGCTTGCGCCAAGCTACGGCCTTTCCGAATCCGCAATCGATCGGCTTCGCATTGATGAAAAACGATTGCATGCAATTGCTCAAGCAATCAATGAGATCTCCCGGCTGCCGGATCCAATAGGTGAAGTGCTTGACGGTTATCGAAGGCCAAACGGATTGGAGATAACGAAAGTCCGAGTCCCTTTGGGAGTAGTTTTTTTTATCTACGAATCCCGACCTAATGTGACGGCTGATGCGGCTGCGATTTGCGTGAAGAGCGGTAATGCAATCATCTTGCGGGGTGGAAAGGAAGCAATCCACAGTAGCTCTGCAATCGTAAAATGTCTGCAGATGGCAGCAACCGAGACAGGAATTCCTTGTGATGCGGTGCAATTCGTCGAGACGACCGATCGCGATGCTGTTGGAATGTTCCTAGGAATGGAGCAATTCATCGACGTAGCAATCCCACGCGGTGGCGAGAGTTTGATTCGTCGCGTGGCTGCCGAGGCCAAAATGCCAGTTATTAAGCACTTTGATGGCAACTGTCATGTTTATGTCGACCAGGCTGCTGACTTCGAAATGGCACTGAACATCATCGAGAATGCAAAATGCCAACGCATGGGTGTTTGCAATGCATTGGAGTCGCTGTTGGTCCATCGCGACGTTTCAGAGCAATTCTTGCCAAGGTTACGAGATCGACTATTCGCCAAATCAATAGAACTTCGCGGATGCAGACAGTCGTTAGAGATCGTGCCCGAGATGATCGCAGCCACAGAAGACGATTGGGGACGCGAATACTTGGGGCCGATTTTAAGTGTAAAGGTGATCGACGATGTACAAGCCGCAATAGAACACATCAATCGTTACTCGTCCCATCATACTGATGCAATCATTACCAACGACCTAGCGGCCAGCCGTCAGTTTACCCTGGCCGTTGATTCTGCTGCCGTTGTTGTGAATGCTAGCACTCGCTTCAACGACGGTGGAGAGTTTGGGTTTGGTGCAGAGATCGGAATTAGTACGGACAAATTTCATGCGCGTGGGCCATGCGGGCTACGAGAGCTGACATCATATAAGTACATTGTTCAGGGTAACGGCCAGATTCGGAGTTAATTCGTAATCAGTACTCCAGGAGGGAGAACGCATGTCAGACGAAAAGCTTAGTCGCGACGATGTCGATAGTCTTTTGCAGGCTCGTGCGGCGGCCGCCAAGCCAGCTACCGGTTCGAAGTCCCAGTCTTCTAACTCAGGTTCAGGCAATCAAACAGAGGCCGCTAAACCACAGTCTAAAGTCAGGGTTCTGAGTTACGATTTCAAACGTCCAGAACGAGTTGGTAAAGATCTAGTACGAGCTCTGCAATCGCTCCATGAGGGGCTTGGCAGAAACTTTGGTGCATCGCTTTCGGCCGCGCTCCGAAGTATGGTCGAAGTAAGACTAATCAGTGTGGATCAACTTACCTATCGCGAGTTTATTCAAAGCCTCGAAATCCCAACCTGCTTCAACCTATTGCGCCCCAAACCCCTCGAGCGGAACTGGATTCTGGACATTAGCCCATCGCTGCTGTACCCGATCATCGACCGAATGCTTGGTGGTCCAGGGGCAAGTGACACAACTGTAAATCGACCACTAAGCGATATCGAACTGCGTCTAGCTGGTCGAATCAGTTCGCTATTCATTCGCGAGCTTCGTCAAGCGTGGTCCGGAGTGATCGTACTGGATATAGATGTAGAACGTGTCGAAAGTAATCCCCAACTGGTTCAGATCGTTCCCCCTAACGAAGTTGTGATCATGGTTAGCTTTGAAGTTTCGATGGGAACGACTCGAGGCATGACGAATCTTTGCATTCCGTATAACACAATTGAACGCGTGGCATCCAAGCTCTCCAGTTCCTCTTGGGTCGGCTACACGGCCAACGCCGCCAATGAAGAATCAAAAAAAATAGTCTCGCATAGACTTGATGGTTCGACCACGAACTTGGTAGTGACCCTGGCTCGTTCGCAGATTAAAACGGGTGATCTGTTTGACCTACAGGTTGGGGATATCATTTCGACGGAAATGGACGTAAAACAATTTTTGGAAGTAGAAGTTTCTGACTCGGTCAAGTTCATGGCTTCGGCTGGTTCTTTTAAGGGTCGCAAGGCGATAAAGATTGAGACCGTAGTAAACAACGAGTCTTAAGTAACTCTCAGGAAAACCGAACTCGAATGAATGGAATAAACGAACTTATGACACGACACCTCAATCAGTTGTTTCAGCTTCACATCGGTATCGTTCTGATGTTCGTAGTGGCATGTGCAGGGATGGCAAAGCAATCTCATGCCCAAGAAGCGAATCCGACGAAAGCAGCTACAGCAGAAGTCACTGAGGCAACCGCGGTTTCCTTTCAATCGCAAGGTCATCAATTGCAGTTGATGCAACTTTTGCAAAATATCCATCCTTACTTGCCAACCGGAGAAATCGAAGGCAAAGCCGTACTCTCAGGATCGACGACGATGATTTTACTTGGGCAAACGTGGGCGCAACGTTTTAAACTCTTTCATCCTAAAGTTGCATTTGAACGAGGAGTTGACGGCTCCGATGCGTCACTTGAAGCTCTGGCTAAGGACCCCAACGTGATTGCTGGTGTCAGTCGAAACGTTACCGATGAGGAATTGACAAAGCTGAAGGCTGGTAACTGCAAAGATCCGATGATCATTCTCGTAGCATTAGATCCGATGGCAATTTACGTTAACGAAAAGAACCCAGTCAAATCCTTTACACCCGAACAAATGCAGGGGGTCTTTGGCGTCGGAACTGAGGGCAAACCAACAATTGCAACTTGGGGGCAACTCGGTGTAACTGGGGAACTCGCGAAATCGAAAATTCGAATTCACCACCGAAGCGAAGTTAGCGGAACGAGAACATTTATCCAGCAATCGCTGCTTGGTGGAAAGCCACTTGCCGAACCAGATGAGACACACAAAAGCAACCACGAAATTTGCCAAGCCCTCGCAAAGGACCCCGCAGGACTTTCAATTTGCGGTTTTGGTGATCGAGTAGAAAACACTCGAACGGTTGCGATTGAACTCCGAGGTCAAGTTATTGAAGCGAACGATGCAAATTTTCTTGCTGGAATGTACCCGATGGTTCGCCCACTGTCGCTAGTTTTAGATCGAGCACAATTGCAACACGATGGCGGTCTTCGCGCATCCATATTGAAATACATCTTAAGTCGCGATGGACAACGCGAAGCAATGTTAGCAGGCTTTTTTCCACTCAACCCAGATTTTATTCGCCAAGAACTTGTCCAATTGACGGGTACTCAAAACCACTGAAATTTGTACGATTAACTCAAGGGAGCAATAGGTAAACACCATGATGCGCACAAGCTTAATTCCTTTACATTCCCGAAGCAGTACGGTTATCCGTCGAGCGTTGCTATCAACGCTAGTTTTCATCTTGACTACTGCATTCAACAGAACAGAGATCGCTTTCGCTCAATTCGGAGCGGGTGGCGGTTTTTTTGATAACGTTCTGAATCAAGCTCTGCCCAGAGTATCCGCTCCGGTTAACCAAAATCCACAAGGGAATTGGCCACCGACGACGAACAACCTCCCTTCCTCTGGTTTCAATACTGGTTCAGGAAATTCAATCCCTAACAACGCTCCTAACATTTACACAACAGATCAATCAGCACGGCTTTGGCCTGGATCTGGGCAAGTAAACTCAGGTCAGGCAAACTCAGGTCAGTCCAATACAATGTTGCTTCCCAAGGACTGGAGACTCGGCGTTACTGCCGATCCCACGCAAACAGGTGCAGTCGTGCGACAAGTAACGCCTAACAGTCCTGCTCAACGTGCAGGCCTGGAAACCGGTGACATCATCCTTGCCGTTAGTGGATTCCAAGTTGGTTACGTCGGCAATAGGTTAAACGACGTGGGCGAGCAGATTCGTCGCTCGGCTGACAATACAGGCCGTGTTCAAGCCTTGGTTTTCGATGCTCGTACCGCGAGACTTGATAATATTTCGTTTCAACTAGACAGCGCCTCCAGCGGACTCAGCGGCTCAGTTGCTCTTCAGGATCGAGGAAATCTTCCGTTCAATTCGATCCTTACCGTTCAGATTGAGAACGTAACGCGACCATTTTACGAAGTTCGAAACGGAAAAGTGATCACGGCCGCTTATGGTACCGGCCCGTTTCCGTTTGAGATTCAATATGATCCGGCTTATATCGACACACGAGATCGTTACCAACTGAATGCGCTAATCACCGATTCTGCTGGAAGGACTCTCTATGCGTTGAGACAGCCGATCCCAATTCCAACAGGTGGTCTTCCACCAAATACCTTGATAGCGGTTGAAAACATACGAGATCTGAAAGTTGTTGGGCAACTTCCTGGAGGTACAGTTACCTCTTCCTACGGACAAGATCCGGCTCTTCTAGCACAAATTTTCCAGCAAATTCTTGGGCGACCACCGTCTACCAAAGAACAAGTTGCATGGAGTGGATACTTGGCTCAAGGCAATTCCGTCATGGATCTAAAATCCAAGATCATAGGCAGCCCATCCTACTATGACCGACTGGGAAACAACCCACTGCAATTCATCCAAACGATGATCCAGACATTCAAGGGGCAGAATGCAAGTCCTACTGAAGTCAACGCGTGGCTTAGTCAACTGCAGCAATATCAAGGAAACCGTGAACAGGTTGCGAGAGCCTTTCTACAGCAGATCCAATAGTTGGCGTTAGTATTTGTAGCTTGGGACCAAAGTCCCGCGCGAGGCGGACGGACGGGACTTCGGTCCCATCCTACTAGTCATGTAGCGAAAGTCACGCTACCAGCGTCCAGATTGCTGTGCAGTCCTTAAGATTTGCTCTGCTTCAGAGCTGAGCGTGTACTCCATGCTCGGCTGATTCAGTTCTAAGAAGACTTGATAGCGTCGCAACTGGTCGCTTCTTTCGATAACTGGAGCAAGACTCAATTGCAGTACGCTTGTTACTCGGTTATTCCAGCGAGTCGTATACAGATATCCTCCGAGTGTTTGCTCTTGCTTGAGATGATAGTATTGTGTCATGAGGTTGATGAGCATCGAAGGCTCGCCCATCGTTCCGTGCATTTGAACTCGACGTAGTGACTGCCTGTTATCGAAATAATAGGTGAGTGTCCCGGCCACGTCTGTTGGCGCGGTCCCTGACACGAACGGGACTCGCATGCCGTCCAGTTGAATTTCTGAAAGAACAGTAGTCGTTCGTGGAAACCGCTGTATGACGCCATTTGGCGTCATATCGAAACGCAATACTTCACGAAAATCGAAGACTGTCTGGCTGGTAGTCGCGCTTGTCAATAATGCATGCGATGGACCTGATCCGTTCATCGGATTCGCTAAGTTTTTAGACTCCGACGCTAGACCAAATTGTCCGGCAGTTGGCCAGTTATGAGGCGTTACACTAGATTGGCTCGGTGTCGATTGCGGTGGAGCATGAGAAGCAAGCGATGGTGGCAGCAGAGACGTAGAACTATAGGGCTGACTCTTTATCGGCTGCTGAGGATTGGCGGCCTCTTTTAGGGAGGAGCTATTAACAAAGAAATAGGGGCCTGCGAATGAAGCTCCAAGAAGGCCGAGAATGCCAAACGGCTTTTGAAATATCGATTCAGACATGGAACGACCTTACCGGAGATGATAACCGCAGCAAAGTCTTACTCGTGAAAACTCAACCGCTACAAACGAGCAGACCTCCGTGTCGTATCCAATCCGTTTCGACCAAGGTTCATCCGAAACTCTTATAATTTCTCAAGGGGTCCTTCAATTGTAACGACCCGCACAAACGTTTCTTATTTACGTGCTTGAATCCGGAAAGACAATCAGGTCTAAGTTTTTATCACGTTACAAATTACAATCCAGCGGTATAAAGCCCATTGGCATCTGCACAATTAGCCGCTCCGAGCAAAGACTCATGGCGAGACAATCCCGCTGCCTTGCCAAGCGGATCTTCGGTGCTGGCTCTACAAAGCGCGCACCATCGTTACCCTCCCAACGAAGTTGGGAGGGTCGAAAAACGAGTCTTAAAGCGAGTTTTTCGGGGAGGGTTACAGCTACTGTTGTGTCAACGCCACATCATGTGCGGGTGCCGCAAGGCCTCATCTTTACCTACATTTCAGGGCATCGAAATCCAAATGCCCTGGTTTTTCGTGATCGTGCACGCGTAGATTATCTTTAGTTTTACTCTAAGATGTGGCTAGCCGTTCCAGCGACTGCAGATCATCGTTGCGTTATGACCGCCAAATCCAAAGCTATTGCTCATCGCAATATTGACGGGCCTCTCAATAGGCACTAGAGGCGTGTAGTTCAGGTCGCAATCTGGATCCGGGTTCTCGAGATTGATCGTTGGTGGAATTATCCCTTTTTGGCAAGCCAGAATCGATAGTATCAATTCAATGCTACCGCTGGCACCTAGGGCATGCCCTAGGGCTCCCTTTGTACTCGAGATAGCAACTTGGTGGGCAAATTCCTTGAATACCGATTTAACCGCGATAGTTTCTGCCTTATCCCCCAAGGGTGTACTCGTTCCGTGTGCGTTGATATAGTCAATTGCGTTGGTGGTAATCGAGGCATCTCTGAGTGCGTTGAGCATCGCTCGACTTGCTCCACGTCCTTCGGCATCGGGAGCTGTAATGTGCCCTGCATCACAAGAGCCACCGTAACCGATAACTTCAGCGAGAATATTAGCACGTCGGGCTTTTGCATGTTCGAGCTCTTCGAATACCAAAACCCCGCATCCTTCGCTCAATACGAATCCATCTCGATCGATATCAAACGGGCGAGATGCTTTTTCCGGTGCGTCGTTTCGAGTCGAAAGGGCCTTCATATTGGAGAAGCCTGCAACACCGATGGCGGTGATGGCTGCCTCGGAAGCGCCCGTGATCATCACGTCCGCTTCATCGTAGCGAATTGCTTTCAAGGCGTCGCCCATTGCATTATTGGATGAAGCACAAGCGGTAGCAACGGCAAAGTTAGGGCCTCGAAGCCCGTAGGCGATCCCGACGTTTCCGCCGGCCGCATTCAACATCATTTTGGGGATTGTGAACGGGCTAACTCGATCAGGCCCCTTACTGAAGAGTCGGAACATTTGCTCTTCAATTTCGTTTAGCCCACCAATTCCAGAACCTATAATGGCCCCGCATCGAAAGCTATCTTCTTTTGA
>Ga0105046_10012575_pt1 | contig 13133 bp, 10 predicted proteins | sample MAT03_FD_78385 | JGI IMG/M metagenome (GOLD analysis project Ga0105046, IMG submission 78385) | Freshwater microbial communities from Lake Fryxell liftoff mats and glacier meltwater in Antarctica - MAT-03 (megahit assembly) | ecosystem: Environmental > Aquatic > Freshwater > Ice > Liftoff... | reverse complement strand
TGTTGGACATTCTTGTCCGACAAACCATTCCAGTATGTTGGACATTCTTGTCCGACAAACCATTCCAGTATGTTGGACATTCTTGTCCGACAAACCATTCCAGTATGTTGGACATTCTTGTCCGACAAACCATTCCAGGCATTGTCGCAGCGACGAATTCTCCACTGGCGTTTACCATGTCCAACTGGCATCAGTCAGAAATTATTCTTCCAGCGTTTCCTCGCGGCTGTCATCTGATCACGCAGCATGTGATTCAGGATCTTTCCGCCCTGAAGCGGTGCCGGACAGGGTTGATGCATGTGTTTATTCAGCACACGTCTGCGTCACTGACAATCAATGAAAACGCCGATCCGGATGTACCCGATGACCTGGCCATGGCGCTGGATCGGTTGGCACCTGAATCCTGGCCGTACCGGCATACCTGCGAAGGTCCGGACGACATGGCAGCGCATGTGAAAGCCACGCTCACCGGGTCCTCTGTTTCGATCCCGATTGCCAATAGTCGCCTGCTGACCGGCACGTGGCAGGGCATTTATCTCTGCGAACACCGCAATCAGGGCGGACGACGACGACTGATCGTCACGATTCAGGGTGAATTTAACGACTGAACACCACGCCACTCAGCGACGTTTCCTGCCCGATTTTTTCCCTGTTCGGCGGCCCTTCGAAGCGAATCCGGGGCTGTCGGACTCGTCTTCATCGGGGACAGGCTCGCCCATTTTCTTCTTCAATTCGTGAATGCGGTCTCTTAACTGAGCCGCGCGTTCGAAATCCAGTTGCTCGGCAGCCGCCAGCATTTCACTTTCAAGTTCCCGGATGAACTCCAGCGTGACAAACTGTGATTCCGCCGTGATACCCACAGACTCCCGCTCGACGCGGCGTGCCTGAATTTCTTCTTCAATCCCTTTGCGGATCGCTTTGCGAATCGTCTCCGGCGTGATCCCGTGGGCTGCGTTGTATTCCGTCTGTAGCTTACGACGTCGGTTTGTCTCATCGATCGCCTTCTGCATACTGTCCGTGACTTTGTCGGCATACAGGATCACTTTGGAATTCACATTTCTGGCGGAACGACCGATCGTCTGAATGAGACTTGTTTCGCTTCGCAGAAAGCCTTCCTTATCGGCATCCAGGATCGCAACCAGTGACACTTCCGGCAGATCCAGTCCTTCCCGGAGCAGATTCACGCCGATTACCGCATCGAATTTTCCTTCGCGCAGTTCACGCAGAATCTCGACCCGTTCCACGGCATTCAATTCGGAATGCAGCCATTCGCAACGAATCGATTCTTCCTTCATGTGCCTGGTAAGATCTTCTGCCATGCGTTTGGTCAGCGTCGTGACCAGGACACGTTCATTGATTGCCGCTCGTTCCCGAATCTGTTCCATCAGGTGCTGCACCTGACCTCGCGCGGGAATGACGAAAATCACCGGATCAACCAGACCTGTGGGACGAATCACCTGTTCGACGACTTCGCCTCCTGTCTGGTCGAGTTCCCAATTCCCCGGTGTCGCTGACACAAAGACGCGATAGGACGGTTTGCTGTTCCATTCGTCAAATTTCAACGGACGATTGTCTTTGGCCATGGGCAAGCGAAATCCATGATCCACGAGTGTCGTCTTCCGCGCCTGGTCTCCGGCGTGCATCGCCCGAATCTGAGGCAGCGTCGCGTGTGATTCATCGACGAAGATCAGGAAATCCTCCGGAAAGAAGTCGTACAGCGTATACGGTGGTTCGCCCGGTTTCCGCCCGGCCAGCGCCCGGCTGTAGTTTTCGATGCCGGGACAGAATCCAGTCTCCTTCATGAGTTCCAGGTCATGCCTGGTCCTCGCGGCCAGCCGCTGCGCTTCCAGCAGTTTGCCCTCTTTGCGGAACACTTCCAGCGTCGCGTCGAGTTCTTCACGAATCTCGTCGAGAGCTGCGTCGATGCGGCTTTGAGGCAGGACAAAATGCTTTGCCGGATAAATATAGATTTCCTTCAGTGACTGAGACTCCTTGCCCGACACCGGATCAATCATGCTCAGCTTTTCAATCTCATCGCCCCACAATTCAATGCGATAAGCAAACTCTTCATATGCCGGCCAGCATTCAATCACATCTCCGCGGACCCGGAATTTGGCACGCGCCGGATCGAAGTCATTTCGATCATAATGAATATCGATCAGGCGCATGAGCAGTTTGTCGCGATCGATCTGTTGCCCGACATGCAACGGAATCATCATACTCAGGTAGTCTTTGGGCGAACCCAGGCCGTAAATGCAGCTCACGCTGGCTACGACGATCACATCATTCCGGCTGACCAGAGCACTTGTCGCCAGCAACCGCAGCCGATCAATTTCCTCGTTGATCGATGCATCCTTCTCAATATAGATGTCGCGCTGCGGAATGTAGGCTTCGGGCTGGTAGTAGTCATAATAGCTGACAAAGTAGGTGACCGCATTGTTCGGGAAGAACTCACGGAATTCACCATACAGCTGTGCGGCCAGTGTCTTGTTGTGCGAAAGCACCAGCGTCGGTTTTTGCACATGCTGGATTACGTTCGCCATGGTGAACGTCTTACCGGATCCGGTCACGCCCAGCAGCACCTGCGTGCGTTTGTCGTCGTTGATGCCTTTGATCAGAGAGGCAATGGCAGCTGGTTGATCGCCAGCCGGAGCGAACTCACTGACCAGTTCGAACTTCTGATTCTTGTGCGACATTTAGAACCCCTAAAAAAACCTCCGTGGCCGCGTTGTGTCGAGAGTGGTCGAGATGCAAGGAAGAACGACGAGACGACAAATGTCGTCGAGGAGTGATGACGCCGCAGATCGACCGCTATCGACGCAACCCTCCGGGACGCTTGTGTTTGCGTCTCAGGCGGCGTCGTTCGTCATCGACGGGGTGGCCCGTCTCTTCCTCACTTCTTGCCTGAAACGCAACCACAAACGTCGCGGCTCACGCAGGTTTTGTTAGGGGTTCTTCAACTGGTCTGTGACCTTAATTCTGTAAATTGATCCGCTGAAGGCTGTCGCCTGCAGGTCATTGTTCAAGTACGTTGGCCCAGCGTCGAGGCACTGCGGCGAATGCTCGGTCGTAGGTTTCCTGCAGTGGCACAGACACATAACCTTCGTTGTTCACATAAAGCGGCATTTCCCTCAACAGATCGCCGATCGCAATCGGTTCGACATACGCAGTGACGCCGATAAACATTTTGGATTGGTAGGCGACGAGCGTCAAGGGCTTGTCATCCGGTTGGTGATAATCCTCATCGCTGCTGCTGATGTTGTTCCAAATCGCTCCGTGAATTCCATCCGGAGCCCGCCGCGTCGGGAGATGCAGGTCCAGCACCATTAAATGAATTCCCTGCTGCAATAACGCACACGCCTTGCGGACGAAAGCTTCCAATCGCTGCCGACTCGATTTGTTTCCGGGGGAGACCACTTCGATGATGGCGACGATTCGGTCATCGCTTGCATGTCGCAACGTGACAGATTTTTGTCGGTGCGTGTAAAACTCATGAGGCCCCTGGACCGTTATTGCCACTCGGGGAGGAGCCACCAGCAGGCCCGTGCCGCCGTCCTGGTTACCTTCGCCCGACTCTTTTCGATCGCTCGCATCGGGAACCTGCAGCGCCAATACATCGGGGCCAAACTCCGACACCTGCTGCTCTGCCAAAGCGTACAGCCATGCAGGCAACAGGCCACCATTCAATGCGCGTTTGAGCTCTTCAATCCATGCGTGGTGAAAGTCGTGAAAGATTCCATCGTCAACTCGACTCCAATCGTGAACTCGCATGATCCTGTCCTTGGAAACAAACAGCAAACTCAGCGCATGGCATAGATCTGCATGAAGAATGGTGGCCAGGGTGTAGAAGCTGAGGGTGTAGAAGCTGAGGGTGTAGAAGTTGTAGCCCATTCGCCGAAACACGTTTTACAGCTTCGGAAGGCTACGGGTTCTCTTCTGCTGGCGGACTTGTTCCTGCTGACGACGCTGTTCTTCTTCCGCAGCAAACTGCGGACCGCGATTCTGGCCAGCATCAGCCATTTGAGCGATCGGGGTGTGCCCCTCAACCCATTCCCAGCCGAGCGGATCACGCAATTCGACCTTGGCAAGATACGCCCACGGCGTGCCAGGATGCTCTGTGATCACGCGATTCAGATATTCCAGAGCTTTGTCGTTCATTTTGCGAACGTTGGCACCGGCATTGATGGATTCTGCCGGAACCAGGTCCCAGCGATTGCTTTCGGGCTTTTCAAATTTCTTCGGATTGGACTTCATTTCCGCAAGCACCGCGTTGTATCCGAAAGCCCGCACGCGCATTGCCAGAATGCGGCCCATGGCAAGATCAAAGCCAGCTCGCCAGCGATCGGAATCGAGTTTGTCGCGGTGTTTCTCGCCCGCTTCCAGAATCGTATGAGTCCTCTGTAGAAAATAGTCCAGTACCGCCAGCGGTTTTTGAGCTTCTGTGATCTGTTCGCGCAGGATGTTGTCATTGTTGGCCTGGAAAACGCGTTGAGGAATCGGCACGTCTTCGGTCATTACCTGTTGAGCCGCCGCCACCAGCGCCTGCTTGGCGAAATTGCCCTGGAGCTGCTTCATGTACTCCGCCTGCGGCCGGTAGTCGGGAGCGTACTGCCGCATAATCTGCGGATCCCATTTATCACCAACCGCGTCGTCTGCTATCAGGAAGATACCACCCGTTTCGGCGGTCAATCGAGACAACGTGTACGGTCCGTAGCCCGATGACATGCGCGTCAGATCTCGGGGCGTATTTGTCCAGAACGGCAGGTCCAGGCCCTCCGCCATTGCGGTTTCCGGACCCTGATCGACAGGAATGTCTTCTTCAAATTTCTCGCCCTCGGATTCCCACTGATATCTCACGAAGCCTTTCTCGCGACCAAAGATCGAGGCATTTCCGATGCAGTAAACTTTGATCCCGTCGCGAGTGCAGCGTTTGACAATCGATTCCAGTGCCTGAAAGTCGTCACCGCGTTCGTCGGTCACGATGATGATCATCATGTTCGCCTTCATTTTGCGTTTGAACGGCGTGAAAGTTTTTAGTGCTTCATCAATCGCAGCGAAAACGTTTTCCTTGCCAGATACGTCGTTCTTGATGCTCTTGACCGCGTTCGTCAGTTCGGTGAGATCACTTGTCGGTTCTTTGACCAGGACATGAATGTTTTCACCATAGCCAATGATGCCGGTTTTCAGAGCGCCCTGCGTATCAAGGTCGTCCATAAGTCCGAGCTGACGATAGATACTGTCGAAGCGATTTGTGATCAGTTCACGCCGGGCTTCAAGCGACAATGATTCGTCAAACAACCAGACAGGAAGTGTCTTGCGTTGGCGAAGCGACGAGGCAATCTCCAGCGTGATGCGATCAACAGCACCTTCGGTTCCACCAGCCTGTTCAGTCGTGCCGGTCAGGTCGATCGCATCCAGAACTTCCGCTTCGTTCGGCGAGGGCATGGATTCAAACTGAGCGATCCGCGGATTGACGAGGTCTTCCTGAATCTGTTCGACCTGTTCGAGGTGATTGTCCATACCTCGATCCTGAGCCACCGCGGCAGACTCGCCCTGGATATTGAGAGCACTGAGACTTCCGAGTGTCTCCGTGGGATTGGTCGAAAGCTCGTAAACTTCCTGGCGAACTTCTTCAGGTTCGATGGTTGAAGTGAGGTTGATTTCCGGCAGAATAATGTCGGGAAGCGTGATCATCGCAACCAGCAGGATCACGCAGACATGGACAAGCAGACTGATGCCCCATGAGGGCACTGCATCAAGCATCGTCCACACGGTGGAATCGACGTCCGATTCGAGCGGTTCTGCAGCGGAAGTTGATCTCACATCAATACTGCTCACGTTAATTTCCTCACGCTGACGTTCGCATGTCCAATTGAGCGCCAGCGATTGAGATGTCGCACAAATTACAAAACCGATCCATTGGGAAACTTCGACAAAATCCTACCTCGGAAAGCATACGGAAGCAATGTTTTGACCCCAATCTCTATCAATCCATGCCACTTTTGTCAGATTTCGCTCATGCAATGCAGCAGACGTTTGTAAGAAAAAGACGGTATTTCCCAATAAACAACGCGCTGCCGGCGGTCGATGTTCGTCAGATTTCGGGTGCCGAAGTGCATTCCGATCGCATGAATCCTCCGATTGTCTGGTGTTATGCCTCTCGCGGTCGGAAGTGTTATTAGCCCGAAGCGTCAGCGAGGGAAGCAAATCCCAATCCCCCGCTGACGCTTCGGGTTACGATCCAGTGCCCGCAAGAGTGTCAATTTCGACCGCGTGAAGTATAAGTCACAGGCGGTTCGCCTTGGCGCTTCGAATGGAGTACCGCAAGCAACGTTCTCCGGCAATTTGCGGACTCTTAAAGCTTGCCGTTCAATCAATTCCAATGTCCCACTATACTCCACGTGGCCTCAAATAACACATTTGAGGCCAGGTGCATTGTAAGCATCGAGCGGTTTATTGCTGTCTTATCAGCCGGCACGCGCTAGCGGTCGGTTCCGTGAAAACCGTGAGCCAGCGCTCAACGGCTGATTTTGACGAGACACTTATTGACCGCGCGATAGTAACCCGAAGCGTCAGCGAAGAATGGAGAATTCCGGCCCTCGCTGACGCTTCGCGTGAGTCTTGATTTCGGCCGCGCGACGGACACCAGCCAGTAATTCCTGATCATGTAAAACGCAGCAAACCTGAATGTTCCTGCTAAAAATCCGATATCTGCTTGAATACACCTTCTTTCAGACAATGCTCTTCGTCGTGAAGTGCCTTCCAGTGCGCGCGAGCGTCATGCTGGCAAAGAGTCTGGCGTGGATGATGGTGCGGGTCGTCCCTAAGAAGCTCAGTCGCTCCGACGTAGCGAAGGAAAATCTGAAACTGGCATTTGGCGAATCAATGTCAGATGCTCAGGCGAATCGCATCATTCACGGGATGTGGTTGCACCTGTTTCGTATGGTGTGCGAGATCATTCAACTTCCGCGCCGCTTTCGCCTGGCCAATTGTGCGGATGTCCTGGACTTCGAACGTCGCAACGACTGCGTCAAGGCACTCTGTTCCGATCGGCCAGTGTTGTTCCTGGGAGGCCATTTTGGAAACTGGGAAATCAGTGTCAATACGTTCGGGCACTTCGGGTTTCCAATGGGAGTCGTCGCGCGACAACTGGACAATCCTTATTTGCACACGTGGTTCAAGAACTTTCGTGAGTCTACGGGGAATTCCCTGATCCTGAAACAGGGAGCGGGCGAAGAACTCTCAGAAATCATGGAACGGCGTGGCATGGCATCGTTGCTGTGTGATCAGGACGCGGGACGCTCAGGTGTGTTCGTCGATTTCTTCGATCGGCCCGCGTCAACGTTCAAGTCGATCGCTTTGCTGGCGCTGCAGTACAACGCCTTGATCGTCGTCGGCGGTGCGTTTCGTCTGCCGGAAGCTTCTCACAGAGACTGTCGCTGGATTCGATTCAGTCTGACGACACAGGACATCATCGATTCGGCGGATTTTCAAGGTGCCAACGGCATCAACGAACTGACGCAACGGTTCACGGCGTCGCTGGAGGCATTGATTCGAAAAGCACCCGAGCAATACTTCTGGATTCATCGCCGCTGGAAAACGCCGCCGGACGCACGACGAAAACGCCGTGACGCCGCAGCTGCGTAGATTTTATACGCGGCGAGGCGTGTCACCCGGGAATCCATCAGAATATCGGGCTTCCTTTTTCATTGCGGAAGGCTCAGGCGTTTGTGAGACCGACATTCATTTGGGTATACTGCAAGTGGTCGAAAATGAGATCGGCGAGCGGAGTGGCGTGAGCCCTCCGGTACTTTGCTTTTGTACCGGCAAGCTGACGCATGCCGCTCGCCAATACTCTCACACATGACCGCGCGGCGTGTAACATGCGAGCCAGTTTAAGATTTTCACCACAACATTGAAGGATTCGAAGCATGAAGTTCGTCAGTTCACTTTTCGCTGTGGTCGCCGCACTCGTCGCCCTGGGCCTTGTGTACTCAACGCCAAACGATGCTCAGGCCGGGTATTCGCCGACTGTTTCGACAGACGATGCGGCGCCGGTTGAAGACAGTATGCATGAATTCATGGAGTACGTTTTTCAGCCGACCTACCTGCGACTCAAAGCCAGCATGGCAGCCGCTCCAGCCGACAACAAAGGCTGGAAAGCTGTGAAATCAGATTCACTCATCCTTGCCGAAAGCTGCAATCTGCTCTTCGCTCGCAAGCCTGATGAGCACGGAGAAGACTGGACCAAACATGCAAAAGCTTCAAAGACCCATGGTGCGGAATTGTACAAGGCCGCGAAAGAGAAGAATTTCGAAGCCGCGACAAAAGCGTATCAGTCGATGCTCAATAACTGCAACGCCTGTCACAAACAGTTTGAAGACGGCAAGCACATTCTGCAGCCCTGAGACTTCGTCCCGCAGGACGTAACGGAGTACGACACAGCGTGGCAGCATGGCTTCGACGATTTCCGTGGACGATCTTCATCGTCTGCCTTGCAATCACCGTTCTGGGATTGTGCGGACTTGTTCGCGCCGATGAACTGTATGGTCGAACGCAACTTGTCGAACGGCAGATGGTCTGGTTGTTTCTCGCGATGCTGGCCATGCTTGCGGTACTGTTCGTGCCGTATCGGTTATTGAGCCAGTTGAGTCCCTGGTTCTTCCTGGCAACATTGTTGCTGTTGGCTGTGACGCTGTTCATGCCACCCATCAACGGATCGCGACGATGGATTCCGTTGGGACTGTTTGACCTTCAGGCCAGCGAACCCGCGCGGCTGGCTTATATCATGGCGTTGGCTGCGTACTTAATGTATCGCTCAAATCAGCGGAACATCGCAGGACTGTTGCCGCCGCTGCTGATGGCATTTTTCCCGATGCTGCTGATCGTGCGCGAACCGGATCTGGACACCGCGTTGTTGTTTCTACCCATTCTGTACGCCATGTTATTTGCTGCCGGTGCCCGAACGAAACACCTTGCTGCCGCCGCGCTACCCGGTCTCGTCTGCCTGCCGCTGCTCTGGACTCAAATCAGTCCCGAACAGCAGTCGCGCATTGTCTCGGTGTTCACTCAACGTGACGGCGGGTCCGCACCCGCTGGTGATGGTTTTCATCTGCATCAGTCAAAGCAGATCCTGGCACTCGGAGGCTACCGGGGCAGCAGTCATCAGGAAGAACCACCGCTCGATGATCCGGCAGCATGGCAGCTTCCGGCATCACGTACGGACTTTATCTTTGTGATGATCGGAGAGCGTTTTGGCTTTCCAGCCTGTGCCGTTCTGCTGTTTCTGTATTGTGTGTTGGTCTGGAAAGGCCTGCAGGTCGCACGGCGCACGCGCGAACCGTTTGGAAGACTTGTCTGTGTCGGCGTGTTGACCCTCATCGCTGTGCAGACGCTGCTGAATACAGGAATGACCGTCGGACTGTTACCCATCACCGGGACCACACTGCCTCTCTGCAGTTATGGCGGCAGCAGTTTGATTTCCACATATGCCGGCATTGGCCTGGTCATGAACATCGCGATGCGGCAAGGATACGAAGTCACAGGTGAACCGTTCATATTTCGACGCGAAACGACGACGGGTTGAACGTCAACGATCATTGAAATGTGTCAATCACGTCTCTGCTGTGTCGGATGATCAGGATTCTACCATGCCGAGACAGTCTCCTGCCCATGGGACAGTAGCCTGGGGCCGGATCACCCCAACGCGCAAAGGGTGGCCAACAACTACGCGCGGCTGTGTGCGGCGCAGAGGTCGCTTGCATTGTGCACAATGCCGGCTAAACCTGGACTTTTTGGCAATTCATCGCAGGTTCGTACATTGTTTGAAGGAAAAAGTGCCTTGAACTGAAAAAATGTGCCGTCTGGCACGGTTGTGGACTTGCGAGACTTGACCATTGGCATTGCAATTCGCCACTGTTACGCAGATGCTGGCAGGGTTCTCCTGGATTGAGATCCTGAAACAGCAAAAACAGAGTTCTTTGAAGACGCAGCGGCGATGCCGCTCGTCGTGGAGAGAGAATCGTCAATGACGTCAGAACCGATCTGTGATCTGAAATCGCTGGATTTCAGCAAACCCTTGTTTACGCTTGAACAGATTCGGGAAATCAACCCACAGCGGTTTGAAATGGAACAGCTTTCGGCAATCATCTATGTTGATAAAACGCAGCATCTGATCGTCGGATACAAACAGTTGTCTGATGATGAGTTCTGGGTTCGCGGCCACATGCCCGGTTTTCCGTTGATGCCCGGCGTTGTGCAATGCGAAGCCGCCGCCCAGTTAGGAGGCTTTTACGCTCGAAAGTATGACCTCATCGGAGGTGATTATCTGGGCTTCGGCGGAATGGACGACGTTCGTTTTCGTAAGCCGATTTATCCTGGTACGCGTCTTGATCTGGTCGCCAAAGTCACGCGGGTGATGGCACGCCGCCTGGCACAGTTCAATTTTCAAGGCTGGGTGAATGGTGAACTGATGTTCGAAGGACAGATGCTGGGTGTCACCGTTAACAAAGCTTGATACGGTCAAACAAAGCCTGACACATGCCAACCGCCCCGATCAAGCCCATGAAGCCCTGGTTTCAGACCATCGAGGACGTGAGTTCGTCACTCAACTGGCCCGAATTCTTCGGCAATGACCAGCCCGTTGAGCTGGATATCGGTTGTGGCCGAGGCCTATTTCTGTTCAACGCAGCTTTGACGACACCGCACATCAATTTCGTGGGCCTGGAAATTGACTACCGCGAGGGAAGGCGCACCGCCACGCGCCTGATGAAACAGGATCTCCCCAACGCGCGGGTCATTGGTGGCGACTGCAGAATATTACTGACAGAAATGATTATGCCAGGATCTGTGCATGCCGCACATGTCTATTTTCCGGACCCCTGGTGGAAGAAACGGCATCACAAGCGTCGCCTGTTCAACGACGAATTTACTTTGATGCTTGCCAGAATTCTGCGACCGGGGGGCCTGGTCAATCACTGGACGGACGTGGCCGACTATTTCGAAATGGCACAGGGGCTGATGGATCATCACCCCGATTTTGTCAGATGCCCAACGCCTGTTGAACGTGAAGCCACCAGCGATATGGATTACCACACCAGCTTCGAACGCAAGAAACGAAAGCTGGGGTTGCCGATCTATCGCGGACTGTGGCAGCGACGATGAGCCATCAGCGATCACGACATATCGACCGGAATTGCGCAGGTCACCTGCAGGAGACGGTGCGCTCACTGTCACCAGATTCGCTCTATTCCGGCTTCTTTTCGGATGCATTTTCGCGTTTGATGGCTTCGTAAACTTCTTCGCGATGAACGGAGACATCGCGTGGAGCCTCGATCCCAAGGCGGACTTTGTCGCCGCGGATTTCGATCACCATGAGAGTGATCGAATCGCCAATTACGATTTTCTCGTCTTTCTTCCGGCTGAGTACTAACATGTCCAGTCCCTGGTCAATCTTTCGTCTTGAATGATTGCTGCCTGACCTGATCGTTCAATGCTGATCCAACGAGGAACAGCGGTCCGCAGAACTAAATTCCAATGGCCATCCTGAGACGCAAGTGTCTACGGTTTGCCAAACATAGTTCATTTTCGACGCTTGACTGTGTTCAGATGCAAGAATTGCCGAAAGGCAAGGACTTTAAAAGCCTTTTCTGCCGGATTGACGGTGCAAACCCCAATCTTCCGCCTGACCCGGAACAGGTGACTCCGGTTGTGACGGTTGTAACACAGCGACGCACAGCCTCTGCTTCCGTCAACTGACCGTACAATTTGCCATGGACATGACCGGGCTGGAAGGCGAATTTACGTGGACTGATCTGACTCGGGCAACAATCAGTTTTCTGTCAATTCCCAAAACTCGCGCGACTATTTGTCCTTCAGTTCGACCGCCAGCCAAGCGCGAGCGTACGACCACCAGGTGTCGGCGGTCCGGGGTGAGACGCCGAGGACATCCGCAGACTCCGCCAGCTTCAGGCCGCCGAAATAGCGCAACTGCACGAGTTCGGCAAGTTTGGGGTGTTCCACTGCCAAACGCGAAAGGGCGTCGTCGAGAGCCACAAGTTCATCCTCCACTTGCGGAACGGCCAAGTGGTCCGATTCGAGATCCACGCGTCGTCCTCCTCCGCGTTTTGCAGCGTGCCGGGCGCGGGCGCGATCGATCAGGATCCGCCGCATCGCTTGCGCGGCCGCTTGCAGGTAATCGCTGCGTGTGGCAAACGATCGCTCACCGCCGAGCTTCAGAAAGACCTCGTGAACCAGGGCCGTGGCGTCAAGCGTTTGCCCTGGCTGCTCGGATGCCAGCTTTGCCGCAGCCAGCTTGCGGAGTTCATCGTACACCTGCGGCAGGAGCTGGTCGGGCGTCATTTCGGCTCCTGCGGCATGGGGCTTTCCTCGGCGGGCGCCGGGTACTTCGCCCGCTCCTCCCCCCACTTCGTCACCTCGTCAGGCTTGTTCGTTGCCGTGTACAGTTCGATAAGCCGATCGAGGGCTTCGGGGATGCGGATCGCGCCTTCCTTCGGGATAGCCTTCTCCCGCTGCTTCATCCCCTCGTAGCCTTTGAGCAATAGCGGCTCGGCGTCTGCGTACTTCTTCTGGCCGAGTAGCGCGCCGCCAAGCATCGACTGCGTGTTGAATGTCGTCCAGGCGTCGGGTTCCGTCTTCTCGCGGATGGCCAGGCACTCGCGGAGCAGCGGTTCGGCTTCGCCGAAGGCGTTGCCTTTGAGCAATTTCTGGCCGAACATCGCCAACTGCCCGGCCAGTTGCGGGCTGTCCTGGGGTAGTTGCTGGCGGGTGTTGGCGAGCAGCTCCGCGATGAGTTTCGCTGCCTCAGCAGACATGCCGGCTCTCGCGTAGGCATCGAGCAACTCTGGGCCGACCCAGAGGAGCGTTGGGTGCTTCTTGGACGCCCGGTACGCCTCTTCCAGCAGCGGGATGGCCTCCGCTAACCGTCCGGCATCCTTGTAGTTCGCCCCCAGGTTGGCCACCGTCACGAGCGTGTTCGGGTGCCCCCGGCCATGTTTCTTCTCTAACAGTTTCAAGGCCTCTTCGAACAGCGGGATCGACTTGTCAAGTTGTTTCATGGACCAATAGCCCGCCGCCAGGTTGCTCATGCTCCTGAGCGTGTCGGGGTGGTCCGC
>Ga0105046_10012571_pt1 | contig 13135 bp, 12 predicted proteins | sample MAT03_FD_78385 | JGI IMG/M metagenome (GOLD analysis project Ga0105046, IMG submission 78385) | Freshwater microbial communities from Lake Fryxell liftoff mats and glacier meltwater in Antarctica - MAT-03 (megahit assembly) | ecosystem: Environmental > Aquatic > Freshwater > Ice > Liftoff... | reverse complement strand
CATGGCTTCGCTCTGGTCCTACCTTGAATGGTTCCGGACGCTGCCATTGATACACGAGACCGATCGCTTCCGCGCAGTGCATGCCTGTTGGGACCACGATCACGTTGCGTTGCTGAAGCGCGAACTGGGCCCCAATGGGCTCACCGATGCCGTCCTGCACCGATCCGTGGTGAAGGGTTCGTCCTTGTACAAAGCCATCGAAGAGACGCTCAAGGGCAAGGAAGTGCCGTTGCCCAATGCGATGCGGTTCGACGATAAGGATGGCCATTCGCGCAGCGAGATGCGCATCAAGTGGTGGGTGGATCCTGTTGGGGCCACATACCACGACATGAGCATCCCCACCCAACACGACCTGCCCGTTTCTCCCATCGACCACACCCTGTTGCGCGATGTGCGTCACTACACTTCGGACGAGCGACCCGTGTTCTTCGGCCACTATTGGCTGATGGGCACTCCCTCGCTTTTTCGAGCCAACGTTTGCTGCTTGGACTACAGCGTGGCCAAAAAAGGGAAGTTAGTGGCGTACCGGTTGGATGAGGAAAGTCAGTTGGAGAGCAACAAGCTCGTGTTCGTTTGAAGTCCACCTAGATCGTGCAGGCACTGCCCCGCTGCGCGTAGCCTTTAGCTCCGCGCCACAGGATCAGTACTTGGCAGTATCACACTACCACCAATGCCCAGTTGTCGCCCAGCCACAGCCTAAGCGCACTTGGGGGTTTGTGTCGGTCGGTGATGTCGGCCGTTCAGTGCTTCCGATGATTGCTCATGCGCGCGCGCCGGCCTTTTTGGGCGGCCACGCGTTCGCTCTGCACATTGTGCTGGAAGGAGGTATGACCGCGCATGGGAACGTTGGTATCCGGCGTGGGGTCGAAGGTGGCGTCCGGCACGTGTGCTTCGAATTGGTTCGTGGTTTCTGCTACCGGCGCAGCAGTGGTATCGGGGGTTGGTTGTTCAAGGGTCCTGGCTTGTGGCTGCGCGCTGGCGCGCGCGCGCACCGGCACGCTCCGGGTCTCGGTCTCCTTGGGTTTGGCTGGTTGAGCTGCCTTGGTTTTCGACACCGGGCTGGCGGGCTTCACGGCCTTCTCCTTCACCGCGACTTTCGGCGCCGACTTCCGGGCGACCGACTTCTTAGCGGCCGGTTTCTTCGTTGCGGGGTTCGCGGCACTGGCTTTCGGCGCTTTGGCGCTGGAGGTTTTGGCCGATGCGCCCCGCGCGGCGAGCTTCTTACTCACTGCGGCTTTTGGCGCCGACTTCCGGGCAGTGGACTTCTTGGCGGCCGGTTTCTTCTTTGCGGGCTTCGCGGCACTGGCGTCCGGCGCTTTGGCGCTGGAGGTTTTTGCCGATGCGCCACGCGCAGCGAGCTTCGTACTCACTGCGGCTTTTGGCACCGACTTACGGGCAGTGGACTTCTTGGCGGCCGGTTTCTTCTTTGCGGACTTCATGGCTGTGGGTTTCACAACGTGCGGCGAAGTGCGTGCCATGGATCGGCGGTCCGCTCCTTGCCACCTTACTGGCAAAAGCTCGCCCCATGAACAGATCACTCCCCATTATTCTGCTGATCGCCGGACTGGCCATCATCGGCTACGGGCTGATGAAGAAAGACGATGGCCAGGCCGAGATCGACCTTGGCAGAACGGAGATCACGCTGGGCGAGAAGGACAGCACCTTCAACATGTACTTCATCGTCGGCGGCATCGCTGCGACCGCCGGTCTGTTGCTCTTGTTACGGAAGAACAAGAGTTGACCGGTGTGTAGTCCATGCACAGGGTGGGTAGATCCTTCCTCGTTCCGCGCGTCATGCGGTAAAGAAGCCGGGCGCACTCCCAGGCTTTCAAACCAGCGCAGGGTCTTCGTTTCGTGAACCTGCGTTATGCTTAGGCACGCATCCGCATCAGTGGTGTACGCGGGCGATAACTGCTCGCTGCGCAGCCGCCACTTGCGTGGGGAGCCGTGCACGGGCACCCGCACGCGGTCGCGGCCATGGCGTTGGTTGATACCGTCCATGGCGGCCAAAACGGTGCGTTGCCGTTCCCGCTCGCTGGGGTCGGAGAGGGCAGGTTGGTCCCCTTGAGGCGGATCAAGCCAAGATCGGAACTGGCACATGGAGGGATCACTGGATGTCGCATCTTCAACCATGCTCGCCGACCGTCTCCTAAAACACGTCCTCTCGTTCTCGTTGAAGAGCACCCCACTCCCCGAGGGCGTGGGTGTGCTCGATCCGTTCAACGGGCCGAACGCCGATGAGGTGCGCCGCATCGTGACGCTCTTCCACCGGCGGTTCTATAGCGACGATCGGGAACGGGTGTTGATGCTCGGCATCAATCCGGGCAGGCTCGGCGCGGGAAGCACTGGGCTGCCGTTCACCGATACGAAGCGCTGCGAAAGCGACCTGGGCATCGCGGTACACGGTATGCGCACGCACGAACCGAGCAGTGATCTCTTCTACCGCATGATCCGCGCAGCGGGGGGGCCTGAAGCGTTCTACGGGCAGGTGTATGTGCATGCCGTTTGTCCGCTCGGCTTTGTGAAGGGGAAGGACGGAGGCACCACCGTGAACCTGAACTATTACGATGACCGTGCGCTGGAAAAGGCGTTGACACCTTTCATCGTCCACTGGCTACGCACCCTCATCGCTACCGGTATGCGCACCGATGTCGTCTTCTGCATCGGCATGGGGAAGAACCTCGCTTTCCTTGAACGCCTCAATAAGGAGCATGGCTTCTTCGCCCGCATCATTGGGTTGGAGCATCCCCGCTTCGTGATGCAGTACAAGGCGAAGTTGACCGACACATACGTCGATAAGTACGTCCGTGCGATCGCTCACGAGATGCCGGGCCCTTCGACACCGCTCAGTGTAGCCCGGCATGACATACCCGAAGACTAGACGGGCTTGCGGAAGAGATACCGGGTGATGAAGATCCCTGTGCCGCCCTTTCCCTCCGCTGCGCTGTTCACGCCCGTGGTCACCGTGTGCAACTCCCATCCTTTGGCCATGTACTCATTGATGGTCTCCACGATCAGGCGGTCGTTGCTGGCCACGTTCTTGAAGTTGATGCCTACCATGCTGTAGAAATTCAGAAGATCCTTGCCCACCTCCTGCTCACCCTGATCGCTGATGATGACACGGGAGCGGCCGAGGCCACCGGCTACCACGCTCTCGATGGTGGAGAACTGCAAGTAGCTGTATGCAGGGGCCACAGGTTGCGGCCTGAAGCTGTAGCCAAGGAACAGCGCAACGGCGAACGAGGCGCCAACGAGTAGGGACCGGGTATCCAGTTTCATCTTAGTGTGTTGTTTGGTGGGTGTTGAACACAAGCACCCTTACTTTGGGGTGCCCACGCAAAGAAAAGACCAAACCCATGCTACGCAACATCGCCACCGCCCTCTTCACGGTCCTGGCCTTCACCGGCTTCAGCCAGACCCTCTTCCGCATCACCAATGTCACCATCACCGAGAAGGAGAATGTGCGTGCGGGAACCGATGTCACTGCGACGATCAAAGGGGATGAAGGCTCCGATCGCGTGGTGATCTTCACCGACCAGGGCATCATTGTGAAGGCCTGGGTGAAGGTGAGCACCCACAACGTGCGGCGCAGCAGCCTCAAGGACAGCGCGGTGAACGCCATTTTCGAACTGGACCTGATCGTGGACGGCAAGAAAGACGAGCGGCGCGTGGAGAAGATCTTCTACGGCGACCAGACCCGCGCCACGCACCTGAGCGAGAAGTTCGTGATCAAGCGCGGCACCAGCGTGCGCGTGATCTCCGTGGCCTTCGACGGCAGCTTGGAGTGACCGACTATCTTGGCCGAATGCCCGTAGAACGCCTCTTCGACATTCCCCGGCGGCAACTTGCCGAATTCCCCAAACCGGACGCCATCGCCACCAAGGAGGGTGGCCAGTGGAGACCCTATTCCACCACGGAGATGGTGGAGACCAGCGAGCGGCTCGCCCTGGGCTTGTTGGCGCTGGGCATTGGCCCCGGTGACCGTGTGGCCATCTGCAGCGGCAACCGCAGTGAGTGGTGCATGGTGGACCAGGCGATCCTGCGGATCGGCGCGATCACCGTGCCCATCTACCCCACCAGCAGCAAGGAGGACCATGCGTACATCCTCAAGCACGCCGAGGCGAAGGCGTGCTTCAGCGGCAATGCTGAGATCCACGCGAAAGGCGTGCAGGCGGAAGGGACCTGTCACCTGTTCACCTTCGACCGGGTCGACGGCGTGAAGCACTGGACCGAGGTGATGACCTTGGGAGATCCTGCCGCGAAGCCGAAACTGGCCGAATACGAAGCGCGCGTGAAGCGCGATGACCTGGCCACGATAATCTACACCAGCGGCACCACGGGCAAGCCCAAGGGCGTGATGCTCACCCACGGCAACATCCTAAGCAACGTGGAAGGCAGTTTGACCCGCTTCCCGATCGACCATACCGCCAAAGCCATCAGCTTCCTGCCGCTCTCGCACATCTATGAGCGCATGCTGATGTACCTCTACATGCAGGCAGGTGTTTCCATCTACTTCCAGGAATCGCTGGAGGAGCTGGGGGAGCGCATCCGCGAAGTACAACCGCATGTGTTCACCGCCGTGCCTCGTTTGCTGGAGAAGATCTACGACAAGATCGTGGCGAAGGGCGAGGCGCTCACCGGGATCAAGCGCCAGCTCTTCTTCTGGGCGCTGGACCTGGGGCACCGGTACGAAGTGCATGGCCGGAGTCCGTGGTACAACCTCCAGCTCGCCCTGGCGCGCAAGCTCATTTTCAGCAAGTGGCAGGCGGCGCTCGGGGGCAACGTGCGCATCTGCGCCAGCGGCAGCGCCGCCCTGCAACCGCGCCTGGCCCGGGTGTTCAACGCGGCGGGCATTCCGCTCATGGAGGGATACGGACTCACGGAAAGCAGTCCGGTGATCAGCGTGAACGACATGCGCAATGATGGCCTGCGCTTCGGCAGCGTCGGCCGTCCGATCCCCAATGTGCAGGTGCGCATCGCGGAGGACGGTGAGATCCTGGCCAAGGGACCGAACATCATGATCGGCTATTACCTGGAGCCCGAACTCACGCGCGAAACCGTGGACGCGGACGGCTGGTTGCACACCGGCGACATCGGCGAGATCACTTCCGAAGGCTTCCTGTGCATCACCGACCGCAAGAAGGAGATCTTCAAGACGAGTGGCGGTAAGTACGTGGCGCCGCAGGTGCTGGAGAACAAGCTGAAGGAATCGCGCTTTATCGAACAGGTGATGGTGATCGGTGAGAACCGCAAGTTCCCGGCGGCGCTCATTGTCCCTGACTTCGCCTTCCTCAAGGATTATTGCGCGTTGAAGGACATCCCTTTCGTGACCAAGGAACAGGTGATCACGGACCAGCGAGTGCGCGACCGGATCTTCGCCGAGGTGGGGAAGGCCAACACCGACGTTGGCCACTGGGAACAGGTGAAGAAGATCGCCCTGCTCCCGGCCGAGTTGACCATCGAGGGCGGGGAGCTGACGCCATCGCTGAAGCTGCGCAGGAAGCCGATCATGGCGAAGTACGCGGCCCTCGTCGAGGGCATTTATGCGGAAGGTTGACCGGCTACATTTACGATCCCTTAATGATCCGTTGAAATGAGAACGACTCTTCTTGGGCTGGCGTCCGTGGTCCTGTTAGTGACCGCATGCAACAAGGATGCGGGTGAAGGCGGCAAGGCCGAGATCCACGGTATAGTGTACGAGCAGGAGTACAACAACAACACCGGAGTTCCCATCGGCGACCCGTACCCCATCGCGGAGCAGCGTGTTTACATCATTTACGGCGCCGGCGATTACGCGGATGACGACACGCGCACCGAACCTGACGGCACGTTCCGCTTCCCGTGGTTGCGCAAGGGCGATTACCAGGTGTACGTCGTGAGCGAATGCGATCCAGACAGCTGTGACAATGGCACCCAGGGGATCTACGCCTCCGTGGAGATCGGCGACCGCAAGGAGGTGGTGGTGATGGACACGCTCCTGATCGAGAATTGGTGATGCCTTCCTTCCTGCGCGCTCTTCTCTGGTGCTTGCTGGCCGGGTGGACAAGCCTGTGCGTGGCACAGGAACGGCTGCGGCCCGACACGCGGCAGGAACTGTGGACGAGCATCGGCGTGCAGGGCGGCGCACCGAAACCGCTCTGCGGCCTTTTCGAGGATCCGTTCTGCGACCGGCTAAGGTTCGGCGCTGAAGTAGGCTATCGCTCCGCGGACGTGTTCTTCGCCGGACGGCAGGTCTACCTCGACCTGAGCGGGCGTTTCAAGGTGAACGATCTGCTCACCCTGGGCTTGGAACAGCGCATCGCCGCGCGCGGGGACCGGCCCACCGAACAGCGCACCGTGGTGCAACTGTATTTGAAGAAGTCCTTCGACCGCGTCAGTTTGAGCTACCGTTCCAGCTACCAACACAACTACGTTGAATGGGGTGGGCAGCGCGAGATCTTGCGCAACCGCTTCGATCTGGGCTATGACATCAAGAAATGGAAACTCGATCCGGAGTTCGGCGTGGAGTTCTTCACCTGGCTTGGTAACAAGGGAACTTCCTACTTCGGCACGCGCTACCACCTGGGCACGGAATGGTCGCCGGCGAAGGGACACGCCATCGGGCTCGACCTGCTGTACGACCGCGAACGCGATGTCGCGTACCCTTCCTACCGCTGGGTCTGGTCCCTGAGCTACACCATTAATTTGCGCAAGGCGTAATGAGCAGTTCGCGCAACAAAGGACAGTTGATCATCCTCGGTGGCTTCGCGGTGGTCGTGCTCGCCGCTATCATCGTGGGCTACTTCATCATGCGCCCGAGCGGGGCGTTGCCGGTATACCACCCCAGCCAGATCGATCCGCGCCTGGTGGACCCCCAGGTGAAGGGCGCGAAGGGCGAGCACCACATCAGCGATTTCACGTTGATGGACCAACACGGTGAGACCGTGACGCTGGCCGATGTCGGCGATCGCATCATCGTGGCCGATTTCTTCTTCACCACATGCGCCACCATCTGCCCGAAGATGAGCGCACAAATGGAACGCGTCCAGGAAGCCTTCCGTGCGGATGATCGCCTTCTGCTCCTCTCCCACTCGGTAACCCCTGAGATGGATTCCGTTCCCGTGCTCGCCGCCTACGCCGAACTGCACAACGCCGACCCCGAACGCTGGCGCTTCCTCACCGGGGATCGCGCGCAGATCTACCGTCTCGCGCGCCGCTCCTACTTCGCCGCCATGGACGAAGGCGATGGCGGACCGGACGATTTCGTACACACCGAGAACTTCGTGCTCGTCGATCCCCAGCGCCGCATCCGTGGGTTCTACGATGGTACCAGCGCGCAGGACGTGGACCGGTTGATCGCGGATATCGCTACGCTCTTCGGGGAACGGGAGGAGTAGCTGGACCGATCACGGCGTTGGCGCGCCGTAGCGCAATTCCTCCACCGTAGCCGCCCCATCCGGTGGTATCATCACCTTGAAGAGGCGATCGAAGCGCTCCTCCGGGATCCCGTCCACCGCGATACCTGAAAGACCCTGCACGATCCGCGGCACCGTGTTGCTATGGCCGGCCACCAACACCACCAAGCCCCGGTCCCCACTCGTGATGCGCATGACCAGGTCCTCGACGGCACCTGGTTCCAATACCACGGGTGCGATGTCGAGCAGCGTTGCCAGTGGTGCGACGGTCTGCTGCGTGCGCTGCAAGGTGGTGGCGTAGATCCGCTGGACACCGCTGCGGGCCAGCGTGGTGGACAACGCGGCTGCGCGCTCGTGCCCAGCAGCCGATAATGGCGAGTTCTGATCCGCGGGATCCAGTTTCTCCGCGTGACGCACCACGTACACCACAGTGGGGCGCTCGGTAACAACCGCCTTGGGGGCGCAACAGATAAGGCAGGCGAGGAACGCGAACAAGGTGGTGCTTGTGAACGAGGAGGTGATGTTCCGCATGGAGGTCAGGTTCTTCACACAAGATGCGAAAGAACTGAAGAAGGGTAATGCGTCAGGGCTATCGGGTCTGACGCAGGAACCACGGCTGCGACCCCTTCGGGGTCGCAGGAACATGGGAATTGCACCACGACCCCGAAGGGGTCGCAGCGGTTACCAGTAGCCACGGGGCCTTGAGACCCGATAGCCCTGGGTAGTGCGTTGATCGTTGCTCGTTCCACTCTTCGAACAGCGAACTTTGCCCCATGCGCAAATGGTTCGACCGCTACTATGGGCGCCTGCGAAAGGTGAAGGCGAACTACGTGCTCTTCAACCTGTTCAGCACCAAGAAGCTGAAGCACGCGCGGCGCATGTACAAGAAGTACGGCATCCACCGTAGCGTTCTCCTGCCGATCAGCAGCCAGGACCTTCCGACGAACACCACCGAGAAGCCCTGGCTCGACACACCGGAGGGCGTGGCGAAGCTCGCCACCGATCCGCGCCTGCAGCGTTTCGATGCCGCCACGCGCGAAGCCCTGCTGCACTGGCCGACCGATGGTTATGTGATCCTGCGCGGGCTGTTCACGCCCGATGAGGTCGCAACGATCAACGCCGAAGTGGACCGCCTGATCCGCGACAAAGTGGTGGACTTCAACTTCACCGGCCGCAAGATCATGTTCGCCTTTCACCACAGCGAACTATTGCGCAGGTATGTGCATGACCGCCGCATCCTCGACGTGATGGACCTGCTGCTGGACAAGCGTATGAAAGTGTTCCAGAGCATCAACTTCCTCACCGGCAGTGAGCAGGCCGCGCACAGTGACAGCATCCACATGACCACGCATCCGCTGGGCTACATGACCGCCGCGTGGATCGCGCTGGAGGAGATGACACCCGACAATGGCCCGTTGATCTACCATCCGGGAAGCCACAAGCTCCCCTATCTGCTCAACGGATCATACGACCACGGTGGTAATCGTTTCGTTATCGGGGATGATGCCTATGCGCACTACGAGGAAGCCGTGGACCGCTCCATCCGCGACGGGCAATTCGAACGGCACGAGTTCACCGCACAACCGGGCGACGTGTTGATCTGGCACGCGAACCTATTGCACGGCGGCAAACGAATGACCACGCCCAACGCGAGCAGGAAGAGCATGGTGGTCCACTGCTTCGCCGATGATGTGCTCTGCTACCACGAACTCACCCAGCGCGCCGCGCTGATGGACGATCACGATCGACAAGGCTAACCGTGAAAAGTGAAAGCCCCCTCCGCATGTGCGGAGGGGGCTTTCGAACGAACGATCCCGGATCAGCGAACCACCTGGAAGGTGCGGGCGATGCCGCTGCCGTCCATGGTGCGCAACCGCGCGCTGTATAAGCCGCTGTTCAGATCCGCCGTGTTCAGGGTGATGATCGAGCGATCGCCGTTGACTCCCTGGCTGATCACCATGCGTCCGGTGGCGTCGAAGACCTCCAGTGTGGCAACGCCGTTGAACGTGCCCACGGGAATATTCACCTCGGTGTTCGCTGGTGAAGGATAGGCCTGGCCCAACGCGTTCATCGCTGCGTCGAACTCTTCGACACTTACGGCGCCATAGAACCAATCGTGGCTCAGTCCCACCATGAGATGCGCCACCTCTTCACTCGCCACCTGCTCGGGTCCAATGCCGAAATACACCACCTTGTAGTTGCTGGTTTGCGCGCGCAGGGCGCCGATCTTGACGGCCGAGTAGCGCATAATGGGTACGGCCGGTGCGATCGGTGTGATCCGCTCAGGATAGGTGTTGCCACCGAACGCATTGATGATGGTGGTGTTCGCCACGCCGCCGAACACCGCGTCGCCGTCCTCGAAAAGCACCTGGGTGTCCGCCGCACTGCCATCATCCACGTAGGTGGCGTGCAAATAATTCGTGTAGAACGCTTGCGTCACCGGAGTTCCGTACGCACCGGTCACTCCGCTTTGGTCCCAGCCGATGTCCTGTCCGGCGATCATCAGGTTGCCGCCGTTGTCCATGAACGCGCTGAGCACGTTGGCCACCTCATCGGTATAGCTTGGAAAGGTCCAGCTGATGTTGAGATACAGGTTGAGCACCTCGTCCAGTGCATTGGCATTGGCGAACGCCACGAAATCAGCACGGGTGGTGGCCGCTTTGGCGGGCTCGGTCGCCATGCCTTCCACATAGAACGGCTCATGCGCTTCAGCCTGCGGGTTGGTAACGATCAGGTCATGCACGCCGCTGATGATATGGTACTCCTGTTCCAACACAGGGGCATTCGCATTCGTCAGGCTGACGATCGTGAGCGTATACGTGCCAATGCCGGGTGCGCCATCCGGTGTGATCTCCACGTTGAGGGCGATGTTGCCACCATTGGCAACGGTGACCGTGGCGGGATTACCGGGCGTGCTGCCGTCCACGGTGAAAGCGGATCCCCAGGTCAATGGGGCGCCGGTACCGGTGAGGGTGATCTCGTACTGCTCATCGGCACCGAGTTGGTTGGTGAACGCACCGTTGAACGTGGTGAGCGCGCCATTGCTGCCGCCGCGATACGCCTGGCTGTCACCTTGCAGGTCGCCGATCACCAGTGTGGTGCCACCGTCCGCCGCTACATCGCGGGCCTGGTAGACTTCGCTCTGGTACTCGCTTACGAACGCGACCACTTCGCAATTCGCGATGTTCCATTCCGGAGGAACGGTAAAGGTGTAGGTGCGCTCCACCAAGTCACCCGCCACATGGTTGCCCACATCCTCGCCCCACGTCCCGGTGATGTAGCCGCGCAGCACGTGCATGTGATCGTAATTCGCATGGTTGCCGTTCGTGTTATCGGTCTGTGGGCCGTCCAGGTGGTCCTCCTTCACGAACACGCTGATATAGTCGTTGCCGGCGGGGCTGTCCCCGGTGTACAACGCGACAACGTGTACGGTGAGATCGGTGCCGTCGAAACTGCTTTCCACACCCACGTTCACCGGGCTTGGCAATGCGAGCATATCGTTCACCGCGCCTTCCCATGCACCGCGGCCCAGGTCGTCGAGGCCACCGAAGATGTGCCGGTTGATCACACCGGCCGGGTAGCCGCTGATCGTGAAATGCGCATCGATGGCCGTTCCATCGGGCGTTCGGAAGTCGGGTTCACCCACCCCCGGCACCGCATAACCACCGGCGTGGATCCCCACGGTTACAAAGCGGTCCCCGAGCACCTCGCCCAGGCTGGCCATGATCACATGCCCTTCGGGGCAGTAGCCACAGTGGATGCCGGTGAAATCCTCCAGCAGTGCCGTGCGGTTCTGCGGGGTGGTGCTCACAAGCGACTGGCCGAAGGCCAATGCGGGTGCGAGGCCGAGGAGCGTAACGATCTTCTTCATGTCCGTTTGGTTAGGGTCGATGAAAGTATCCGGACCGGCCATACGCCCATGGCCGCTCGGCGGGGAACATTGGAGTGCTGATGGCCTTCTGAACCCGACTTGCGCTGGTCCCTCCCCTTGGTACCGTACAAAAAGCAGAGGGCCGCTCCCACTGGGAACGGCCTCTGAAATTCGTTCGCTGGTCCGGCGATCTATTCCACCACCAGGCGTTGGGTGAAGCGTTGATCGGTACTGGCCGCGTTCAGGGTGTATAGCCCGGGCGCCAAATCGTAGGGCAGGTCCAAGAGTTTGTCCGTTTCGCCTTCGGCGAACCAGAGGCGCCGCGTAAGCGCCAGTCTTCCCGTCGCGTCGTACATATCGATCGCCACCTGGCCCAATGGGCCGGGAACATCGGTGAAGGCGAGGTGTACCTGGTCGCCATTGTTGGGGTTGGGCCAGAGCGCGAAGGTGGGTGCGGGAGCTTCCCCGGGCAAGACCTCGGCCAGCTGTCGCTGACCCGAACCGATCGTGATAAGGCAACAAGGCCCGTAGGCGCTCCACTGCCCCTGGCCGAAGCGTTTGGCGGAAACGCGCACGTTCCAGATCTCACCGGGCGCGGGCGGAGCGGCGCTACCCGGTGCAGTAGGCCAGTTAGGCATCCACGAGGGCGCATTCAGTGTGCTGAGCGCCATATAGCGGTTGTTGGTGGCGCTGCCGCTGCTCCGCTCGATCGTGACCGTCACAGCAGGGCCACCGCTCACGCGTGTCCACTGGAACCTGTAGTTCGCGCCACCGGTCAGGCTCACCGCATAGATCCTGTTGGCCGTGCTCAGGGGATCGAAAACGGTGGTGATCCCGCAGGAGTGCAGGGCATCACCAGGGAGGTCCACCAAGTGCGTTGGCCAATAGGCGTTCACATTGCCGTTCACTAGCAGGCGGCAGGCCGGGCCATACTCGGATACATAACCACCGGGAAGGCGGTGCCGCACTCGCACGTTCAGTTCAACATTCAGCGGCACGGGGTTGCCGTTGAAACCGGGACCGTTCAGGAACAGTGTGCGCGCGCGTGTATCCTGTCCACCTGCACCACCGTCGCTCACACGGAGGCTCCGATAAACGGTGTGGTTGTAGCCTCCGTCCGGGTCGAAGATCCAGAACTCATACCCGGCCTGATTCGTCTGCATCGACCAATTGCCCGGCACCACCTCCGCAGCGACATCGGGGTTCGAGATCGCGATAAGGTTGTTCACGTTCGACAATCCGTTCGCATCACAACGGCTCTCGATCAGGCGGTCGGTGCCCATGGGCACGTTGAACAAGCCATTGGCACCATGCTGTGCCTCGCTCCCGAAGAACCCCAGACCGCTGTGTACTATGCGGCCGTTGTTGCCCTGGCGCAGGATGTAGCCGCCGGTGAAATCCGATGCTCCGTTGTCCAGCCGGACACTGAACGTGTGCTGACCCTCGGGCAGGCAACAGGTCTGGATGATGCAATCGCCGAGCTTGGGGAAGTTGTCTCCATAGCATTCTTCAATGGTCCCCGAAGCGTCCAGAATTTCCCAGACAACGTCGCCGCCCATCGCACCGGTGTTCAGTTGGAAAGTCACCTCCGAACACGTCGCGACACCGGCACAAGCACAATCCGCCTGGTACACATCGCCGCTCGTACCGGCATCCCCATCGTCGCAAGTCGTTCCCGGCAGCGCACTTCCGCCCGCGACGCCGAGGCAATCGATCAGTTGACCGGCGCACGTGCAATCCGTTTGGTAGACATCGTTGCCGGTGGTGGCAACGCCATCATCGCAGGTGGTGCCCGGCAACGCACTTCCGCCCGCTGCACCGAGGCAGTCGATCAATTGACCGGCGCACGTGCAATCCGTTTGGTAGACAT
>Ga0105046_10012570_pt1 | contig 13137 bp, 11 predicted proteins | sample MAT03_FD_78385 | JGI IMG/M metagenome (GOLD analysis project Ga0105046, IMG submission 78385) | Freshwater microbial communities from Lake Fryxell liftoff mats and glacier meltwater in Antarctica - MAT-03 (megahit assembly) | ecosystem: Environmental > Aquatic > Freshwater > Ice > Liftoff... | reverse complement strand
TTTCCGCCAAGTTAGTTGAACCCGTCGTCCTCACGGACTGTCGCCATGCCCCTCTTCGGCGCCCACTTCTCCATCTCCGGCGGTCTCACCAAAGCCGTCGAAACGGCGGTGCGGTTCGAGTGCCCGACGTTTCAACTCTTCACCAAGAACGCGAGCCAGTGGGCCGCGAAGCCGTTGGGCGAGGACGAGATCAAGGCGTTTCGATCCGCGGTCAAAGCGGCCAAGTCGAAGTTCGTCACGGCGCACGATTCGTACCTCATCAACCTCGCGTCCCCTGCGGACGAGCTATTCCAAAAGTCGATCAACGCCTTCGTGGACGAACTCGAACGGGCCGAGGCGCTCGGGATTTCCTACCTCGTGACGCACCCCGGAGCCCACGTCGGCTCGGGCGAGGAAGTCGGGCTCGCGCGGATCGTGGTCGGGCTCGACGAAGCCATGAAGCGAACCGCCGGGTTCAAGGTTCGCGTGCTCCTGGAGAACGTCGCGGGTCAAGGCTCGACGCTCGGCCACCGCTTCGAGCACTTGGCTTACATGATCGAAAACGTCGCCCAGCCCGAACGGTTCGGGTTCTGTTTCGATACCTGCCACGCCTTCGCCGCGGGATACGATCTGAGCACGGCGGAGGGCTACGCGCAAACCTTCGGTGAATTCGATCGCCTCGTTGGCCTCAAGCAACTGCACGCCTTCCACGTCAACGATAGCGTCAAAGGCTTGAACAGCCGCGTGGACCGCCACGCGGGCCTCGGGCTCGGCAAGATCGGGCTCGGTGCGTTCGAACGACTCGCATCGGATTCCCGCTTCGCCAAGCGGCCGATGATTCTGGAAACGCCCAAGGAAAGCGACGAGGGCATCGAAATGGACCCCGTGAACCTGACCATCCTGCGAGCGTTCGCGGGCCGGTTGTAACGGCTCGGCAAATGAACGGGTCGGAACGAAATCTCGTCAGAGTTCAAGCGACCGGCTCAGCCAGTCGATACTTCCATCGTCAGGCTTTTCCCATCGCGACCCACGAGCCTCGCGGGCTCGTCTCGGCCGCGGGAAGGGGTTGGCGGGTTCGCGTCCGATACGCCCCTCCGGCGGATCGTCGACCCTACTCGTTGGCCGATACCGGTTGACCGGACGCAGGCCCCCGACTGCCGTCCGTGTCCCGGTCCTTCCCGCGGCCGGTTCGCCTCCTTCCCTTGACCAACTCAGCGCCGACAATATCCCACCCCCATCAGAAACCAGACGCTTTATCAACGTGAGTCTGCCATGACCGAGGCAACGATTCTGGCCGTTCAGGCCCGCGAGATCCTCGACAGCCGGGGCAACCCGACCGTCGAAGTGGACGTGATCACCGACGACGGCGTGATCGGTCGGGCCGCGGTGCCCAGCGGGGCGAGCACGGGAGCCCACGAGGCCGTCGAACTCCGCGATGGGGACAAGAAGCGGTATCTCGGCAAGGGCACGATGAAGGCCGTGGACAACGTCAACGGCCCGATCGCGGACATCCTCTCGGGGCGAAGTATCTTCGATCAACCCGCACTCGACCAGGCGATGATCGAACTCGACGGCACGCCGAACAAAGCGAACCTCGGCGCGAACGCGATCCTGGGCGTGTCGATGGCCTGCGCTCACGCCGCGGCCGCGACCACGGGGTTACCGCTGTACAAGTACGTGGGCGGCGTCAACGCCACGGTCTTGCCCGTGCCGCTGATGAACATTTTGAACGGCGGCAAGCACGCGGACAGCAACGTGGACTTCCAGGAGTTCATGATCGTGCCCATCGGCGCGGAGACGTTCCGCGAAGGCCTCCGCATGGGAGCGGAGATTTTCCACAGCTTGAAGAAGGTGCTCCACGACAAGGGCCTGAACACGGCCGTAGGCGACGAAGGTGGATTCGCCCCGAACGTGGCCTCCGCGGACGAAGCCCTCGCGTTCATTTCCATCGCCGTCGAAAAGGCCGGGTACAAGCTCGGCACGGACATCCAGTTCGCCCTCGACGCAGCTTGCACCGAGTTGTTCGAGGAAGCAAAGCACAAGGGCAAGGAAGGCTACTGCTTCTTCAAGAGTGCCCCGGACAAGGTCATTTCCTCGGATGAAATGATCGACATGTGGGCCAAGCTCAGTGCCAAGTACCCGATCGTTTCCATTGAAGATGGTTTGAGCGAAGACGACTGGGCCGGTTGGGCGAAGCTCACGGCCAAGCTCGGCGACAAGGTTCAACTCGTCGGGGACGACCTGTTCGTAACCAACACCGAACGCCTGAAGCGCGGCATCAAGGAGAAGTGCGGGAACAGCATCCTCGTGAAAGTGAACCAGATCGGTACGCTGACCGAAACCTTGGAAGCCGTGGAACTCGCGAAGCGGAACCGCTTCACCGCGATCCTCAGCCACCGAAGCGGCGAGACGGAAGACACGACCATCGCGGACCTCGCCGTGGCCACGAACTGCGGCCAGATCAAGACCGGCTCCGCCAGCCGGACCGACCGCATCGCCAAGTACAATCAACTGCTGCGGATCGAAGAGCAACTCGGCACCGCCGCGGTGTACGGGGCGGAACTGCGCAGCCGCTAGCGGCTTCGCGGACGGACGCCAGTGGAATTCTTTGCGCGAAGCCGCAAGCGCCTAGGGTAACGAGACTGGAGCCCCCATGCCCACGTTCCTGAGCGACCCGACCAACGGGTTCTACATCATCGCCCTGATCATCGCCCTCGTCGGGATCGGGCTTTGGTATCGCTCACGCGACAAGGGCAGCGTCGTTCGCGCTGCGATCCTCGTCGGGGCGTTGGTGCTCGTGTTTGCGATCGACAAACTCGTCGAGAGCCCGCGGGAAGAATCGGTCCGCAAGGTGAACGAAATCACAGCGGCGATCAACGAGAAAAACCAGGAGAAGTTCCTCGCGAACATCTCGGACGACTTCGAATACAAGGGCATCAAGAAGGACAAGCTCAAAGACGGCCAGGTCTGGAAACTCGTCGAACAGCATAGCCCAAAGGTCTCCAGCAAAACGGACCGCGAAGACGTTCAGTACCCATCGAAGACGAACCCCAACATCGTCATCGGCTTCACCTCGCGGATCGAATCGGCCGGAATGGACATCCCCGTTTACTTCCGAGCCACCTTCGGAAAGGACTCCGACGGCCAGTGGCGGCTCAAGACCTTCACCGCCTACGACGATCCGATCAAAAAGGGCAACGGCAGCGAAATGAACCTGCCCGGGCTCCCATGAGCGGAGGCCCGATGATCGAACTCCGCGACGTGAGCAAGTCCTACGGAGGCCACGCGGCCGTGCATCCGCTCGACCTCGCGGTCGAAGCGGGCCGCTCCACGGCACTCATCGGTCCGAGCGGCTGCGGTAAGTCCACCCTCTTGCGGCTCATGCTCGGCCTGCTCTGGCCCGATCAAGGCGAGGTCAAAATCGCCGGCGTTCGGCTCGCCCCGGACACGGTCCGCGAGGTTCGATTAAAAACGGGGTACGTCGTTCAGGATGGCGGGCTCTTCCCCCACTTGACGGCGCAAGAGAACGCGACCCTCGTCGCCCGCCGATTGGGCTGGGATCGGGGCCGAATCGAAGCCCGCGTCGCGGAACTCGCCGACTTCGTCCGACTGCCGAAGGATTCCCTCGACCGCTACCCGTCGCAACTCTCCGGCGGGCAGCGCCAGCGCGTCGGCCTCGTGCGGGCGCTGTTCCTCGACCCGCCGCTGCTCCTGCTCGACGAGCCGATGGGCGCCCTCGATCCGCTCGTCCGGGCCGACCTGCGAACGGACCTCCGCTCGATCGTCCGCGAACTCAAAAAGACCGCGGTCCTCGTGACGCACGACCTCGGCGAGGCGGCGGTGCTCGCGGACGAAGTGGTCCTACTGCAAGGCGGCCGCGTCGTTCAGCGCGGAACCCTGACCGACCTGGCGGAACGGCCCGCGGACCCGTTCGTCACCCGCTTCCTGCAAGCTCAACGGGGGTGGTCGTGATTCGCGTCCGCTACTTCGGGTTGTTTTTACTCGCCATCGTCGGCTGCGGCCCGGCGGCCGAAACCCGCGTCGGGTCCAAGGCGGATACGGAGTCGGTCGTCCTCGGCGAACTCGCCGCGCAAATGGTCCGCACGTCGGGAACGACTGCCGTTCACCGCCAGGCCGTGGGCGGCACGCTCGTCCTCTGGGAAGCGCTCCTCGCGGGCGAAATCGACGTGTATCCCGAGTTCACGGGAACCCTCGCACTGCAAATTTTGAACGACCCCTCGCTCGCCGATTTCGACAAGCTGCAACCCGCTCTCGCGATCCGCGGCATCGGCATCGCGAAGCCCCTCGGCTACGAGAACAACTACGCCGTCGGCGTCCGCCGCGACACCGCCGAGCGGCTGAACCTGCGGACCGTTTCGGACCTGGCCCGGCACCCCGAACTCCGCTTCGGGTTCAGCGCCGAGTTCACCCGCCGGGCCGACGGCTGGCCAGGCCTACGAACCAAATACGGCCTGCCGCAGGGCGAACCGCGAGCGCTCGAACACGCCATCGCCTACAAGGCACTCGTCGATGGCCAGATCGACGCGACGGACGTTTACACCACCGATGCCGAAATCGCCCGCTACGACCTCCGGGTATTGATCGACGACCGCGAATACTTCCCGCACTACGCGGCCGCATTCGCGTACCGCACCGAGTGGGCGATTCGCAATCCCGAGGCTCTAGCCTCCCTCGAACGCCTCTCGGGCTCGCTCGACGAAGCGGCGGTCCGCCGGATGAATGCCCGCGCGCAAGACCGCGAGCCGGAGGCCGCGGTCGCCGGAGACTTCCTCCGCGACCGCCTCGGCGTCCAGTCGCAGGCGGTCGTCGAATCCGACTTTGAAAAGGTCGTCGGATACGCGGGTCAGCACTTGCTCCTCGTCGCCGTCTCGCTCGCCGCAGCGATCGTAGTCGCGATTCCGCTGGGCGTATTCGCGGCCCGCCGGCCCCGCTACGGTCGGTGGGTCGTCGGGTTCGCGGGGCTCGTCCAAACGATCCCGTCGCTCGCCCTGCTGGTGTTCCTGGTCGCGGTGCCCGTGATCGGCGGACTCGGAGCGCGGCCCGCCATCATCGCGCTCTTCCTCTACAGTTTGCTACCGATCCTACGCAACACCGCGACCGGGCTGACGGACATTCCGCACTCGCTGCGGGAAGCCGCCGACGGCATCGGGCTCACGGCGTGGCAGAAATTGCGGTTCGTCGAATTCCCCCTCGCCGCCCGCTCCATCCTCGCGGGCGTGAAGACTGCGGCGGTCATCAACATCGGCACTGCGACGCTCGGAGCGCTCATCGATGCCGGCGGCCTCGGAGTACCGATTCAGCAAGGCTTGCGCGCCAACGACCGGGGACTGATCCTCCTCGGGGCCGTTCCCGCCGCCGCCCTCGCCTTGATCGCCGAGGTCCTGTTCGACTTCCTCGAGCGCCTCGTCGTGCCCCGCGGCTTGCGGTTGCCCCCGCCGTCTTGAGCCGGCCTCCGCATAAAAAGAACGACCATGCTTTATCTCACTTTGCACACCCCTCCGTCCCTCCCGCTCGAACTCGACGGCGTCCTCCCCGAATTGCTCGCGGACCTCACGATCGATGAAATCGCCCGGCGGTCCGTTCAGCACGGCAACCGCACCGAGGAACTCGGCAGCTTCTTCACCGTCACCGGCGATGCGATGGCCGGCGAGATGCTCGTTCGCGGCGATTGCTCGCGGGTCAAACTCATCGGCTCCAAAATGACCGCGGGGCGGATCGTCGTCGATGGCGACGTGGGCCTGCACGCGGGCGCGGAGATGAAAGGCGGAGAGTTGATCGTCCGCGGCAACCCGGGCGAATGGCTCGGCGCGGAGATGGCCGGCGGCACGATCCGCGTCTTCGGCAACGCGGGACATCAAGCCGGGGCTGCGTATCGCGGTAGTCGCTTCGGCATGCGGGGCGGGACGATTCTGATTCACGGCAATGCGGGGGACGAGGCCGGTTTGCTAATGCGCCGCGGGCTCGTCGCCGTGGGCGGAACCTGTGGAAGCTTTGCCGGAGCATCGATGATCGCTGGAACGTTGCTCGCCTTCGGAGGGGTCGGCCGAGGAGCCGGGTCGGGCATGAAACGCGGCACGATCCTCGCCGGAACTGAACCGGAACTCGGCCCCGGGTTCCGGTTCAGTTGCGAGTACCGGCCGACGTTTCTCGATGTGATGTTGAGCCAACTTCGCGGATTGCGCTTCGAGCCCGCGATCATTCAAACCGTCCGGTGTTTCCGCGGCGATCTCGTCAACGACGGCCACGGAGAATTACTGATTCTCGCGTAGCCGCGACGCGCGAGCGGAGCGCCGCGGTTCGACAGCGCTCCGCTCCGAGGACTTCGCGTCGCGGCTAAGCGATCACTTCCGCGGTTTCAAATTCGCCAACAGCGCATCGGACAATACGAGCGGTTTGCCCGGATTCAAACCGACGGTCCGCGTCAAATCGCTCGCTCGAATCCCCGCCGATAGCAGGCTGGCTCCCACGCCCCCCGCGAATGCGGCCGCGATCGCGGGGCCTTCACCGGCCGAACCGTGGTGCGTCAATCGTCCCGGAGCGAACAGGTCCGGTTTGATCCGCAACGCCACGCCCGGCCCGGCACCCGTCTGACTGCCGTTGTTCGCAACGCCTATGGTCACGGCCGCGGGTGCATCGCCGGGGATGCCGACGCCGGCTTTCTCCGTCAAGTAAGTGCGGAACGCGGGGCGGCCCTTCGCCGCCGAAGCTGGGTCCGAAGGTTCGACGACGATGCGGGGCGCGATCTCCAACTTCGGCTGAAGCACGGGCAGGTCGTACGCGAACTTCGTCCGCCCATCGATCCGCACCGCGTAGATGCCGTCTGCGGGGATCGTCACTTCCAGCGTTTGCTCGAAGGCTCCCGAACCAGTGGTCTTCAACAGGCGGACCGGCGCTGCGAGCGAACTCGCAATTTCTTGAAACTCGTCGGACGCGACGGCCGTTGCCTGCGGGTCGATTTGCTTCAGCAAGCGGATCTTCAAGAGGTAAACCGAATCCGTGGGGGCGAAGCCATCCGGGTCGTGGGGTTCCCGCCACTGCACGGTGAGGCGGAGCTTGTACCCCGCGGGCAGCGGTGCGACGCCGGCCCCGCCGTCGGACGGGTTGAACCCGAGGAAGTTCAGTTCGCGGGTCCACTTGCCCGCGGGCATTTTCGAGTCCGGCGGCGCGAACTCCATCGCGCCCGTGTCGTCCGCATCGAGGAACGGCCCGGCCCAAACTTGGCCCACGGCCGTGCTCGCGGATTGAACCCAGATCGGCGTCGGCGGTTGCTTCAACGCCTTCAGCGCCGATGCGACCGGCTTCGTGGCGAACGTCTCGTCGATCTGCCGGCTCAGTTCGCTGAGCCCGTCTTGAGGATAGCCAGTGTCCCAGGTGAGTGTATTCACCACCACGCCCGCACCCTTGAGACCATCCATTTCGACCTTCAGCGCGGCGAATCGCTGGACCACGCCTTTGAACGCCTGCTCGTCCACGATCAACTTATCCATCGCTTCGCGCGCCGCCTTGCGACGTGCGACGATCGGTTCATCGTCGCTCAAATCTTGAAGCGCCCTTCGGTACTCCTCCGCCACGTTGCGGCGGCGGGTGGCGAGGGATTCGGAAGCGGTCACGAGTTCCGCAGACCGCGATTGCAGGGCTTCGGAGTAACTTTGATCTCCCGAGACGGCTCGGGCCACGGTCAAGACTTGATGGATCGCGGCGGGGTTCACGCGGACGAGCGTCAGTTCCGCTTCCGGTGCCGCAGCCTGCGTCAGCAATGCGACCACAGTACCCGTCCCCGGACGATTCGGGTTCGGATCGGTCGGCTTCAAATCGAGATTCAGTTCGGCCGTGAGGTCGATGAACTTCGTATTCTTGGGCAATTGGCGGCCGATGAGTGCGGTCGCCGCGGGGAACTCGGAGGCGATGGCCACGACCCGCACGCCCTGCCCGCGGTAGCCGAGCTTGTGCAACTCGGCGACCTTCGATTGCTTGAGCGCATCGACAAGTTTCGTCGCGTTGCCCTCCTCGTCGAGCGGTCGCCCCGTATCTTCCGCAGCCCGCGGCAAGCGGATCGAACGCACGTTCGGTATCTCGGCAATCCGCACGACATCCGCGGCATTCGATAGCCGCACGGTGATGATCGGTCCCACTTGTCCTTCGATTCCGATGCCGTCCGCGGCCGTTCGGAGGCGGAACCGCATCTCGCGCCAAGCGCTCGTCATCTCTTCCAGAATCACATCGACGCGGAGTTCCTTGTTCATTTGCATCGGGTCGGCCAAAGCCGCGATCACGTCGTCGGTCAACTTGCTCAACGCATCGCTCGGCGTGATCCCCGCGGGCAACGCGGGCGGCGGCGCCAGCGCGTCAAGTTTCAAGTCGGGCAACACTTCCACGACCCGAACCGGCAGCGTGGCCCGGAACGGCGACGGCAACTGGTCCAACGGCACCGCCGCGGTGAACCAGCCCGACGGTTGGCCGCGGAGGTCTTTGAGCAGCTTCAACAAGTTCTCTGCGGGCATCGCGCCGCGGACGAACGCGAACCCGGCCGTGTCGTAGCCCACGGCTTGGACGAACCCGAGTTGGCCGAGTTGCCGGACGGTCTGGTCGTGGAACTGCTTTTGTTGCTTTGCGTCGAATCCGGTCGCGATGCGTATGCGGACCTGTAGCGGCTGCTTGCCGTTCTCCGGGATCGCAGTCCCAGTTGGGATCAACACCATCGTCTTGATGTTCTGGTCGTCGAAGAGCTTGCCCGCCCCTACCGCGGGGATCGTGCCATTCATCAGTTCCGCGGTCGGGTCGAAGAGGTCGAGGTCCGCGTCTTCCTTCGCTGCGGCCACGAAGCCGATCGCCTTGAGGTGCGCGGCCATCGCGCGGAACTGGCGAATGCGTTCGTCGCGGTCCGTGCGAATGCGGTAGCGGAAGTGGACGTCGTACGATTCGGGCCGCGGCGGGTATTTCACCTGAGCGGCGGCCGGGGCGGCGAACAGGACCGCGAAGAACAGTCCGGCGAACGTCCGGAGTTTGGGGCGGGTCATGGCGATCCTCGCGAACGAAACGACACCCGTCAAGTTGTCAGGGCGCGGCGGCCTTGCCAAGTGGGTGTGGGCAAATATGCCTTGCACGGGTCCGTCTGGTCGGCTCCAACCGCGGATGTGCGGAAGGTCCGGTCGCCGCGAGAACCTGTCCGGGCGATGGTCGGGATTTTGACTTCGGGGGACTTCGGGATGAGTTACGCGAACCGCACGGCAATCATCACCGGGGCATCCGGGGGAATCGGGCGATCCCTGGCAGTCGCACTGGCGAAGGCCGGGGCACGAGTCGGCGTCATCGCTCGCCGCGAGGATTTGCTTCAAGAACTCGTCCGCGAAATCCGGGTGGCGGGCGGCACGGTCGAATCAGCCGCAGCCGACGTGGCGGACCGAGTGGCCCTGACCGCGGCGATTCGCAAACTGGAATCGGTGCTCGGGCCGACGGAGTTGCTCATTGCCAACGCGGGCGTCGGGCTACCGTCGCAGGCCGGACCGGACCATGTGAACGCGGTCGAAACGATGACGAAAGTCAACTTCTTCGGCGTGCTCTACGCCTTCGACGCGGTGATGGCCGCGATGATCGAACGCCGCTCCGGGCACCTCGTGGCGGTCTCCAGTTTGGCAGCCTACAAGGGCCTCCCCGGCGCGGCCGGGTACTGTGCCAGTAAGGCTGCCGTGCTGAACTACTGCGAAAGCCTCCGAATCGAACTCCGCGGACAGGGCGTGAACGTGACCTGCGTTTGCCCCGGCTTCATCGACACCGCCATGACCAAGCAGAACACCGCCCCGATGCCGTTCCTCATGAGCTCGGACGAAGCTGCGAGGCGAATCGTGAAAGCCCTCGCCCGCTGCCCCGGCGTCTACAACTTCCCCCGCATCATGCGATTCGCCATGCAACTCGCGAAGTGGGCCCCGGACCGCTTCATCGCCAAGCGTGTGCCGGTGCGGGTGGCGAGTACGACGACGGGCGGGTGAGACCAACTCTTCAACCAACTCTTCATCGCGCGCCTACGGTTTTGAAGAGTTGCTCCTGAGAACGGGGGGAAAGTCAAATGGAAGTAGCAGAATGTTTCCTCTAGTTCCCACGTAGATCGCGGGAACGATACGAAGAGACGCTATCGTTTTTTCGAACCGAGAGGGCCATTCGTCGGCTGCGCGAGCTCGTTGAAGAGGCTCTTCAACCCCCATGCCGAACCGAAACTGACGCCGAGGATCAAACCCAATATGACCAAATTGGGACTGTAGAGTTCAAAGTGAAACTGGAATCCGAAGTTATCAGTTGCGGTCGGAATCGAGGCGAGCATAGTCCAAAACGTCGTCTGCTCGCCCCACGCTTCCCAGGGGCTGGTGTGCCAGGCGGTCCAGATCCGAAGATAGGAAGCACCGAAGAAGACGCAAAGCGAGAACGTCAACGCGAAACACCATCGGGATCGAAAGCATTTACCGACCATTGCAAATACCCTCCTCTCGAACTACTTCATACCACGCAACTTGCGACTAATCCTAAATACTGGACAAATTTCCACTCTCATTAAATTGACAAATCCCCTCCCCGGTGTTACGTATTACTTGTAGGAATCAAGCTCCGAATCGCACGGCTCGGATGCTTGGAAACTTAGAGAACCGTGGCGCGATCAATTATCGGTTCATTCCCATGCGTGCCACACACTTCTGTGCAGTCGTTTTGTCGATGGGACTGCGGTCGTAACAGCCTAAACGGTTTTGAAACGTCCTCGTTCGCTCTGCGAACGATGGGTATTCGCTTCCCAACCGACCATCGTTCGCGAAGCGAACGAGGACTGTCCAGCTCCGTCCACCTCGTGGGGAGGGTTTGCGATGCGCTCGAAACTTCCGATCGTGGCCGCGGGGCTTTTCATGGCCTTGCTTGCGGCTCGGGCTCTGAGTCCTTCGCGAGAGGAGAACCGTGTGGTGAATTCCATAAATGTGCGGCAGTTGACCGAACTTCACTCGTTCAAGCAGAGAGAAATGGGCTGGTTGATGGCCGCCGCGAGCTTGGCTGCGCTCGCCGCGGGGTCCGCCGCTTTCGAGTGGGTTCATCCTCCGTCGGATGAGTTGCTTCACGTGGCTTGAGGTGGTCTTGGCACGTCGGAAGCGTGCCCCACGGTCGGATGTGGGGCACGTTTCCAACGTGCCGTTTTTCTCGGGCACGTTGGAAACGTGCCCCACGGTCGAAGGCTCACTTTTCGAGTCGATAAACGAGGACTTTGGCTTTCGACTTCGCCTGGTCCGATGGAACGTCCTCGGGCCACCAGTAAAGAAGTTTCGAGTTCCCGTCGAGCGCGATGTTGCGGACGTTTTCGAACTGCGGCTCGGGCGTGTGGAATGGGTCGTTCAATTCGGCGGTTTCGACCACGGCATACGAGACTTTCGCGTCGAGCGGATTGACGTCGCGGCGGTACGTCGTCCAATTCGCGTAGAAGCTCGCCCATTCGTTCGTGTCGTACAAGGCTTCGCCGGGTTTCGGAAGGCCTTCGCGGAAGAGGAATTTCCCCGCTTCCTTGTGTGCGATGCGGCTCTTATGGGGAGGTTTCACCGCCGAGGGAAGGCACGAGACGACCAGCACCGCGAGCACGCCGATGGGCACGCCCCAACCGGACCAAGGCGAAGCCTCGCCGAAGCGGCGAGCCGCGAAGCCGGGGATCATCGAGACGGCCCCTCCGGCGAAGAGCAGCCCCACGAATACCAGCGGCATGCAGTGCCGTTCGGAGATGTAGTTTCCCCGGTTCCCCAGGTAGAGCAGCATCGGAACGTAAACGGCCATAACCGTCAGCGGCAGTGCAATCCAGGGTTCGCTTCGAACCCGGCGCAGGGCGACCGCGGCGCCGATGAGCGCGAAGATCGCCGCCCCGAAGTGGAACCCCTTGAGAGTTTCGTTCGCGAGCGTGCGGACGATCCAGAGGGGCTTCGAACCATCTCGCTCGGCGATGTAGTTCCCGGCGAAGATCGCGGGCGAATCGGGAGTGGCGAGCCGAGCATTCTTGTGCAACTGCTCGCGCCAGCTCGGCAACACGCCTCCGGGCGTGGGCTTGTTGGTGATGCCGCCGATGAGCACCATGTACGGCGCCGCCACGACGACGACGCCGACGGTCAGCGCCGTGAGCCACGCAACCGAGAGTCGCCGTGATCGGCGGCGCAAGATCGCCAGTGCGACGATCGCGGTGGCTGCGGCGAAGGCGATCACGAGCCCTTCGGGCCGGACCAAGTACGTGAGGCCGATGGCGAGCCCCGCGGACAGGAAGCCGCCGATGCCCGGTTTCTTGACCGCGCGAACGCTCAGGAGGAGTGAGAATGCCAGGAGCAAAATGTAGAGGCCTTCCGTGAGCCCGTCGGACGTTTCGTGCGCAGCCACGGGCAAAACTTGATACAGCAGTGCTGCTGCAAAGCCAGCGAACTTGTTGAAGAGCAATCGGCCGAGCCAGTAACTCGGGAACACCGTCAAGATGCCTGCGAACGCGGAGGCAATCTGCGCACTCAAAAGCATTTGGTCCTGGATCGATGCATCGTAGAGTTGGCGGACGATCGACGACGCAATAAGGATCAGAACTGGGAAGCCGGGCGGGTGGGCTTGGGTTTGCAGCACGTCCGCCACGGTGGGTTTCGGCTTCGCGGGATCCACGGCTCGCAACTTCGACGGTTCTTGCAGTTGCATCGCGTATTGAACGAACCCGATACTGTCTTTCGCCGTCACGTAAGTGTTCGCGATCAGCCAAACGTGGATCGCAATGGCCACGACGAGCAGGGCCGCGAGTCGGTATCGGTCCGAGCGATCCGTGATCGGCCGGGACGCGACCGCTTCGATCCTCGCGCCGACGTGCGGGGCAGTTGCCATAAGCGCAGAACTCCGGCCGAAAGGGTCGTAGAAAAGCTGGATGGTAGGCGACGGCGACGTTCGCCGTCAAGCCGACGTAACGCTGGGGTGGACCGTGCTGCCGATCACTGAGAACATAGCGGTCCCGCTCGCGGAATTCGAGTGGCAGTACGCGCGCTCCGGCGGACCCGGCGGGCAGAACGTGAACAAGGTGTCGTCCAAAGCCGTGCTGCGGTGGGCGATGGCGACGAGCCCGAGCGTGCCGCCGGAAGTGAAAGCCCGGATGGTGGCCGCGCA
>Ga0105046_10012569_pt1 | contig 13137 bp, 10 predicted proteins | sample MAT03_FD_78385 | JGI IMG/M metagenome (GOLD analysis project Ga0105046, IMG submission 78385) | Freshwater microbial communities from Lake Fryxell liftoff mats and glacier meltwater in Antarctica - MAT-03 (megahit assembly) | ecosystem: Environmental > Aquatic > Freshwater > Ice > Liftoff... | reverse complement strand
CATTTCATTTACCACATTTCCGGTGCTGTCTATTACTTTCAATATTTTATTCGGGGATATTCTTTCTTTTACAGAATCAACAGTTACTTTTATTTGCGTATTGTGATCATAATCAGTGAGGCGAGCTTCGATCTTGTTGTTCACCAATTGGTCTCTCAGAAATAGGTTTAAATTCAGTTCAGTAAAACGAAAGGTATCATTGGCATACGCAGCCCATTTTATTGAAGATTTTTCTACAAATGGTAAGTGTGCATGTTGGGTGAAGCCAGTTGCTGTTAAAAACAAAAACAGGCCGCAAAGAATAATTTTTCGCATGGCGTTTGTTTATGGGAGGGATTACAACAAATACAGGAGGTTATTTTGAAAGTTTTACTTCGTTCCATAAATGTTTCACCAATCCGTCTGCCAAACCAATTTTGGGAACATAAATTTCTTCAGCACCTGCCCATCGCATCGCATTGATGTAAATAAAAATGGCCGGTAAAATTACATCTGCTCTATCTCTTCTTAAATTGTATTTAACCATTCTTTCTTCTAAGCCAAAAGCTTCCAGCTCTTTGTAATAGTTACGTAATAATTCGAGCGAAAGCGGTTTACCATCTTTTTTCTTACTCAACGAAAAAACTTTATTGATGTTTCCGCCACTACCAATTGCGATCACTGCTTTTTGTCCCCGGGTAAAGGCCCTGATCGTGTTTCTCATTTCTTCCCAATGCGTTTCCGTAACCATGTTTTTCAACAAACGGATAGTACCAATATTGAATGATTGTTTGAACACCAATTTTCCGTTGGCGAAAAAAGAAAGTTCTGTACTACCTCCGCCCACGTCCACATACATGTAGCTGTTTTGCTCGTTCATGTTTTCTGCTACATGATTTTCATATACCAGATTGGCTTCCATATCTCCGGATATCACTTCTATCTTTATTCCGGTTTCTTTAAAAATAGCTTCAATAATTTCGCCGGCATTGCTGGCATCTCGCATGGCACTGGTTGCACAAGCTTTGTAAGAGCTGACACTGTAAGCACTCATCAGGTTTTTGAAGGCTTTCATGGTGTCCATGAACATGGTCAATTTATCAGGGGATATATAACTGCTTTCAAAAACATCAAAACCCAATCGAAGCGGAACCCTAAAAAGGTTGAGTTTGTTAAACACAGGTTTGTCTGCCCCGTTGTCAATCACTTCAGTAATTAATAATCTTGCTGCGTTACTACCGATGTCTATTGCTGCCAGAATCAATGGATAATATTTTCGTTGAATTAGATGAAGCCGCCGTATTTCGGCTAAAATACAATAAAGCAGCTTCAATCAAAAATATAATAGCCGATACGCCATTAGATGTATTTTTTTTGATAGAGGTATTGATAAATTTCTACCTGCGATCTTACTTTGTTTTTGTTGCGGGGATTCACATATTGGTTTTCCAAATCGTTGTCTAATATCCTGGCTTTAATATTATCTTTAAGTTGTATATTAATGAGGTCGATGATCTCTTTTTTGATCTCTTTTTCTAAAATAGGACAAGCTGCTTCAACCCGATGATCGATATTGCGCACCATCCAATCGGCAGAAGAAATAAATACTTTTTCATCTCCATCATTGAGGAAGATCATCACTCTCGCATGCTCTAGATACTCATCTACAATGCTAATGGCCTGTACGGGTTTTTTGTAATTCTTATTTTCTGAATACATGCAAAAAATACCCCGGATCAGCATTTTAACTTCTACGCCTGCCTTAGCTGCTTCTTCCAGTTTTGCGATCAATTGTCCATCGCTGAGTGAATTTAATTTTAAAGTAATGGCGGCCTGCTTTTTATTCCTGGCATTTTTTATTTCACGGTTGATGAGTGCTATCAGTTGTTTGCGCATTCCGGTTGGACTTACCATCAAAGTTTTACATCCTCTTAAAACACCGATCCTGGTTTTTGGATGCTCCAGATAAGTAAACATCCGGTTTACGTCTGCCATAATTTTTCTATCCGAAGTCAGCAAACAATGATCACCATAGGCCAGGGCTGTTTTTTCATTCAAATTTCCGGTGCTCACAAATCCATAATGAGTGGTTATATTTTCAACTCTTCTTCTAATCAGGCAAAGCTTGGCATGTACTTTCATATTTGGTACACCAATGAGCACTCTGGCGCCTGCTTCTTCCAGTTCTGTTTTCCACATCAGATTTGCTTCTTCATCAAATCGGGCTCTTAATTCCAACACTGCTGTTACTTGCTTACCATTTCGAACAGCGTTACTAAGGGCATTGATCACTTTTGATCTGGAAGCCAATCGGTAACAGGTTATTTTTATACTCACTACATACGGATCGATGGCAGCTTCCCGCAATAGGTCAATCACACTATCGTAAGAATGGTAAGGGAAATTTAGCAGCACATCTTTTTCGAATATCAGTTTGGTAACGCTGTCTTCATTTTTCAACAAAGGATGTGTGAAAGGTCTTTTTCGGTGACTTTTTTGAAGTTGTCCTACTTGCGGAAAATCCATGAAGTCTTTAAAATTGTGGATGCGGCTTCCCGGAATCAGGTTTTCTTTTAAACTCAGTCCCATCCTTTTTACCAGATAGGTGAGAAGGGCAATGTCGATATCTTTATCAAATACAAATCGAACGGGTTTACCTTTTTTTCTATTTCTGATTCCTTTCTCAATTTTCTGAATCAAGGAAGTAGATACTTCATTGTCGATGTCGATCTCTGCATCCCTTGTTACTTTGATCAAATGTGCGCTGAACTGATCGTATTTGAAAAAAGAAAAAATAAGGGGCAAACAAAACCGGATAACGTCTTCCAATAAGATAATATATTCTTCATCGTTTTTAGAAGGCAATATTAAAAATCTTCCCAATCTTCTGGAAGGAACGGATACCAATGCAAAGCGCTGCGGTATGGTTTTGTCTTTTCGCGAAAGTTTACAAGCCAGGTAAATGGATTTATCATTTAAAACCGGGAAAGACTGTATGCTTTCAATCATCAACGGTACTATGTAACTTCTAACTTCCTCTTTGTAATAATCCAGCACAAATTTTTGTTGCGCCAGGTTCAATTTTTTTTCATTAATGACGTGAATGTTCTGCGCACTCAGTTCATGCTGTATGTTTTTCCAGATGCGTTCAAATTCTATTTGCTGTTGGTTTACTTTTTCTTCAATTTCTTGCAAGATCATTTCTGGCTTCAGCTCCAGGTGCATTTTTGCTTTGTTGCCCAATTCGATCATTCTTCGGAGCGTGGCCACCCGAACCCTAAAAAATTCATCGAGGTTGTTTGAAAAAATACCTAAAAAAAGGATGCGCTCTTTGAGCGGAACGGTTTCATCTGCCGCTTCCTGCAATACACGGCCGTTAAAGGAGAGCCAGCTAATGTCTCTGGCAATGGTTTTACGTTTAAGCAATGCAAATATTTTTAGTGATGTGCTGGTTTTACACAAAAATATTGTAATGCATCTTTCTTCAATATTAATTTTTTGCTAAAATTTAATTTCCTGGTGGATGTATTCCTACAAATCTTCCCTGCGCTTAAAAATCAACCTTGCGTTTATGCAGCTTCGTTAGTGGGCGAAGTACTGGCACTTTCCTTATGTTTATTCAGGTAGGGCAAAAGCAGCAAGGCGATCAACCCAATGACCACCACAATGATCGTATTGGCACCCCATAGCAACCAACCAAAAGCTTTTCCCTGGGGGGTGGCAACGCCATAGATCAACAAGGTTTGCGCCACAAAAACCGGAAAAGATCCCATGCCTCCAGGCGTGGCGATCATGGCAAGTGTAGAAAGAGACAATACCGAAAAAGCTGCGAAAATGCTTAATCCATTGGTAGCTTCCATAGCAAAAAATCCGATATACACTTGCAATAAGTACATAGTCCAAATGAAAAAAGTGTGTAGCAAAAAAAGCCGCCTCTTTTTCATACTGCGGATGGTTTTAAATCCAGCACCAATGCCACTTACAAAACCGCTCAGTTTTGCGATAATCCGATTCTGAGGGAATTTGTTTACCAACCATTTCAACAGAAAAACGATGCCAAATATCAACGCCAATACCGCACTTATTTTTAGCCAGATCGGCATGCCTTCCCCACTGCCCATGGCTCTTAACTTTCCCAATACATAACCGCCGATCAGATCAATTTGCAGTAAAACAGTGATGCCTATGAAGATCAGATAACAAATAAAATCAAAAGTTCGCTCTACCAACACGGTCCCAAAAAGTTTGTCGATTTTCAGTTTTTCAAATTTTGCCAGGAGGCTGCATTTGAGCACTTCACCCAGTCTGGGGATAGCAGAATTAGCAAAATAACCGACCATCGTTACTGCAAAAACATTTTTGAGGGCTGGCTTGTATCCAAGTGGCTCCATGATCAATTTCCAACGCATGGCCCTGCTTAAATGACTGAGCAGGCTCATTACCACTACTGGAACCAATAGCCAGTAGTTGGTGTTACTCAATGATTGGTAGAATTCTTTTTTGTCAGCAGCATTCATAGAAGTGAACTGCCACCACACCAAAAAGATTCCTGCTCCCAAAAAAAGCACGTACTGAAAAATAGAAACTATTTTCTTTCGCATATCGGTCGCAATTTACAAAGCCCCTTTCATTAGTGGTGGAATGATTCGGAATTTTAAATTAAGATCAGGTTGTCGATCAACCTTACTTCCTTTAAATAAGCAGCCGCCAATGCTACTATTTTTTGTTGACCATCCCACTTATTGATCTCTTGCAGGGTGTTAGCATCGGCAATGGCCACATAGTCTACCACGAAACCTTCTTTTTCCAACTCCTCTTTAGCTGTTTTGGCCAATGAACTGATATTGCCCACAGCTAATTTGGTTTGGACGGTTTTCAAACATGATACGATCTGTAGCGCTTTTATTTTTTCGGGTTCGCTCAACCGCATGTTTCTGCTGCTCATGGCCAGCCCATTGGGCTCTCTTACAGATGGGCAAACTACGAGTTGTACAGACTGTTCGGTGAGTTCTATCATTTTTTGTACGACCATACATTGCTGGTAATCTTTTTGTCCCATGAACATAAAATGGGGTTCCACCGCTCGTAATAGTTTATCTACGATCCTGCAAACCCCCTGAAAATGCCCCTTTCTGAAAGCCCCTTCTAAAACGGTTTCTATAAAACCAAGATCATAATGCAGCACCGGATCGCCAAAAGGATACATTTCTTCTACATCGGGCAAAAATAACACATCACAACCCGCAGCTTCCAGCATATCGATGTCTTTTTCTATCGTGACTGGGTATTTGTAAAAATCTGCTTTGTTGTTAAACTGTGCGGGATTAATAAAAATGCTGCAAACCACCCATTCAGTCTGTTGTTTGGCTCGTTCTATCAAAGAAACATGTCCGGGATGCAGTGCGCCCATCGTGGGAACGAACCCAATTAGTTTTTGGATAACAGGTCTGTTATGGATAAGATGCTTTAAATCTTTTATATGTTTTACGATGATCATGAAAGCTCTGTTTGAACGGTGTGTATGTTTGGGTAAACGACTATTGGAGAAAAATCAGTACTTTTGCACCTCATTTCAAAAAATAGCCGGGATTTTACGCACTAACATAGCAAATATGTCTACAAAGAAAAGAATTTTATTCATTGCCAATGAAATGTCTCCTTACCTGGAACTGACAGAATTTGCAGAAATCGTCAATAAGTTGGCAGTGCTTTCCAATGATAATAATATGGAAGTGAGGTGTATCATGCCAAGGTTTGGGGTGATCAATGAACGTAGACACCGCCTGCATGAAGTAGTGAGGCTTTCCGGTATCAATGTTACCATCGACAACGACGATTATCCGCTCGTAATCAAAGTGGCTTCTTTGCCCAACGCCCGTTTACAGGTTTATTTTTTAGACAACGAGGACTATTTTAAGCGCAAATCAATTTTTACGGATGAAGCAGAGAACTGGTTCGATGACAATGGTTTAAGAACAGTATTGTTTTGCAAGGGTGCTTTGGAAACGGTTAAAAAATTCGGTTGGCCTCCAGACATCATTCATTGCAGCGGATGGATGACTGGTTTAATTCCGATGTACATTAAAACTGCTTACAAAAAAGAACCTGTATTCAGCCACAGCAAAATTGTGTACACCATTGGTGAAACCACCTTTAAAGAAAAGCTGGAAGAAGATTTTATTAAAATATTGGCCATCAACGATCATGTAACTAAAAAGGACCAGGATGTGTTCAAAGATTTGAACAATATCGCCATGTTCAGAGGCGGGGCTACATATGCCGATGCAGTTACTTTTGGAGCAGAAAAAACAGACAAAAAATTGGAAGAAGAGTTTACAAAAGTGAAGGGGAAGAAGATATTAAAATTCAATCCTGAATCTGATTTAACAGACTATTTACAATTATATTCCGACCTTTCAAAATAGAAAAAAACTAATACTGTTCCTTTAAAAAATTATTTGTGTTTAAAAGACTTTTACCAATTACCATTCTTGGTTACTTATCAATTGTTGTATTTAACTGGGGATGCTCTAAACTAGATACCACCAACCTGGGAGCTGATCTGATACCCGCTGTAGACAACGTGAATACCTTCTCTACTACATTAGATATCATTACTACCCAGGGCAGATTTGACGACAGTTTCAAAATGGCCAGATCAGAGAATCATTTGTTGGGGATCATCAATGGCGATTTTTTGTTTGGTCAATCCAAAGCAAATATCTACTTACAACCCAAACCTTCTTTTTACCCTTATTTTTTCGGAAATGCCGGCGATACACTCGTCATGGTTGATTCTGTTGTATTAACTTTAAGTTACCTGGGTTCATGGGGCGATACCACTCAACTGCAAACATTAAATGTGTACCAGTTCAACGATACCAATTTCGGCGACTCGGTCTTTCAATTCAAAAACATCAAATACCAACCACCGATGTTGGGTAATTTGTTGGCAACAAAAAGCATTGACATTCGCAGACTGAGAGACACCGTACGTTTTGGAAACGGCAAAGATTCTTCTATTAATCAGATACGGATCAAGTTATCGGATGCATTTGCGCAAACACTCGGTGGGAGAGATAGCACCAGGGCTGGCATTGGTAACAACAATGCATTTTTTAGAGATTCTATATACAGAAAACTGTATTCAGGTTTAGCGGTCGTTCCTTCAGGAGCCTCAGGCAATGCGTTGATGTACATCAATATTGCAGAGCCAAAAACGAGATTAGAAATTCATTATAAGAAAAAAGCCAATCAAACGGGGAAATTAGATACAACTTTTACGACGTTTAATTTACAGACAAACGATTTTGCAGCTTTGATTCCTTCAGGAACTGCCAACAACATACAAAGAGCTTGGTCTGGAAATGTGTTGAATCCTTCCCCTGATGCCTTGTACTTGCAAACAAGTCCGGGTACTTTTGCCAATTTGCGCATACCGGCACTAGATACTTTTCGCAATGCGATCATACACCGGGCACAGATCAGTATCGAGCAAATACCAGATAATCCAATACTGGATTCAATTTTCTCGGTTCCACCTTTTGTGTACCTCGATTTAATTGATACAGGCGTTACAAAGTGGAAACCTTTGTATTTCGATCTGAACCCGAATGCCAGATATGATCCTGATTTCAGAACGGGCTTCCCTTATTTCCCAACAGGCGATATAGACTACACCTACTTTGGAGGATTTGCCCGGAAAAAAACCAATGCCATCGGCGAAAGTGTTTACTATTATGACCTGAACGTTACGCGTTACGTTCAGCACGTTGTAAAAAAAGATTTTCCGAATTACCAGTTTAGGCTATTCCCCGGTAGCAGGGTATTGTACCCACAATTCAGCAACGCTAATTTCATCGCAGGCGAATTGCCACTGGATAATCCAGTAGGTTTCGGCCGAATCAAAGTAAAAAGTGGATCGCATCCCGATAACCGGGTGAAGATGCGAATGGTGATCATTTGGTCAAAAATTTAACCTGTTTTATAAAAAGTTCTTCTGAGCAATCCAAAAGGACTTTGTTCGTTAGTATAACGACCTTATATTTGCACATTAAAAAAATTACTATGGCATATTTATTTACATCAGAATCTGTTAGTGAAGGACACCCTGATAAAGTTGCAGATCAGATCAGTGATGCACTTATTGATAATTTTCTGGCTTTTGATCCTAGCAGCAAAGTAGCTTGCGAAACATTGGTAACTACCGGTCAGGTTGTACTGGCTGGTGAAGTAAAAAGCAAGGCCTATCTGGATGTGCAGGAAATTGCACGAGGTGTGATCCGTAAAATCGGATACACCAAAAGTGAGTACATGTTCGAAGCCAATTCTTGTGGTATTCTTTCTGCAATACATGAGCAGTCTGGCGATATCAACCAAGGTGTGGATCGTAAGAAAAAAGAAGAGCAAGGTGCTGGCGATCAGGGTATGATGTTTGGCTATGCTACCAACGAAACGGATGATTACATGCCGTTGGCATTGAATTTAGCGCATAAATTGCTTGAAGAATTGGCTGCGTTGAGAAGAGAAAACAAACAAATTAAATACCTGCGCCCAGACGCTAAAAGCCAGGTAACCTTAGAATACGACGATAACAATGTTCCTGTAAGAATTGATGCCATTGTAGTTTCTACCCAGCATGATGATTTTGGACAAGATGATAAAATGCTGGCCAAAATTAAAAAAGATATCATCAATATATTGATTCCAAGGGTGAAGGTGAAATATCCAAAATATGCCCATTTGTTCAATAACAAAATTAAATATCACATTAACCCCACGGGTAAATTCGTGATCGGTGGACCGCACGGAGATACCGGTTTAACGGGTCGTAAAATCATTGTAGATACCTACGGTGGTAAAGGCGCTCACGGTGGTGGAGCTTTTAGCGGTAAAGATCCCAGTAAAGTAGATCGTTCTGCAGCTTACGCCACCCGTCACATAGCCAAAAATCTGGTAGCAGCTGGTTTGTGTGATGAAGTACTGGTGCAGGTATCTTATGCCATCGGCGTAGCACAGCCTACCAGTATCAACGTGGTTACTTACGGTACTGCCAAAGTTAAAATGACAGATGGTGCCATCGCTGAAAAAATAATGGGCATGAAATGCTTTGATATGCGCCCGTACTTTATCGAACAGCGTTTAAAACTTCGCAATCCTATCTACAGCGAAACTGCTGCATATGGTCACATGGGTCGTAAAAACGAAGTCGTAGAAAAAATCTTCACTTCTCCCGATGGAAAAACGATCAAAACAAAAGTAGAACTGTTTACGTGGGAAAAACTGGATGCAGTGCAGGATGTAAAAAAAGCTTTCAAACTGAAGTAAGTTATTCTATATACAAATTTGTAAAAACCATAAGCCCGTGCTTATGGTTTTTTATTGGTGGTATTTATACCTAATTTTGCAAAGTGAAAAATTTCAGACATCAACATCATCGTCCCAAAAAAAATACGCTCATCGTGGGCCGCACGGCAGTCATTCAAGCCATGAAAGAGGGCAAACAATTAGAAAAAATTTATTTGCAAACCACCGTACATGGGGAAGTAATAGATGAAATCAAAAAGTTGGCAGCCGACAATTTGGTGCCCATCAGCAAGGTGCCTGTTGAAAAACTAAATAACCTCAATGTGAGCAATCATGAGGGTTGTGTGGCCATGATCTCTAAAATTCAATACCAGGATCTGCAACAGGTGATCTCTTTTGTAGTAGAAAACGGTGAAGTTCCTTTGTTTCTTATTTTAGATGGCATCACCGATATCAGAAATATTGGTGGCATTGCCAGAAGCGCTTACGCCATGGGGGTGCAAGCCATTATTATACCCGATAAAGGGGTAGGCGCGCTCAATGAAGATGCCATTCTTACCTCTGCTGGAGCTTTGGAACAAATGGCTGTTTGCAGGGTGCAAAGCTTGATGAAAGCAGTAGATGATCTGCACCTCAACGGTATCAGGGTTTTCGCCAGCGAAATGACCGCTACCAAAGAAATTGCAGCCTGCAATTTTGCGGATCCCTGTGCTATTATTATGGGTGGAGAAGAAAAAGGGGTGTATCCTGCTTTGATGAAAATTTGCGATGAAACCTGTAAAATACCTATGCCTGGCGCATTTGATAGCTTAAATGTGTCTGTTGCCACCGGGATAATTTTGTATGAAGTTGTTCGCCAAAGGGGTTTGGAGAATGCGTAGCATCCAGGTTGTTGCAATGAATGAAACAATAAGCAACCACTTGTATTTAAAGATAAATTGTAAACCATTTTTCAAATGTCAGCAACTGAACCACCAAAAAAAGCCTTGAAGCTGATCGAATGTCCAAGGGATGCCATGCAGGGTTGGCCCCACTTTATTCCTACCGTTCAAAAAGTTGCCTACCTGCAGCAGTTACTTTCAGTAGGTTTTGATACGCTCGACTTCGGAAGTTTTGTTTCTTCCAAAGCCATTCCTCAAATGGCCGATACACATGAAGTAATCAAACAATTGGATGTATCAGGCACCCATACCAACTTATTAGCCATCATCGCTAATGAAAGAGGTGCGCAAGATGCTGTTCTCTACGAATCAATTCATTATTTGGGTTTCCCCTTTTCCATTTCTCCTACTTTCCAACAACGCAATACTAACTCCAGCATGGAAGAATCTCTTAAAAGGGTGGCGGAAATCCAAAACCTCTGTTTAAAAAATAACAAAGAGCTGGTAGTTTATATTTCTATGGGATTTGGAAATCCGTACGGCGATGAATACGATGAAAGTCTGGTTTTTGAATGGGTGCAGCAGTTGACAGACATGGATATCAATATCATTTCTTTAGCCGATACAGTAGGGTTGGCTTCACCCGATCAGGTGTACCAGGTTACGTCGCACCTCATTCAATGGCTGCCTTCTGTAGAAATTGGGGTGCACCTGCACAGTACGGTTGCTGGCTGGAAAGCGAAAACAGACGCCGCTTTGCGTGCAGGCTGCCAACGTTTTGATGGAGCGCTCAAAGGTATTGGTGGCTGCCCCATGGCGGATGATGAATTGGTGGGGAACATGGATACCGAATTGTTGATTCCTTACTTTGAATCAAAAGGTTTGTTACAAGGACTGAATCAAGATGCACTTCTAAAAAGTAGTGCCATGGCTGCAGCAATTTTTATGGATCGAAATGCATAAGCATCGTTTTGTCAGCTTATGTTGCTGCAACTTTACATTATTAAATCTGAAAAACGGCCCATGGAGTTTCGTTTAGAACATACGCCCAAACCTTTTGCCATCAAAATAAAACATGCTGACCGGCTGTTTTTGGCTGGCTCTTGTTTTACAGAACAAATCGGATCGAAGCTGGCTGCACACAAATTTCGCATCATCGAAAATCCCAATGGAATCCTCTTTAATCCGGTGAGTATTTCTACATCTCTCATCTCTTACATCGAACGCAAACAATATATCCGGGAAGATTTGTTTTTTCAAAACGAACATTGGGGCAGTTGGGATCACCATACGCGTTTTTCGGCCCTCACTGCTGAAGAATGTTTACAAAAGATAAATGCTTTTACCAGCGAAGCGCATAGTTTTTTACAAGAAACAGATTGGTTACTGCTCACTTTGGGATCTGCATTTGTGTACGAACTTCCTTCCAAAAAAATAGTGGCCAATTGCCACAAAGTACCTACTGATAAATTTACCAAACGTTTGTTGAGTACAGAAGAAGTGGTGACCACACTCGATACATTGATATACCGACTCAAGCAATTCAATCCGAAAATAAAAATCATCTTTACTATCAGCCCGGTAAGGCATTTAAGAGATGGATTTGTAGAAAACAGCCGTAGCAAAGCCACGCTCATCAATGCGGTGCACCACATGGTAGATAAATTTGATAACCTCTTTTATTTTCCAGCCTATGAACTGGTGATCGATGATTTACGCGATTACCGTTTTTATGCAGAAGACATGGTGCATCCTAACTATGCGGCTACCAATTATGTGTGGGAAAAATTTACAGAAGCATGCGTAGAGGAGGATTCCAGGCAGTTGATGAAAGAGTTGTATACGTTACAAGCCGCCTATTTGCACAAACCATTTCAGCCGTCATCAACCGCACATCAAAAATTCCTTCAAAGCAATTTACAAAAAGCAACTGCTATCCTTGCAGCCTATCCATATATAGATCTCAAAAAAGAAATCCTTTATTTTGAATCTTAATGCAGCAATCAAAGTATTTTTTTTCTGCACGCTATCTTATGCCTGCCGGCAGTGGAGTCTGCCGATAGGCCGATAAATTTTGTTTCTTTTTGTTAAGTATTCAGCAGTGGAAACTCCAAACATGGTAAAGTAACTTTAAGAAAAGAGGCGAAAAAAATACAGATCATGTCTTCGAAATATTAAAGCGGTGGCTGTTTTCGTTCATCATCAAGGAACAAATGTTGAGTTTACAGTAGAGCGAAAGCTCCATCAGGGTACCGCTTCCAAACGGGGTGTTATCGTTTGGCTGGCTACTTTTTTGTTTCTTTTCATCAAGGAAAAGAAAAAAAGCCCGCGGCAGGCGATAGAAACCTGCGAAGCAAAAAGCTTTTATGGTAAAATCAATCTTGTTCATCCGTCCAAAGCCGTTCGCTGAAAGCCAGACGGCGGCAACCTCTTTTTATTTCACAACAGAAGCCCATGATAACACATGCGAATTAACAAAGTTTAATTCTCTACGAATGAAAGATACCCTCGAATTTTATCATAATAACTCGTGACAAACCCACTACGAAGCTGAAAGCCGGGCCTCCCAAAAAATTGCGTTAAGAAAAATAAGAGGAGGGATGTAAAAATGAAATTAATGTTACCGAAGCTTGGAACTATTCTTAGCCGGTAAGTCGCACATAGTTTGGGTAAGTACAAATGTTTGAACTTATTTCATTTTACACCCGACGAATATTTTTTAGTTTTTTTTTCTGCAGCCCTTGATTTTTGTTTCTTTTCATCAAGGAAAAGAAAAAAAGCCCGCGGCAGGCGATAGAAAAGTGCGGAGCAAAAAGCTTTTACGTAAAATCAATCTTGATATTCCATCCGTAGTCGTTAGTTGAATACCAGACGACGTCAACATCTTTATTTCACAACAGAAGCCCATGATAACACATGCGAATTAACAAAGTTTAATTCTCTCCGAATGAAAGATACCCTCGAATTTTAT
>Ga0105046_10012568_pt1 | contig 13137 bp, 8 predicted proteins | sample MAT03_FD_78385 | JGI IMG/M metagenome (GOLD analysis project Ga0105046, IMG submission 78385) | Freshwater microbial communities from Lake Fryxell liftoff mats and glacier meltwater in Antarctica - MAT-03 (megahit assembly) | ecosystem: Environmental > Aquatic > Freshwater > Ice > Liftoff... | reverse complement strand
TGAAGTTGTTTGAAAATCATGAGGTCAATGTGATGAATACTTCATTGACCTTACGGCAGTCGGTGGCTCTCATTAACTGCCTTTCTCTTCAAAGTTAGTCCAAACTAAAGTATTTAATTAAGCCCACCTACTGATTGAGCTAGAAAATTGATCGAATCAAGTGGGGCTACCGTGTGATAGCCTAGATAAGCCTAAGGAACGTGCAGGAAATTAATCCTCCTCGTTCCTTTAATGCGGGCATAGTTTAGTGGTAAAACTACAGCCTTCCAAGCTGTTGATGCGGGTTCGATTCCCGCTGCCCGCTTACTGTCTATGTTAGATACCAAGTTAGACACCAAGTTAGATAACCCAGGTCTCCGGCTCTTTCCCAAAAGCTGAAAACCTTGACGATCGCGATCGCCCAACTGCCCGATAGGATTAAACGTAACGATAGAGGCAAATCCCCAATACCTCCCCAACTGTCATGGTTAAATCCCCGACTCCAAAACAGCCTCTGCTAATTCCACCGCTAGAAAGTGGCGATCGCCTGACTCGACCTGAATTTGAGCGCCGCTACAACGCTATGCTCCAGCTCAGAAAAGCCGAACTGATTGAAGGAGTCGTCTACATGGCTGCTGCCCTGCGCTTTAAGAGTCATGCCGAGCCTCATAGCAATCTATTAATCTGGCTGGGAAATTACAAAGTTTCCACGCTTGGTGTTGCGATGGGAATCGAACCTACCATTCGTCTAGATCTGGATAACGAACCGCAGCCGGATGCCGTGCTGCTAATCGAGGCTGCAGCGGGGGGGCGATCGCGGCTCAGTGAAGATGATTACGTTGAAGGGGCACCAGAACTAGTCGCTGAGATTGCGGCGAGCAGTGCTGCAATCGATTTGGGTGATAAAAAGCGAGCTTACCGACGCAATGGCATCCCAGAATACATCGTTTGGCAGGTATTTGAGCAAAAACTAGACTGGTTTTATTTGCAGGATGGAGAGTATGTGGCGCTGCCTGTGGATGCCGATGGAGTAATTCGGAGTCGAATATTTCCGGGCTTGTGGTTGGCGGTAGATGACCTGTTGGCCGGAAATATGACGCGCGTATTGGCACTGTTGCAGGCAGGGCTGGCTTCGCCCGATCATGCCCGTTTTGTGCAACAGCTCGACGAAACATCTGACGCTAGTGCCAACGCACCCGGTGGAAACTGATTCCGGTTGGGACAGTTCGGTTCAAACATTCCATTTCGGACGTTTGCTAGACTGAGGGAACTGACGCATGACTCTACCATGACTCTACATTATTGCCAGATATTGTTGCCAGCCCCTCGATTAGGATGCCGCCGATGAGACTTTCTGCTTTACCCGATCTACTGCTGACTTCTAAGCAACTGCCAACCTTGAGTTACGTAGCGACACGCGATCGCTTTGACGAAAGCTGGGAAGCGCCTCTATCCACCTTGCTAGGGTTAGGACGTGCTGCCGGAGCCGATTTTGTTGAAATTTTCCTGGAGCGGGTCAACTACATTAACTGTTTAGCAGAAGACGACACCATTACCAGTATTTCTCCAGCACTGACCACAGGTGCGGGGGTGCGAGTCTTTCACGGCAAGGGCGACTGCTACGTTAGCACCAACGATCTATCCTTCACAGGGTTGAAGCTGGCATTGGAAAAAGCGCTGTCGATTTTGGGGCTACAACTGCCGACTGCAAACGCCTTTATTCCCGAAATCAATCTGGAACTGCTGCGCGACTACGCCACTAAACGGAGCAAAGATAGCTGGCTGGCAGACTGTAGCTCAATTCGTGAAATGGGCGAGATCTTGTTGGATGCCAATGCCCGCATCGGCAACAAGGCGAGCCACGTGCAATCTCGTCGTGCCAGCTATTTCCGCGATTGGCAAGAGGTATTAGTGGCGGCCAGTGATGGCACCTTTGCCCGCGATATTCGCCTAACGCAGTCTGCTGGCTATAGCTTGCTGTGTGCCGATGGAGCGAATCGATCTTCCATTGGACAGCGCTTGGGCAGCACAGGCAAACCTGACTTTCTGCGCGCCTGGGATTTTGACTCCACAGCAGAAGGAGTAGCCGAGTCTGCCGGAAAAATGCTTTATGCCGATTATGTAGAGTCGGGCAGTTATCCAGTGGTGATGGCGAATGAGTTTGGCGGGGTGATTTTCCACGAAGCCTGTGGGCACCTGTTGGAAACGACTCAAATTGAGCGTAAGACGACACCATTTATCGACAAAAAGGGACAAAAGATTGCCCATGAAGCCTTAACTGCGTGGGATGAAGGGCTATCTCCCGATGCCTTTGGCACGATCGACATGGATGATGAAGGGATGCCAGCTCAGCGGACGTTGCTGATTGAAAATGGCATCCTTAAGAACTTCCTGGCAGATCGGGCAGGTTCCATGCGGACAGGCCATCCCCGCACAGGCAGCGGTCGCCGTCAAAGCTACGCCTATGCCGCTGCCAGCCGGATGCGGAATACTTACATTGCCCCCGGCAGCTATGAGCTAGACGATTTGTTTGGCTCGATTGATAAGGGCATCTACTGCAAAAAGATGGGCGGTGGTAGCGTTGGGGCTACGGGTCAGTTCAACTTCTCGGTAGATGAAGCCTACCTGATTGAGAACGGCAAGGTGACCAAGCCGCTGAAGGGCGCAACGCTAATTGGTGAAGCGACGGAAATTATGGACAAAATTTCCATGTGCTCGAAAGATTTGGGTCTAGCCGCTGGGTTCTGCGGTTCCGTTAGCGGCAGTATCTACGTCACCGTTGGCCAGCCTCACCTGAAGGTCGATTCAATTACAGTCGGCGGACGGTCGGGGAGTTAGGCCGATGGCTATTTCAAAAACTGAGGCAAAAGCCCTACTGGAACGCGCGATTTTTGAGGAGTCGCCGCCGCTGGAATGGGTAGAAGACGTGTGGGGCCTAAGTCCGATGTTAGGCGATAGTGCTGCCAAACTATGGGATGCCTTTGAAGCGCTTGTGGAGTATTGCCCAGAGGAGCGATTGGAGGCTTTATTGCACAGTTTCTATCGCGATCGCGTTTCCTAGCCGTCTCCATTACGGGTCTTAACTGTAGGTGTATGAGGCAGGTTTAGTCAGCATGTGGCTGAGCTACACCAGTGATCTCCAAAACCTGCCCCTACCCAGCTATCGGCTTTGGCTCACCATCTTTCAATTATTTCTGAAGTACTCTTTATAAAACTCGGTAACTATGCCAACCTCCATTGACGATCTAGCTACCCACGCTGAAGTAGCTGCCAAACGGCTCAGCATTGAGAAATACGACATCTACGGCGCGTCGGTAGATGAAACCAGCGTTCAAGTTGATCATGGTGAACCCAAGCAGGTGAAGGCATCGCAGCGCTCTAGCGTGACGGTGCGCGTGTGGAATGGCGACGGCACCATTGGCATCACCTCCACCACGGATGTCGATCCGATTGGCCTAGAGCTAGCGCTAAAAACGGCCTACGATGCTAGCTTTTTTGGCGCAAAAGAAAATATTCCTGACTTTAGCCCCGAAGCCACAGCGCCGTTGAGCGGAGAGCTAGACGACAAAGCTCCTCCAGTGGCGGTGGCTGACTTAATTGACAGGCTGATCGGGGCAGAAAAAGATTTGATGGCAGCCCATCCGGCGATCGCCTCTGTTCCCTACAACGGCATGGCGCAGCGAGAACTCGATCGGTTCTATCTCAACAGTGCGGGGGCAATGCGCCGAGAAGGGCGATCGGTGGCCTCAATTTATCTGTATAGCAAAACTGAGCAAGAAGGACGTAAGCCGCGCAGTGCCGGGGCGTTCAAAGTCAGCCGCAGCTTTAGCGATTTGGATGTAGACGGCTGCTTAAAAGAAGCGGCAGAAAAAACCATCAGCCACCTGAACTACGAAAAAATTAAATCAGGTCAGTATCGCGTTGTGTTTTCACCCGATGCGTTTTTGAGCCTGATGGGGGCATTCTCTAATCTATTCAACGCCCAGAGCATTTTGGATAAACAAAGCCTTTCGACCCCAGAGTCACTGGGAGAGGCGATCGCCTCCCCATTACTCTGTCTTTGCGATGATGCTTTGCATCCCGAAAACGTGGGCGGCGAAACCTTTGACGGCGAAGGCACCCCCACCCGCCGCATTACCCTGATCGACAAAGGCATCCTCACCAGCTTCTTGCATAGCGCTGGTACTGCCAAGCGCATGAATGCCCAGCCGACCGGACACGCCAACATGGGCGCAAAAGTAACGGTCGGTCGGCACTTCTACCATGCCTTTCCCGGTATACCTGCCGCCCAAACCTACAGCCTGGATGAGGCAGATAACGTCATTTTGATCGACGATTTGCAAGCCCTCCACGCAGGGGTGCAGTCGCTTCAAGGTTCCTTCTCACTGCCCTTTGACGGCTGGCTGATTAAAGACGGCAAGCGCACAAGTATCGAATCTGCCACAGTCGCCGGAGATTTTCGTGACCTACTCCGGTCTATTATCTATGTAGAAAAGGATCTGGAACTGACGGGAAGCGGCGTTAGCCCCCGCGTCTGGGTGGAGGGACTGTCGATTACGGGTGAGTGAGAAAGCAGCGTGAGAAATTTGAGGCGGCGATCCGGGCAATTGGGTGGTGTGGGGTGGTGGCTCAGTCTGACAGGTAAAATAGTTGGGATCGCAATAGCGTTGCCTGCAGTCGTGCCGCTGCTTAGCAGTGCTCAAACCCCGCCTTTGCCGCTGACGGAAACTCCCTTTCGCCCTCCGGCCACCGAACTGCCCGAAGTCTCTACTGAACTATCGCTGACGCTAAACCAGGTGAGTTTTGATGCCAGCGATTTAACCGAACGCGTTCAGGGAATGGTTAAGGCCGCCGTTCCCTACGACATTGAAGCTCCGCCGTACCTCAATGGTGCGCCGACCCATCTCCAGTTCACGTTTCGCAACGCGGTCACGGATCTTTTTCCTGATTCGTATCCTTCGGTGGGACGGCTTTACGTCTACCCGGTTGGCGGGTGGCGAGGTCTCTATGCGGGCTATCGGCAAGAAATGCGCGATGTGAATCTGCTCCTGGGTCGATTGCGATCGCTTCTCACCCTGCGCCCCTTGTATATTGCCGATGAGGTAGCGATTTTACCCAATCTATCAGCCACTCAGGTATTGCGATCGCAGGTGAGCTACTTGAATTTTCAGAGCGGTTCGGGCGTTCGCTTTTTGACAACCTACAGCCAAGAGCTGAGTCCCATAGCACGCTCTAACTTGTTTTATACCTTTCAGGGCATGAGCAGCGATGGTAAATATTACATCTCCTTCTATCATCCAATTTTGACCGCCGTACTGCCCGAAACGGTTGCCGACCTAATAACGGCAGACAATTACGATGCCTTTGTGGCTGAATACGAAAACTATCTGCGGCGAATTACTCAGCAGATTAACGTACAAGACGCAGCCAGTTTTGCCCCCACACTGACCCAACTGGATACGATGGTGCGATCGCTCAGAATTACCCCCGCTCCATCCCCCGCTCCAACTTCAGCCCCAGATCCATCCTTAGTTCCCGCTCTATAGGTTAGACCTCCTACGTAAATCGTTTCCCGGCGAAGCTGAGAAACGATTCACGCTCCAGTTAGTAAGATACAGAACTTACGCAGTTGAATGAATTTGCGGGCGCTCCGCGCCCGCAAATTCATTCAACTTTCTTGGTTTTTCGTGTAGGAACGTAAGTCCTAAAGAAATTAAGCGTAACGATCGCTATAAGTAGATAAGCTTAATTAAATATAAGATCTAAAACCCTGCGCCGCCCGCTGTGCGGGCGGCGCAGGGTTTTAGGATTTGGTTTTTATGTAGGTTGAACTACTTAGTTTGCTCAAAGATGAATCTTGATGAAAATTTTATTTATTGAGCAGACGCGTCTCTGTTGTGGCTGAATTTAGCCGAAATCTACCATTCAGATGTTAGATTACTCGCAGCATCTCTCAGGATCTTGCAAACGTCGCTCGGTATAGATAAATGGGTTGCGCTCAATGCCTGCAATCCGTTTGTCTGAATGAATTAGTCCCTTAGTCCCTGGTTGAAAAATGGTTGATTGGATCACGCGTACGATGGAATCCTTGGGCTATCTGGGCATCGGCTTGTTGATGTTTTTGGAAAACCTCTTTCCACCAATTCCGTCGGAGCTAATTATGCCGCTGGCGGGGTTTACCGTTTCTAAGGGAAATATGGATTTTGTCCCGGCGGTCATCGCTGGGGTAGTGGGTACGGTACTGGGGGCATTTCCCTGGTACTTCGCGGGAATGTATTTGGGCGAGGGTCGCTTAATCCAGCTAGCTGATCGGTACGGTAAGTGGTTAACCGTGTCAGGACGCGATATCGAAACGGCGATCGCCTGGTTTAACAAGTATGGCGGCTTTGCGGTATTTATTTGCCGATTGGTACCGGGGGTGCGGACGCTAATCTCCCTTCCGGCTGGACTAGCGCACATGAACTTATTCACCTTTTTGCTCTATTCCACCGCCGGAACGCTAATTTGGACGCTGCTGCTGACCTACGCCGGCTTTGCACTGGGCGAAAATTACGACCTGGTGGATGAGTACTTAGGCCCTGTTTCAAAAATTGTGCTAGGTGGACTGGCGATCGCCTTTGCAGTCTGGATCTTTTTGCGCTATCAAAAACAAAAGGCCAGATAATTCCAGTACGTACTAGCAACAGTCAGGCCAACCGTGTGATGCTTTTGGGGAGTGAGAGCAAAACCTGTGCTCCCCAAAAGTATTGACGTTAAGACCTCTACCGATTGAAGAAAGTGGCTTTAGAAATTGGCTGAATGCAAATTTACGATGTGGCTTTGGCTACATGTTTTTGCCAATGTTATACTGATGGTTTGCCCATAGAAACTAACGATTGGCCTGTGAATGGTTTCTCTTGGTATCTTCAAAGAACTCATTGATTAATCACGACTTGGTGAAGCGTCCTAGCAGCAAGTCCCGCTGGAATGTCAAACCATTAAACTTCACGGCTACTTGATGGCAGCGTTTGACTGGTAGGAGACTGACTTTCGGTTATCCTAAAACTATCAGTAACGACTTCTTTACATAATAAATCGCGCTTTCCGTTATGTAAGTGGCTCAGGCGATCGCCCCCTGCCTGAGTTTTTCTTAACGTGCATTAACCGATTGGGTGTGAGGTCAGTGTAGCGATCGCGACTACCTACTCAGATCAACCCTCTTGAAAATACTACCTAAGACAGTGAAAATTCTGATTTTAATCTGCCAAGATCTGTACAGGTGTGGATGATAAAATTGAGCTTAGCTGAAAAACCTTGAGTTGCTAGACGAGCTATTGCTTTTAGCTTTCGTCTCAGCCGACCGGGTCTAAGCCATAGATTCATTTGAGGGTGCTTTCCCACAAGTACAGCGACGTGGGATTTCCGCTTTTCCATTGCTTTAGGGCTGCATCTCGCATTGCTATCGTTTCTTGGTGTTGCTAATTTCATGTATGAATTTTTTTGAGAGGATCCCTCCGCGACCTTTCAAAAAAATTCATACCCAGATTAAGCAATGCCCGTCTCTTTTTATCTTCAGACTTCTCTCTGAATCCTAATGCTAGAGCTGCTCAAAACTTTGATCTCGCCCAGCCAGTATATTCCTCACGGGCAGTGTTATTTAGGGCAGACCCCGTTGGTGCTATTGCATATCGTTAGTGATGCTTTGGTGGCGATCGCTTACTTTTCTATCCCTATCATTTTGTTCTCCTTTGCACGCAAGCGGGCAGATGTCCCTTTCAATAGAGTTTTCGTCTTGTTTGGGACATTCATTACTCTGTGCGGATTGGGGCATTTGCTAGATATTTGGACCATCTGGCATCCTGCCTATTGGATTACAGGAATAGAGCGAGCTACTACAGCGCTAGTTTCTTGCTACACAGCAGTAAAATTGGTGGAGCTGCTGCCTCAGTTCTTGTCGCCCAAAAGTCCGCAACAGTTGGAATTCGTCAACCAAGAGCTAGAAACGCAAGTTGTAGAACGTAATCGAGCTGAAGCAACGCTGCGGCAAATTATGGTTGGCACGTCATCGGTGACGGGAGAAGAATTTTTCTCTGCCTTGGTACAGCACCTCTCCAGCGCCTTAAACGTGGACTACGTTTTGGTTTCAGAAGTAGTTGATCCGGCATCACAAACCTTTCGCACTCTTGCCTTTTGGTCGGTTAATCATCTCGCTGAAAATACTACTCTCGTAGTGCAGGGGTTACCTTCTGGTCTGATGGCAGAGCGTCAACAACCCTGCTATTTCCCCGAAAATTTGCAGCACTTGTTTCCACAGGGTGAGTTGCTGACTCAAATGAATGCAGTGAGCTACGTGGGGGTGCCCCTGTTGAACGCTGCTGAGGAGGTAATTGGGACACTTTGCGTCTTAGATACTAAACCATTAGTTCAAGATGACAACACCGCAGCGATTATGGCGGTTTTTGCAGCGCGTGCGGCGGCAGAGCTGCAGCGAAAGCAGGCCGAAGATGCAAAAGTAATAGCTTATGCAGAGCTAGAATCTCGCGTACAAAAACGCACGGTTGAATTGGTTCAGACTAATGCGGCGTTAGAAACAGAAATTCAAGAACGTCGCGGGGCAGAAACAAAAGTCCAGAGAGTGGTAGATCGAGAACGCGCTACTACTCGAGTCATTTTGCGGATGCGCCAAAGTTTAGATTTGGAGGCCATCTTTAACATTACGACGAAAGACCTCCGCCAGGTTGTTGGGTGCGATCGCACCTTAATCTACCAGTTCAGCCCAGACTGGAGCGGTAAAGTAGTAGCAGAATCGGTAGCAACGGGCTGGGATGCACTTATCCCTCAGCCAGCAGAAAACTCCATTCTGACGCGAGGGCTAGTAGACAACGCTGCTTGCATTGTTAAACGGATAGATGGCTCAGAAGTGCTGATTCAAGATACCTATCTGCAAACGACCGAAGGCGGGCGCTATCGCCAAAAGTCTGGTCAGTGTTGTGTCGCTGACATTTATGCAGAAGGTTTTGATGACTGTTACCTCACGCTGCTTGAATCGCTGCAAGCAAAAGCCTACATAATTGTTCCAATTTTTTGTGGTAACGAACTTTGGGGGTTACTAGCGGCCTATGAGAATGGTGCACCACGGCAGTGGCAAGAAACAGAAATTGAGGTTTTATCTCAAGTTAGCGGCCAGCTAGGCATTGCGGTTCAGCAAGCAGAACTGTTGGCTCAAACGCGACAGCAGGCTCAAGAACTAAAGCTGGCCAAAGAGGCAGCAGATGCCGCTAACCATGCAAAAAGCGAGTTCTTGGCCAATATGAGCCATGAATTGCGAACGCCCCTCAATGCCGTATTGGGATTTAGCCAGCTCATGGCTTTGGATCAGACGTTAAACCTGACTCAACACGAGCATTTAAGCATTATCAATCGCAGTGGCGAACACTTGCTCAAGCTGATTAACGACGTGCTAGAAATGTCAAAAATTGAAGCGGGGCGGGTTTTACTAGATCAAAACCAATTCGATCTATACCATCTACTCAACGAAGTTGAAAGCATGCTGCGGCTACGAGCCAAGGCGAAGGGGATTGAACTGACGTTTGACTGTGCAGTAGCAGTGCCCCAAGAGGTCATTACCGACGAGCGGAAACTAAGGCAAGTGCTGATTAATTTAGTGGGCAATGCCATTAAATTTACAGAGCAGGGCTTTGTTACGGTCAGGGTATCGATGCTCGTACCTCAACCGCATGATGTTGATGCCCTTAGCGATGCCCATCAAACCTTACGATTTGAGGTTGAAGATACAGGTCTGGGGATAGATCTGAGTGAGCAACCGACGTTATTTGAAGCCTTTACTCAGAGCAAAACGGGTCTGTCTGTGTCGGAAGGAACTGGATTGGGGTTGGCGATTAGTCAAAAGTTTGTACAGTTAATGGGGGGCAAGATTTCCATCGTCAGTCATGTGGGTCAGGGAAGTCGGTTTTGGTTTGATATTGCAGTTGGGTGTAGGGAGGCGATCGCCACCAAGTCGTCCTTTGGGACAATTCAATCTAGGATGACTCAGGCTGGGATCACTCAGTCGGTTATAGCCCTGGCTCCCAACCAGCCTACCCGTCGAATTTTAATTGTGGAAGATGACGCCACCAACCGCTTGCTACTGATAAAAATGTTGAGCTTGTATGGTTTTGAGCTGAGAGAAGCTATCAATGGTCAAGAGGCGATCGCCATCTGGCAAGACTGGCAGCCACACTTAATTTTCATGGACATGCGGATGCCCATCATGACAGGCCTAGAAGCTACCCGCCAGATCAAACAAACCCCCCAGGGCAAAGACACTGTCATCATTGCTCTAACAGCTAGTGCCTTTGACGAACAGCGCCAAGAATTTATGGCTGTCGGCTGTGATGACTTTATCCGAAAGCCCTTTCAGTATCAAGAATTAGTAAAAAAGTTGACTCAACATCTAAGCCTTCAATATTTTGATGCCGAATCAGCAGCTACATCCGATGCCGCAGCCATATCCGATGTAAGTAGTTCAGCCACTAGCATCGAAATGCCGCAATCCTTATCTCAAAACTTTCGAGCTTGTCTTAGTACTATGCCTGTTGAGTGGGTTAGTCAACTGCGCCAATCCGCGTTAGAAGGAAATGATATTCGTATCATCGAACTACTTCAGCGTCTCTCTTCAGACCATGCTGTTGTCAGGAGTAAAATAGAAAAATTAGCTGAAGATTTTCAGTTTGACCATATTCTCAACCTTTTTCAATTGTCAGCAGAGGCCTTGGAAAGTCCTGTTTAGAGATAAGTAGATGGGCTTAAGTAAATATAAAATCCTAAAACCCTGTGCCGCCTGCTGCGCGGGCGGCACAGGGTTTTAGGATTTGGCTTTTATTTAGGTTGAACTACTTATAGAGTATTCTCAAACTTATAATGTGCTTTAGGTAGGAAGGTAACTCATTCCAAAAAACATTAACAACAATCCGGTATAACCGCCACTCAAATATCCGGTATAACCGCCACTCAAATAAAAGATAATCTCAATGCTTTGACCCAGCTATAAAAATAAACGATAGAGAACAGGCAATGGATTCTAGCGATCGCCCAACTACACTCAAAAAAGCAGATATTCTGATCGTAGATGACACACCGGAAAATATTCGGTTTCTTTCTGCGTTGCTGCTCTCGCAAGGTTATGAGGTTCGCAAGGCATTAAACGGCAAAATGGCTCTTATGGCAGCCCAAGCAACAGTGCCTGATCTCATTCTTCTAGATGTGAATATGATTGGAATGAGTGGCTATGAGGTGTGTGAGGCATTAAAAGAAAACCCTCAGACAGCTTCAGTTCCTATTATTTTTTTGAGTGCTTTGAACGACGTAACAGACAAAGTAAAAGCATTTCAAGTGGGTGGAGTTGACTTTATTACAAAACCCTTTCAATTTGAAGAAGTTTTAATTCGCATTCAAACTCATCTTAAGATTCAAGATCTACAATTTCAACTACAATCCAAAAACGTTCAGGTGCAAAGGACTTTGGACGATCTAAAGTACATGCAAGCTCAACTCATCCGCAAAGAAAAGCTGATGGGCTTAGGGCAGCTAGTTGCTGGAGTATGTCATGAAATTAATAATCCCATCAGCTTCATTACTGGCAATCTTAATCCTGCCCATGACTATATTCGGACTTTGCTCAATTTGATTTCTACCTATCAACATGAACATCCAGATGTGTCCCCTAAGATTCAGGAAATCCTAGATACCACAGACCTAGATTTCATAGCAGATGATTTGCAGAACATCATGAAATCGATGCGGGGGGGAGCTGAACGCATTCGTAATTTGGTATTGGCATTACGCGCCTTTGCTCGCCTGGGTGAATCGGATATTAAGACCGCTGACCTACATGAAGGACTGGATAGCACAGTGTTGTTGCTACAGAATCGTCTGATGGAGCAACCAAATAGACCAGCTATAAAAATCATTAGAGAATATAATGACTTGCCATTAGTTACCTGCTATGCAAGTGAAGTAAATCAGGTATTTTTGAATTTATTGAATAATGCGATTGATGCACTAGACCTGAAGTTTAGCGGTTACGAAGATGATTCTAAAGATAGTTATGAGAAACATTTGAAAACTGACCCAGAAACTGCCTTAGAGAGTCCAACTGTAATTCCAATAGTTTGGATTTCTACAGAGGTTACTCCAGAAAAAGCTATTCGGATTGGAGTTAGAGATAATGGTTCAGGCGTGTCAAAAGCAGCAAGAGCACATATCTTTGAACCCTTTTTTACAACCAAGCCCATCGGTCAAGGTATGGGTTTGGGGCTGGCTATTAGTCATCAAATTATTGTGGAAACGCATCGAGGTCACTTTAGCTATTGGTCAACTGATGAGGGCAGCAGTTTTTTTATCGAGATTCCAATTACTCTGCCGTAAAGATAGTTTAGACATGACGTTAGAAAATGTATGTAGCCTATCAGAGCTATATACGCCTATTAAAAATTGCACAACTAACAGGCGCGAATAGTACTCAGTCAAATAACGAACGACAGCTAACGTGTCGGTGTTCCTGATTTCATGTGTGAATTATTTTTGAAAGGGGCGCTCCACGCCCCTTTCAAAAATAATTCACACCCAGATTAAGCAATGCCTCAACGGTGTTTTGAGCGACAGCAATATGGCAAACGACAAAAAAAGTGTCGGAGCGACAAAAACTTGCCAACAACGACACTTATGACACGTATTGAGTCAAATGACACCAACTCAGAGATAGCAAAATCCATCCTGATTGACGGTCAGAAGCTTGCTCACTTCATGATTGGGTAGTCCTAAAGCTGTAAGGGCTAACGGAATCTTCTCAAATAGCAGTTTGTCAATCAAGGCTTTAGTCGCCTGAGCAATGCGTTTGTTCTAGGAATCTTGGATAAACTGTCTGCCACACTCGCGGCACTTAAAGTTCTGCTTGGCATTGTAGATTTGGTAGTCCTAAATTAGTAATGATTTTTTGAAGCGCGGGCAAAGCCCGCGCTTCAAAAAATCATTACATCAATACCACTAAGTAGTTCAACCTATAGCCATAGTCATAAAGCTTAGGACATGCCAGCGTCATTCCCGCCTGCGCGGGAATGACGCTGGCACCTATCGAGCAGATGGATTCCCGCCTGCGCGGGAATGACAGGGAGGCGTCCT
>Ga0105046_10012567_pt1 | contig 13139 bp, 3 predicted proteins | sample MAT03_FD_78385 | JGI IMG/M metagenome (GOLD analysis project Ga0105046, IMG submission 78385) | Freshwater microbial communities from Lake Fryxell liftoff mats and glacier meltwater in Antarctica - MAT-03 (megahit assembly) | ecosystem: Environmental > Aquatic > Freshwater > Ice > Liftoff... | reverse complement strand
GGCGGCCACAGTGGAGCCGAAAACGGCCATCAGCCCATCACCGAGAGTCTTCACCACGGTGCCGCCCGCATCCTCGACAGCCTCGCTGAGCGCCGCTGTGAGCGTGGCGTTGATGACGTCGGCGGAGTCGTCGCCCAAACGGGTGCGCAGTTCGGTGCTGCCGACAACATCGCAGAAAGCACCGTCATCGTGGCAACGCTCATCAATGGCATCCTTCCGTTCGACAACCCGACCCTATTAGGTCAGCTCCATCGCATCTCGACCGCGGCCGTTGCCGTCTCAGAAGGGGACCGTCGTCCGGACGTTTCGACGCTCTTGTGGGCGATCACCGACGTCGACCTCGACGGTAGATCCAAGGTTGATCGCAGGCTTGGGTTGGTGCGCCGTATCTCTTGTGTTCTGCCACTGCGAGGCGCATACTGGCACGGGGGCTGACCTGTCATCAAGAGCCGATTCAATCGAGAACGGACAACGGTCATGGCCGATACCCTCGGCGACGTATTGCCAGGCGGAGCGCTCGACCGTCTTGCGTCGATTCGATCACTCCTCGACCTGATCGATCTCGCCGGCGTGCAGCCCGAGTTGATCACCGGGCCGCAGGCGCAACGCCGATACCGCGCAACCTTCGATCCGGGCGACGTCCAGAATCTCACGCTCGATCCCGCAACGATGAGGGTGGGAGTTCGGCGCACCAACGGCGCGGGCTCGCAGATCGATTCGACCGACGCCCCCGACTCGTGGCTGTCGTTCCCGAATCCGAGGGTGACCTACGACCTCAGCATCGACACCGATGCAACCCACGCGAACGCAACGGGTCCGTTCGACCTGCTGCTGACGCTGCCGGGCGCGATGTTGACGTTGCCATGGCTGCGCGGGGCCAAGCTCGACACGCAGGGGATGCTGATCGAGGACCTCGATCACCCGATCGTGCGCTTCCATCTTCCACGTCTCGGGATTCGTGTTCGCCGGACGAGCACGTCCGGCGACCCCACCATCAAGCTCGAATCCGCTGTGGCCGGACCCAACCCGGTCGTTCCGGCGACGCCGGACACCTACGAGTTCTGTCGGATGGAGCCGAACCACGCACTCGTCGGGCCCGGCACAGCGATTGGGTTCACGTTCCGGACGGCGGTGCTCGACCTGTCGGAGTCGACCAACCCTCCGGGACAGGCCAAGTCGCTCCCGCTCGACTGGCAGGGTCTCTGGCTGCCCGAGGCGCGCATCTACATCGCGCCGAACGGGCTCGAAGATCTCGCCGTCTCCGCCGGGGTTCAAGACCTGTGGATCGGCATCGGACGCCATAGCGGTGTCACCGGACTGTTCGGCCTCGATGTCGTCAACCGCGGCGAGGCACCGGCGATCCGAGCCCGATTTCACGACAGCGCCGGACGTTGGATCGGAACCGAGGGCAGCTCCCCGAACCTCACGGCGACCCTGCCCGAGACCACAACGATCATCGTCGATGCAAGCAAGGGCATCGCACCGTTCACCACCACGATCACCGTCGACGGCGTCGCAACGCTCGGCACGAGAGCCACCGTCACGACCCCCGCTGCCGGGTCGATCACCATCACCGTCACCGTGGTCGACGGTGGTAGTCGCACCTCGACGGTCACGATCACCGCCAGCCGAAAGGCGACGCCGGCGCTTCCGGTTCCGGGCGAAGGCCAGAGCGCCGTCGAACTGTCCGCCACGAGTGGCGCCAACTCTGTGGTGCGCGTCGGGGAGAACGAGACGTCGATCGTCGTCGGTCTTGCCGAAGCAGACGGTGCCGTCGCCTGGGCATGGACCGGTGGTGGCACGGCCACGGGAGCGACCGCCTCGATCCCGGTCGCGGCAGGAGCCACCGTCACCGTGACCGCCACCCGGACCGTCACGAACGGAACGTCGCGGACGTTCACCGGATACTTCTTCTTCAACCACCCGAGTGTCGCCGACGACGGACCCGAAGGTGGGATGCACTTCCGCTACTCGGAGGATCCCGACTACACCCACTCCACCCGGGCCGTGAGTGCGACCGACAACTCGTGGACACCTGGGGGCTCAGCGCTCGGCAAGTCGCCGGACTGGTCCAACATCGTCACTCTCGCTGCTGGGACCCATGTCGACATCACCGGGTTCGCCTCTTTCGACGGAAGCACGAGCGCCGACGCCGTCGCCCGCAACGTCGCTCTTTCGAGACGGCGCGCTCTCGCACTCCGACATCTGCTGTTGAAGGCCAACCCGCGCCTCGACATCCCTGCGGTCGTCACGGCCGATGGACACTCCACGTCCGAGGCGAATCAGTCGGCCGGTCGGCCACCGTTCTGGCGAGCCGTGGCGACGTTCACCCAGCCCGCCAACCTTGTCGAAACCACCACTGCGACGCTTCACCGTCCGCCGGCGGCAAGGCCACCGGCACCGGTGACCAACCCGGACCCCGAACCATCGCCGCCCGAGTTCCCCGATTGGTTCCGTCGTGTCGGACTCCGACTGCAACTCGACCGGGGCGAGATCGTGCTCGCCGAGATCAACGGCGAGATCGACATCCGCACCGCCGCCGAGCGGGCCATCGCCAGCAACGATCCGCAAGCCGAACTCCCACCCGCACCGAACGCTCACGACGGCATCTCACAGTTCGTGGTGCGTCTCGACCTCGACAAGACATCCGGGGACTGGAAGGTCACAGCGGCATTTCGGGCGGTCGACGGGGACACCGACGGGTTATGGAAGATCGTCCGGCCGACATCACTCGGTGGACGACGAGGCGTCAACACGCTCGGCGCGCTCGCCGCGCTCGGTCCGGTCCTCGCCGCTGTTGCCCCCGACAGCTCGACCGCTGGTGACTATGTGCCACTCGCCGTCACCGGTGGGGCGGCGACTGCGCTGGCAGTCGCCGACGTCATCAAGACCAAGCACGTCATCCTCCACGGAGGCGAGGCAGTGGTCGCTCACAACGACACCGGCACCGATGTGACGCTGCTGCTCGACCTCGAAACGGCGATCGGGTTCGACGCCGGTGTCGTGGAAGTGTCGCTCGACAAGCCGATCGTGACGCGCTACAAGGCGATCGGTCTGCGCCTCGGTGACCGTACGAGCGGTCGGTTCCAGATGCGACCCGTGTTCGATGCCAACCGGGGCTACACGATCGACATTCCGAACGGTGCCGTCGTCGCCAAAGGTCCGCTCGGCGACATCTTGAAGATCTTCGGGGCCAAGGTCAGCAAGGACAATCCGACCTATCTGTCCGTCGACGTCGGCGTCGGCGCCGACCTCGGTATCGTGCACATCGACCGGGCAACCGTCCGGCTGCGGCTCGACCAGCCGCCCTTCGAGTTGCCGACGCTGACGGCACTCGGCGCAACGATCGAGGTACCCGGTGCCTTCACCGGCAGCGGCTACGTCCAAGTCACGGACAATGGCCTGACCGGATCCTTCGACGTGTCGATCGCCCCACCGATCGGTATCCGGGCCTCGGCCGGGTTGAAGATCGAACGCAAGGACGATGTGCTCGGTGTCTTCGTATCCGTCGAGTTGGAGCTGCCCGCTCCGATACCGCTCGGCAGCTCCGGTCTAGGAATCTATGGGTTTGCGGCCGGAATCGGCATCAACATGGGCCGCCGCAACCCCACCCCGGCTCTCACCTGGCTGGAGAATCAGCCTGGCAACGATGCGCTCCACCCGATCGGCTGGGCGGCACAACCCGGGGCCTGGGCTTTGGCGGCCGGCGCCACGCTCGGGACCGTCGACGGCGGATTCATCCTCAAGATGAAGGGTCTCGTCGTCCTCGAGCTGCCGGGGCCGCGCGTGCTCATCGTGATGCGTGCCCGCATCCTGCAGCCACCGATCGACGACTCGTATCCACTCCTCGCCGCCATCGATCTGTCGCCCGACTCGCTCACGATCGGTCTTCTTGCCAACTACGACTTCGCCGGGCTCGTCAAGATTCGTGTTCCGGTGCAGGCCTTCTTCAACTTTGGCGACGTCGAAGACTGGAGTTTCGATCTGGGACGGTTCGACGACCCGGTGACGGTCAGTGTGCTGGAGTTCTTCCAGGGCACCGGCTATCTGATGATCCACGGAAAAGGCATCAGCCCCGCACCGCCCGCGTTCCCGAACATCCAACCGACGGGCATCGCGCTGGCGATCGGTTTCCACGTGCAGTTCGTCTGGGGCAACACCGACATCGGGCTCTACCTGAAGGTCGCCGGTGGGTTCGACGCGCTCGTGTCGATCGACCCCCTGTTCGTCGGCGGCAAGATCTCGATCGCCGGGGAGCTTCGACTGTTCATCGTCTCGATCGGGGCGTCGGCTTCACTCGACGCGGCGACAGACGGCACCGACTACTGGGTGCACGGTCAGGTCTGCGGCAAGGTGTCGTTCTTCTTCTTCAGCGTGAAGGGGTGCGTCGACTTCACGATCAACAGCAAACTCACGCCGAGCCCGATCCCGCCGGCGCTGATCGACGGAGTGTCTCTCGTCAGTCGGTCTCCGGCGTTGGTTCGAGGAAGCGGGTCGGACGGGCCGATCGACGGGGTGCTCGCCAGCGCGCAGCAGGTCGGGACTGCCGACCCCGTTCCCGATCCGGTACCGCTCGACGCGATCCCGGTGGTCGAGTTCGCCGTCACCCCCCAAGTGAAGCCTGGATTGACGGTGCTCGGGCGTACCGAAGCAGAGATGGGGAGCCCGGGGACACCAGCGAATCCGTGGGTGCGCCGGGGTGCCTACTGGTGGCGATACGAGGTCCAGTCGGTCACGTTGAACCCGGTACCGACCGGAGGCCCGACGCCGGCCGTCTGGTGGAAGTACCGCCAGGTCATCGACCCGTTGGAGGGCGCCCGCCTCGCACTGTTGAGTTGGATCCCGGCTTCGGCTCCCAAGGCGGTTCCGTACGGCGAGAAGCTCGAGACATGGGTTCACGACCAGTGGGGGAGCACCTGCCGACCTCCTGCCGAGCCGGTACCGTTCCTGTTCACCTTCGACGATCAAGCCGTCGGCGAATCCGAGCGCGGGTGGACCCTGCACGGCATCCGATGGCCCGATACTCCTGGCACGTATCGCTCGTCGATTGACGACCCGATCGTTGTCGTGTCGGAACCCTGGCGGTGCGGCGACGACATGGCGGACCTGCGGCGCGGTATCGATGCCGCCGATGTGGTCGGCGGATCCGTGGTGTGTCCGACGAAGGGTGAGCCACCAAGCTCGAACGACCTCGCCGCAGGCTCCATCGGGCTCGTCGGCACGTCGGCGTATCGGTCGGCCGTGGCGTTCGAGGCAGCGACCGCGATGTTGGCATCGGGTCGGAGCGCTCGCGAAGTCGCGTCGGCATTCACCGGTGAGCCGCGCTTCTCGCGGGTGAAGCGCCCTGAGTGTCGGGCGCGTGTTCTGCGTTCGCCGGATGACGACTCGACGGAGCCGGCACCCCTCGGGGACGATGCCGACACCACTGCAGTGAAGGAGGCCTGGGGCCGACTCGAGTTTCAGCCACCCGAACTGCTCGATGCGGTCGCTGTGCAGTGCGGTTCGATGGAGGCGATCAGGATGCTCGTCGCGGTGAGCGAGATCGCTTTCAACCGTGGGGTGCGGCTTCGATGTGTCACCGCGGACGGCAGTGTGCTCTCCGACGACGCCCTGGTCGACGTGGCGACGTTGGGGTGGGGCGGCGTGCCATCGACATGGTGGGAGGCCAGTGGTCCGTGGCGCAACGTCGTAGAGCGCACCGCCAGGCTCCTCGCTCGGCTCGCCGACGACATGTCCCTGATTCCCGCCATCATCGAGCTCCGGCCGCCGGAGGATGCGGTCATGATCGTCATCGGCCTCGATGCGACCGCAGCTGAGCACCAGGAGGCAGCGCCATTCCTCCTCGCCGCCGTCGAGGCATTGCTGACGGTCGAGATGGATCGGTACGGCTACGACAGTCACTCCCAGCACCAACAGCAGACGGTGCTCAGCAACGCGCTCGCGAATGATCCCGACAACACGGCGCTGTTCGACCCAGGCGCCGCCTACACCCTGGCAGTGACGTGGAAGGCGTTCTACGAGGAAGGTGAGACCAAGCCCGTCGGCGCCTTCGGAGGTACCGACGTCGGATCGACGACGCAGCAGTTTACCTTCGCTGCACAGACCTCTGCCCAGGCGCCCGTGCGCCTGCATCCGTGGGTGCTCGACACTGCTCCAGGCGATGCCGAGAGTTCGGCATTCTGCGACGATCCGGTCCGTGTCACGTTTGCCACCCAGCACGTGGCCGATCTCTTCGATGCGTGGGGATACCGACTCAACGCCGTATTGCACGGATCGTCGGGTCGGCACCCGAATGTGGGCGCGCCGCCGACGACCGGTGCGGCGCCGAGCAAGCACTTGCTGCAGCCCGTCGTGCCACTCGTGAGCGGCCTGCGGGTTGAGTCGCCGTGGGAGGAAGCCGTCCGGCGCGAGGTTCGAGACCTGCCGTGCGTCGACCCCGGTTCGCGTAACTCGCACGTGGCGGTGGAACTGCCCTATCCGCTCGATCCGGATACCAACTACGTCCTGGACATCGTCCGCACGCCCAAGGCAGGCGGTGCCGATGTGCTCGTGTACCGCAGCGAGTTCACGACGTCGCGGTTCCGCACGTTGGATGCCTTCGCCGGCACGGTGGCCACGACGCTCCCGCAGCACCGCTCCATCCCCACGCCTGGCCCACTGACCGTGTTGCCGGAGCGCCCGAGTGGACCCGACCTCGACGCGGCGTTCATGGCGGCTGGACTTGACGTGCTCGACGTGCCGCGATACCCCTCGTACAGTGTGCTGTGGAGCACCGCGGTGCCACCGCAGCCGGTCGCCGTGGTCATCGATGCCAATGAACCGCTCTGGCGAAGCCGACTCGCTCCGATGCGGTTGCCCGACGGGTCGAATCCGAACGACCCGAAGGCTGCTGCGTGGCAGTTGGCGCCGTTCGAATGGCTGAAGGTCAGGACGTCAGGCACCGCGGACGTAGGGCGAGTGGTTCGCGGCCCCGGAAACCAACGGGCCGTCATCGTGTTGCAACCCAATCAGCGTGGCCGTCAGCTTGTCGTCGACCTCGTGCGTCCCGCCGATCCCGTGTCAGCCACGGGAGCCGACAGTGCCGAATTGCTCTCGATCACCGTGGCTCGTGCGCCGTGGGAGGAACTGTGATGGCCCGGATCATCGATGCAGGACTGTTCGTCGCCGAGGGCGCGGTCGTCGATTGGGGCCGGGTCGTGGCCCAACAGCGAACATTCACGAAGCGGTCCGATGGTCTTCGCAAGCAGTTCGAGTCGAAGTTCGGCGGCGAACTCCAGCTGCGGTGGCATGTGTCCGACAGCGCCGGTGTTCCACGGGTTCCCTTCACGGTGTGGATCCGGAGCGGCCGCGACGAACCGCAGCTCACCGAAGTGTCGTCGTTCGAGCGCGGCAACGATTCCATCGCCACGTGGGGCAACGTTCCGATGGCCACCGTCGTGGTCACGTGTGACCCGGTCGATGCCGCCCGGCCGTGCGCGCTGTGGGGGTTCCGGCGAGCCGGCGACTTCGTCTCGGCGGTCGCGGTGTCGAGGGCGGCGACGGGTGCGGGGCCACACACACTGGAGGTTCGCGCCGGATCGATGACGTCTGCACGGCTCGTGAACGCCAGAATTCGATCCGTTCGCGTCGTCGCCGCCGCAGACGTCGTGGCGAGCGACGAGTGGAAGCCGTTCGAGATCGTCGGGTTGCCGTACGACACCGATGCCTGGTCCGCCACGAACTACGAGGGCAAGGAGCAGGGTCTCGTCGACGCGCTGACCGACCCGTTCGATGCAGCTGTGCAACGGCTCGAACGAGGGGCGCCCCGAGCGGGCTGGTGGCCAACGACCGAGAGCGGTCATCAGGCTCCGGCGTGGGATACTCCGGCACCCGACCAACTGGTCAAGGAAATCCGCGAGACGCTGCTTGCGCACGTCGACGGACTGTTCGCCCCCACCGTCGTTCCGGCGCAGCAACGCGATCTGCGCGTGGTCCAGGTCGCCGATCCGCCGACGCAGGACGGCAGGGTTGCGGCGGTCACCACCTCGACGGTGACGTTGCCGCCGTTCGGCGCGCTCATCGTGCCGGCGACCACCGATCCGTTCGTGTCGCTCGGAACGGGGTTCGGGACCGGATACGGACTGGGTGGACAGCACGAGATCGGACCGCACGTCGACTGGATGGTCACGGCGACGTATCCCGAAGGTATCAGCGGCTCCGGTGCCGAGGAGTACGCCTGGTTCGTCCCATGGCCGGAGACCGTTGCCCACATGACGCCGCCCGGGGCGGTGAGCGCGGTTCGAGCAGGCCTGACTGCGCCGGCTGTCCGTGACGAGCCGTGGCGCGAGACGGTGTCGCTCGAGTGGGACGCGTTGCCGCGCTCGGTCCTCTTCGGCCGCGCCGTCGGTGCTGCTGCGGTGGTCTTCGATCCATCGACGCCCGCGGTGGCAACCGCACTCCTCGATCGACACGACAGTGGTGGATGGCGACCGCTCCTGCCGCAGCCCCAGCTCGACCCCCACGGCGACCGGGTCATCGTCAACGACCGAGCTCGCGAGCTGCCACGCGATGGCAGCGGCCTCCTGTCAGGGTACGCAGTCGCACAGCAGGACCCGTTCGGGGTGTGGAGCTCCTGGGAGGACGTCTTCTATACCTCGGTCGAGCCAAATCAGCCGATCCCGGTGATCAGCGAGTTCACGGCGCTCAGTCGGTATGTCGGGACCACGAGCTGCCCGACGGAGGTCGTGGTAGTGATCGCGATCGATTGGGCATCGCGTACGCCGGCGTTCGTTCAGGTGCCGGTCGTCATGTGGCCGGCGGCATTCGTGGGTGCGCCGGACCCGGCGGGGTTGTCGCCGTTCGGTCCGCTGCCTGCGGGAGGAAAGCGCGTCGAGTTGACGATGCGCTTCCTCGGGGACGTTCCCGACTCGCTCGTCGCCGGGCTGACAGTCGAATGCCTTGCGCCCGACCGCGACGATGCGGTCACACCGGGTGCTGACCAGGGCGAAGGCAGCCGCCGATATCGCCTCAGGTATTCGACGCTGATGCTCGACTTCACGGCGACCGCGCACTGGAGGTTGGCGTCATGGGCTCGCGGGCTCGTCCGTGGTCGCTCCGCTTGGGGTGCGACGAGCCCCGTACCGTCACATACCTACTCGTCGAGCCCGGTACCGATCCTCGTGCCGTTCGTGCCGTTGCCGATCGTACCGCTCGGGAGCCTGCCCGACTCCGAGGGCCGTTCGCACGTGTCGTTGCGTCTGACCGGTCTGCCCGGAGCGGCGAGGATCGTCGTGTGGTCCGCTGGTGAAGTGCGCGTGCGCGACGCAGCCGGCATCGGACCGATTCCCCCGGACCTCACGCTGTCGGAGCGTTTCGTGGCGGTGAAGGCGGCATTCAGCGGCATCTCGTCGGCCCTGAAGCGCGAGGTCTTCTCCCGCGACGACGAGTTGACCGCCGGTCTGGCGCATCAGCACGACGTTGCGCTCGCCCGAGGGTCGCGGGAGATCACGCTCTTCGCAGTGACAGCGGTGACATCGGCCAACATCGAGTCGCCGTGGCCGACGAACATCGACCAGCTCCAAGCGGCAGCCGCCCCACAGGTCGAGGCGCCGGGGATCCCCGAGTTGTCGTCGGCCTTCGTCGACGACGGTGCTGGGCCGAGGATCGAGCTCTCGATCGCCACTCATTCACGACTCGAGGTCGTCGCCTTCGACGTGCACCGGACGTACATCGGGGAGGCGACGGTGTCGACTGGCACGATGGGTCCGCCGACGGCGACCGTTGCCGCTGCACTCGTACCGGGCGCGCAGACGCCGGCGGGCGATCGGTACGCGGCGACCTTCGTCGACCCGTCGCTCGGGGACTGGCGCGCGGCACACTTCCGAGTTGTTGCGGTGCCGACGCTCAGAACGTCTGATCGCGAGCGTGGTTTCGTCGCTCGCCGCTCGATCGACTCTGTCGCCACGACGCTGCTGTTACCGCCACCCGAACCGCCGGTCCTCGACCTCGTCGACGTGGATGAATGGGGGCCGACCAACACCGGCGTCCGGATTCGTGTTCGAACGGACGCGCCGCTCGGTCGTCAGGCGCTCGGGGAATTCGCGCTGGCGATCACCGCGACCTTGACCGACGGTGCTGCGGTGGCAGCGATCGTCGCGGACATCGCGGACGTCGCTGGCGCGTCGAGTACGACGCCGCCCACCGGTGCCAACCTCGGGCGGGTCAGTCGTGACGCTCCGTCCGGGTCCAAGACGGTGTTCGGGGTGTGGTTCGAGCGGGCGCTGATCACCGACGAGGTCGACTGTCGAATCACTCTGACCGACCCGCTCGGTCGGCGGCGTGACCTCGAAGTCGTCGTACCTGCGGGTTCGATGGCGCCCTCACCGACCGTGCGAATCACGAGTGTCACCCGGTCGGGAGCAGCGGTGGTCGTGGTGTTCGACACCGACGCACCCGACAACGCGCCTCCTGGCGGTTCCTACCTGCTCGCCGTCCGAGTCTCGTCGGCGATGATCGGAGGGACGGCATCGGTGCAGATGGCGATCGCCGATGTCCCGGACGCGGAAGATCTGGGGCCGAACCCGCCAGGCAGGTTGGTGGTGGCGCGGCGACGGCTCGGTCGCGAGGTCGACTTCGGGGTGTTGGTCCGTCTTCGCGCTCCGTTCGACGTCTTGGTGTCGGTCACTGATCCCGACGGCCGAACTGGGTCGGCTCGGCGTCGCGTCAGCCGATTACCGCGTCGCTGACCTGCCTGATCGTCGGCTCGTTCGCGCTCTGGGTCGCGCCGTCGGTGGCCATCGAACCGTGGCGCTCGTTCGAAGGCGACCGATCGGCAAGACCGCCACGTTGTCACAGACATCTTCCAATATCACCGATTCAGATCCGAGTTGGGCGTCAAGCTTGCTGATTGGCGAGTTCGACGAGCGGTAGGTATCCCATCGTCGGTGGGTCATGTCCGAATGCCGACGGGCGCACGAACACTTCTCCGCCCGCCCCAACGTCAAGTTCGGTCAACGCTCGGGAGCCGTCTCAGTCAGCGATCGGCTATCGGACGCGCCACATGGAATTATCCGGGAATCCGATTCGGTGCTTCGTGCGGGCTGCTGCGTGCATCTGATGAGCGCACGAAAAACGCCGAGCCGACACGTCTCGGCCCAGTGGCGCAAGGTGCGCCGAATGCTGGTCCCACGACCATGCATCACCGACTGGCCCGCATCGACGATGCTGGAGCATGCAGTTCGTGCATAGGAGCTTCTATGACCTGATGGGCATACACGAGGCCGTCGATGATCCCTGGGTGCTATTGGCTGACGTGGCCCTGGAAGCGGTCGACGCAGAGTTTGGGAAATGGCTTGCATCCTTGGGCCTTGAAGACCTAGCGGTAAGAGCGATCGTGACGACGGACGATGAGATCAACCGCGAGCATGATTTGGGAACCACAATCTCAAACATCTGGCTCGACGGGTTGTTCGCTAACGTCCCTGACAACCGATCGTTCGTCGATCGACTCGAAGAAGTCCGATCGCAACGTAGAGCTACCAGCACAGGTATGCGGCTGGCCATCGACGTCACCGGCGAAAACTTGCGGACAGACGCGGAGCTAACCCAACTTGATGCGGCCGTCGGTGCCTCCTACGAGTTCCGAAACTCGCCGTCGCATCTCATTGCACTCAGCAATACACGAGCGCATGAACTCCACCACTTGATCGCGGGGGGATGCGCGAGTTCCTGTCGGCTCGTAGCATCGCGCTTGTGCGCATCCTGTCGTTGCTTCCGTCGGCCACCGAGATTCTCTTCGACCTCGGACTCGGCGACCAAGTGGTCGGCGTCACCTTCGAGTGCGACTTTCCACCCGAGGCTCGCAACAAGCGGATCGTTTCCACATCGGCACTGCCGGAGGGATTGTCACCGGCCGAGATCGACCTCGTCGTGAAGGAGCGGATGTCCGCCGGTGAGGATCTGTATCACCTCGATAGGGGCGCCTTCAGTGAGATCGCGCCGACGATGGTGGTCACGCAGAATCTGTGCGCAGTATGCGCAATCGATGTCAGCGAAGTCGACGATGCGATGACCTACCTCGGTTGTCGCGCCGACGTGGTGACGCTCGACCCGATGACGCTCGACGAGGTCATCGACTCGGTCATGACAATCGGCGCTGCGACGAACACCGATGATCGCGCCGCCGCGATCGTTGCAGAGTGCCGAGAGCGGCTCGCCACAATTGCGGCACGACTCGATGGAGTCGATCCACGCCCGACGCTGCTGCTCGAATGGACGGATCCGGCCTTCACCGATGGCCATTGGGTGCCTGACATGATCACCGCAGCGGGTGGGCGATCGATGATGGGCCAACCAGGCGCCAACTCGCAAGGTGCTTCGTGGGAGGCCATCACCGACTGCGCAGCCGATGTGGTGATAGTTGCCCCGTGCGGCTTTCGTCTCGAAGGTGCGCGGCATCTGGCCGAGGAGGTCGCGGCTCGCGGGGTGTTACCGGCAGGCGCTGAGGTATGGGCCGTCGACGCCGATGCCTTCGTCGTGCGGCCCGGGCCCCGCGTGGTTCAAGGAGTCGCGGTCTTCGCGTCGATCCTGCACCCCGACCGTTGCGGCCCGCCCAACCCCGCGCACGCAGTCCGGGTCGCCTGATCATTCCGACCGTCGCCGCCCCCGGCATCTTGCGCCGCCCTGGCGCTCACAGGCGCCGCTCAGTCGCTGAGAGGGCGGCTGGCTCCCGGGCATGTTCCCGGTCACGCATCAAGTCGGCCGCATGGACTTGGCGCCCACGATGACGTCACGCTCATCAAGCGTGGTGGAGCTCGGACTCCCCCGAGTAATGCCGGGTCGAGGGGATCAGAAAGACGGGAGGCGACATGTCGATCTCAGCGCATAGCCGGTCATTGGCGATCGGATGCAAGTTCCAGGTCCGTCTCAGTTGTCGATCCTCGATCGGACACTCGTGGCCGACAGCCGATCGATGATGCCGGAACTGGGCGGTCCACGGAATTCGTTCCCGCCTCGATACCGAGCGTCTCTTACCTATCGCGCATCTCCTGCGATTGCGTGATCAACCACTTGGCCGATGTTGTGAGCGGTGTGAGCAAGAATGCTGCATCACATGGATTCGTTTTCTCCGCTGCAACCCCCGCTGCTACTCGGTGCTGAGG
>Ga0105046_10012566_pt1 | contig 13140 bp, 10 predicted proteins | sample MAT03_FD_78385 | JGI IMG/M metagenome (GOLD analysis project Ga0105046, IMG submission 78385) | Freshwater microbial communities from Lake Fryxell liftoff mats and glacier meltwater in Antarctica - MAT-03 (megahit assembly) | ecosystem: Environmental > Aquatic > Freshwater > Ice > Liftoff... | reverse complement strand
CCGGCAGGACGCCGACTTCGCCCTCGTGGGTACCTTCAACAAGCCGAATCTCTACGCCGGCTTTGCTAGCTCCGACCACAAGGCGGTGTGGGTGGATGTGGTCGTGCCTGCAGCCTCGTCGGTGCGCCCGGGCGCGCCCAAGGCAACGTCGGAAAGCACCAGGCCCTAAGGCGGCACTCGAGCCGTCAACGGCTCGCGTCGCGGCCCGCGCCGCCGCCCAGGACGCAGCGGCCGAACTCGACAGGCGTGGGGCTGGCTGGGCGCACGCAGACCGCTCCCGGGTCGACTTCGATCATGCAGATGCTCTGGGCGTTGCTTCGGCTCTGCGCTTGCGTCTGCCACTGCGTGTAGCGTTCGGCGGCGCGCTTTACCGCCGCCGCGTCGGTGCCGAGCACCGACCACGCGACGTAGGCCTCGGGACCGCCGCAGGCGCGTGCGCCCAGAGCCAGGCTGCGGCATTGCATGTCATCGCTGCATTGCGCCCGGCCGATATGTCTGTTCACTTTCGCCAGCAGCACGGGCCCGGCGTCCGCAGGCGCCGGCCTGCTGTCGGCGCGCCCGTTGTCCGCAGCCACTGCCGGCGCAGGCGTCGGCGATGGCGTTTGCGCGTTGACACCGCCGATGGCCGGCCACCAGGCAGCGACGAGAGCCACTGAAACCGTCAAGGCGCGCCAGATTGCCAAGGCGACGCCGCCCGTTCTGACGTTTCGAGCGGCGGGCGTTTGGGGATGCGTCATGGTGTCGCTTGGTGCCGCTTGGTGCCGCTTGGTGCACTGCGCGCCTGTGCGGTGCGCCGTGAAGGTGGCAGGGGTGCCGATCGGATGTCCGCTGGCGAAGGAATGTAATCCATACCCCTGTAATCACGGAGTTCTTTCGTGACAAACCTCGCCTACCGTTCGGGTGCGGAACTTGGTGTCAGCTGCCCCGCTTGGGGGTGGCTGTGGGGTCGAATCGTCGTTGTCACAGGGGGTTTTCATGAGCCAGATATTCGCGCGGTTGCTTGGCGCCGCTGCCATTGTCTTGACCGGCGTGTCGCAGACGCACGCCAGTACCACGGTGATCGATTTCAATCCCGTTGACCTGGTGGGCCTGTATTTGCCGGGTGAAAACTTTGCTCAGGGCAACTACCGGATGACGGCGCAACTGGACTTCGGCACGGTGGACGTGGCCGCAGCGCTGGGCGCCGTGGCGCCGTCGGGCAATGCCACGCAGTTCTACTTCAATGCCAACAGCGGTTCCTTGCGCGTGGTGCCCATCGATGCCGTGCCCTTCAGCCTGAACAGCTTCTCGGCCGCCTTCGTGCCGCTGGACCCGCCTTCGCTGCAGACCACGGTGATGGTGGTCAAGGGCACCACCGTGGCCGATGCCGAGGTCGTCGCGTGGTGGGCCTTCACGCCCAGCGTCACCACCAGCTTTCCGTTCACGAGTCTTGTCGCGGCGCCGGCGTTTGCGAACCTGAAGAGCGCAGAGTTCTACGCCTGTTCACTGGTCGGTGGCCTGATCTGCACCCAGCCCACGCTGAACAACGGGCAATTCGCCATCGACAACATCAGCGTCACGGCAGTGCCCGAGCCGGCCACCGCATTGCTGCTGACACTTGGCGCCTTCGGTCTGGGCCTGCGCGCGCGCCGCAGCCTGCGCTGACCTATCCCCAAAGTGAACTGGAGCCCTTCATGACTGTTCGTTTGACTGCTCGTTTGAAACTCGTCCCCGCGTTGTCGCTCATCGCCCTGGCCATCGGCACGCTCAGCGCGACAAGCGCAGTGCAGGCCCAGACCGTCAAGCAACTCGTCCCTGGCGACACCAAGGTAGGCGCTTCAAAGCAGACCTACATCGTGCAATTGGCCGACGCGCCCTTGGCCAGCTACAGCGGCCAATTGCGCGGCCTGGCCGCCACCCGGCCGGTGGCGGGCAGCAAGCTCGACGCCCGGAGCGCCGCGGCCCGTGCCTACATCGGCTACCTGGATGCCCAGCGCAATGCTGTGTTGTCGCGACTGCAGGGCGTCAAGGCATTGCACACGTACACCGTGGCATTCAACGGTTTTGCAGCGCAACTGAGCCCGGTCGAGGCACAGCTGCTCATGACCTCGCCAGACGTGGTGTCGGTAGTACCTTCCGAAGTGCGGCAGGTCGAAACCACCCGCACCACCGAGTTCCTGGGCCTGACCGCGCCGGGCGGCGTGTTCTCCATGCTCGACGCGCAGTCGCGCAGTGTCAAGGGTGAGGGCGTGATCATCGGCGTGCTCGACACCGGCATCTGGCCCGAGAGCCCGGCCTTCGGCGAGAAGATAGGCGCCAACGGTCGCCCTGTGCCCTATCACCAGCCCGGCACCTCGGTGTACGGCCCGCCGCCGGCCCGGTGGGTCGGCATCTGCCAGGCGGGTGAAGGCTTCACCGCCGCGATGTGCAGCAACAAGCTGATAGGCGCGCGCTTTTACAACGCCGATTTCGCCGCCTCGGGTGCCACCCGTGCCACGCTCGAATACTTGTCGCCGCGCGATGGCGCCACCAGCGGCCACGGGTCGCACACCGCGTCCACGTCGGGCGGCAACGACCTGGTGCCGCAGGTTTCCACCGTCAACGGTGTGACCACAGGCTTCATGTCGGGCGTGGCTCCGCGCGCGCGCATCGCTGCCTACAAGGTGTGCTGGACCGCCACCGTCGCCGCCCAGACCGGCTGCTACTCCGGCGACATGCTGGCCGCCATCGACGCCGCGGTAAGCGACGGCGTGGATGTCATTAACTTTTCCATTAGTGGCACACAACTCAATTTCCTCGACCCCATCGAAGTCGCGTTCCTGAATGCCTCCAACGCCGGCGTCTTCGTGTCGGCCTCCGCCGGCAACTCGGGGCCGGGCAACACCGTGGCGCACATGAGCCCCTGGTTGATCACCGTCGGCAATTCCACGCACGACCGCAGCCAGGGCGGCAGCACCACGCTGGGCAACGGTGCCGTGTACACGGGCAGCTCGACGAACTTCATCGCCGCACCTACGGCAGCGCTGGTGCTGGGCAGCGCCATCCCGGCTGCCGGGCAGACCACCGCGGCCGCCAATACCTGCGCGCCCAACAGCCTGGACACTTTGCTGGCCGCCGGAAAGATCGTGGTCTGCGACCGCGGCACCAGCAGCCAGGCATTGCGGCTGGCCATCAGTGCCGAAGTGGCGCGCGCTGGCGGCGTGGGAGCCATCATCACCAACCCCGATGCCACCGCGCCCGTCAACGACCCGCACACGCTGCCCACCATCCAGCTGGCCAACGCTTCTCGCACGGCGGTGCGCGACTACGCGGCCACCGCAGGCGCCACGGCCACGGTGGGTTTCAGCATCAACCTGCCGGGCGTGGTAGCGCCGGTGATGGCGAATGGGTCGTCGCGCGGCCCCAACCTGGCCAACGGCAATATCCTGAAGCCCGACATCACCGGCCCCGGCACTTCGATCATCGCGACCAATCGGCCGAGCCTGAGCGCCGCCGACCGCAATGCGGTGGTGGCCGGTACGCTCACGCCGCCGTGGACTGCGGGCTCTCTGTCGGGTACGTCCATGAGCAGCCCGCACGTCGCAGGCTCGGCCGCGCTGCTGCGGCAAATGTTCCCGACCTGGACGCCGGCAGCCATCAAGTCGGCACTGACGACGGCCAACACGCCGGTGCGGCTTTCGAACAACACCATCGACGCCAACCGCTGGGGCTACGGTGCCGGCCACCTGCACCCGAACGGCGCCATCGTGCCCAGCCTGGTGTACGACGCCGGCTCGGCCGACTACGGCCGTTTTCTGTGCGGGCTGGGCCTGGCCGTGCCGGCGGGCATGGGCAGCTGCGCCACCTTGGGCAGCATCAAGCCCTGGGACCTGAACCTTTCGTCGCTGACCGCGGCGGGCGTGGTGGCGCCGCGCACCCTCACGCGCACCGTCACCAACGTGGGTGCCTCGACGGCGACCTTTATCTCCAGCAGCAGCTTGCCGGGATGGGACGTTTTGGTCACCCCCGCTTCCCTGACGCTGGCCCCAGGCGCCCGCGCGAGTTTCACGGCCAGGATCACGCGCATCAACGCCACGGCGGGCGCCTGGACCTTTGGCAGCCTGGGCTGGAGCGACGGCGTGCGTACCATCATCAGCCCGCTCAGCGCCCAGGCGCTGGCCATCGGGGCGCCAGCGCAGGTGAATGACCAGCGCAGCAGCGGCCGCGGCAGCCGCGTGTTCTCGGTCGAGTCCAGCTACACCGGGACCATGAGCATGGCTGCGGTCGGACTGGTGCCCGCCATCCTGAACGGCGTGTCCATTGCCACCGGCGCCACCCAGTGCTTCAACTACACGGTACCCGCCGGCACCCAGTTCGCGCGCTGGCAACTCTTCAACGCCGACACCCAGGGTGGGGCGTCCACCGACCTCGACCTGGAGGTGTTCAGCTCGGCGAACTGCACCGGCACCAATGTGGGCACAGCTGCCGCAGGCGGGTCCGACGAGGTGGTGACGTTGGAAAACCCCGCCGCTGCCAGCTACTCGGCACGGGTGACCGGCTATGCCACGCCGGTCGGAGGTGCGACCTACAGGCTGTCGACCTGGATCGTCACGCCCGGCAGTCCGCCGACCTTGCGCGTGGCCGGCCCGTCATCGGTCTATGAAGGCGGCGCGTCTTCTGTGGCCCTGAGCTGGAGTGTGCCTGCCGGCGCACGCTACATGGCCAACGTACGCTTCCTCGATGGCAGCAGCGCGGTGCTTGGATCGTCCAAAGTGCTGGTCGACAACCGCTGATGGGAGGCCTTCTGGCGCCGGTGTTGCACTGGCGCCCGCATGTCAAGCGCCTGGGCCAGCACGACTTGTTGAGGCCGGATGCCCACTGCGAAGCGGGTGGCTGCAGTCTGGCCGATCAGGACGCCCGGGCCGCCCCAGCGCGCCGCCCGCCGGCGACCAATGCGCCCAGAGCCAGTACTGCCAGCGCCAGGCTGCCAGGCTCGGGGACGGCAGCGACGTTGACGTTGTCGATAGAGAAACCCGACGTGGCGCTGAACCTCACCGAGGTCAGCGACGTCCACGAGTTGTCGAACATGGAGCTTGCCAGCGAGCCCAGGCTCAACGTCCGCGAAGCCACCTGCGTGCCATTGAAAAGACCGAAGAGGTTCAGGTCGCCGGCCGGTGACCCGAAGATGTCGTCGAAGGCGTAGCCGAGACTGAGAAGGGAAAAGATGCCGCCGCCCACCTGTTGCAGGCTGAACGGGGTGCCGTCGCCGACGATGACGCCGTTGCCGGCGTTATCGATGGGCAGGAAAGAGAACTGCGGGCCGTTGAGCTGGTAACCCTGCTCCACCAGCGTCTGCGTTCCGTCCGGGTTGAAGCCGACCAAAGCTGGCATGTTGAAATTCAGCACCACCGAGGCCTGTGCCGATGCGGCCAGGCACACTGTGGCGGCCAGCGCGAGCAGTCGTAAGTTCTTCATGATGGGTTCCTTTTTGGATGGGGTCATGGGACGGTTCAACGCTTGCTGTTTGCGAGTGCCGCGGCGGGTGCCGTGCCCGCGCCCGGGCTGGGCGTGTTCAGGTACGGAAAGCCCGGCAGCAGCGGCACCACGGCTTGGTCGACGCCGTCGTGCAGTTCGAGCGAATTCGCGGCCAGCGGGACGGCGCCCGGATTGCAGGCCGGCCCGAAACCGAGCGCGTTGCTGTTTCCGTTGGCCACGCACAGGCCGCCCATCACGGCCACCAGCGCGATGTCGACGACATCGTCCTTCGGCCGGCGGCCGTTCGGGTAGCCGGCGAAGTCGGCGACGGCAGGGCTGTCGCGCAGCGTGCCTACGATCGCCAGCCGGTTCTGCAGGTTGAACGGCAGCGGCGCGATCGCGGTGTTCAGGCGCAGCATCTCCGAGGCCACAACGTTCGCCGGCCGGTTGACATTGGTGATTCCTGTCAGGAAGGTCGTCACCAGGTCGAGCCGCGGCAGGTTGGTCGGCGCGACCGGACCCAGGTTGGGGTCGAGCACCAGCGAGATCAGCGCCGGCAGCGTGGGGTTGGTGACGTAGGTTGCAAACTGGGCGTCGCCCGACGGCGGGGAGGCATTGAACTTGTCCTTGTCGGGCAGGCCGATGACGACCTCGTTGACCAGCGGGTTGCCCAGGCGCGAGACCTGCACGAAGGCGCCGCCGTAGCGGGTGGACGTGTCATAGCCGCTCGGCGGCGTGGGATTCACGAGCTGGCTCTGGCGCACGCTGGCCGTGGTCCAGCCGCCGATCACGGTCTCGTTGCCCTGCGTCAGGCAGCTCTTGTGAACTTCGAGCGCCAGGCTGGTGATGTTCTTGTCCTGGATCGAATTGGCGGCGGCGGCGTTGATGTTGGCGCGGTTGATGATGACGCCGGTGGGCACATTCACCAGATCGAAGATCACGCCCAGGTTGACGGCAAAGGCTTCCTGGCGCTGGCCGACAAAGACCTTGGCCGGCATCGCGCACCCGGGAATGGCGACCGTGTAGATGTGCTGGGCGGCATAAGCGGGATAGTCCGGAATCGTCTTCGTGCCGATGTTGTCGGACGGCTTGTCGAACAGCGGCCCGCCGGCGGGGCTGTTGACAACGAAGGCGTTACCGGTGCGGCGGTCGCCGCGGATGAGCGTCAGGCTGAACTTCTCGTTGACGTTCAGGTTGGGTGAGTTCGGTGTCGTCACCGGGCCGGCCTGCGTCAGCGGGATCGGCACGGTCTGGTTACCGATGGGCAGCGCGATGGCCTTGAACTGATTGCTGAATTTGAACTGGAAGGTCAGGTCTTCCTTGGCGTCGCCGTTGTTGTCGACGTGGATCTCGTAGATCGCGTTCGTATCCAACTTGAAGTAGTTTGGCCCGCCGTACGGGTCCTGCAGCGGCAGGTAGTTGGCGATCAGCGTGACGTAGCCTGAACGGCCGCCGTTGCCGCTGGCGTCGACGCCCTCGTAGCTGTTGAATAGGTACAAGTCGGTGCCGTCGACGCGCGGCGATCCGGCGATCGACGGCGCCTCGCGGTGGCTGGCGGCCTGCGCGGGCGGCAGGACCAGCGTGGCAACGGCAGCGCAGACGGCGGTGAGCGCGGGAACGAAGGCATGAAGGCGGGGGTTGAGGAAACTCATGGCGGTCGGCTCCTTGGGTTTTTTTGGCGCCTGCCGGCAGGGATGCGACGGCAGTCGAGCGAACGCGAAGTGACACGGCCGCCTGAAACAACCATACGAACCACTGGCCGGATTGGATGTGCGGCACCACACTTCGATGACCCCGCGATCGCGGGTGGTGTAAACCCTGATCTCGTCGAGATATGCACTCGGACATGCCCACCCCTGCGACGGCAACGCACCCCGCCACAATTTGCCGCTTCGCGCTCCACACGAAAGAACACCTTGCCGCAAAGCGACATCGAGATCGCCCAACAAGCCCGCCTGCTGCGGGTGGCCGACATGGCCCGCGACCGCCTGGGAATCAGCGACCAGCACCTCGTGCCCTACGGTCACCACAAGGCCAAGATCGACCTGGGCTACCTGGACAGCCTGGCCAGCCGACCTGACGGCAAGCTCGTGCTCGTCACCGCCATCAGCCCCACGCCGGCCGGCGAAGGCAAGACCACCACCACCGTGGGCCTGGGCGACGCCCTCAATCTCATCGGCAAGAAAACGGTGATCGCCCTTCGCGAACCCAGCCTGGGTCCCGTGTTCGGCATGAAGGGCGGCGCAGCCGGCGGCGGCCACGCACAGGTGGTGCCGATGGAAGATATCAACCTGCACTTCACCGGCGACTTCTCGGCCATTGCCTTGGCCAACAACCTGCTGGCTGCGGCCATCGACAACCACATCCACCACGGCAATGCGCTGGACATCGACCAGCGCCGAATCCACTGGCGCCGTGTGGTGGACATGAACGACCGTGCGCTGCGCCGCATCACGGTGGGCCTGGGCGGGCCGGGCAACGGCTACCCGCGGGAAGACGGCTTCGACATCGTGGTGGCGAGCGAGGTGATGGCCATCCTGTGCCTGGCCCGCTCAGTGCGCGACTTGAAGGAACGCCTGGGCCGCATCGTGGTGGCCGAGACGCGAAGCCGCCACCCCGTGCGCGCGGCCGACCTGAAGGTGCACGGTGCCATGACCGTGCTGCTGCGCGACGCGCTGGCACCCAACCTCGTGCAGACGCTGGAAAACAACCCGGCCATCCTGCACGGCGGGCCGTTTGCCAACATCGCGCACGGCTGCAATTCCGTCATCGCCACGCGGGCGGCGCTCAAGCTGGCCGACTATGTGGTCACAGAGGCCGGCTTCGGCGCCGACCTGGGCGCCGAGAAGTTCATCGATATCAAGTGCCGCAAGAGCGGCCTGCGCCCTGCGGCCGCCGTGCTGGTGGCCACCGTGCGCGCACTGAAGTACCACGGTGGCGTGGAACTGAAGGCCCTGGGCCAGGAAGACCTGGGCGCGCTGCGTCGGGGCCTGGCCAACCTGGAGCGCCACGTTCGCAACCTGCGCGATGTGTTCGGCCTGCCTTGTGTCGTGGCCATCAACCACTTTGCAGCCGACACGGAAGCCGAACACGCCCTGCTGCGCGAGCGCGTGGTCGCACTCGGGGTCCCGGCGCTCATGGCGCGCCACTGGGCCGAAGGCGGGCGTGGCGCGGTCGACCTGGCGCGCGAGGTGGTGAACCAGTGCGAGCAGCCCTCCACACTGCGTTTTGTCTATGAAGACGCGGACACGCTGTGGGACAAGATGCGCCTGCTGGCCACGCGGATCTATGGCGCTGCCGAGATCAGTGCCAGCGCCGAGGCACGCGCGCAGATCAACCGGCTGCAGGAAGCCGGCTATGGCCACTACCCGGTGTGCGTGGCGAAGACGCAGTACAGCTTTTCAACCGACGCCACGCAACGTGGCGCGCCCAGCGGCCACACCGTGAACGTGCGCGAGGTGCGTCTGGCGGCGGGCGCGGAGTTCGTGGTGATGGTCTGCGGCGACATCATGACCATGCCCGGCCTGCCCAAGGTGCCTTCCGCCGAGCTCATCGATATCGACGACCAGGGCCGCGTCGTCGGCCTGTTCTGAGCCGGCCACCATGGTCAACACGGCACGCCTGTACCGCATCGAGGCGCTGATCCGCACCCGCGGCTGCGTCAGCTTTGCGGAGTTGCTGGCCGACCTGGAGATATCGCCGGCCACCCTGAAGCGTGACCTCGAGTACCTGCGCAGCCGCATGGGCGCACCCATCGAGTACGACGCTCACGATAACGGCTACCGCTTCGCCGAGTACAACCGCACCAAGCACGAGCTGCCGGGCCTGTGGTTCGACGAAGCCGAGCTGTACTCGCTGCTGATGGCCCAGCAGCTGCTGGCCGGGCTGGACGACGGCGGCATGCTCGGTCGCCACCTGCAGCCGCTGCTCGACCGCATCCACCACCTGCTGGGCAGCGGCGAAGGCGAAGCGGCCGCCGCACGCCTGATGAAGCGGGTGAAGATTGTCGCCGCGCTGCGCCGCCCGGTGCCCAGCCGCTTCTTCGAGCGCGTGAGCGCGGCGCTGCTGTCGCGCCAGCGCCTGCGACTGCGCTACCTCACGCGCGCGCGTCGCGAGGTCGGCGAGCGGGATGTCTCGCCGCAGCGCCTGGTGCACTACCGCAACACCTGGTATCTGGACGCCTGGTGCCACCGCGTCGATGCGCTGCGCCGCTTTGCGCTGGACGCCATCGAGCAGGCCACGCTGCTACAGACCAAGGCGCGCGAGGTGCCGATGAAACAGGTGCAGGCGGCCATGGACGCCGGCTACGGCATCTACGCCGGCGGCACACGGCAGTGGGCCGTGCTGTTGTTCGATGTGCAGGCGGCGCAGTGGGCCGGCCGTGAAGAGTGGCATCCCCAGCAGCAGGGCCGCTGGCTCGACGACGGCCGGTTCGAGCTGCGCCTGCCCTATGTCGACGACACCGAACTGATCATGGACGTGCTGCGCCAGGGCGAGCAGGTGCAGGTGCTCGAGCCAGCCGCGCTGGTGGCCGCGGTGCGTGCGCGGCTGGCGGCAGCCGCAGCCCGATACGGCAACGTCGGAGCCGCGATTTACCCTGCGGCCAAACTGGAAGCTTCAACCTGAACTCTGCGAATACCGCAGCGTGTCGAGTGCGGCGGGCTCCCGCGTCACGCGCTAAACCACCGCCCCGAACGCCCGCCCGACCAGCGCCGTGGCAGCCATGGCCAGGGCGCCCCAGAACGTCACCCGCCAGGCACCGTTGACCATGCCAGCGCCGCCAGCGCGCGCGGCCAGCGCTCCCAACAGCGCCAGGAAGGCCAGCGAGCTTGCGCTCAGCCAGGCCATGAGCGTGTTCTGCGGCGCCAGGAACACGACCCCCAGCGGCAGCACGGCGCCGACGGCAAAGCTCGAGGCCGATGCCAGCGCGGCCTGCACCGGTCGTGCTTTCAAGGTCTCGGTGATGCCGAGTTCGTCGCGCGCGTGGGCGCCCAGGGCGTCGTGCTTCATGAGCTGGCCGGCCACCTGCCGGGCGAGCTCGAGGTCGAGTCCGCGCTTGACGTAGATGGCCGTCAGCTCGCGCTGCTCTGCGGCCGGGTCGGCTTCGATTTCGGCACTCTCACGGGCGAGGTCGGCCTTCTCGGTGTCGGACTGCGAGTGCACCGATACGTATTCGCCCGCCGCCATCGACATCGCGCCAGCCACCAGACCTGCCACGCCCGTGACCAGCAGTGTCTGGTGGCTGGCCTGGGCCGCCGCCATGCCGACCAGCAGGCTGGCCGTAGAGACGATGCCGTCGTTGGCGCCCAGCACCGCGGCGCGCAGCCAGCCAATGCGATCGCTTCGGTGGCGTTCAGTGTGGCGGCGGACCATGCGAGATATTGTGCGCGTTCAAGAGCTACGGGGCGTCGGCGACGGGCGACTTGGCCCGCGCATAGAGCAGCGTGACTTCGTCGCGTTCGCCCGGCCTGCGGGCTTGCACGAGCAACTCCCAGCCTGGCGGCGGCGCCGGCAATGTGCGTTCACGTGAGACCTGCAACAGGTAGGGGCAGCCCGAGGGTGGCAGCCCCGCGCGCGCATCGATGCGCCAACCGCCAACGACCTCCAGCGCGGCCACCGACGGCGCGCTCAGCCCAGGCGCGCTGATGCAGGCTGCGGCCGGCACGTGCGGGGTCAGTTGCTCGACCAGGGCACGCGGGCTGCGCACGTAGTCCAGCGGCGCCAGCAGCAAGGTCATGGCCAGCAGCCAGCACAGGGCCACGCCGCCCGCGGGCAGCACCAGGCTCTTCCACAGCGCATCACGGTGGCGCCCGGTGCGCCAGCGCACCAGTGCCAGCCAGGCCAGGGTGCCCACCACGGCGGCGGCCAGGGACAGCAAGGAGAAGCTGGGCTCGAACCCTGGGGTGAGGCGGGCGATGTTGGCGGCAGGCTTGGCAGGCACACCGGTCTGCATGCCGATGTAGTGGACCCAGAAGACGAGGGCCCAGGCGCTGAAGAACAGCATCGAGAACCAGTCGATGGCGGCCGACGCGCTGCGTCGCAAGGTCGGCAACGCAAACGCGGCCAGAACCGCGAATCCTGGCAGGCCCAGCATCAGCGCCCGGTCGGATCCGTCCATGGCAAGATTTGCAGCCAGGGCCACCAACGCGCCGACCAAAGGCACCGAGATGTGGCGATGCGAAAGGTGGCGTCGCCAGCGCCAAAGCGTCCACATCGCCAACGGCCACGCGGGCCACATGAACCATAGCCATTGGCGAGCAACGCCAGGCAGCCCATCCAGCCCGACGAAGTCGGCCCGCCAACGCCAGGCCCCCAGAGCCCAGGCGACGAGCCCACCGGCCAGCGTGGCCAGCAGCAGCGTTGGCACCAGGGCCCGCGCTGCGGGCAGGCGCGAGCGACTGCACACCAGCATGCCGCCCAAGCCCAGTGCCACGGCCACCGCGGGTGCGCCACTGCCCGCCAGCAGCGGCAAGGACAGGCCAACCGCGAGGCGCGCCTGGCCACCGCGCCAGGGGGCTGCCGCCAAGGCGTAAAGGAAGAGGGCGGTCGCGAACAGTTGGGCCAGTTCGGGCGTGGTTTCGTGTCCCAACAGCAGCAGGCCCAGGGTGGCCATCAGCGCCAGCACGGCGCCGTCGGCCACCGCGCGGGCGTAGTCCACCGGGCCGGCCTCGCCGCCAAAGGCAAAAGCTACCGGCTGAGCCGCCTCGGTGCGCGCCAGGTGGAAGGTGCTGTACCAGACCAATGCCAGCGTCCCCACCAGAAGCAAGGCAAACGGCAACCGCGCTGCGACCGCGGCGTCCAGCGCCGGTGAGAGAACCCAGATGAACGACGCGCCCAGCCAGTGCGGCAACAGGGCCGTGTCGGCCAACAGCCCGCCCAGGGTGGGTTGCCACCAGGAGGTGCGGCCTTCGGCCATTGCCAGCATTTGCGCAAAGGCCATCAGATCGGCGTTGCGCCAGGGGTCGCGGCCAAACACACCGGGGATGACGTATGCCGCGCACAGCAGCAGCAACCCGGCGCGCGGCAGGCGCCGTGCGCTGCTCGCGGCGACCAGGGCCGGCGTAGGCGTGCTCACCACCGCACCCTCATTGCTCGACGATTCACACCCGGAAGACCGTCACGGCGTCTGGGGTAACCGTCCTTCGGATACGAAAAAGGCAGCCTGGGCTGCCCTTGTCGTTGCGGTCGAACAGCCACCGCGCGCAAACCGAAGCGCGCGGCCGACGGCTTACTTCTTGCCCAGGTGGGCAAACTTGTTGCGGAATTTCTCGACGCGGCCGCCCAGGTTGTCGATGGACTTTTGCGTACCCGTATAGAACGGATGCGTCTCGCTCGTGCTTTCCAGCTTCATCAGAGGCAGGTCGCGGCCGTCTTCCATCTTGATGGTGTCGCGCGTTTGCAGGCACGAACGGGTGACGAACTTGAAGCCGTTGGACAGGTCCTGGAAACAGACCTCGCGGTAAGCCGGGTGGATGCCATCTTTCATAAGTGCCTCTTCTGCGTGTTGAGCTTTAGGGAGCCACGCTTCGTCGCAGACGAGCGCACTTTCCAGTGGGTTGCGCGAAAAACCTCGGATTCTAGACCAAGCAAGTGCGCTCAGGCCGCCGTCAACCTCCCCGACGCATCATGTCGAAGAAGTCGTGGTTGTTCTTGGTGGCCTTCATTTTCTCCAGGATGAACTCCATCGACTCGATCTCGTCCATCGGG
>Ga0105046_10012565_pt1 | contig 13140 bp, 10 predicted proteins | sample MAT03_FD_78385 | JGI IMG/M metagenome (GOLD analysis project Ga0105046, IMG submission 78385) | Freshwater microbial communities from Lake Fryxell liftoff mats and glacier meltwater in Antarctica - MAT-03 (megahit assembly) | ecosystem: Environmental > Aquatic > Freshwater > Ice > Liftoff... | reverse complement strand
TGTACCTATGATCCGGTATTTAAGCTGGTATCCATTCCATTAAGCCAGTTTTATTTGAATAGTTCTCCAGTTTCTGAAATAGATCCTGCAAAATTACCGCCTGGTCAATATGCACTCAGAGCTATTTATTCTCCTTTAGCTCCAAATAAACGCTGCGAAGATTCTGCCTCGGCCATTTTTAGATTCACGATTATTGATCATCCAAAGCCAGACTTAGGACCTGATTTTGAATTGGAGAAAGGATTGCCACTCAACTTGCGACCAAATATAGTTGCTCCTTATTCATGGCAAGTGGATCCTTCCTTTGGCGAATTTGTTGATGCCTCTACACCATTAACTTTCGTGCCAAAATCGGATGTAGAATTAACTATTACCGCTTATGATCCAACCAATACTTGTTATGGTTCTGATGCAGTGAAAGTTACATTGAGAGAAGCGCCAGAGTTTCCAAATCTGATAACGCCAAATGGTGACGGCGATAATGATGTTTGGGAAATTAAAAATGGATATTCTGATTTGGAGGTAATTATTTTCAACAGATGGGGACAAGAGGTACATAATGGTAAAACCAAAGGAACCCTCGCCTGGGACGGAAAAGAAGCCAAAGAAGACGGCTTGTATTTTTATATCATTACCAAACCAGATGATGGTAGAAAATGGAATGGTTGGATTATGGTTAGTAAATAGAAATTGCGTTTATCTTATATCTATTGAGACTTTAAATGTCTTTTTAATTTGGTTAATCAATTTATATTGATGTTTCAATCTCAGTAATAATATTTTGGTTTTTTTCTTAAGCCGCTTTTACTTATTTAGAACGTATATTGTAATACATTTTTTGTTTTGCTCTATTTCTTTTGCAAGCGATATCCGAATTATTGAATTGCCGGCTAATCCCAAAGAAGCAAGCTATATTATCCAAAGAGAAATAGATAAATGCAGTTTTGCCGGCGGAGGAATATTGACCTTGCCTGCAGCCCGCTTCGTTTGCGGAACTATTGTAATAAAGTCAGGTGTAACCTTAAATTTTCCCAAATCTTGTGTAATGGTAGGAGACACCAACCCTGATCTATTCCCCCTTCAAAAACCTGCCAATGTCTGGTACTTAGGCAGAGAAGGGCATCACCACAGGGCGTTAATTTATGCAGAAAATGCAGAAAATATTGGCTTGATAGGAGAGGGGCTTATAGTTGGACAAGGTGATGTTGTGTATAAAAACTGGGCTGCTGGAAATCATGCTTTTCGTTGGATGCTCGTTTTGTTTACCAATTGCCAAAATGTAAAAGTTAAAGGTGTTTCAATGAAAAATTCTCCCTCCTGGATGCAATTGTACCAAGGTTGTAAAAACCTGACTATTAGTAAGATTCAGATCGAAAATTTTGGTGCAAAGAATTGCGACGGTTTAGATCTGGATGCTTGCCAGAATGTAAAAATAATAAATTGTCAGATTGATTCTGATGACGACGCTTTGGTTTTAAAATCTTTAAGTTCTGGCAAAATGGAAAATATTTTGATTAAAAATTGCCGTTTATCAAGCAATTGCAATGCTTTTAAAACAGGAACTGAAAGCCAGGGGATGATGTCAAATATAAGGGCAAAAAATATTAGTATTTCTCCGGCGTCTATAAAAAGTAAAATATATTTACGTCAATTTGGTCTTGCCGGAATTGCACTCACTATGGTAGATGGTGGAAAACTTGAAAATGTCCGCTTAGAAAATTTTACAATCAAAGGGTGTAAAGTGCCGATTTTTGTAAGACAGGGAATTAGAAACAGAACACATGCAGGAATTGATTCAAGTTTAAAAAGTAGTGTTATCAGGAATATTCATTTTCGAAAATTTGATATAAAAATGGTGTCTGACATCCCCAATCATATTACAGCTGTTGATAGTGGACATATAAGCGATCTGAAATTTGAAAGAATTGTTATTGATTATCAGTTGGTTGACAGCTTATGCATAGGTCATATCAGGACGAAATTCGAAGAAAATCCCAAAACATACCCTGAAGCTACCACTTTCAAAAACAGCTTACCTAAATCCATCTGGTTTTTGAGAAATATACAAAATGTTACTTTTTCTTCTATTACAATTAAAGATGCAGTGAAGTCTGTTAAAGCCAATTCTCGATTTGTATTAGATAAATGTAGTGGCATACTTTTCTGAGAAAATGGAATTTGTGGAAACTGTTTTCTTCTTTCACTGTTAAATCACTTGGTTTTAAACCTTTTTTTTTAAAACATGCTTAGCTTTTTTGATTTTCTTCGAGACCTTTCTGCCAACAACAACAAACCCTGGTTTGAACAAAACAGGGCTGTGTATGATCGTTTTCGTTTAGAATTTATGGAGCTGATTCAAAAGTGTATAAGCGAAGTTGGAAAAGTAGAAGACCTAGGAGATTTGGAGGCCAAAAAGGCAGTTTTTAGAATTTACAGAGACGTCCGTTTCAGTAAAAACAAGGATCCTTTTAAAAGTAATTTTTCCGCTATGCTGGCCAAAGCAGGCAAAAAAGAAATGTTGGGCTACGGGTTTTATACTCATTTTCAACCTGATGAATGTTTTATGGCAGCAGGCATATATGAACCAACACCAGAGCAACTGGCCAAGATCAGGCAGGAAATAGACTACAATGCGGAAGAGTTAAAAAGGATCATCTTAGAACCATCTTTTGTAAAAATGTTTGGCAAAATGGAAGGAAAACAGCTTAAAACCACGCCCAAAAACTACGACAAAGCACATCCGGAAATTGAATTGCTTCGCTATACGCAGTTTTATTTTTCACATCCATTTTCGGAAAAAGAGGTTTTATCTGAAAATTTTCCCGCTAAGTTATCGCTGGCATGTCAGAAAATAAGACCATTTCTTACTTTTATGAATAAGGCATTGGATTGACGTTTTCCAACATGCATGAACTATTGTCAGGTAAAGTCGAAAATTAAGGTCAGCAATTATTACAAGAAGCTTACTATTTTTCTGATTTTCAATAAAATGGTCTATTAATTTCAAATTAGATTACAATTCAATTTTTTCGCTTCGAGAAATTCTACTACTTTTGCGGGCTAAAATTCAAGAGCTAGCGCTTTGAAATTCACCGAAATAAAAATATCAGGTTTAAAAAATGGAAATCATAATTTCCATTTTAAATTGAATTCCAGTTTCTTATCGGATTTTTCAACTTTATTTTTTGATCAGCCAAGGTTGGATGTTGATGTTGTTTTGAACATGTCAGAAACAATGATTAAAACGGATCTTAAAGTGAAAGGACAAGTAGAATTGGTTTGTGATAGAAGCGATGAGACATTTGATTATCAAATAGATAATGAAATTACTCATTTCTTTAAAATAGGTGAAGAAGATAAAGAATTAAGTGATGAATTAGAAGTGATTAGTAAAGAAAGGGTTGCTTTAGATCTTGACCAACTCATTTACGATACTGTTGCACTTTCAATTCCAGCAAAAAGACTTCATCCAAAATTCGGAATCGAAGATTTTGACTCTGACTCAGACGGTTTTTTAGTATATACTTCCCAAAAGGAAGAAAAAATAGAAAGTGAAACAAGCGACCCCAGATGGTCGAAATTAAAAGAATTATCTAGTTTACAATAAAATGGCACATCCTAAGAGAAAGATTTCCAAAACCAGAAGAGACAAGCGAAGAACCCATCATGGTGCTGTTGCTAAGCAACTTGCATTATGCAGTACTACAGGTGAAACCCACCAATCGCACAGAGCTTATGTTGTGGAGGGCAACCTGTATTATAACAACAAAATGATTGTTGCTAATTTTCAATAATATATCTGAATAACCTCGGGAAAAACCTATTCACGCCGAAATGATCATAGCACTGGATGCGATGGGTGGTGATTTTGCGCCCAAGGCCACTGTAGAAGGCGCTATTCTTGCTCAACAATTGTTGAGTAATGAATGTGAAATTCTTTTGATTGGTGATGAGGATGCCATACATGCAGAATTAATAGCGCACAACGTACCACCAGATAAATTTACCATCATCCATGCATCAGAAGTGATTGAAATGGGTGAGCATCCTGCAAAAGCATTTCCTCAAAAACCCAATTCGTCAATAGCAATTGGGTTTGGTCTGTTGATGAGTGGAAGAATTCATGCTTTTTGTAGTGCAGGTAATACTGGTGCTATGATGGTGGGTTCCATGTTTACTATAAAAGCTTTACCAGGGATTATTCGACCTGCTATTATGGGGTATCTACCAAAAACCAATGGTTCTATTGGTGCTTTGGTTGATATAGGAGCCAATGCTGACTGCAAACCAGATCAGCTAAATCAATTTGCTGAATTAGGCGCTATATATGCAGAATGTATTTTAGACATTGTCAATCCAAAAATTGGTTTATTAAATCTTGGTGAAGAAGAGCAAAAAGGAAGTATTCTCACACAAGCTGCTTATGGTTTATTAAAAGCCAATTCTTCTATAAATTTTATAGGAAATATAGAAGGGAGGGATATTTTTAATGAGAAAGCAGATGTAATTGTATGTGACGGATTTGTAGGAAATGTTGTAACCAAAATGGCAGAACATTTTTATGAAATACTTCATGAGAGAGGCGTAAAAGATGAATTTGTGAACAACCTGAATTATGAAATTGTGGGAGGTAGTCCTATTTTAGGTGTGGACGGAAACGTCGTTATTGGTCATGGTGTTTCAAGTCCTTTGGCTATTAAAAATATGATACTGGTGGCTCAAAAAATGATTACTTCTAAAATGTTGGAACAGCTAAAGTCTGCTCTTTCAAAACCTATTGTTTCTTAATGGCAAATAAAATTCAGGCCTCTATAACTGCTATTGGTGGATATGTACCACCTGATAAGGTTACCAATGCAGACCTGGAAAAACTGGTTGAAACCAACGATGAGTGGATTTTCTCCAGAACAGGCATACGGGAAAGAAGAATTTATAAAGAAGAAGGCAAAGGCACTATGAATATGGTGATGCCAGCCATTTGGGATGTTTTGGAAAAATCCAATACAAAACCAGAAGAGGTTGATTTCATTATTTGTGCTACTACCACTCCTGATTATGTTTTTCCTGCAACTGCCAATCTTATTGGTGCGGAAATTGGTGCTAAAAACGCTTTTGGTTACGATATACAGGCTGCTTGTTCAGGATTTTTATTTGCATTGGTTACTGGTTCTCAATTTGTGGAGACCGGAAAATATAAGAAAGTTTTAGTTGTTGGTGCCGACAAAATGTCAAGCATAATCAATTATCAGGATAGAACTACTTGCATAATTTTTGGAGACGGAGGCGGAGCAGTTATGCTTGAGCCGAGTGTGGATGGAAATGGCATTTGCGATAGTATTTTGAAATCAGATGGAGTTGGTGCACAGTTTTTAATAATGGAGGCAGGTGGAAGCCGACGACCCCCTTCCCATGAAACTGTAGATGCACGTCAACATGTGGTTAAGCAGGAGGGATCTACAGTTTTTAAATTTGCTGTTACCAATATGGCTGAAGTAGCTGCTGAGGTGATGGAAAGAAATAATCTCGTTGCAGATGACATTGCCTGGCTTGTTCCTCACCAGGCCAATAAAAGAATTATAGAAGCAACTGCCTCAAGAACAGGTATTCCTATGGAAAGGGTGATGCTAAATATTGAAAAATTTGGTAATACCACCAATGGAACCATTCCTTTGTGCCTTTGGGAGTATGAAAAGCAATTAAAAAAAGGCGATAATCTTATTCTGGCAGCTTTTGGCGGGGGATTTACCTGGGGAGCTATTTACCTTAAGTGGGCCTACAACAGTTAATAAGCACCGAGAGAATATGAAACCAAGTGAAATTAAAGATCTGATAGACTTTATAGATAAGTCTAATCTGGATGAAGTAAATATTGAAACTGAAAATTTTAAGATTTCAGCAAGGAAAAATGCAACCAAGGTAGTTGAACAAGTTGTTACCCATCTTGCTGCTCCGGTTATTGTTGCCCAGCCTTCAGCTGTAGTTGCTCAAAGGGAAATAGAAACAACTCCACGAATAGAAACGCCAGCTGCAGCACCTGTTCAGATTGGGAAAAAGCTTCTTGAAATAAAGTCTCCAATGATTGGGACTCTTTATCGTTGCCCCTCACCTGATAAACCTAATTTTGTTAATGTTGGTGACGAGGTTAAGGTAGGACAGACCGTTTGTATAGTGGAAGCGATGAAGCTGTTTAACGAAATTGAGTCTGATATTGCAGGAAGAATTGTAGAAATCAAATGTGAAAATGCATCTCCTGTAGAATTTGACCAGATTCTATTTATAGTTGAGCCAGCATAATTCATTTTTAATCAGGACTATACATGTTTAAGAAAATTCTGATCGCCAATAGGGGCGAAATTGCATTGCGCATTATTCGAACCTGTAGGGAAATGGGAATTAAAACGGTTGCAGTATATTCTACTGCCGACAAGGAAAGTCTTCATGTTCGATTTGCAGATGAAGCAGTTTGCATAGGCCCACCGCTTAGTAAAAGTTCATATCTGAATATTCCGAATCTGATAGCCGCAGCTGAAATAACCAATGCAGATGCAATTCATCCTGGTTATGGATTCCTTTCTGAGAATGCCGGTTTTTCTAAAGTTTGCCAGGATTATGGAATTAAGTTTATTGGTGCCACACCGGAAATGATTAATGCCATGGGAGATAAGGCAACAGCCAAAGCTACCATGAGAAAGGCGGGTGTTCCAACGATTCCTGGTTCGGACGGTCTTTTGGAATCAGTTAAAGAAGGAATTAAAATCGCTAATAAAATTAAGTACCCAGTTATTCTGAAAGCAACAGCTGGAGGTGGTGGACGTGGTATGCGGGTAGTAAATGGCGATGATGAGTTTGAAAAGGCCTGGAACGATGCCAAAATGGAGTCTGGTGCCGCTTTTGGAAATGATGCATTATATTTAGAGAAATTTGTTGAAGAACCAAAACATATTGAAATTCAAATAGTTGGAGATCAATATGGAAAAGTTTGTCATCTTTCTGAACGGGATTGTTCAATTCAAAGAAGGCATCAGAAACTGGTAGAAGAAACGCCTTCACCAATTATGACTCAAAAACTTCGGGAGAAAATGGGTGAAGCCGCTATAAAAGGCGCTAAATCAATTCGATATGAAGGTGCAGGAACCATTGAATTTCTGGTAGATAAAAATGGAGATTTCTATTTCATGGAAATGAATACCAGAATTCAGGTTGAACATCCGATTACAGAGGAGGTTACTAATTTCGATTTAATTAAAGAGCAGATTAAGGTAGCTGCCGGAATTCCTATTTCTGGTAAAAACTATTTTCCAGAGTTTCATGCAATGGAATGCAGGATAAATGCTGAAGATCCTGCAAATGGTTTCAGACCTAGCCCAGGAAAAATTACCAATCTGAATTTGCCGGGTGGTCATGGTGTTAGGGTAGATACCCACATTTATGCGGGATATACAATACCATCCAACTACGATTCCATGATTGCAAAATTAATTGTAACTGCAAGGACCAGAGAAGAAGTGATCGTTCGAATGAAAAGAGCATTACAGGAATTTGTGATTGAAGGTGTGAAAACTACGATTCCATTTCATATAAAGTTGATGGATGATCCACAATTTCAGGCAGGAAAATTTACAACAAAATTTTTGGAAACATTTGATTTTTCGAATTTATAAAGATCTTAAAATCTTATTCCTGTTTATCTTTATTGCCCTTCCAGTCGAAGGGCAATTTCGTTTTGATAAGGATTTTAAATTAAAAAATAAGGAAGTAGTTGCTGTTTATGATCGGTTCGCAAAACTTCCACAACTAAAAGGATCAAGTTATGGGATTATTGTGAAAGATGGATCAACCGGGCAAAACCTCATTCACTATAATGAAGAACTAAACCTGATACCGGCCTCAAATATGAAGCTGCTCACTAGTATGAACGGTTTAAAGAATTTGGGGGCAGGTTTTACTTTTAAAACTAAAATTTTGGTTTCAGGTCCAATCAAAGATGGCGTTTTGAAAGGAAGTTTGTGGATAGAAGGCGCAGGTGATCCCACTATTTATTCTCCAGATAAAGAGAAATTTAGTGGCGGTTTTTTTAAAAAATTGATTCAGATATTAAAAAATTCGGGCATTCAAAAAATTGAAGGTCAGTTGTATGCAAAGGAAATCAATAATCCCTACTCAGGAATTCGTTCAGATTGGAGTTGGAGTGATGTCGGGAACTACTACGGAGCTGGTATTTATCCCCTAAATATAAATGAGAACCAGTATGCACTTTTTTTATCAGCCACAAGGAGGGGAAAAGATGCTAAAATTATAAAACGTGATTCCCTTTCAGATGTCGAGATAACCAATGAAGAAGTTGTAACAGATGGTCCCAATACGCCGGATCTTGCGTATATTTATTGGAAGCCAGGATCTGCAAATGCAAGAATCGCCGGTTCGCTTCCTCAGGATTCAAACTTGCAAAAGGTGAAAGGTGCTCTTCAAAATCCGGAAAAGGTGTTTTTTAAGGTGCTGATGGTTCAATTATCAAAAGCTGGAATTGTTTTGGAAGGTAAGCAGTTTGAATTAGAACCCTTAAAGGAAATTGGATTTGTTGAGTCTCCTTTGTTAAAGGAAATTGTGAAGGAAGTAAACCTGCTTTCAAATAACCTGATGACCGAATCTATTGCGTTTGCTTTGGCAAAAAGAGAAGATAAACTGGACGAAAGTGGTTGGACTCAATTGGCGAGATTTGCAAATCAAATTAATTGTCCACAAGGGTTTTATCTGGCTGATGGCAGCGGACTTTCGCCCTCCAACCGGATTAGTCCTGAAGGTTTTTGTAAGGCACTGTTCTGGGCCAGAAAGCAATCGTTTTATACGGATTTAATGGCCTCTCTTCCTGTTTCCGGCACGAGTGGTACTATGCGAAATTTTTGCAAATCAGCAATGGCAAAAGGCAAAATCCAGGCAAAAAGTGGTACGCTTACCCGAACTTTATGCTACAGTGGGTATGTTAAAGCGAAACGTGGGGATCTTGTTTTTTCAATTATGATTAATTCTTATTCGGGAAATTTTAAGGCAATGAAATCAGAATTGGAGAAGATTATGGAATCTTTGGTTGAAATAAAATAGTCAACTTCTTCAATTACAGCAATGTAACTGTAAGATATATATTTTCCGCTATTTTATTATTTTGGGATACAGTTATCAAAAGTAGCCAATGAATAATTGAAGAGTTTATTCTTTATTTTAGAAAAAAATCTATTGGTGAATAAACCGCAGGAGAGAATAACAAGCCTGACAGTCATTACCTGTTTTTATTTCTTTACACAAAAAAAAATCCCGCGTAATACGCGGGACCTTTACTTTATTTCTAAACCCTATTTATGATCTTTCGGCCTGAGCCAATTTTTTTGTTCTCTAATACTGTTAAGGAAGGATTCAGATACTATTTCAATGGCAATATACGCCTTATAATGAATTTTTATTGTCTTTTAGCATTGTAATTCTATTAGACTTTGTTTTTCTATTTTTTTAAAAGTTAATTTTTAAAACCTATCCGCTTGATAGTCGGGTGGGCTTTTCCTTTTATTCGTATTGATCTCTCTCAGTGCGAACAATACAAAGGTGATGCATTCAGATTGATTTTTACTACATCAATTCTGATGAAACTTACTTGTATAGAAACTAAGATTTAACACTTGAAACTTGGTTGATCAATGATAGATTGCAGCATTGGGTGTTTATCCAAAATGCTGAAAAAAAGGTTGTTACCTGGTTATTTAAATTTAAGTAAAATTTTAAAATCGCTATATTCAAAATGTAAGTTTGATGCAAATGGCTAAAATTTATACCTGAATTGGACAACCAAATCTGTCCGCTGGTTGCCATTGATGAGTTCATTGCCAGAACCAATCGTTTTTGCATCTCTTTGGATGGTCCTGGCAATCCTGATCCAGACATCTATTTTTCGGGTTGGGGTAAATTGAATGAGCGAATAAAAACGGACCCCTCTTCCATTTAAAGCTGGAATTGAAAATGCGTACAATACATTTTTTTCATACAGGTATTGCCTGTTGTTGAAATCATCGGTATCAAAAATGCTGAATCGGTTACTGATGCTGAATTTCCCAAAGTCAAGATTGAGGTCTTGTGAAATGGCTATTCCGTAGGTTTCCGGTTTCCCTTTCTCTTGTTTCCAAAGACTTCCCTGAACCCTGGTTCGAACCGATAGCCAATTGGTTGCTTTTGCATCTGCTTGTATTACCCAGTTTTGTCTTCTTGTGGTTACCAAAATATCTGTCAAACCTTCATTTGCTGATAAATTTCTAAGCTTCGATTCATTTCTATATTGAATAAAAAAAGAAGCTGTTCGAGATGGCGAATAGGTTATTCTGGAAAGGTACTCATCGCCCCAGCTAGGCCCATCGGCCTGGAATGCCAGGTAAGGAAATGAAAATCTGTCATAGTAGGCAGCTACCAACCATTTGGGATGTGCCCTATATTTTATGCCCCAGTAAATCCCCTTTTCGTTCATATTTCTTGTAGCTTCTCCAAAGCCGTTGCTATAAAATGCATGGTAACCTTTGGAATAATTTCTGCCAACCATACTCACATCCAGACCTTTGCCTATACTTCCCACAAGCCCGCCTACTGTAGCATGTCCGCCACCTTTGCTTAGTGCACTTTCGCCAAAGAAAGAAAAATTCTCATAATTATATTGGCCTGAAAAACTGATATTCTGATTGTTATCTCCATTAAAATCAAATTGGTTATAAATTGTTGGCCGGCGTATTATCGGAAACTGATATTGAATGGTAGTGGCCAAAGCACCAAGTTCCCATTTTCCAGACTTCTCCTTATATATAATAGAGGTAGCCAACATGTCTTCTCTGTTCGATTGCTTATTTCTAAGTTCAGTTGGTGTTCTATGAAATCCTGTGATGTTGATGGAAGAAGCATAGTTTTCAACAAAATCATTGTCAAAAGTATCAGACAAGGCTTGCACATTGCCATCTACAAACTTTCGGCTTACAAGTGCCGTAATTTCCAGGTTTTTAAATCCGACCGTTGCTGCGCCACCTCTAAAAAATAAGCCTTCCAAAACTGAAGTGTAAGGTTTTATGCCAATACTGGAGCGCCTAACCGTGGTGATGGGTTCCGAGCCTTTTCCTACACCAAAACCTGCCGAATAAACCAGGCCCTGGCCAAACATATATTGATAATCTCCAACCACAACTTTTTTGAAAATGCCTTTATTTTCTACCATAAAATGGGCAGACCAAAAGTCCAATCCATATTGTTTGGTATTGGAATTCCACTTTAATTTTTCTCCCGGATCCTTTTCACCAGTAAAACCAATACTAAAATCTTTAACATGGCTAACCCGATAGCGTAGAAATATTTTATTGGGATCTCCTTCATATCTTGTTGGCAAATCGCCATTGGCATTGGGCTCACCTTTGGTATATCCTTTTTGTTCTTCCAAAGTTCGCGATCCTCTTACTATTAAACTATTGTTGGGCTCAGACAAGATTCTTTTCCAAATCCCTTTATTATCCTGATTTAGAGGTGTTTCATTTACGACCGCAAAAGGTAAAAGTGCATAAATCGTTTTTTGATCAAATGACTTGATGCTTTGTAACTCATAAATAGAAAGTAGTTTTCCCGATTTTTGCCTCCACTTTAGTAGTTCCTGAACTTGCTCCTCGCTCAATATATAGGTGTTGCGTAAATCAACAGCTGTAGCCTCATTTAGGTCAATCGGATTAGAATAAAGCATCAAAAGTTGTTCATACAAATCTTCATAATTGGCATCTGCGCTTTGTAAGTTGAATAGATTTTCAATAAAATCCTCCATCTGAATTTCTGGCCTGGGGTAAGTCTGAGCCAAAGAAACATAAGAAAACCAACTGCTGAAAAAGCAAAAAAGAATAATTCTTTTAATCATTGAACCTCCTTTTTATCTTCAGCTTTTTTATCCACTTGCTTGCCAATCAAGAAGTTAATCCCTATTGAATTGGTCCATCCAAGCTGTGGATGATTTGCTATTGCATAATCGAATTGAAAGTTTCTCCACTGGATGCCCAAACCACCAGAAACTTGCTCTATTTGGGATGAAAATCCAGTTCTAATCCAAACCTTTTTAACGAATTCATATTCTAAGCCTATTTTTACTATGCTTTTTAAATCGAGGTCTTTCTGAACTTCGGACAATATTTTGACCTTTGCATTTGGAAGAAAAGCAATACCAGCCCTTACAATGGTTGGAATCCTTTCTTCTTGGAATTCAGAAGCTTTGGTTTGGGTAATATTTGAAATTGAAGCTGCAAAATGGAGTTTTGATGTGAGCCTGGCAAGCCCACCAAAGTTCAATAAAAAGTAATGTCTTGTTGGAAATTCTGTTGCCGCCGTTTGAGCCCACTGGCCTTGAATACCTATAGAAGCAATTCCAAATGCTTTGGCCCAACCTAAACTAGCCTTTGATTGATTAAAAAGATCTGAACCAAACCGTGAAGCGCCAAAACCTAATGTTCCATATTTTTCACTAACGGTTGCAGCTGAAAATGAAATTTGATTTAGTGCCTGTAGGTTGTATCTATTGTCAAATGAAACACCTAAGCCGCCTTGTTTCAGCCAACCAATGGCGCCAATATTATTATGTACAGACCAAATATCACTATATAAAATACCAATCTGACCTGATCCAACTGACCTGCTGCCTAGCACAAAACCTTCTCCACCAGCAAAAATGTTTCCGAAGCAAAAGCAAGTAAAGAACCCTGCCAAAAGCGGAAAGCGAAAATATAAAACCGTTACCTTCATTAAATTTTAAGTAACGGCAAGTTTAATTTAAATTTAAATTCTTTCCACGATTTTAACCAAAAGATTACATTTCTAAGGTCATTTGATTTCTTTATAAGGTTCAGAAACCGAATCAATTATATTTGTAATACCTAAAGAACGCTAATGTTCAGATTTCTAATCCTATTATATTTTATATTTTTAATTGATTATCAGGTGTTTGCTCAGTGGCGAACTCCGAAATATTCAAACGAATACCTTTCAATTGGCGTAGGAGCCACTGGTTTGGCCATGTCTGGCGCTCAAACTGCATTCGTAAATGATGTAACTTCTGGCTATTGGAATCCAGCTGGATTGGCAGATCAGGAG
>Ga0105046_10012559_pt1 | contig 13143 bp, 4 predicted proteins | sample MAT03_FD_78385 | JGI IMG/M metagenome (GOLD analysis project Ga0105046, IMG submission 78385) | Freshwater microbial communities from Lake Fryxell liftoff mats and glacier meltwater in Antarctica - MAT-03 (megahit assembly) | ecosystem: Environmental > Aquatic > Freshwater > Ice > Liftoff... | reverse complement strand
TGGTTCCCGCTGCCAGCTTCAACTCAAGACCCCGTACACCTGAAAATGGCCCCGGTGGGACTCGAACCCACACGCCCGTTGCCAGGCTGCGGATTTTAAGTCCGCTGCGTCTGCCGATCCGCCACGGGCCCGAAGTGCCTGATTCTACAGGAGATATCGACGTTTTACAGGCGATCCAAACGGAGAATTGGGAGCGTCTCGGCGGATTGCTTGCTGTCGGAGACCCAGTTCTCGGTGTGATCGTATCAGCGTGGCCCCGGATTTCGCAAAGGCAAAGGGAGGCGCTGGCTGCGCTCACGAGGCCGTAGTCGCTTCAGCTTGGGAAGCGAACTGTATCCATGGATGACCAGCAGCACGCGCATACGTCAAATGGTACGATCGTCCGAGGTTGCGGCTCGTCGGGGACTACGCGACGCTGTGCCCGGAAATTGTGTGCCTGTCTATTCGGACTCCCGGTATTTCGGGCCGCGCGAAGGCTGGACTAACGAGCGATTGCACCAAGTCATTCCACGCCAGCAGCATGTCAAGGCCAATAGTGACGCTGGCGATCACAGTGGCGACGGTCGCGCAAGAGGTGTTGGGCAAGCCAGATGCGACCACGACATCCACCACATGCACCCCTTCGATCGTCACCAGAAGGCCTTTCTCACACCGTCAACCCGTGCCGTTCCGTTCTCGAAAGCTGCCGAGGAAACCCCGACGCGTTCGGCTTTAGTAGGTATAATGAGCGATGGCTGATGGTCGATCTGGGAGGCATTCATGGCACAAGTACTCGTGGCTGGAGAATTTGGCGGAAAGGGCGAACTGCCAACCGCGCGACAACTTGAGTCCGAGCTGCCAGCGGATTGGACGATCATTTGCAACAAACAGCTCGTTTCTCCTGCGGGAGGCTCTCGCGAGATAGACCTCATTATTTTGGCGTCCAACGTGGTGTTCGTCGTGGAAGAGAAAAGCTGGCGCGGCAACATCTTCGGGAACGACAATGGTTGGGTACTTCGCTCTGGCGAGAGCTATCCGAGTCCAGTCAACACAGTCGAAATGCTCTCAAAGCGAATTGCCGGATATCTACGCGACGCCATTCCCGCACTCAAGCAGAACCAGGTTCAGCACTTTGTCTATGCGCGGGTCATCCTCTCGGCGGATGACGCGAAGTGCGCGGTGCGTGACCAGAGAATCCCGATTGTCGTGCTTCGGCTCACAGAGGCCGCGGAGGAGCTTCGTCGATTTGACAAGCTTCATGCAGGTCCACAATCGATTGGACCTCATCGCAAAGCCATTCTCGACCGACTGACAGGCCTGACCGACAAGCCAAAAGTGCCTCGGGTCGTTGGTATGTTCGAGGTGACGGAATCGCTGCCCGGCTACGGAGTGATTCGGGTGTTGCGAGCGCGACACGCCGATGGTTCCGAACGTATTCTGAAACTCGTCCAGCCGCCCACAACCCTTGACCCCGACCGCAGGCGGACGTGGGTTGAAGCGTCAATGCGAGAGTACTCCGCCCTTCAACTCATCGCCAAGAGCGGTCGTGCTCCGAGCGTTGACCCATACTTCATGTGGGACCAGGACCGTGTCTATGTGTTCCCTGTTCACGCCGTGGCGGGGAAGACGCTTCGCTCCGACCGAACAGCCGCTCAGCCGGATGGTCGCAAAGTCCATGATGTGCTGTTGCGTGCGTTTGAGGCGCTCGTGGATGTACACGCCGCAGGAGTTGTGCATCGCGCCATTACGCCGGACCGTGTCTATGTCACGCTCGACGGTAAAGTCATGTTCAGTGACTTTGCCATAGCTAGACTGGATGGGCGCCAGACGATTTCCGATGTTGGCGATGAGCTTCTCCCGGAAGACTACTACCGTGCCCCCGAGTGTCGCGTTGACCTCGGCTTTGCTGTTCCGGCCAGCGATGTGTACGGTCTTGCCGCCTCGCTGTCGTATTGGGCCACAGGTGCCGAACCTGATGAGACAGCGATTCCCGTGCTCCATGCGGCGCCAATCGGCTGGTCAGAATCCTTTTTCAAGCTCTGGTCTCACACGATTTCCCCATGCCTCTCGACAGATGAGCGATCCCGCCCCACCGCTAAGGCAATCGTCGACCGGATTCTCGCAGCCCAGAAGACTGAAGGGGAACGGAAACCTAGTGCCTCCTCCGGCCTAACGACCGGCTCGATCGTTGATGGGCGGTATCGAATCGTGCGCGAGCTTGGTGCGGGAGCCACCGCGACAACCTACCTGGCTGACGACCTCGTGGCAGACATGCGGGTTGTGCTGAAGCGGATCCGGCAGCCCGAGCTTGTCAAGCGGCTCGGAGTTCGGGAGTTTCAAACCCTGCGCAAGTTGCGGCACCCCAATCTGCCAGAAGTCATCGACGTGTACGGTGCCGATTCTCCGTTTCATTTGAAACTGGAGTACGTGCGTGGAAGCTCGCTTCGAGACCTTGGCGATCACCTTCGCTTCAACGTCGCGGCATGCGTGCGCATCGGTGTCGGGGTCGCAGCCGCACTGTCGTACCTGGCCGAAAACAACCTGATCCACCGAGACGTTTCGCCGGGCAACATTCTCCTCCCAGAGGATGAGGCTACTCCCGTTCGCCTGATCGACTTCGGCATCTCAACGGCCGCCAACGACCGTAAGACGCTTGTTGGAACTCCACTGTATCGAGCACCCGACGTTGAGTCCGGGTCATCCGTGTGGACTCCGCAGGCGGATCTTTACGCCTTGGGCGTTGTCTTGTTTGAGGCACTTCTCGGTCGGCTTCCCTACCTGCACGATGGCGAGCGCGCCAACAAGGCACAGCAGATTGTTCCCTCTGACGACGAGCGAGAACGATGCGGAGAACGATTGCTTGCCGTGCTCCAGCGTGCCTGCCACCCTGACCCCGGGCAGCGTTACCTGACAGCTGCCGCGTTCGCGGTTGCATTGCGCAGTGCGCTCGAAACCCCCGTCGCTGTCACTGTGGAGGGGGCCGCTCTAGTCAACCCGTTCGTCGATGACCTTCGTCGCGCATACAGGAATAGCCGAATCGGCAATGCCGACAACCGTGGGCTCGACAGTCTCTTTGCCGATTCAACGTACGTTCCGACAGGCTTGGACATTGAACTCTTACCCGCTCTCACCGGTGAACAGGGCACTCCGCCCTGGATTGCCGTGTTGAGCGGAAATCCAGGGGACGGCAAGACTGCGTTTCTTCAACGGGTACGCAAGAGACTCACCGAGCTCGGGGGAACAATCGCGAAGGAAAGCGCCGCGGGTTGGCGTATTCGACTTGGCACTCGTACATACGCAGCCGTCTACGACGCATCGGAATCACATGAGGGCCAGTCAGCTGATGACCTCATGGACGAAGCACTGGCTCCACTCGCGGGATCGGCCCACCCGACTGAGGAATACACGGTCGCGATTGCAGTCAATGACGGCCGTCTCTTAGCGTTTTTCGACGCGAACGGCAAGACTCGATACCCGTGGCTTTGGGACCGTTTGTCGAAGGCGATATTTCGTGGCGGAGAGCAGGCCGACGGCATGATCCTCGTCGACCTCAAGGCGCGAGCTTTGGTCGGCACGGTCGTTTCAGACCGCTCGCTATTCGGTGGAATACTGGATCAGTTTACGGCTCAGTCTCGTTGGTCCAAGTGCGAGCAATGCTCGGCCAGAGAAGACTGTCCAATCCGATTCAACGCACTCTCTTTCCAACAGGCACCGTTGCGCGAACGAGCAACTGCCGCTCTGCATCGTCTATTCCTGATCACGCATCTTCGACGGGACCGTCGAGCGACGATCCGAGATGTCCGTTCAGCAATGGCATACCTGATCACCAGCGATCGGGGATGCGCGGACGTGCATGCGTTACGTCAGTCTGGAGGCTCACCGCTCAATGACCGCGATTGGCTGTACTTCAACGCAGCCCACAATGGACGAGGAAGCCCAGACCTCCTCCTCGACGAGTGGCGGAGCATCGACCCTGCGATCGTGCCATCTCCTAGGCTGGATCGCTTCTTTTGGTTCCATCGCGAGGCCCCTCACGCCCCGACATTGGCGAAGTGCTTCCAGCCTGCGTCCCATCGTCCACCCATTGCGCTGCCATCGCCCCTTGACGAAGACGCCGATTGGCTTGCTTCGACCAAGCGACGTTTCTTCTTCGAGGGGCGACCCGACGGTTTGTCCTGGCATAAAGAGCCCGGAACGCCACCAGATACATTGATTCCGTATCGCTACCTCGACGAATTCACCTCAGTATTGTCGAAGCGGGTATCAGACGAAGAATCCGTGTCTCGGCTCATTCTGGGGATCTCCCGCTCAGACGGCGTCCCCTCCGAAGCCTGCCAGGGCACGCTGTCACTCTCGACGGCGAACGGCTCTGATGAGGAGCTGTGTGTCGTCAAACGGTTCCCCAAGTCTCAGTTTGCCATCCAGCGCACCGTGGTGCCGACGAGATTCATTGAAGCAACCGCCGACCGCCTGTGGCTGGTCCACTCTCCGACGGGCATCCGCCTCGCAGTCGGACTAGACCTCTTTGAACTCCTCCTGAGAGCAGCCGACGGTCTCGTGCCGTCGGCGGACGAACAAAGAGCACTTCTAGAGGAGCTCGCCACTTTCAAGAATCATCTTCTGGCTCAGCCTACTGATGAGGTCGCCCTAGTTGAAGGTGGACGTCGAGTCCATCGGGTTGACGTGCGAGACGGCGTCATTACTCTCGTCGGAGGCAAGCCATGAAACCTGTTGTGCCGAAATCACTTCGCGGCTACGCGTTCGATCGGCTAATTGGTGTTGAGTTTAATGACTTTGATGTCGAGCGATTGCTCCCAAGCCTTTTCTACATCACGGTCACCCGCGGCCGCCAGGTAGCTCGACGTGTGAACAGCGAAAAGGACCTCGCGAAGTATGTAGATGCGCTCTCGCAGCACAGTCGGATGCGGGGGTTCGGAAGCGACGCAAGCAGGCGGCTTCTTGACCGGTGGGTGCGAAGTACGGTTGTTCAGATGGGCCGTCTGGGGCGTTCAAGGCGTGAGGAACAGATCGAGTACATTCAGCCGCTGACCTTGCTGACGTACAAGTCTGGGTTCCCAGCCAAGATCAGCCGTCAGCGTCGGGTCCATCAGTTCCTTTACGCTTTATTTCTTCGAGCGTTGACCACGGACGACCCCCAACAACGACCTGAAGCTGCATTGGGGGGGCTTTTCGCGAGCGCATTTGGTCGTGGCGTTCTGATCGGCGATGCCCCCAAGTACGATGGGCAATACACTGGCTCTGAAGTCGTCGACATCCACACGCTGCTGTGCCTGAACTTCTTGGACGGATTGCAGCCCTGCCCTGCGTCCAACAAGGAGGGAGCGCAGGCAGACCCCACGCTTCCCCGCATTGCTAGCCAACTTGCGGAGGATCTGCTTTCCTTTCTGGCTGTGTGTCACAGAGAGATGCCGCTTCTGTCTCTCACACGGAGCTTGATGGCGCTGATCAACTGCTGGCTGTTTGTGTACACGCTAAAGCTGGCGTACGCAACCAACGAGCTCGTCGCCCATGGGCAGCTCCCGGCGGCGATGAGCCAGCAGGAGGCCACAACCCCACCGGAGATTTATGTCGACTTGACGGGTGAACGGGGTGGACCGAGTGACCGGCTTGCTCAGACCTGTGTCGAGATGCATCTAGAAGAAGTACGCGCGTTCTATCAGAGTAATATGCTGCTCCGCACCCTCGATCGGTTTCTTGATGCCTTACCGCCCCAAGCTGCTAACGCGAAGGCGCTCCGCGCACAGGCAACACCAACGTACTTCAAGTCGCTTACGAACCTCCGCGGGAACATCCACGTCGAAGCCAGGGCGTCAGCCGATATCCAGACGATCCGTGCGGAGACCGTCGCCGCTGCCGGCGGCCCTGAGGAAATTGCCGCAGTAGAAGCGGAGTTCGACCGCCTGATTTCTTCGGCCGGTCCCGATGGGGCGCTCGGCACACTAATCCACATCCTTGCGGATGCTCAGGAATCGAATGGCGTGCGCGCGATCATTGCTTGGTTCTGGAACACGGGTGGTCTCGGAAAGCCATACGGACTTCTGAGCGGCAACCTCCGTGGTAACAGACGTTGGCGATACGTCATGGGAGACGACCTTCTCGCGGTGCTCGTGCGACTCTCCATGATCGAGGTGCCAGATGGCCGCGTTGAGGGAGCCACAACTCGCAACCGCATCGCTCTCGGCGACTTCCTTGCGTTTCTAGAGCGTCGCTTTGGATTTCTCATCGACCGTCCTCCCGCCTCGCTCGATTCCGCCGCAACGCGCGCGGCAGCTCGGGAGAACCTTGAAGCACTCAAGAGACGGCTGCGGCTCATGGGTCTCTTCGAAGCCTTGTCCGACGACTTTAACGCGCAGTTCCTCCGCTTGCCCGATACCGCCGAGGTGCTCGCATGAATCTCCCCCCCAGAGTACTTCAGCTTCTCGGCACGCGGCTGTCGGCCGACCTGGCCTCAGCTGAAGCAGGGCACTGTGTTCGCGTCGACCATATGGCGATGGAAGACTGTCTGGCCGCCTGCGACCAGGTATGCCGTCAGCTCCAGGAAGGCTGCCAGTGCTTTGTCGTGGTTCCAGACGCCCCGGTAAACGACCCGTTTCGGATCCGACCCGAGCGAGCAATCGAGTACCGCAATCGAAAGCAGTCGCGACTATGCATCTTCATTCCAGCCGGCACCCGAGACGCGGCCGCGAGTTCGTTGGCCAACTCCTTCGCCGTCTTTGATCTCAGCGAGTTCTTGCGCGGCGTACGGGACGACCTACTTCGACAAATGCCAGCGACAATCGCGAGCTTTGCCCGACAAGCGATCGCGGCGATGCCCAAGGGACCCGGTTCGGCGCTCGAAGCGGTGGTCGAGTATGTCGGAGTGCTTGTCGATACTCCGACGGCCGAACAGGCTGGTGCTGAGTTGTGGCGCCTGGGGCTCATCCCCGACGCGGGTGGCGAGACTTTTGTTGATCGACTCTCTGAAAACCGCCGCTGCGCGCAACTCCTGACCCGTCCGCCGCGTGCTCAAATGAGTCCAGGCGAGCGGCTTGCCCTTCTTGGGCTCAGGCCAGGCGCACTTCGCGATGAGCTCGGCTCCTTTCTTGAGGGCAGAAGGCTGCGGGATGCCCGCGGCTGGTTGATGTCACTCGCCGATGGACAGTTGCTCCCCCGGTTGTCGTTTGCCGCCTGGTCCTTTGAGAGGGCGGAAGCCTCCGACCTTGAAGCGATCGATGTCGTGCCACTTCTCGATGCCGACGGGGTCGTCAAGAAAGAAACTCACTTGGCCCAGCCGAACGGACCGGGTACGCCTCCGACGGCATCGGTTGGGCCCAAATCAAAAGTGACCATCCACTGGGATTGCGAGCCCAAAACGCCCGTGAATCTCAAACGCTGGCGTGTAGAGCTTGTGCCGAGTCGCGACGAGTACAGTCCCGAGGAAGTAGCCGGAGTTGAGCTTCCATCGAGCACCGTCGCAGCCAGAACACGGAAGGCGTCCGTCAAGCTCGATATCGACCTTGAGTCCTGTCCGGTCAAGGTGGTTCAGGCAAGGGTAGTGGGACTCGACGAATTCGGTGCGGAACTGAGACGTAAGCCCGAAGATGGCGGCGAGCCGCGGGTTGTGGAAGGAATGAGCACCGAGTTCTGGCTGGACCGAGAAGCGGCCCCGGAAGTCGAATCGAAGCGCCGCCTCGAAACAGTGTCGAGCTTGCCTCTTGGTCGTTTACGGGCCTCGACCGACATCGCCGCAGCGTCAATCGAACAATCTCCCGGCCAGTGGACCGAACGGGACATGCATTTCTACTCCGTCAGCCTCAATGGGCGTCGAGTGATCCGCATCGGTCTCAGTCCCGTACTCCGACAAATCGAGACCCGACTCATCGATGAGCCAGACTCACTCGGGCTATTCCTATCAACGGTCGATTCCGCCCATCAGCTCGACCCTACAACGCTTCGACTGAGCGGTGAAGCAGAGCTTGTCATCAGAACTCCTGCGGGCGAACGCTTCCTGGAGAAGCGCAAGTCGCTGTTCAAGCTCATTCGAGACCAAGGACCGCAGGTTCTAATCGAGACGTGTGACTGGACTGATGAGCTGTCGAAGCGTGCTCGGGCGTACGCGTCCGCGTATCGCGACCTTCTCGACGCAGCCGATGCTCCAAACATGCGTCGGGCAGCCCTGAGCGTGGATTCCGTGCGTGTGGACGTCCTGCACGCGAGAGACCGCGAGCCCGCTGCACTCATTGCTCCAACGCATCCGCTCCGTGTTCTGTGGTATGCAGCATTTCACGACCTACTTCGCGACTGGGAGGCAAAGCTGCTTGCGATGCCCAAACAGCACAGAAGGGCTGTTGTCGACCTTTCTGTCATTGAGCGTGTTGCTCCGCTGAACTGCCCCGCCCTCGTGCCCGACGGCGGCGACTCCATGCTTCTATTCGCACAGAACCTCAGGTTCTTCTGGGGTCTTGCCTTCCCTGTGAACTGCCGTGACCCGTCTCGTCGAGTGGCTGATATCGCGCGCATAGTTGGGCTTGACGAAGACGAGTCCGCGATTGCGGACCTTCCCCCTATCCGACTCGCCAACGAGCTTCGCGCTTATTCCGCTGTACATCCCTATCTGAAGACTCTGCGATTGAGCTTGCTCAACCCAGGCTCAGGCGCCTTTGTCGCAGACGGGCTGCGGGCGTACTACAGCAGGGATGAACGACCCGAAGAGGATGTAGATGATTCCGCTCTCGCTGGAACCGACATCCTTGCGCACTTCCACGAGCCTTTGCCGGTCCGGATGGGGCTGATTTCGTCGCTACAAACTGAGCTCTATGAGTCGCAGCCTCCCGGCAAACGGCATCATCTCACGCCGTTCTTCTCCCTCACGATCCGGTCGATGGCCGATTCCGCCTCTCCGCCCGGAGGTGACGTGAATCTGACCGTCGCCGTCGATCACCTCACGCCCACGCTGGGGCTTGTCCCGACAGACCCTGTCGAGGACAGCAGCTCTTTCTATGGGCTGCTCGTCCGCCTTTTGCCCGACTTCTCGGCCGGGCCCGACGGTGCGAAGTGGACTCATCGCCTGAACTTTCCACCCGACGCATCTCGCCAAAAGCACCCCGTCATCGGGGCTTACACGAACGAGCTCGCGGACACCCACGTCGCGACTTTGAGGTGTTTGGCTGCTCTGCTGGACCAGTCGGGCGCCACCGACAAGGTGCCAGCCATAGTCGCCGAACTCGCGCCCGATGATCGCGATCGGTTGAACCGGATCCACTCCATCTCTGACTGGGTCATCACACTCGACCGATTCTTTGGGGTCGAGTACTACGACAACCCACTGGTTCCCGGCGCCGAAGAGATTGGTCGCCGCTACCTATTGGACTACGCCCCGGAGTTTCTCGAAGGCCTCGGACACCGAATGCTCGTCACTACGGGACACCGTGAAGAGATCGAGGAAGTGCTCGGGCGAGCCATGGCAGAACTCGGCTTTGGTCTCGTCGAGGACTCCGTGGGTGACGTACTCCAGCATCTCAAGACCATCTCCGGACGATTGGCGCTCAGAGTGCTTGGAGACAACGGACGGGCCCGAGAAGCGGTCAGCCTTGGCGTCGTCGCCGCGTACCTCCGTGCGAAGGGCAACCTGGACGACTCTGTTCTGATCCCCGTGGATGCTCATCCCGAGCTGTTTGCTCCGCAGAAGTCGAGGGCGAAGGGTTCGCCTCAGGAACGATGTGACTTGATCCGCATTCAGTTCAAGCGGGCCCGACTGTCCGCCACATTCATTGAGGTCAAGTCGAGAGTAGCGGCAGGCTCCGGCGAAGAGCTTTTCAATCGGATAGCAGACCAGATTGATTCAACGGAGATGCGATTCCGAGAGCTGTTCTTTCAGCGAGACCCCGACCGCCTGGACCACGTGCTCCAGCGATCTCGCCTAAACAGTCTCCTTCGGTTCTATCTCCGTCGTGCATGGCGATACGGGCTCATCAGCTCTGAAGACAAGATGGCTGAGATGCAAACTGCCGTCTCAAAGCTGGAAACAGGAATACCCGAGTTGTCTGTAGAGCGCTGCGCCTACATCGTGAGCTTGAACGACAAGGCCAAACGGCCCGTGATTCACAATGGGGTCCGGATTGAGTTTCTGACCGCATCGGACTTCGCGGACCTGAACTTCCGCCCATCCACACCGGAACAGCCACCGGCGCAGACTCCTGATGATGCGGTGTCACCATCCCGCACCGCTCAGACGGACACACAAGTGTTGCCAGAGTCGCCCAAGACCGAGCCTGCTACTTCGCCGTCAAAGCCTGAAAGACGAGATACTCCTGCGGAGCCCTCCCAAACCGTCGCTGCCCAAGTGCCTCCGCCTGAACCGGAGACGCCCCCTGCGGACGACCAGCATGTGCGTGCCGGACAGGTCTCGCCGATGCCACCGCGACAGATCAGCGTGACGCTCGGGCAAACCCAGTCCGAGGACGAGCCCGTCAACTGGACCCCGAGCGTCCAAAGCAGCCCTCACCTGTTCGTTCTGGGCATTCCGGGCCAGGGTAAGTCAGTAACGGTGAACCGAATCCTCCAGCAGTTCGCGAAACAAGGACTGCCTTCGGTCGTCATTGACTTCCACGGGGCGTTTTCGGATCCCTCAAACCCTTATGTTCGCGCGGCCAACCCCGTGGTTTTGGATGCCACCAAAGGCCTTCCGTTCTCTCCGTTCGAGGCTGACCTCACCAAGTCGGGCGCAGAGGCGAGCTCATGGCAGACCAACTGCTTTGCGATTGCCGAGATATTCGCGTACGTCTGCGACCTTGGTGACATGCAGAAGGACGTGGTGTTCGAGGCGCTTCGCTCTTGCTATCAAGATCTCGGGTATGCGAGCGGAACACCCGATCGACTGCCGACGGTCTCCGACGTGCATCGAAAATTGTCCCTCTTGGAGCTCTCCCGCGGCGTTCGGAACGTTGTTGCACGATGCAGGCCCCTATTGGAGCTCGGGCTGTTCCGCGAGGACAGTTCCGGGTTCGTGCCGCTGGATGAGCTGTTGTCCCGGGGACTCGTGCTCGACGTGCATCGTGCGGGCGTAGAGGCAATGCAGGTAGCTGCGGGGGCCTTCCTGCTCCGGCAGATCTACAAGAGCATGTTCAACTGGGACAAGGCCAACGCGCTCCGCCTTGCGATCGTCCTTGACGAGGCTCACCGTCTCGCAAAGGACACGACTCTCCCCAAGATCATGAAGGAGGGCCGGAAGTTCGGCATCTCGGTCGTCGTTGCCAGCCAGGGTTTGGCAGACTTCCATTCCGATGTCGTCGAGAACGCGGGCTCCAAGGTGGTGTTCAGAACAAATCACCCGATGTCGAAAAAGGTCGCTGGTTTCCTTCGTACGCGCACGAGCCAAGACCTGACCCCAGCCATCGAACAGCTTCAGGTTGGCGTGGCATTCGTGCAAACTCCGGAGATGCCAGCGGCCGCACGAGTTGCGATGATGCAGGCCGACGCCGAGACGCGGGCGGCTACTGTCGAGACATTCGAAGGGTACGAACTCGTGCAGACGCTTGTCTCCGGCGGTATGGCGGAGTCGTTCAAGGCGAGGAGCCTAGCAACCAGCGAGTTGGTGTTTGTGAAACGTGTGCGGCGAGATTCTCTGGAGGCAAAGTACCTCCAGAGAGAGTCGGACATCTATGCCAAGCTGATGCGGAGCGAGTGCCCCCACACCGTGCGCATTCGGGACGTGCCGCAGAGCAAGCACTACTGCGCCATCGTGACGGACTACGCCGATGGCGGTGATCTGGAGTCGTTCGTGCAGGCCAGGGACGGCGGGCGAGGATTGCCCGTAGCCACTGCAAAGAACATCGCGTTGGGCGTCGCTGAGGCGATCGAGGCCCTTCACGCGATGGGGATCGTCCACAGAGACCTCAAGCCGAGGAACGTGCTCCTCGTGAACGGAGTCTGGAAGGTAGCGGACTTCGGCATCTCCAAGAATCTCTCGCGGCCCGTAACCCGAAACACTTTTCAGCAGGCCGGGACCTTTGGCTACGCGGCTCCCGAGCAATTCAATGGAGTCGAAGCAAACCCAACCGCAGATGTGTACTCCCTCGGCAAAGTCCTCGTCTTCCTGCTCACTGGGCAGACGGACCCCGATCTGGTCACCTATCCCGTCTGGAGGCGGCTGGTCGCAAAGTGCTTGGCCCAAGATGCCCCACATCGCCCGTCCGCACAGGCCGTCCGAGCTGAACTCCGCGATGTTCCCACCTGACCCAACAGCCGCTCCGGGGCGGTCACAATCTACTGGAGACAGCCTCCCATGCGCCTTGGAATCCCGTACCCTTCGCAGTGCTAAATGGAACTTGAATGGCAAACCCGGCGTGACCGCATTGACCGACGGCTGAGCAAGCTCGGATGGTCGATCGTTCCTTTTCGCCGGGGAATGAACCTCGGCGGTCTGAATGCTCACGCGATCACTGAGCTCGAAACGGCTAATGGTCCGGCGGACTATGTGCTTGTCCACGACGGGGCGCTCGTGGGTGTTATCGAGGCTAAGCGTCTGAACGTCGATCCCGAGAACGTTCTCTCCCAAGCGGAGCGTTACGGTCGAGGCCTCTCGAATAGCCCCTGGAACTTCGAAGGCATTCGCGTCCCGTTCCTCTGGTCAACGAACGGCGACGAGATTCATTTTCGCGACGCTCGCCACCCCCTCAACGGTGCTCGGGGGGTGGCGGACTACCTATCCCCAACGGCTATCGGCGAGCAGCTTGACCGAGACTTCAATGCCGCGAGCGCCGCACTCTCGCTTGCAGCCAACGCTCACCCTCGCCTGCGATATTACCAGCGGGACGCAAACCAATCCGTCGAAGATGCCGTTTCTGCCCGAAAGCGGGAGCTGCTCCTCGCTATGGCGACGGGAACCGGCAAGACATTCACGATGGTGAATCAGGTTTACCGCCTATTGCGCCACGGCGTCGCCAGGCGGGTTCTGTTCCTCGTCGATCGCCGGGCTCTGGCCGCTCAAGCAAGAACCTCTGGTGGCGGCGCATCGCGGAGAAGGTCAGCGAGACCGATTCCGCTTTCTGGCCGACCGACTTGGAGGGACCGACATTGCCGCGTTCGCGGAACGAGCGGCTGCTTTCGGAGGCGTGCCTGTCGGGCTCGCCTTCGAGTGTGTGTCGATATCCGACCCCTCAGTGA
>Ga0105046_10012558_pt1 | contig 13144 bp, 15 predicted proteins | sample MAT03_FD_78385 | JGI IMG/M metagenome (GOLD analysis project Ga0105046, IMG submission 78385) | Freshwater microbial communities from Lake Fryxell liftoff mats and glacier meltwater in Antarctica - MAT-03 (megahit assembly) | ecosystem: Environmental > Aquatic > Freshwater > Ice > Liftoff... | reverse complement strand
TGGAGCAGCAGGTAGAGAGAGGTCGTGGCGGTGAAGAAGAAACACATCCGCTTGATGAAGATTTTTTGAAAGCAATAGAAGTTGGGATGCCGCCAACTACGGGAGTCGGAATGGGAGTTGACAGAATTGTAATGCTTCTTACAAATTCACAGACGATTCGTGATGTGATATTTTTTCCGATTATGCGACCGAGTTAGTTTAGCTTAACGCAGAGTTGCTGAGACGCTGAGGTAATGAAATTTAATTCGCCATCAAGAATTGTAAACAAAATAAGAATTAAAACTTAATTCGAATAAAAGATTTATATATGGCAATTAAATATGAAATAATTATTTACTGGAGTGAGGATGACAATTGCTTTGTATCGGAAATGCCTGAATTGCCGGGATGTATGGCAGATGGAATGACTTATGATGAAAGTATAAAAAATATTGAAGTAGTTGCTGCTGAATGGATTGAAGCTGCGAAAGAATCAGGCAGGGAAATTCCGAAACCAAAAGGTAAATTATATTTTGCATAAAATGAAAATATATTATGATAATGAATCTGATGCTGCTTACATTGAGCTATCAAAAAAGAAAGCTGACGGTGTTTTGGAAATTTCTGATTATATAAACTTAGATACAACAAAAGAAGGTGAGATTATTGGAATTGAATTTTTAAATGCTTCAAAGAAAATCTCTTTAGAAAGTTTGTTTAATCATGAAATTGATTCTGAGTTACTAGAAACATTATATGAGAAAACTGTTTATAAACAATATCCGAAAATGTTAAGTGATAAAAAAAATAAACGAAAGTAATTTTAAATAATAATATCAAATGAAATATTACAACAATGTTTTAGAATTAATCGGCAATACACCTTTAGTTAAAATAAATAATTTAGCAAAAGGAATAAAAGCTCAGGTCTTTGCAAAAATGGAATCTTTGAATCCCGGTGGAAGTGTGAAAGACAGAATCGGGCTGAATATGATAAATGCAGCGGAACGTAACGGTACATTAAAGCCCGGTGGGACTATTATTGAAGCAACAAGCGGAAACACCGGAATAGGACTCGCTCTTGTAGCAGCTTTAAGAGGTTACAAAACTATATTTGTAATGACAGAAAAAGCATCAAGGGAAAAAAATAATTATCTGAAAGCACTTGGTGCAGAAGTTGTGATACAGCCAATTGCAGCAAAATACGGTGAGCCGGATCACTATGTTTATGTGGCAGAAAAATTATCAAAAGAAATTCCGAACTCACTTTTTATTTATCAATATTCAAATCCGGCAAACCCCGAAGCACATTACAATTCTACCGGTCCTGAAATATGGAATGATACAGACGGTAAAGTAACTCATTTTATTGCAGGTGTTGGAACAGGCGGCACTATCAGCGGAACGGGAAAATATTTAAAGGAAAAAAATAAGAATATAAAAATTATCGGAGCTGATCCGTATGGTTCAATTTTTAAAGTTGTAAAGGAAACAGGAAATTCTCCGGAACCAATTCCATATTTAATAGAAGGAATCGGTCAGGATATTATGCCTGATAATGTAATGTTTGAATATATTGATGAAATTATAAACGTGAATGATAAAGATTCTGTTGACATGTGTCTTAAGCTGGCAAAGGAAGAAGGGATTTTCTGCGGCGGATCAACCGGTACGATTGCATTTGCAGCTATTGAACTGGCAAAAACTCTTGACGAGAATGCAGTTGTTGTCTTTATAGTCTGTGATACAGGTGAAAGATATTTATCGAAATATCACAGTGAAGACTGGCTTCGTGAGAAAAGATTATTGAAAGCTGAAAACATTACTACAGGTCAGGTTTTTGAAACAAAAAAAACCACAGGAGTTCCGGGATTGATTTCGGCTAAGAGTTCGGATAAAGTTTTTGAAGCTCTGGAATTAATGGATAAATACAATTTATCAACACTACCTGTAATTGACGGAGATGAATGTGTCGGTTCAATAAAAGAAGCACATATTATAGAAAAAGTTATTAACGACAGAAACGTTTCCGGTAAGAATGTAAAAGAAATTATGGATCATGAATTACCGATTGTAGATTTCGATACTGCTTTTCCTAAAGCACTTGAGATGCTGCAGAAAGACAGCACTATATTAGTTTCGCAACATGGCATCATAAAAGGAATACTGACGAGATACGATGTACTTGATTTTGCATAAATAAAATTTATAAATTCAAAAATAAAACTAAATTATATAAAATGAAATTTGCAACAAAACAAATTCACGCGGGACAGCATCCCGAAGAAACAACGGGAGCAGTAATAACTCCGATATTTCAGACATCTACATATTCAAATAAAAAATTAGGTGAAACAAAAGGTTATGATTACGGACGAACAATAAATCCGACAAGAATTGCACTCGAACAAAATCTTGCAGCACTTGAAAACGGAAAGCATGGATTTTGTTTTTCATCGGGAATGGCTGCTGTGCAGGCAATGATAACACTATTTAAACCGGGAGATCATGTAATTTGTACTAATAATGTTTACGGCGGAACATACAGATTATTCGAACAGATTATAAAAAATTACGGAATAGAATTTTCTTATGTTGATACGTCCGATATTGAATTACTTGAAAACTCTGTTAAAGAAAATACAAAATTGATTTATGTGGAAACTCCGACAAATCCGATGCTTAACATTACTGATTTAAAAAAGCTGAATGACCTGGCAAAAAGTAAAAACATTATAACATGTGTCGATAATACTTTTATGAGTCCGTATTTTCAGAATCCGTTAGACTTTGGCATTGATGTCGTTCTTCACAGTTCGACTAAATATATAAACGGTCACAGTGATGTTATTGGCGGATGTCTGATCACGTCTGATGATAAAATTGCAGAGCAGTTTAAGTTCATACAGAATTCCATTGGCGCTGTGCCTGCTCCGTTTGACTGCTGGTTAATTATGCGTTCTACAAAAACACTTGCGCAAAGAATGAAAGCACATGACGAAAATGCATTTGCTATTTGTGAAGTTTTAAAGAAAGAAAATAAAATTACAAAATTATTATATCCGGGATTAGAGTCACATCCTCAGTATGAACTTGCAAAATCTCAGATGAGAGGTTTCGGGGGAATAATTTCTGTTGTATTAGAATCTAAAGAAAAGGCAATTTCATTTTGTAATGCACTTGAAATATTTCAGATTGCAGAATCATTGGGCGGTGTAGAATCTCTTGTATGTCATCCTGTTTCAATGACACATGCATCAGTTCCGAAAGAGATGCGTGAAAAATTCGGACTTACCGACGGACTTGTAAGATTGTCAGTCGGCATAGAAGATAAAGATGACCTTATCGAAGATATAAATAAAGCATTAGAAAAATTATAAATTTTTATTTTATAAAAATCATTTTCTTTGTTTGTAAAAATTGATCCGTTTCTAACCTGTAGAAATAAATATTGCTCGAGGAATTAATCGGACTGAAACTTACTTTATGATAACCCGGTTCAAGCACACTATTGACAAGTGTCTGAACTTCTTTTCCGGAAATGTCATATATTTTTAATTTCACAAAAGATTCTTTTGGAATATTAAAACTAATTTGAGTTGACGGATTAAAAGGATTCGGATAATTATTATATAAAATATATTGATTTACATTTCCTGTAAATGTTTGTTCAATACCGGTTATACTTGAATATTTTAATGTCAGAATATCATCATTTGATTCTTCCGTAGGACTTTTTCCTGTGACATAAACATCGCCATTAAGATCAATTACAATTGAATTTGAAATGTCTTCACCGTTATTTACACTGTTAAATCTCATTATCCAATCCTGAGATCCATCCGGATTATATTTTATTGTTGTGTAATCTTTTGCAGTTCCTATTCCGGTACTGAAACCTGTAACACAAATATTATTATTTACATCTACAGCAATAGCAACTGAACTGTCATTCTGATTTGCAGAACCGTTATAAGTTCTTAACCAAAGAGGGATTCCTGAAGAATTATATTTAATTGTTGCAAAGTCATTTGAAATTCCATTTGTCGTTGTATAACCTGACACAATTATATTTCCAAGATTATCAATTGCCATAGAATTTGCTCCGTCATTTCCGTTTACAGTTCCGTTATATCTTGCAACCCATTGTTCTGCACCTGAAGAATTATATTTGATCGTTGCAAAGTCATACTGAGTAGCACTTCCCCTGCTGTATCCCGTGACATATATATTTCCTGCAAAATCTGTTTGCAAAGATTTAGAAGCATCAATTCCGCTTCCCGGTCCGTTATATTTTGAAATCCATTCCTGATTTCCGAAAGAGTTATATTTTATTGTTACATAATCTGAAGAATTCACAGAGTTTTCAAAACTTGTTCCGGTTACAAATACATTTCCACTGTTATCAACTTTAAGAGAAGAAGCCTCATCGTTACCGTTTCCTGCACCGTCAAATCTTGAAACCCATTGCATTACGCCGGTTGAATTATACTTTACAGTTGCAAAATCATAAGATGACTGTGAACCTCCGTAACTCTGTCCTGTAACATATACATTTTCTGATGCATCCACAGTTAGGGAAGTCGGATAATCAATAGCGTTTCCCAAACCGTTAAATACTGCAACCCACTGCTGATTTCCGTTTGAATTATATTTAATAGTGACATAATCAAATGAAGAATTGACACCTGTCGACAATCCTGAAATGTAAATATTTCCATTAACATCAATTGCAATAAAAGAAGCTATGTCTGTTCTGTTTCCCAAACCATTATATACAGCACTCCAGAGCTGTCCGCCGATAGAGTTGTATTTCACTAAAGTAAAATCTTCAAAAGTCCCGAGATTAAAAGTAGACCCTGCAACATAGATATTGCCTGACAAATCAGTCGCTACTGCTTTTCCTTCATCTCTGAAATTAGCAGTTCCGTTATATCTTGCAGACCATTGTAAATTTTCCTGTGAATATAAATTAAATGATGACAAAAAAATCATTAATATTATTTTTGAAAGATTTTTCATTTTACTATCCTGTTTTAATTTTTGAAATTTGATTATGAGGAACTTGGCTTTAGATTATTTAAATAAACAAGTTTTATGCCAATTAAAGATTTATATAAAAACTGTGATTTCTATTTACTATTAACTTTATAAAATATTACAATGACATTACTGTCAGCTTTGTCAGACAATTTGCAGACAATTTGTACTTCAGTATATTTAAAATAAAATATATTTCTAATTAGTTCACTATAACTTTTCATAAGCAAATTGTATTTTACACAAATTAACTTATGAAATATAAACAAACTTTAAATACTGTCTTAGTTTTCATTATTTGTATAATTTCAATCACTTCAACTATTTCAGTAAGTGATTGCTTTTCACAACACAGGTTCAAAACAATTCGTGATACAACTAAATACAATGAACAGAATTTAGATATAAAACTTTTCAGAAAATTCAATAATATCAAAAGTAGTTTTCTGAAATCCGTTGTTAATATTACAAACGAATCTGTAATTCCTCTTTCTGTGATTCTTCCCGCAGGTCTTTATATTTATGCAAGAGCTGAAAATAATTATAATGATGAAGATGCAGCGACACTGCTTGCATTATCGGAAGTTACAAACTTATCAGTTACTCAGGCTCTTAAATATATTGTGAAAAGAAACAGACCTTTCAGAACTCTTAATAACGTCAATCTATATGATACATCAACTGTTGAGAATACTTATTCATTTCCTTCGGGGCATACTTCACAGTCATTTGCCATAGCAACTTCCCTTACTTTGAGCTATCCGGATAAACCTTTTCTTATTACGGGACTTTATACTTACTCATTAATTGTTTCTCTTGGAAGAATTTATTGGGGGGTGCATTATCCAAGTGATGTGTTGTCGGGAATGCTGATTGGGGCAGGTAGCGCAGCACTCATTTATTCTCTTAGAAAACCTTTAATTCAGACTAAGAATAATCTTTTCAACCAAAAAGACAGAAATAATTCTTATCACAATAATATCAATTCAGCTTTAGTTTTATTTTCTGTGATAGGAACTGATGCAGTAAATTTTTTCTTTCTGAATTCTAAAAACTCTGTTTTAAAAAAATCCAGAGTAAATATAATGTCTTCAGGAAGTAATAATTTTTTAAATTTTAATTTTAATTTTTAAACTCCTCTTTTATTTCCCCATGCAAGTATGTGAATCCTGTCAGTATAGTTATATTTATTTTTAATGCATTCTTCGATTGTCTTCAGGCGGTTTTTCTTTAAATCTTTTTCTGTAATTCCTTCCGGCATCAGATAAATATTTTTATCAGAAAATCCTGCTAAAGTCTGAAGCTCTTTGATTTCTTCTATATCTTCTTTTGAAGTAAAAACAAATTTCCATTGTATATCTTTATTTTTTGAGATTTGGTATAAATTATATTTCTTTAAGACATCAATATTTATTCTGTTTTTTTCATGCATCTTCTGATACTTTGTTTTAATCGGAACAGATGATTTCAGCTTCGGACTTATGCTGAAAAGATCTACATATTTCACAAAGTCTCCAAAATAAGTTCCGTTTGTTTCCAAAGTAATAAAAATATTTTTATTAGCTTTCTTTAACTTTTTACAAAGTTCTGTCAATTCTTCCGGATACATAGTCGGTTCACCGCCCGTTATTACTGCATCTGTACAGTTTACTTTTTTACATTCTGAAATAATAAAATCAATTTCTGTTTCACCAAGATTCTTTTTATCTCCGGGATTCCAGCTTGTATATGGTGTATCACAGAGATTTCCGCCTGCGAATTTACATCTCAGATTACAAAAGTTTGTTCTGATAAAAAAAGAAGGAAAGCCACTCCGCTTTCCTTCACCTTGTATTGAATAAAATATTTCTGATATCTGCATTGCAGTATATTGAATATTATTAAATTTATTTTTTTGAGTTCAATGGTCCTGCAAGTCCTGAATACTCACTCAAATCAGCATCAATAGAACCGATCAAAACCTTTGTCTTTACTTTTACCGGCATTCTCCTGTCATCGTCTGTCATCCATACTATAATCGAACCTTCACTTTTAAATAATCCGCCTTCTGCTACCAATGGCTCTACCTTTATGCATCTGAATTCCCCTGCAGTTACTTCAATAGTCTCTTTCCCAAGATATCTTACCTCTAATGGATAGGTTTTATCTTTATAAAAATTCTCAAGTTTCACTTTATCACCTTCTTTCATTTTATTAAAATCCAATGTCCTTGAAAAATAGAATGCACTCATTGCATCCTGTGTATAAGGCGGAATATCAAATTCTCCTTCAAATTTCTTCGGCTCCTTTTCTCCAGTGTATGTTTTTGCTTTGTGATTTTGCTGATCGAATATTGCTTCAAAATCTCTCTGATAATTTCCTTCCCTTATGTGCTGCTCAAATCTCCATGGAAATAATCCTTCAGCATCTACATAAGTTCTGTAAAAATCTCTTACTTTATAAACCATGTCAAAACTGGATGTAGAGTTTACTGTAAATCTGATATCATAACATTTTCTTCCGTTTATATACTGATAAACAGGATCGATTTCCATAACTGCTGTTCCTGCAGTTACAAACCCATAACTTATCTCAAAAGTAAGTTTCTCTCCGGGTTTAAATGCTGTTTGTTTTATTTTTCTGATTTCTGAAACCTTTATTGAATCTTCTGCATGTATATTTCCTGCTAACACTGTCATCAGAATAACAACTAAAGCAATTTTACTTTTCATTATATTTTTTATTTAATTAAAATAAATATTTAATTTAAAAACTTTTCTGCTGAAATTAAAATATCGTTTGCTTTTATACAATTCATATCATTAATTTCATCCTTAGGTTTAAGTATAACCAAATTATTGCTTAATGGTTTCCATCTTATTTCACTCATCGCAGCTTCATTTGGATAAAATCCTATAATATTTTTATTTAATGCTCCGGCAATGTGAATTGGTCCGGTTGAATTGGAAATAAATATTTTCGAAAAGTCGGTTAATATCATTAGCTCTCTCAGATTAAGACTTCCGCAAAGATCTTTTACTTTATCAGATTTAATTGAAGTGTTTTTTATTTCTCCCGTTAAAACTTTTTCTTCATTTGTTCCGGTTAATACAATTTCATAATCATCATACATTTTCTGAAATTCGTTTACAAATTCAATTAATGTTTCCAATGGCAAATCCTTAGCAGAGCCACCGCTCCCGGGATGAACTACAATAAAGTCTCTGTCTATAAGTCCGTTTAATTTTTTATTGAGATTATCTTTTTCCTCATCTGTATAATTAAAATAAAATTTCTTTTCTGTATTAACTTTATCTGTAAATTTATTCAGTAAGTTTAAATTATAATCAGCTTCATGTCTCACAGAATCTTTTCTGTGTTCATATACTTTGTAATTATATAAAAACGAATACCATCTGTAAGCTGTACCGACTCTGTATTTTACACGAAGCAGATAAAACAAAAGTGCAAGATCAAATCTCGGCTTAACATTCACCACTAAATCAATCTTAACATTTTTAAAATATTTAAATTTTTCGTAAAAACTGGTAACATTTTCTTCAATAATTAATTCGTCAATATCTTTGTAATTTTTTATCAATTCCCCGGCATATTTTTTAACAAGAAAATATATCTTTGCATCTTTAAATATTTCCTTTGTCTCATTAATCAATGGAAGTGTAAGTATTACATCCCCAAGTCTGTCAGTCCTTGTAATGAGTATATTTTTAATGTCTTTGTTATCTATCATCTTTGAAACTTTCGTTGTAAGTAATCGGCAATTTTAATTCAGTAAATAAAAAACTTCCGGAAGAAACAAGTTCTAACGGAAGTTTTAAATTAGTTATATTAAGTTTTTTTATTTGTAAGTAATTACAAGTGATGTTATGTTTTTATCTTTATCATATCCCAGTGTAAGTCCAACTTCCTTTTTTTCTTTTGTCCAGTTTATTAATCCGCCTTTATCACTCACAATATTTTCTCCGCCCTCCGTGATTGTATATCCTGTCTTTTTCATTTCTTCTTTATAGAAATTTACTATATCTATTACTTTATCTTTTGATTCAAAAGTAACTACTGTACCATCAGAGGAATTCAATGATCCTAAAGCTTTGGAATTTTTCGGCTGCGGTACATCTGCAGGAAAATCGCCGGGCAGTCCGGGTGTCATTCCAAGTTCGTTAGCTTTGTTATTTTCTGACTGAACCGTCTCAGGTTTTACTTCCTCAGTCTTCTTCATATCTTCTGTTTTTACTGAAGTCTCACTTTTTGTTTCTTTTTTTTCTTCAGTTTTAATTTGATCTTTCTTTTCGCCTGAAACTTCATTTTTATTTTCACAACCGGCAATCGAAATAAATCCGGTAATTAAAAAAAGTAAAATAAGCTTTCCCATTAATTTGATTTTAATATTATTTTTTAACTAATTATAACATCGGATTGCTTCAAAAGTCCCGGCAATCCAGCTTTTTTTCTCATCTTTGAAACATATTGCTATCTTTCCTTTCACTGTCTTTTCATCCATACTCGTAATAATTAAAGCACAGTTCCATTGTATAGATGATTTTTTATCCGGCTCTTTTACTGTAAGTGTGTCATAATACGAAATGTATCCGTCCAGATTCTGATCAAAACTGGCTTTCAAAAGTTCGCCAGTCTTTATTTCATTCGCCTTATGAAGTATATGAAATGAATTACCACTCTCTACATATCCGCAATTATTTTTTGGTTTAACATCTCCAAAATTCAAAATATTATCACCGCTTCCTCTCCATTTCTCGAAATTTATATATCCCAGTTTGATCTCTTTTCCGTTGATGAATCCTTTTACAGGACTATCCGGAATGTCTGTTAACTTTAATTCGGATTTCCATTTAAAATCTTCTCCTGAATTTAATTCCTGTTTCTTCTCTTCTTTCTTATTACAAGAGCAAACCGAAATTATTAACAATAATACTAATATCTTATTTCTGATTATTCGCAATTGAAAACTTCACATTAATTATAAAAGAGTAATACTATAATTATAAATCAAATTACTTTGCATATTTTTTATATCTGTCATTAATTCTTCCCCAGTTCAAATTCTTTAAGAAGTTATCAATGTATGCAGCTCTCAAAGGTCCGTCTTTGTGATAATATGCATGCTCAAATACATCACATGCAATAATCGGAATTCCACCCCAGATTGCTCCGTAATGATGTTCATCAACCAATACATCTAACAATCTCTGACTATATAACTGATCAAAAGCCAATACTCCCCATCCGGAAAGTTTTGCCGATACTGCTGTTGCCTTAAAATCTGCTTTCCAGTTATCTACCGAACCGAATTCTTTTTCGATCGCTGCAATTACTTCAGGACCCTTTGATGTATCACCGCCACCACCGAGATTATCCCAGTAAACATCATGCAATAAAGCGCCGGCATGATTCCATGTAAATCTTCTTTTAAGCTCACCAACATTACTGTAATTTCCGTTTGCTTTCGCTCTGTCCGCTGTCTGTAATTCTGCTTCTATATTATTCAGAAATGTTACATAACCTTTGTGATGTGTATTGTAATGCCAGTTAGCTGTGTCAGCATCTATTACAACTTCCAGTAACTTTGCAGCTTCCTCATCTGTGTAAGGTCTTTTGTTAAATTTCCATTCGTATGACATTTTTTAAACTCCCTGTTTATGTTTAGTTTTAAAATTAATTATTTATATCCGAATATTTATGAATCCGGTACTACTCTTTATTGTCTTTAAATTTATTTCTTGAAAAGAATACATTGTTTATAGTTTTTCAAAAAGTTAATAAGTTTAAATTTAAAAATTACATTTGAAATGAAACTTATTGTAATCTTATAATTTTAAATTATTAAAAATTAAAATTATTTTACACACCAAACGAACTGCCACATCCACAGGTTTTAACTGCATTCGGATTGTTAAATACAAATCCTTTTCCGGTCAAACCATCTGTGAAATCAATCTCAGTGCCGTTCAGATACATATTACTTTTCATATCTATGAATATTTTCACACCGTCTTTTTCAATTATTGTATCACCGCCTCTTTCCTCCGGATCAAATCCTAAAGTGTATGTCAGACCTGAACACCCACCGCCTTTTACACCGATTCTGAGTCCGTATTCTCCCGTAATTTTATTCTCTTCCATTATTCTCTTCATTTCTTTTACAGCTTTCTCTGTCACGTTGACTTCTTCGCTGATACCCGGTACAAATTCTTTTTCTGCTGTCTCTGTCATTTTATTATACCTCTGTTTTTAATTGTTAATTTATAATTAATTTTTAATTTTATACAATACCTTCTTTTACCATCTTGTAAACAGGTGAATCTTTTCTCAGATTATTTACTGTTTCAACCAAACGGTTAATCGCATAATCTATTTCTTCTTCTGTTGTAAATCTTCCGAAACTCATTCTTATTGTCGAACGCGCTATATCATTTTCACGGCCAATTGCTGTCAAAACATGCGAAGGTGCTGCAGATGCCGACGTACAAGCACTTCCGGTTGATATTGCAATGTCTTTCATACCTGCTATCAAACTATCTGTATCTGTAAATTCAAAACTAAGATTAATATTATTCGGTAATCGTTTTGTTCTGTGGCCATTCAGATATACATTCTCTAATTTCATAAATTCATCTATCATCTTATCACGTAACTTAATTTCTCTTTCCATTTCTGTTAAAAGTTCTTCTTTACTTAATTCACAGGCTTTTCCAAATCCAACAATTCCGGGAACATTCAAAGTTCCGCTTCTCATTCCTTTTTCCTGACTTCCACCATGTGTCTGCTTCGAAACCTTCACTCTCGGATTCTTACTTCTTATATACAAAGCTCCGATTCCCTTCGGTCCGTAAAATTTATGTGCAGAAATACTCATCAGATCAATACCCATTTTTTCTACATCCACAGGAATCTTACCGGCTGTCTGTGTTGCATCAGAATGAAATATTACTCCACTCTCTTTACAAATCTTTCCTATTTCTTCAATTGGCTGAAGTGTTCCGATTTCATTATTACCCGACATAATACTTACAAGAATTGTCTTATCCGTAATCGCTTTTTTTAACTCTTCTAAATCTATTAAACCTGTTTCATCAACTTTTAAATAAGTTACATCATAACCATGTTGCTCAAGATACTCGCATGTTTCAAGTATTGCCTTATGCTCTGTCGTACATGTTATAATGTGATTTCCTTTTTCGGAATATGTTTCAGCAACTCCTTTAATCGAAATGTTATTTGATTCCGTCGAGCCTGCAGTAAATACAATTTCAGTTGGTCTTGCTCCGATTAAATCCGCAACCTGCTTCCGGGCTTTTGATACAGCTTCTTCAGCTTCCCAGCCGAATTTATGATTCGAACTTGATGCATTCCCATAAACTTCACAAAAATAAGGCATCATTGCTTCCAGTACTTTTGGATCAGTTGGAGTTGTTGCATTGTAATCCATATAAATCGGCAACTTCATTAAATAATAATTTTATGTTTATTATACAAAATCAGAAATTGTTTTTCTTTTAAAAAGTTCTTCTACTTCCCGCTGCAATTGTGTCATAGGTGACTTTATCGAACAATTATCAATCATAGAACAATCTTTATCTCCATTCTCATGCATACACTCGGCAATTCCTGCATCACCGTCTATTGCCATCATAAGATTATATAATTGAATTTCCTCAGGTCTTTTATTCATACTATAACCGCCGTTTGTTCCCTGATTCGATATTAATATATTTTCGTTTTTTAATTTCTGAAGAATCTTCGAAAGTAAATCATAAGGAATATTATTCTTATCGGAAATTTCACGTGCAGTTACAAGCTTCAGCTCAGAATTTGAAATAAATTTCAAAGCCATCAATGCATACTCGAGTTTTTTGGATATTCTGATCATTTATTCTTATTATTTCTTTCTAATTTGAATGTGGACTAAGATAGTCCTATTTCAAAATAAAAAAAAGGGAAATTTAATTTCCCTTTTCAGTATTTGCGGTCCCAACGGGATTCGAACCCGTGTTTTCACTGTGAAAGAGTGACGACCTAACCCCTAGTCGATGGGACCGTAATGTTTTAAGCAATCAAAATAATTAATTTTGCCGTGAGTTACAATTGAGAAATTCAAAAGTTGCTG
>Ga0105046_10012557_pt1 | contig 13144 bp, 9 predicted proteins | sample MAT03_FD_78385 | JGI IMG/M metagenome (GOLD analysis project Ga0105046, IMG submission 78385) | Freshwater microbial communities from Lake Fryxell liftoff mats and glacier meltwater in Antarctica - MAT-03 (megahit assembly) | ecosystem: Environmental > Aquatic > Freshwater > Ice > Liftoff... | reverse complement strand
CAGCGACCGGCCATCGCGCGTGCGCTGGCCGCCGGCCCGAAGCTGCTGATGCTCGACGAGCCCACCGAAGGCATTCAGCCCAGCATCATCAAGGACATCGGCCGTGTCATCCGCATGCTGGCCGACCGCAAGACCATGGCCATCGTGCTGGTCGAGCAGTACTACGACTTCGCCGAGGAACTGGCCGACCAGTACCTGGTGATGGAGCGCGGCGAAGTGGTGATGCGGGGGCGCGGCAAGGACATGGAAGCCGACGGCGTGCGGCAGAAGATGTCGATCTGAGCGCATCTGAACGCGTCTGAAAGCAGTAGCGGTGGCCTTTCAGGTGCGCCAGATGCGGGGCGGATGGGCCGCCAGATTCCAGGCCGCCTGCCGCCAGGCCGCACGCACCTTCAACAGCAGCGCCATCGCGGGCTCGACACGGTCCGCCAGCGCGCGCAGCACCAGCACCGATGGCTGCACGGCGGTGACGCCCGCGACGACCGCCCGGGCACCGTCTGGCGCAGCACCGCCCGGCGCGTGGTGTTCGACGACGGCGCGCGCGGCGTCGAGCAGCGCCTCGCGGCGTGCGCCGGGCAGAGCGCCGCCGGCGGCGAACCAGCAGGTTGCCAGCACACGCCGGCCGGCCAGGCCGAGCGGGCCGTCGAGCAGGTCGGCATCGCTGGCGTCGAGCAGACCACGTTCCAGCCACACCCCGAGCAGTTCGACATGCTGCAGATAGCGCCCGTGGTCCCAGGACTGGCCGGCAGCCGGCAGGCCCAGCGCCAGCATGTCCCAGCCCATCGCCTCGGCGCCGGGTTCGAGTTCGAGCCGCAGGTGGTTTTCGGCCAGGCAGCCACGGTAGGCGATGGACTCCAGCGGCAGCCATTCGAGCCGCGCGCCGCCCGCCAGGCGCAACCGGGTCTGCTGCACCGCCGGGCGGCCGGCGCTGCGGTAGAAGCGCGTGGCGCCCGGTGTCGTCAGCAGGGCGTGGGTGCCGGCGTCGAGGCGGGCGTCGATTTCCAGCCGGTCACCGCCGACGATGCCGCCCGGCGGGTGCACCAGCACATGGTGGCAGATGCCCGGCCCCTCGGGCAGCAGGCGCTTGAGCACGCGCAGCGGGCCGCTGTGGCGGTCCATCGACAGCGTGCGTTCGCCGTCCCGCGTGTAGTGCAGGTCGAGATGACCGACCCAGCCGGGGGCCGGTGGAACACCAGCGGGCGCAACACGCGCCGCACCGCAACCCACCAGCCGCCGTGAATCCGGCTCCGCCGGATCGCCAGCGCCGCCCCCTGGAGGTGGAAGCGCCAAAGGCGCATCGAACGTGGTCACCTGAGCTTCCAGAAGTGACGATGCAGCGCCGCGATTTCGCCCTCGACGCCCGCCACCGGACCGTCCACACGCACGGCCTTTTGGCCGCGCGCGAAGACCTCGCGGCAGGGCAGGTCCAGCGTCGGGTTTTCGGCGTGGTTGCCCGTGAGTTCGAGCAGCCTGGCTTCGCCCATCCCGTAGACCAGGCGGCCGATGTTCGCCCAGTACAGCGTGCCAGCGCACATCGCGCAGGGCTCCACGGTGGTCACGAGCGTGCAGCCCCAGAGCATGGCGGGCGGATGCAGGCGCGCCGCCTCTCGTGCCAGCACGGCCTCGGCGTGGTTGACGGTGTCGACATTGCGCTGCTCCATGAGCACCGTCTCGCCGTCGGGCGCCACCAGCAGCGCGCCGAACGGGTGGTGGCCGGCCTGCATGGCGCCACGAGCCACCTCGTTGGCGCGGCGCAAATGGCGCAGCGCCTGTTCATCGGTCATCTGGCCGATCCTCTTGCGCGCAACGCCTGTCAGTGTGCCTGCGATCCGCGGTGCGCCCAGGCCGTGGTGCGCATTTCGACCCAGGAGAAGAGTTCGTACATCGCCATCGCCATCACACCGATGGTGACGAGCCCGGCGAAGGCGAGCGGCAAACGCTGCTGGCTGCCGGCGCTCTGCATCAGGTAGCCGATGCCGGAATCGCCCGCCGTCATCTCGGCCAGCACCGTGCCCACGAAAGCCAGCGTGATGGCGATCTTCAGCGAGCCGTAGAAGTACGGCATGCTGCGCGGCAGGCCCACCTTCACCAGCACGTCCCAGCGCTTGGCGCCCAGCACGCGCAGCACGTCTTCGAGCTCGGGCTCCAGCGTGGCGAGGCCGGTGGCGATGTTGACCGTGATCGGGAAGAACGAGATCAGGAACGCCGTCAGGATGCCCGGCCCCAGGCCGATGCCGAACCAGACCACAAGGATGGGCACCACCGCCGCCTTCGGCACCGCGTTGAAGGCCACCAGCAGCGGAAACAGCGCCGAATAGACGACGCGCGACGAGCCGACCAGGAAGCCGAGCAGCACACCGACCACGATGGCCAGCGCGAAACCGAGCATCGTGACCCAGAAGGTCTTCCAGGCCGCTTCCAGGATCGGCCCGCTGAATTCGGCGAACGAGACACCGATCTGCCAGGGGCTGGGGAAGATGAATTCCGGCACCTTGAACAGGGTGACACCGGCCTGCCAGATCAGCAGCAGCACGGCGGCCAGCATCAACGGCGACCAGCGCTCCATCGTCCTGGTCATTTTCATTGCGGCACTCCCACCGTGCCCACCGGCTTGCGGATGGCGCCGATGTGGCCCCGCAGTTCGTGCACGATGTCTGTGAAGGCCGGCGTGTAGGTGACTTCCAGGTCGCGCGGCCGCGGCAGGTCGATGTGGCGCTTGACGACGAAGCGGCCCGGGCTGCGGCTCATCACATAGACGGTGTCGGCGAGGAACACGCTCTCGCGCAGGTCGTGGGTGACGAGGATGACGTTGAACTTCTTCGCCGCCTGCAGGTCGCGCAGCGCGCACCAGAGTTCTTCGCGCGTGAAGGCGTCGAGCGCGCCGAAGGGCTCGTCGAGCAGCAGCATCTGCGGTTCATGCACCAGGGCGCGGCAGATGCTGGCGCGCTGCTGCATGCCGCCCGACAGCTGCCAGGGAAACTTGTCCTCGTAGCCGCCCAGGCCCACGCTTTTCAGCAGCTCGCGCGCCTTTTCCTCGTACTCCTTGCGCTTGGCGCGGAAGCTGGAGCGGAACGGCTCGACGATCTCCAGCGGCAGCAGCACATTGTCGATGGTGGTCCGCCAGGGCAGCAAGCTGGGCGCCTGGAAGGCCATGCCGCTGATCTTCAGAGGCCCGGTCACCGGCTGGCCCCCGATGTGGATGCTGCCCTTGCTGGGCATCTTCAGGCCGGTGGTCAGCTTCATGAAGGTGGACTTGCCGCAGCCCGAAGGCCCGACGATGGCGATGAACTCGCCGCGCTCCAGTTGCAGCGAGATGTCCTCCACCGCGAAGTGTCCCTGGGCGAGCAGCTCCTCGTTGTAGGCGAGCCAGACGTTCTTGAAATCGACGAATGAAGTCATGATCGGGTGGGGGTCAAGGGGTGGTCTTGATGGGAGCAATTGGCGGCTTCAGCTCGGAGATCAATTGCCGCAGCGCCTGCTGGTAGGCCTCGGGTGCCTGGCTTTGCAGGCGGCTGTGCGAGCCGGGCAGTTCGACCCAGCGCACACCCGGCGGCGCGGCGTCGCGCAACTTGCGGCCGACCTCGATGGGCACGGTGCGGTCCTCGGTGCCGTGCAGCATCAGCAAGGGCGCGTCGACCCGGCCGATCTTGGCAGCCGAGTCGAATTTCAGCGTCGTCAGCGCGGCGGCGATGCGGCCCCAGAAGCCGGCCGCGGCGGCCACGTCGGACATCCGGCTGAAGGTGGACTCGATCACCAGCGCGCCGTAGTCGCTGCCGCCGTGCAACTGGCTGGCCAGGCCGACCGCCACAGCGCCGCCCATCGAATGGCCGTACAGCACGCGGCGGCCGGGGTCGGGCTGCAGGCGCGTCAGTTCCATCCAGGCCAGCCGGGCGTCGGCCATGATGGTGTCCTCGGAAGGCACGAGGTAGGTGCTGTCGCCCCAGCCGCGGTAGTCCACCGCGACGATGGCAAAACCGGCCTCGCGCAGGGCGTCCAGCTTCGGCAGGTTCTGGTACAGCGTGCGGAAGGTGCCGTGCAGGTAGAGCAGCGTGGGGGCGTTCGGGTCCGGATGCGGCAGCCGCCACATGGCGAGCTGCTGCGGCGTGGAGTTCGGATTGGCCGCCGGCACCGGCACCAGGTAGCGCTCGTCGCCGGGCCGCAGGCCCTTGAAGTCGGCCGGCTGGCCGGGTGTGGGGCGCAGCGCGAGTTCGCGCTGTTTGCTGTCGAGCCAGGCGCAGCCGCTCAGGGACAGCAGCAGCAGCGCCAGCACGCACCACATGCGCAAAGCCCATCGCGACGGCGGCGCACGAACTGCGGCGAGAATCGTTGACATGCATCACCTTTTGTCGCGGTACCTGGGCGCCGCGCTTCTCGCCCTGCCCTGCCTGTTTGCACGCGCCGCCGAACCCGAACCGGCACCTGAAAGCGCCGCCCGCATCGAGGTGGCCAGCCATTGGCGGCTGACGGCCTCGCCGTACACGGTTCACTTCAACTACAGCGACGAACACAGGCCCGTCTGGGCCATCGGCATGGAACTGCAGCGTGCCGACCGCTGGCTCTTCGGCGGCTCGTTCTTCAACAACTCCTTCGGCCAGCCCAGCGGCTATGTCTACGTCGGCCAGCGCTACGAGGGCCTGCTCGACATGCCGCAGTTGTTCTGGCAATGGTCGGCCGGCATGCTGTACGGCTACCGGGGCGAGTTCCAGGACAAGGTGCCGCTGAACTACAACGGCTTCTCGCCGGGGGCCCTGCTGTCCCTGGGTTGGCAGTTCAACCGGCAGTTCTCTTCGCAGATCAACACGCTCGGGAATTCCGGCCTGATGTGGCAGTTGTCCTGGGACTTTCACTGACGGCAGCGCGGCCCGGCGCGATGCCGGGCACGCAGGAGCCCGCCGGAAGGCCCCGCCGTCCACCTTATTTCCTGGCCGGTGGCAGGATGTTCAGCTCGGCCTTGGACGGCAGAAAGGCGTCGGTCCAGACCGAGTTAGGGTCGATGCGCGTCTTCGTGTTGAAGGCGTCCGACACCTGCGAGGCCATCAACGCCAGCCGGCTCGGCACCGCGACGCCAAAGCCCTCGGAACGCGCGTCGGGGCTCGCGACCACGGAGTCGATGGCCATGCGCAGGCGGCGCTTCTCGAGGTCGACATTGATGATGCCGTCACGCGCCTTCACGTAGTCGATGGCCGGGTCGGGGTTGGCCATCACCTCCTTGGCGCCCTTGGTGAACGCGACCAGGAAGGCCTTCACCGCGGCCGGGTTCTCCTTGATCATCTTCGGGCTGGCGATGATCACGTTGCCATACAGCTTGACGCCGTGCGCCGGGTACGGCAGCACGACGATGTCCTCGGCCTTCACGCCACGCGCTTCCAGGTTGAGCAGCGAGGTGAACGAGAAGCCGGTGATGGCGTCGATGTCGCCGCGCACGAGCATGGTCTCGCGCAGCGGCGGGTCCATGCTGGTCCAGGTGATGCCGGTGATGTTGTTCGCCTTGGCGAAGATCGGGAAGGCCTTGCGGCCGGCGTCGAAACCGGGGGCGCCGAGCTTTTTGCCGTTCAGGTCGGACGGCTTGGTGATGCCGCTCTTCTTCAGCGCCAGCACCGCGGCCGGCGTGTTGTTGTAGACCATCATCACGGCCACCGGCTTGTTCGGCGCGTCGGGGTTGTTGGCGTGGAACTCCATCAGCGCGGCGAGGTCGGCGAACCCCATGTCGTAGCTGCCCGAGGCCACACGTGTGACCGTGCCGCCCGAGCCATTGCCGGCGTCGATGGTGACGTCGAGGCCGGCGGCCTTGTAGTAGCCCTTGGCGGTGGAAGCCAGGAACAGCGCGGCCGGGCCTTCGAAGCGCCAGTCGAGCTGGAACTTGATGGGCGTGGGCGTCTGCGCCAGCACCAGCGCGGGCGCCGCCAGCAGTGCGGCGGTGGTCAGCAGGGCGCGCCGCGTCAGCGCTGCCAGGAAAGTCGGGCGGGGGGTCATCGATGAACTCCGGGTTGGCATGGGTCGGTGTCGGGGCGCGCCGCCGCGGCAGCGAGGAAAACAAGAAGGCCGGCGGGCATCAGCGGATTCTGCAAGTTCTGTGCACACCTGCGTCTCGGGTCTTGCACCATGTAAGGGCGACTTGCGCGTGCCTGGGGCGTTCATGCACTCAACAAGTCCACCAAGGTGCGTGCGACGACCGTGGTGGCGCCGCGGAGGTCACTGAGTTCCACGGCGAGCCTGCCTGGCCGGCGCGCTGGCAGATGGCGACTGGCGGCCCTGATCGGCCCGGCGGCGGCTTGTGTTCGAGCCATGGCGCTTGGCAAGATGAACTTCGGCAGGGTGGCGCAGGCGCATCGAGTCGATGTCGTCACGATCGACGACGCCGACAGGTTCCTGGCGCCGCCAGACATCACAGGGCACCCGATCAACCAGCCCGATCAGCCCAGCGCGCGCAGTTCCCGCAGGCTCACCGAGAGCATTGCCGCGTCGGGCGACGGCACGGCACGCAGTTCGGCCAGCAGTTGCGTGGCACGCTCCAGCGCACGCTGGTTCGCCTGCTGCCAGCGCGCCACCATGTCGCCGGCCGAGCCTTCGCCGCCGGTCAGCACGGCGCCGCTGATCGCACGCTGCAGGCCCGTCAGGTCGTCGAGCATCGCGCCCTTGGCGAGCATTCGCCAGTGCTGGTCGCCCGGCAGTGCGGCGATCTTCTCGCGCAGCCAGGGCATGCCCAGGCGGTTGGCGACATCGAAGTAGATCTGTGCCACCCGCTCCACCGGATGGCTGGCGGTGCTCGCCACCTCGGCGATGTCGAGCGTGGCATGCAGGGTGTCGAAGTTGACGACGCGCGCGGCCAGTTCGGCGGGCACGCCGTCGGCCACATAGCGCGCCACATCGGCGTCGACACGGGCGCGCTCGTCGGCGGCCTGCAGTTCGGGCAGACGCGCCGAGAGCGCCTCGACGCCGGGCTTGAAGTGGCCGATCGTGGCCGCCATGTCGTCGGCCAGCCGGCGCGAGCGCAGGAACCAGGTGGTGCCGCGCTCGAGCTGCGCACTGGTGTGAATGAGCATGCGCGACTGCACCTCGTCGGCCACCTGGTTGTCCAGCGCCTCGATGGCCAGCCACAGCGGCACCAGGCCGAAGACATCGCGGCTCATCAGGTAGGCGCGCACGACCTCATGGGCACGCGCGCCGGTGGTCTCGGACAGCCGGTGCACGAAGGTGCTGCCGACCCGGTTGAGCATGCTGTTGGTGACGTAGGTGGCGATGATCTCGCGCTTCAGCGGGTGGCGCGGCATGTAGGCCGCGAAACGCTCCTGCAGGGCCTGCGGAAAGTAACGCTGCAGCGTGGTGGCCACCCAGGGGTCATCTGGCAGCGGCGAGGCCAGCAACTCGTCGTACAGCCAGATCTTGCTGTAGGCCAGCACGACGGCGCGTTCCGGGCTGGTCAGCCCCAGACCCTGGGCCCGGCGTTCGGCGATCAGCTCGTCGGACGGCAGGAATTCGATGGCGCGGTTCAATCGCCCGGCCTTCTCCAGGAAGTGCATGAAGCGCGTCTGCGCGTCCAGCAGTAACGGTGCGATGCGCCCGGTCACCGACAGCACCTGGGTCTGGAAGACGTTGTCGCGCAACACGAGGGCGGCGACGTCGTCGGTCATCTCGGGCAGCAGGTGGTTACGCTGCTTCTCGGTCATCTCGCCCTCTGCGATGGGCAGGCCGAGCAGGATCTTGATGTTGACCTCGTGATCCGAGGTGTCGACACCGGCCGAGTTGTCGATGGCGTCGGTGTTGATGCGCCCGCCGGCCAGCGCGAACTCGATGCGGCCGAGCTGCGTGCAGCCCAGGTTGCCGCCCTCGCCGAACACCTTGCAGCGAAGCTCGGCGCCGTTGACGCGGAACGCATCGGTGGCGCGGTCGCCCACTTGCGCATGCGTCTCGCGACTCGCCTTCACGTAGGTGCCGATGCCGCCGTTGTAGATCAGGTCGACGGGCGCCTTCAGCAGCGCATTCAGCAACTCGGTCGGCGCCATCGCATCAACGCCCACGCCCACGCCCACGCCCACGCCGAGCATCGCCTTCACCTCGGGCGTCAGCGTGATCGACTTCGCGCTGCGCGCAAACACGCCGCCGCCCGCCGAGATCAGGCCGGTCGCGTAGTCGGCCCACGACGAACGCGGCAGCCTGAACAGGCGCTCGCGCTCGGTGTAGCTGCGCTCGGTGTCGGGGGCGGGGTCGAGAAAGATGTGGCGGTGGTCGAAGGCGGCCAGCAGGCGGATCTGCCGCGACAGCAGCATGCCGTTGCCGAACACGTCTCCCGACATGTCGCCGATGCCGACCACGCTGAACGGCGCGGCCTGCGTGTCGATACCGAGCTCACGGAAATGCCGCTTGACGGATTCCCAGGCGCCGCGCGCGGTGATGCCCATCGCCTTGTGGTCGTAGCCCACAGAGCCGCCGGAGGCGAACGCGTCGCCGAGCCAGAAGCCGTATTCCTTGCTGATGGCGTTGGCGTGGTCCGAGAACGTGGCCGTGCCCTTGTCGGCCGCCACGACGAGGTAGGGGTCGTCACCGTCGAGGCGGTGCACTTCGGGCGGCGGCAGGATGAGCTCGCCGACGCGGTTGTCGGTGATGTCGAGCAGGCCGCGCAGGTAGTCCCGGTAGCAGGCCACGCCCTCGGCCAGGAAGGCGTCGCGGTCGGACGGCGCGGGTGCGCGCTTCAGCACGAAACCGCCTTTCGAGCCGACCGGCACGATGACCGTGTTCTTCACCATCTGCGCCTTCACCAGGCCGAGCACCTCGGTGCGGAAGTCTTCCGGCCGGTCAGACCAGCGCAGGCCGCCACGCGCCACCCGGCCGCCGCGCAGGTGCACGCCCTCGAAGCGGGTCGAGTAGACGAAGATCTCGAACATCGGCCTCGGCTCGGGCAGGCCGGGCACCTTGCCGGAATCGAACTTGAACGAAAGGAAGTTCCGGCGTTGTCCTGCGGCATTGCGGCGCCAGAAGTTGGTGCGCGTGGTGGCCAGGATCAGCGCCAGATATTGGCGCAGCACGCGGTCTTCGGACAAGTTCTCGACGCCCTCCAGCGCCGTTTCCACCGCCTGCACCTGCGCGGCGGCGCGCTCCTCGCGCGTGGCGTCGGGCGCCGGGTCGAAACGAGTCTTGAACAGTTCCACCAGCGCTCTCGCCAGCGCTGCGTGGGCGGCCAGCGTGGCCTCGATGAACGACTGCGACAGCGCAAAACCGATCTGCCGCATGTACTTGGCATAGGCGCGCAGCAGCACGATCTCGCCGGCCGGCAGGCCGGCGTCCATCACCAGCCGGTTGAAATCATCGTTCTCCACCTCGCCGCGCAGGATGGCGCCGAAGGCCTGTTCGAATATTGGGCGCAGCGCGTCGACGTCGATCTCGGCCGCGGCCACGCTCTGCAAGCCGAAGTCGTGCATCCAGACCGGCGCGGCGCCGTGCGGCGCGATGCGGTGCGGCCGCTCGTCCAGCACCTTCAGCCCCATGTGTTCGAGCATCGGCAGGCTGCCCGACAAGGTGAGCGGCTCGCCGCGGCGCAGCAGCTTCAGCCGCAGCGTGCCGGGTGCGGCCTCCAGCGGGCGGTACAGCATCATCGCGATCGGCTCGGCCTCGCTCAGCCCGGCCATCATCTCGGTGTCGGGCACGGCGGCACGGGCCGCGAACTCGGCGCGATAGCTGGCTGGGAAGGCATCGCCGAAACGACGCAGCATCTCGTTGCCGCGCGCCTCCCCGAGCGCCTCGATCAGCGCCGCCTTCAAGTCGTCGTCCCAGCGCCGGGCCGCGCTGACCAGCCGGGTTTCCAGCTCGCGGACGTCGAATTCCGGGATGTAACCCGGCCGCGTGCGCACCGTGATCTGAATGCGCGCGAGCACCGATTCCGACAAGTGCACGTTGAATTCCGAACTGCTGCCGTTAAAGGCGCGCACCAGGATGGCCTGCCATTTTTCACGCAGCTCGGTCGTGTAGTTCTCGCGCGGCGCGTAGATCAGGCAGGACAGGAAACGCTCGAAGGGATCGCGCCGCACGAACAGCCGGAAACGCTGCCGCTCGCCCAGGTGAAGGATGCCGGTGGCGGTGCGCAGCAACTCGTCGGCACCGGTCTGGAACAGTTCGTCGCGCGGGTAGGTTTCCAGGATGTTGGCCAGCGCCTTGCCGGCATGGCTGCCGGGCGCCAGGCCGGCACGCTGGCTGACATCGGCCACCTTGCGCCGCAGCAGCGGAATCGACAACGGGCTGGCGCTGTAGGCCGTCGAGGTGAACAGGCCGAGGAAGCGGTCTTCGCCGCAGACCTGCCCGTCGGCGCCGAAACGCTTGACGGCGATGTAGTCGAGGTAGCCCGGCCGGTGCACCGTGGACCGTGCGGTCGACTTGGTCACCACCAGCAGTTCCGGCCGGCGCGCATAGGCGCGCACTTCGGGCGGCAGGGCGGCAAAGCCCGACGCCACGGCCTTGGCGTGCGCTTCCTTGTCCCGCACCTCGCGCAGGATGCCGAGGCTGGAACCCGGCACGATCTTCAGGGCGTCTTCGCCATCCACCGTCACAAGCTCATGGGCGCGGCAACCGAGGAAGGTGAAGTGGTTGTCGGCCAGCCACTGCAGGAAAGCCCGACCCTCGCCCAGCTCTTCGGCGGGGATCGGCGGCGGGTTGGCGTCGAGCTCGACCACGATGTCCTGCACACGCTGGTGGATAGCCGGCCAGTCGGCCACGGCCTGGCGCACGTCGCCCAGCACGCGGCCGAGATCGGCGGCGAGCGCGGCCAGCCGCGACGGTTCGGGAACCCGGTCGACCTCGACGTGGATGAACGACTCGTATCCCGCAGCCGCCACCGCGCCGGCCGGCGCCGACAAGCCTTCGAGCATGCCGTCCGCCGCGCGCTGCACGCTGACCAGCGGGTGGATGATGAGGTGCAGCGTGAGGCCGTGGCGGTTGACCTCCATCGTCACCGAATCGACGAGGAAGGGCATGTCGTCGTTGACGATCTCGATCACCGTGTGCGTGGACTGCCAGCCGTGTTCGGCGATGCTCGGATTGAACACGCGCACGCGGGCCCGGCCCGGCTCGCGCTTGTGGGCGAAGTTCCAGTGCGAGAGCGCGGCGCCGTACAGGTCGGCCAGTTCGCGCTCGGCCAGGTCTTCCGGGTCGACCTGGCCGAAGTAGCAGCGCACGAAAGCGTCCAGCGTGTTCTGCTGGCCGGCCGCCACCTTGCCGCGCAACAGCTTGACGATCTGGTCGAGCCGTTCCGATCTGAGCGCTCCCAGGCCGGCAGCCGCCGGCAGCCCGTCGTGCGGGTCAGACAAAGTGGCAAAGCCGGATTTGCTCGGGAAGCCGGCGTCGTTGACCTGGTTTTGCATGTCTGTCTCCATTGCCTGTGTTTTTTTCGGGCGGCAGTGCCCGACCGGTAGCGCGGCGCCGCCGGCCGCAAGTATCTGCCTTCGCGCCGGCAGCCTCGCTCGACACTCTGGAGGGCGTGCTGCTGCAAAACCACGGCCCGCTGATCGTCGGCCGCAAGTTGGCCGAGGCGTGCATGCTGATGCACCTGCTGCAGCGCGCGGCCCAGGCGCAGTTGCGCGCGATGGCCGCGCTGGGCGGCGCACTGCCCGATGTCGGCCCGGCGCTGGCCAGTCTGACCCAGCGCCAGTGGCTGGGCGACGGCAGCGTATGGGACGGCGATGTCGAATGGCCCGCCTGGCTGCGCCGGCTCGACTGTCTTTCGCCCGGGTTTCGCCAGGTTTTCGCCGATGATGGCGGCCCGCCGTGGCCACCAGGCGCCGCCGCCCACCGCAACAGGAGACCGCGCATGCCCACCATCCGTGTCGAACTCTTCGCCGGCCGCACCGTCGAACAGAAACGTGCCCTCGCCCAGGCGCTGACCGAGGCCGCCGTGCGCACGCTGGGTGGCTCGGCCGACGCTGTCGATGTGCTGTTCCACGACATCGAACGCCATGACTGGGCGACCGGCGGCGCGCTCTGGAGCGACAAGGCCGCGGCACCGAAGCCGGTCTGACGTTCGCCGCTCCCCGGCCGCTGCCTCGGCCGCCAAACCGCGCCGGCCGGGGTCCGCAGACCTTCCCTCCCCGGGTGTCCCCGCGTGGCGCGAGCGGGGCTCCTTCGGCCAGAATCGGGGCGTCAGGCGCCCCGCCCGTGCTGACGCCCCAACCCTTCCAAGGAATCCCATGAACGGCCAGATGATGCAGCAGCCGCTGCTGATTTCCTCCCTGCTCGTGCACGCCGAGCGCCACCACTCCGAGCAGGAGATCGTGTCTCGGCGCGTCGAGGGCGACATCCACCGCACCACTTACAAGGAGGTGGCCGCGCGCTCGCGGCGCATCGCCAAGGCGGTGGCCGCGCTCGGCGTGAAAGCCGGCGACCGCGTCGGCACGCTGGCCTGGAACGGTTACCGCCACATGGAGCTGTACTTCGGCGTCAGTGGCTCGGGCGCCGTGCTGCACACGCTGAACCCGCGTCTGCACCCCGACCAGGTGGTCTACATCGCCGACCACGCCGAAGACCGGGTGGTGTTCTTCGACCTGCCCTTCCTGCCGCTGGTGGCCGCGGTGGCCGGGCGCACGAAGACCGTGCGCCACTGGGTCGCGATGACCGATCGCGCCCACCTGCCGGCCGACGCGGCGGCGAAGATCCCCAACCTGCTGGTGTACGAGGACCTGGTGGACGCGCAAGACGACGCCTATGCCTGGCCGAGCTTCGACGAGAACACCGCCAGCTCGCTGTGCTACACCTCGGGCACCACCGGCAACCCGAAGGGCGTGCTGTACAGCCACCGCTCGACGATGCTGCACGCGATGGCCGCGGCGCTGCCCGACTGCCTGAACCTGGCCGCCGCCGACTGCGTGCTGCCGGTGGTGCCGATGTTCCACGTCAACTCCTGGAGCATCGTCTACATCGCGCCGATGACCGGCGCCAAGCTGGTGCTGCCCGGCGCGGGCCTGGACGGCAAATCGCTGTACGAGCTGTTCGAAGCCGAAGGCGTCACGGTCTCGGCCGGCGTGCCCACCGTCTGGCAGGGCCTGCTGGCCTATGTCGAAGCGAACGGCCTCAAGTTCAGCACCATGCGGCGCAGCGCCATCGGCGGCTCGGCCTGCCCGCCGGCGATGATCCGCAAGTTCCTCGACGAGTACAACGTGCGTGT
>Ga0105046_10012555_pt1 | contig 13145 bp, 10 predicted proteins | sample MAT03_FD_78385 | JGI IMG/M metagenome (GOLD analysis project Ga0105046, IMG submission 78385) | Freshwater microbial communities from Lake Fryxell liftoff mats and glacier meltwater in Antarctica - MAT-03 (megahit assembly) | ecosystem: Environmental > Aquatic > Freshwater > Ice > Liftoff... | reverse complement strand
CTTTTGGTGTGCTCGACAATTTCTTTAAATTGCGCAGGAATGGTCAGTTTATCCAGCCAGGAATCAATGTTTTCCTTGTCGCCGGGTAGGAGGATTTCAATGATTTGATCTGCCACTAAGCTGAAGAACTCGTGGGTGGCTTGAGTTCCGGCAAGTTCAACACTATGATCCCTTAGTTGTGCATTAATCATAGCTTTGACAACAGGATGTGCTGAACAAGAGAATGTACTCCAAAAGCGGCCTTCAGCTAAACGCGCCTGCTCTTCTTGTATCTCCTCAAGACCAACCTTAGCCTCAGCTTGCATTCTAATTTCATCGCTCTCATCAGTTTGACTCTCAATTCTTGTTCTGTACAAGGCAATTTTATCTTGTGTCTCGCGGTTGTCATTTTGGGCTTGAACCGCCGCCTGTTTGGCTTTGACAGCCTTTACATAACCTGTCACGTGTTCGTGAATAATGGTGATGACACCGTCGATCAATTCTGACCAAGGGAGCTCTTTAATTACCGTTAATAGATGTCTGATTTCTTCTTTAGCCGCCATTTTGGCCAAATCCTCACGCAAATAACTTTGAATGATCTGGGGCAAATTATCTTGCAAGATGTTATTCACAAATTGAGAGTAGAGATCAATTTTTGATTCAATTAACAACTGCATAGCCAGCGTTAAAGTTTCCTTAGAAAGTTCTTCGTTGTATTGGGGAAGATGGGTGAAGGATCGATTGAAGGGGTCGCTTGTATGGGAGAGCCAATTCACTGTGGGGTCAATATAATCTTTTATCTCTGGTCGAGTATCTTTTACCATTTTTGTATGTAATTTTTTAAAAAGTTGATTTTTATAATCCGCTCTTTCTAAACGATTAGTTGTAAAATCATTCAAGCACAGCCAATACAATAAATTTAAAAATTCACTTGTGACCATTTTAGACGCATCATGTTGTTCAATCATGTTTCCATAATGTTTATTGGCGGCTTGTCCTAACTTAAGAATCACACCTGCAATGGTCTTGAGTAATTCCGGAATGCCTTTCGAACCTTCTTGAAAAGCTTTGATCACTTGCGTGACTTCGCGATTGTACACCAGATTTGCGCTATCACTTGCAATACGAACGACCTCATTGACAGTTTGATTGAGGTAGCTCTCTTCTTCGTGAAAGAAGTCTTCATTTACTACCCTGTTTCCGACTGAGGATTGTTCCAAGTTAATGGCCTCAAGAGAGCTGTTTGATTGTGGACGCAAGATTTGCGCGTTTGGTAGTTGCACGGGTGGTTTGATTTGCCCCAGCATGATTTTTACATGTCTTCGTGAAACAAGCTCTTCTGGCGTTTGTTTAAAAGGATTGGCTTTAAAAAAACCACAGATGTAGTTGATAATCGATTGAACGATATTGTAAATTTTACTTAAGAGCGGAACTTTAGGTTGGGATTGAGGAGCAATGCGAACCATGTATAAATCATCGTTGAGAGCGGTCATATTACTTCCTTGGTTTATTATTAATTGCACGAGGATTTTAGAATAAAATGAAAATTATGGCCATAGAAATAAAGGCTGTAGGTTATTTAAAAGGGTTTGGGTCCACTTTACCTAGCGTCCAGTCTGTCCAGTCCGTTGAAAATTAGAATGCCTATAAGTTCACTCCTGCAGCTTCACCCGCAATGCGGACTCCCTAAATGCACCTACAACAACATCTTGTATCTGATATAACAAATTTTGGGCTAAAATCCCGTTCCCAAAAAACTTACGGTAACACGTTTCCATTACCATCTTTAGGTGACTAGCATCTTTTCCTAAAACACTTGCTGCAACTAAATGACCACCCACTGAACGTGAAATATTTCCATAGACCAAATCGTAAACCAAACGAGAAGCTTTATCCATCTGTTCCTGCATGTTCCTTTTCTTGGCTTCTAGTGCAGCAGGTTTCTCAGCCTCAGGGATATCTATTTTTTGGACCGATAGAACTTTTATGATCTCTTCTTCAGTCCCAAATCGTTTTTGGGCGATTTTCAAACAATTATCAATCATTTGGCGCGGTGACGTACGGACACGTTTCATGCTTGAAACGATAGAGGTGCTGATCAACGTTTGAAGGGAGGAGAAGCCAAGCAGTTTTTCTGTGAATTTTCCAAAATTTCCAATTCTAAAGACCGCATTCATCACCAGATGGGCATATAAGGGATTATCCGCTTTGTAACTGCTCGTATAATAGGATTTCATCAATGCTGCCACTTCCGGATTTTCCAATGGTTGATTTCTCGATGGAGAAGCTTTTTCGTAACGCAGCATGTTTTCTACTTCCTCGACTAGATAGGAGACATATCCTTTGAATTGATCGATGGGTATTTCCTTTGCAAGGTCGAATTGCACCATCCCTTTTTTGACCTTTTCATACAAAGATTGGATGAGCTTATCGAAGGTTTCATTTCGGTTATGGTCCATCGTCAACTGTTTAAAATGAGGAGCGAATTCATTGATATGATGACGGATTGTTTCCGAGGTGAGAGTACACACCAGCCTATGATTAAGGACAGGAAGAATCTTTTCCCCAATATAAGCGTCAAGTTGATCCCGATCAGAAAGTAATTTAACCATATTACTTAAAGCAGTTCTTGTTCCTTCAAAAATCATTCCATGGACATTGGAAAGTAAGAATTTTTCGAATAAGGATTCCAAAGGTTCAATAATTTTACCCACCAGCTCCATGGTGTCTGGTGTGGTGATTTCTATAGCGATCTTTTTCACATCGGCCATCAATTCATAAAACAAAGGGGGGAGCTCGATATGTTCAATAATTCCATGAGCGCCATCCAGTTTTTGTATGCGGCCATTCACATTTTTTTCTTTTGAAGGAAGCAGCAATTCCAAAAAATTTTCCGTAATCACACTATAAATGACAGTGTCGAGCTTTTTGTAGTATTCTTCTAAACTAATGTTTTGCTCTGCACTAATAGGTAAAATTTTACCGCGGATCATATCGTGACAAATGTCTGATTCGCGAAAATGTCTTAGAAAATCTGCATTGACAACAGAGGACTTTGTTTTGGCTTCAGCATCTAAAAAGGCAAGGGCTTGTTCATTAATCTTGCCCATGATGGCGTCAAACATTTTTATGTAATTAGGATTACCAACACCTAGTTGTTCTTCTCCAATATTTTGAATCAAATCAGCAATGCGATTCGCCATTAAATCGGCTATTTTAACAGAGTTTATCTCTAGCATCTCGCGCATGATTGCGGGTAGCTGTTTCTGGAAAATCGCGTTGAATTGGTTCAAAATCCTATTGATCTTGCTATCAAAAAGAGCCAGAACAGCCTCTTGAAACACATCATCTAAAACATGCGGTTCGAGATTTTTGTTTTTGTACAAATCGCCCATGTCTGTGGCTTCCGAATTAAACAGTATCCCTAATACTTGGGAGGTGTAGTCTTCGATGTTCTGGCCATGTGGGAGATTTTTGACTTGGATTTTAGAAGGGAGTTCTGTTATTAATTTTACATAGATATCGCCCCCTGAATCGCCCTTTGCCCAGCTTAAAAAAGCTTTCATATCTGGGGTCCAACGTGAAGTGTTACGATTTGCACAAATTTTTTTATAAAGTGGTTTATTGTGCTTATCGCCTAAAGCGTAAACCCAGTAAATGACGGTGCGCATTTTTTCTGGTAGATCAGGCGGAGCCTTTTTACAAATCTCTAACAGTTTAGAACCATGTTTTTCGAAGATGCAACGGCTTAGTTTCTGTGAAAAGTCATGAACATAGCTTTTCATCCTTTCAAGGTAATCATCGTGTTTCCGTGGATGATTTTGGGGTGCTAACGGAGATGCCGATGGTTCAATTGCCAATCCTTGGCTTAAATTGTGGTGTTCTGCACGGCGATAGTTTTCGGGGTTTAGTTTGAATTGTTCAATGAAAAGGCTTTGACGAGGCTCTAGATGATAAGATGGGGGGCGCAAAACGCCGATATAGATAAAAAATTCTTTTGCTAATGCAATGATTTTATTAATAATCGGCTTAACGAATTTGACAATCCGATCGGTTGTATCATAGCAAAATTGATAAAACTTTAGACGTGATTGAACATTGGGTGCCATCTGAATCCCTATTTTTCGTTGACAATAGCTTCATTGATTCCTTCAAGTAAATAGCTAAGTAACAGTTTTAGTAACATTTCTTGCTGAGATAGTCTCCATAAAGACTTGGTCAGATTTCTACAGAATTCTTCGACTGAACTGGTTTTATTCATGAATAAAGCTGCAGCAGTCGACTTTTTTTTCACTGTTTCAACAATTAACGGAAATAATCGCTGAAATAAACGATGTTCTACACTTAGTTGAAATGCTGCTTGTTGATCTTTATCCCTTTTGAATTGGCTTAGTAAAGTAGAGTGATAGTTCCCTTCTTTATCTTTTTGAAACAGGATGTGCTGCATAAACAATATGGGTAATATGGAACATTCTGAATTCGTCAATTCATTGAGAAACTTTTGAATATTGTCCCCAATCGTCATTTTGAGTCTCTCAATGACAAATTTAAGAATTTCTGCGACAGCACCGGTTACACCCGTGGGATTGCCGGATTTAATGATTTCATTGGCTAGCAAGACCACAATTGAGCCGATGCTTTCTGAAAAGTTCTTGTCGCTTGCGTCATATTGTTTTAAAGAGGGCGCTTTAATTGATTTTTCAGGATTGTCTAAATCAATCACATCCTCAAGTAAACGATCAATAATGAGGCTGAAAGTATAAGGTGAGAAGGCACGGTCAAAACATTCTAAAAGGATTAAAGAAAGCAAAAAGCCTGGGGTTTCTAAGTCGCGCTCTAAACTGCTTTTTTCGCTTTTTCCAATATTGTGGATTAATTCTTGAGCTTGGAAAAGAAGGTTTTGATGAACGACTTTTCGGTCTAAATTGTCGGGTACGATCACTTTTTTGGAGGGGCCACGTAGGATATTCATCCGTTTAATAATTTCTTGCTGTTCAATCTCAATTGAAAGATTGGCTTCTGCAGCAACTTTACATTTATTGAGATCTTGGAAGAAGCAGGTCATTTTTCCAAACACCTGGCAAATGAGTTTGGTTTCGCGGCTGGAAATATTGCGTGGTTCTTGGAAAAATGCTTGTAAAGCAGTTTTGGGAAACTTTTTGATAAATTGAGCCTTAATCTGATCATTAAGCAGATAAAGAGGGGATTCAGGGCTGCATTGTAGTATATACGGAAGATAGTCTTTTATAATTCCCTCGAACAGACGGCTAATAAGTGCGATTTGGTCTTTTTTAACTTGTTCGCGCGGATTCATGAAGGCTCTAAGCTTCCGCTCATCAACCAAGGTATTGTCTCTTTTTATTTCCGCATAAGAAAAATAACTTGAGGCATTTCCGTAGTCTTCGGATAGCATATCGACAAATTTATCCACAGCATCTCGCTGTCTTGCTTCTGGAAGGGGGGGTTCTCTCCATGTGGCTATCTTAGGTTTAGGCATTCCTTCCGGTGGTGGTTTGATGGTTTTATTATCGATATCGAATCCGGCGAAGGTTTCGATAATTCCACAGTAGAATTTTTTTTTTAAGGGATTTAGAAAAAGATGTTGTGGTTGAGGAAGGAGTGTCAGACGTTTGGTTTCTACAAGATTTTCTTGGCGGATGGCGTCAAGTTTTTCGAAATGTTTTAAAGCTAATTTAACAAGGATGCAGCAGCGGTCTGAGGTGTCTTGCTCGACATTTTCCATGAATTCGCGTGCCGGGGTAAGCAGGCTGCTCATGATGCAAATGGCTTTATTGATTTCTTTACTTTCGATGATGAGTTCCACGACTTTGTTTACATTTTTATGAGAGGTCTCTTGATCAATTTTTTTTAAGGGTTGATCGAGGGTTACTAGGTGTGTGATTTCAATTAATAAGCGTCTTGCTTTTTGGTTGATGGTATTGAAGTGTTTAAGGGCAACGCTTGTGATATCGAGTGCTTTTTTTGTTATTTCATCGGATAAAAAGGAGGGTTGTGTTGATGGGGTGACGAGGAGTTTTGCGGTATTAAGACCTTGAAGAATTTCTTCTGTGTTGTAAGGATCGTAATCAAGAATTTCAACAATACGAAAGTCATTGCTAATCATGGTGTCTCTGTTTGCAAATTTGAGATTGCATTAAAGAGAGTTGTTTAAATTATTGCAAGAGTTTATCGATTTTTGCAGCTACGATGAAGTCGTTGATTGAGAGGCCGTCAATGGCGTGTGTGAGGAGGGTGATTTTGACTTTTCCCCAGGAAAGGCAGATATCGGGGTGGTGGCCTTCATTTTCGGCGATTTCACCGATTTGGTTGGTGAAATGGAGAGCTGACTTAAAATCAGGAAATTTGAATTCGCGTTCGATCTGATGATCGTTGACGATTTTCCAGTTTTTGTCTAGCTGTTTGAGGAAGTCTGAGGTGTCTTTACCTTTGAGAGGGCTGACGCCGCCTTCGCAGGCCTGACATTTTTTTTTGGTTAAGTCCATGTCATGACAGTAAGTGGCAAGGGCTTTTGTTACAAGAAAAAAGATCATAAAGGAAAAAGGGACTAAAGGGACAAAGGTCGAAAAGGAAAGGACGAAAGTGACAATCTTGTCCACGTTGGTCCCTTTAGTCCTTTTGGTCCCTTTGGTCCTTTTTTGTTTAAGCTCTCACACACACTTAGCGATGATGGTCAAAAACATCGGGATCTCATCGCGACTCCGATTCTCCATCTTGGCGTTCTTTCCCACACTCTCCTTGTCCGAACACCACTCATCGATCGTCTCAATCACAAATCCAACCTCTTTCAAACAAGCACAATAATAAGACAATGGATGATGATAGGTCATCGTCTCCAAAGAGGCCTCTCCTTTACTGGGATTAGCAGCAATCGGTATCGACATCGCACTAAAATACCGATCCACACGTCGATATTGCATTTTCTTCTGTTCATCAACCCCCCATGACGATTGACGGGGAATCCTAAAGCAAGGATGATTTAGCACAATAGCCAAATGACCGCCATCTTCCAAATGGCCATGAGCGTTGCGCAAGACAACAAGGACATCCTCAATATTTTGCAAAGCAAGCACAATTGTCCCATGACTATACTTCCTATCCAATTTTAAAGGCTTAGAAACATCCGCGACCAAATAACCATGCTTTCTGTTCTTATCCTTACTCTTGGCTTCCTTGATTAAACTAGGAGATATATCAATTCCTAAATAAGCCATGTCTTGAGGGATCTTGTTAGCCATAACACCTTGACCACAAGCAAGATCTAACAAAGATTGCCCTTTTTCTTTCGAAAAGTGCAATAAAGTCAATAATTTTGGTATAATAATATTTTGATGGTAGTAGTGCCCTTCATTACCGACAACTTTATTGTACCATTTAGATACGGGTTCCCAGGAGGTGTTATGAGTTTTGTGTTCTTTTTTCATGGAGATCCCTTTAGTTTGAGAAAATTATCTAATATATAGGTATTTTTGTCGATAGTTCTTTGGACTTGACAGGATTAGTTCAAAATTTTAGTTTGAGTTATAGTAGATAAGGAGTTTTTATGGTTCTTAAAATCCAACAAACAGTTCACCATTCATTAGACGTCCTGCGTAGTCCATCAAAATCCGAACAAGAAAAAATTGGGGCTATCATGGCTGCGCTTGAAGCGATTGAACAACTTCAGGAGCTCGAACAAAATAAGCCCAAGTTATTCAAACAAGTTCAAGACTACCTTGAAAAAAAACAAACTAAAGCAGCCGGTATTGACGACTTACAAACATAATTTTAGCACCATAAGGTAATCCTATGATTCAGCCCGACCAGAGACCGAGCATTAATACTTATATAAGAAAAGATGAGCCTTTAAAAAATCCTTCGAACGCCTCGCTAATGGAGCGCATTAAAAATGTGATGTTGCGAAGGGAAGACCATAAAGAAAAAGAATCTTTGACTAAACATGATTACGGAACCTTTCCATTAGGATAAGGTGATGAAACTTTTACCAGAAGTATGGACAGATACTATTTTTAATTTGCAGGAACGGTTGCATCATACTGTTTTGCCTGGTGAAATCGAATTCTTAAAAAATAATAATCTTTTTTCACAGCTTTCAGACGAACAATTCAAACATCTTCTACGATCCATTCGATTAGTCAAATACCGTCCTGGTGATCGTATTTTGCGTGAAGGTTATCCAGGCTATGCGTGTTATGTGATCTTTGAAGGCCAAGTCGGCGTATTTATCCGAAATATTGAAGGGGCCAAGATTCAATTAGCCACCCTTAAGCGAGGGGATTGCCTTGGTGAACAAATCTTGCTCGGCGATACGTCAGTGACTAGAAATGCAGATGTAGATGCTTTGACGCCGGTTACATTAGTGTACGTTGCAAAAAAATTGCTTGTTGATATGGTAAAAAATAATCCGGAATTGCGGCTGACGTTAATCAAAAGGGGATATATTCAGGCCTGTGATAATTTGACTAGTGCGACTGGATTTTTTAATGATTTTAGAGAGATTATCCCCAACTTTCAGCATTTACCGATTATCGAATTTAAAAAAGACGAATTGATTTTTGAAGCCGGGGATCGACCCGATTACGTTTATTTCATTTTGAAAGGGGAAGTGCTTTTGGTTCAGCAAATTTTTGCTGAGGAATCACCAAAGATTGTTTTGCATCGTGGGTTGTTATTCGGAGAAGGTGGGGTATTAAGCTACCATAATGATTATAAGGGTCAACGGAAAATCTCAGCGATTGCAAATACCGACCTGCGTGTTTTAGCTGTCGCTGGAGACGAATTTAAGCGAGCATTGATTGGGAATACTCAGCTGAAGCTGCTTCTTTCTAAATCGCAGAAGGTTTATGAAATCCCTATGATAGGTTTTTCTGAACAATATTTCACTATTGTACAAGATATGGGTCCTGCTATTACAACTATTTATCGTTTGGAAGGGATCCGAACCGTGATATCCCGCATGTATATTCTTCACGACCAGTTTGAGATGTATGTTGATAACATCAAGGAAGCTCGCCATTACGCTTACAAAAATGAAGTATCCAAATTAGAGATTGATGTTTATGACAAACATATCGTTGGAATTAAAGCGTTTGGATATCCCAGTGAGCTAACTGATCTTTGCAGAATGCTTTTATATGATGAACTTATCGATCGCGCAACATTTTCCAAACTTGGTTTATTAGGAAAAAGTGATACGAAATGAAGTTAATCTTTTTAGGTACAGGTTCAGCATTCACGGTAGGGGATGATAACTATCAGTCTAATCTATTGTTACAAAGCGATGATAATAAATATTTACTTTTGGATTGCGGGTCGGATGTACGTTTTTCTTTGTTCGAACAAGGGTTGAATTACAATCATATCAACGCCGTGTATATTAGCCACCTGCATGCTGATCATGTGGGAGGATTAGAGTGGCTGGCTTTTAGTACTCATTTTGATGAAAACTGCAAAAAGCCGTTGTTGTTTTTACCGGATGAAATTGGTCCATCTTTGTGGTCATTCGTATTGAAAGGGGGATTGCGTTGCATCCAAAATGAATCAGCAACGATTAAGACTTTCTTTAAGCTTAAAGGAATTAAGAAAGAGAGTTCTTTTCGTTGGGAAGGAATCACTTTTAAGACTGTCAAGACACTCCATGTGAGTTCCAACGAGATACTGTTGCCGAGTTATGGCTTATTTTTTAAAATAAAGAAGACAAAGGTGTTTTTTACGATTGATACGCAGTATACCCCCGAAATTTTGATGAAATACTTTTTAGACGCTGATGTGATTTTTCATGACTGTGAGACATCGAAAGTGAGAACCGGTGTTCATGCTCATTTTGATGACTTGAAGAAGCTGCCTGTAGAAATCAAGAAAAAGATGTGGCTTTACCATTATAATCCAGGGCGTCTGCCCAACGCTGTCAAAGCGGGTTTCAGAGGCTTCGTCAAAAAAGGCCAATCCTTCACATTTTAAGTCCCTTTGACAGGAATACCTCCCTCCTTTATCCTTATCCTTCAACCTAGATTCGGCAGTTCAAGACGATAAATCGACGCAATCTTTTGAGCCAGAACCACCTTTGATGCGGGGCGCCTTCATCTTTTAGGAATGATCGCCCCGCATCAAAAGTGATTATGAATCAAAATCTTACATCGTTTTATCATCTTGAACTGCCGAATCTAGGTTCAATCATTATACGGGAAAATTATGGACATTCAAAAAGGGCTATTCATCGCCGGCGCTTTTCTAGGTTTTCTAACGGTAGCCATTGGAGCTTTCGGTGCTCACTCTCTCAAAAACAAACTTAACCCTGAGATGCTGGCTATTTTCGAGGTAGGCGTGCGCTACCAAATGTATCATGCTCTTGCCCTTATTCTAACTGCACTGGCATATTCCTTATTTTCTAATTCTTTCCTCTCCTGGGCTGGGGTTTTGTTCATTATGGGAACTCTAGTTTTCTCTGGAAGTTTATATACTTTAGCTCTCACTGGAATCAGATCAATCGGCGCGATTACACCTATTGGGGGCGTGATACTACTCTTTGGCTGGCTTACGTTAATAGGAGGCGCTTTGTGGAATTCCCGCAGCTAATTCTGAAGAAAGGTAAAGAGAAAGCAATCAAGAATCGGCATCACTGGATCTTTTCTGGTGCCGTTGCTCGTGAACCATCCACTGTTGACAATTTTGTCACTGTAACAAGCGAACAAGGGGAAATATTAGGTACAGCATATTATAATCCTCAAACCAAGATCATTGGCAGGATGGTTTCATTTGGAGCAGCCGATCCCTACGAAACGATGCGCAACCAAATTTATTCAGCGTGTGGACTACGAAAGTCCCTGTTCGACCACACAAAAACGAATGCCTATCGATTAATCAATGGAGAGGGGGACTTCCTTCCAGGACTAATCGTGGATCGCTATCGCGATGTTTTGGTTATCCAAATTTCTACACTTGGTATGGAAAAGCTGCGCAGCTTTATCGTGGAAGCTCTCGTCGAAAACATGAAACCAAAAGCAATTTACGAGAAATCAAATTTGCCTTCGCGCAAAGAAGAGGGCTTAAAAGATATACAAGGTTGGGTTTTTGGTAGTGGAGATTCACAGCTGGAAATTTTGGAAAACGGCCATCAATTTCTTGTCTCTTTTCCTGAAGGTCAGAAAACCGGATTTTTTTTAGATCATCGCGAGATGAGACGCGACATCGGCTCGCGATCGCGTGGAAAGCGCATTTTAAACTGTTTTGCCTATAGTGGCGGCTTTAGCGTTTATGCGGCAGCCTGTGGGGCAGCGCAGGTTGATTCTGTGGATATCTCAGAGAAAGCGATTGAGCTGGCCAGAGCGAATATGAAGTTAAATGGCTTTGACAAGGGCGGTTTTTACGCTGCCGATGTGTTTCAGTTTTTGCGGGAAAATCCATTGAATTATGATGTCGTAATATTAGATCCCCCGGCGTTTGCAAAACGTCAAAAAGATATTATCCAAGGCTGCCGTGGTTATAAAGATATTAATCGTGTGGCTCTTCAAAAAATGCCTCCGCGCTCCTTGCTGTTGACATGTTCTTGTTCTTATTTTGTGGATGAACCCTTATTTCAAAAAGTGGTTTTTCAAGCTTCTGTTGAAGCTAATCGTCGTGTTAGAATTATTGGGAGACATCGAATGGGTGCAGATCACCCCATCAATATTTGCCATCCTGAAAGTGATTATTTAAAGAGTCTTCTCCTCTTTGTAGAATAGACTTCTTGCATCATTATTTCCTTGCCACAGACTACTGGACAAAAGCATGAATCTTGGTCCACGTAAAAACAACTTTATCAATTCTTAATATTCGCTTGATATAATTGATAAACATTTATTTAATAATCCATTAGGGAAGATCCAAGGAACATCTAGGGAAGTATCTCGTTATGGAATTCATTTTAAAGTTATAAATAAGGTTTCAATGCAGCCAACCTCGATTAATGCTTTATCACTAAAACGAAAAGATCTTCCTGAATTAGAAGAAGGGTCTGGCGTCCAACCAGCCAACAAATCAACACGTGCTCAATATCCTGAAATTTCAAACGCATTAGTTTTTAATGTAGCCCATTTTAAGACAGCTTTTGATAAAGCCAACCATGAGGAGCGTTATCATTTACTACGAGAACTGGCTTCTTCATATACACCTTTGCCAATTATAGATTTAGAAAATATCATTAGACAATACAACGATCATCGCCATTTTTCACTACAGGGCTTTATTTCAGACTTCAAAAAAAATCCGGCTTTCGCCTGTGCGAAGCACTTCGGTTCATTAGCTAAATTAGAACAAAATATCGTAGCCGCTGACTATAAGAATAAAGTAAGGGAGGCCGCCAAGGATTATGACCCTGATATAAAGCAAGTGGCTAACTTTTTTGGAGACTTTTTTATAGGCTCAACAATGTTGGAGGCCATAAGTTTAAATGAAAGCCTTTTGATGTTTCAAAACACGTTGAAAATTGTCAAAACTATCTTTGGATACAGCAATCCTTTAATTGAAAAACGGTTAAGTCAGCTTCAAAAATGGTGGGATAGAATTGAAGAGGCGAAGAATAAAGAGAGATCACTCATTGATTTAGCCAAAGAGATGTTGGATGAACTAAAATCTAAAGGTGAACTCATTTTTCCTGGCGGCTGGCTAGACAAAGAAGCGGGCCATTATTTACTTTACCAAGTGACCTTGAAAGAGGGAAAACTTTACTTCACTATATTTAATAGCGGCGATGGTCTTGACTATCATCAATCTCGAATTGCCGGGGAAAAGGAAAAATTTTGCCCTTCGTTTACTGTGGAGCCGGAACAAAGCCAGCTCTTCAGCCCAAGTTTTTTAGCTGCATTGCTTGGTAATGATTGGTTTCGAATACAACCAGACAGCGCGAATCGCACGAGTGCCGATGTTTATGAACTTGTCATCAACGGTTTAAAAGCTAAGCGAATGGATTCTCCCAAAGAGGAGTTGTTTGTGACATCTCAACGAGGCGGTACGTGCGGCCTAAGATGTCTGTTGATGTTTTTGCATAGAAATTTGCCTCCAGAAGAATACGATCGCTTGAAGTTTTACATGCAAGAAATTCATGTTTGTCTACTTAAAGAAGAGCATGCACCGATCTACAAAGACATAGCCTCAAACTTATATCGTCATAT
>Ga0105046_10012554_pt1 | contig 13146 bp, 9 predicted proteins | sample MAT03_FD_78385 | JGI IMG/M metagenome (GOLD analysis project Ga0105046, IMG submission 78385) | Freshwater microbial communities from Lake Fryxell liftoff mats and glacier meltwater in Antarctica - MAT-03 (megahit assembly) | ecosystem: Environmental > Aquatic > Freshwater > Ice > Liftoff... | reverse complement strand
GTGTGGCCGGTTCGTGCGCCATTCTCCGCGATGCATGCACGCGGACGGGAGACACCCTGCACGAGGGCATGCGACCGCCGAGACGATCATCGCGTAGCACGCGGCTGGCGAAGATCATCCCCGGACCCGAGGGACCGACGGGCGGTCAAAGACCGACAGTCGGTCCCGATCGTCCCGCATAACTCGACACACTCTAAATCAAGCGAGGCCAGGCGCGCATCTTCCACGGGGTCGCATGCCCGGAGGTCCGGGGTTGCCCCGCCCATTTATCGGATGCCTCGAGGACGAGCGCAGCGAAGTCCTCGAGTTGCAACGACGAATGGGCGGGGCAACCCCGGACCTCCGGAGAGTGCGTCTCCGGCAGGAGATCCGCTCCTGGCCGTTAACCGACGGGGATGTTTTCGCAGGCTTCGACGAGGGCTGAGGCGAGGGAGCTGCCGACGACCTCGGCGTATTCGGACTTGGCCTCGATGTCGCGCCAGATCGGTTGGTCGCCGAAGGCGGTCATGAACTGCCACAGGCGCTGCTGTTCGTCGGGGACGCAGGCCTTGAGCAGGCCGGCTGTCAGCACGCACTCGGGGCAGTTTTGCTTGGCCGCGAGCACCATCGCCTCGTAGTCGGCGATCGGCTGGAGCGAGGCGTCGGGGTCGTTGGTGAGGAAGACGATGAGGAGGATCGCGTCGTTGTCGCGGACGAAGCCGGCGTTGGTGGCGGCGTTGACCGGGTCGACGGCGAAGGCGGCGGCGGCGACGGGCATCTCGATCGACGAGCCCTGCTCACCCGCTGCGATCGCGGCGCCGGTGAACCATGTCTTGAGCGGGGCGGCGTCGTCGCTGGTGTTGCTGACGAAGAAGGGCTGATCGTCGTGGACGAACAGGCGGCCCTGGCTGCCGTTGACGCCGTTGTCGCCGCCGGTCGGTGGGTTGTAGTAAGTGGCGAGCTTCGCGACCTCCTCGGGGGTGCTGCCGATCTGGCAGCCGGTGTTGCCGATCGAGCACTGCGAGGGGCAGCAGGCCTCGCCGGGCATGGTGCAGTAGAAGTCGGTGGTGGTGATGCCGACGTGCAGGCTGATGCCCGCCGGCAAGTTGGCGTACATGGCGTCGACGAACTGCGGGAAGGCGTCGGCGAGCGCCTTCTGGAACTGGCCCATCGAGGCCGAGTTGTCGATCACGAACAGGATGTCGACGGCGCCGCAGCCGGCCGCGGGCGGGAGGTCGACCTCGGGCGGGAGGTCGAGCTTCATGGCGGGGCCGGTGGTGCCGTCCTCGCCGGTGGTCGCGGGCCCGGTGGTCGGGAGGATGATGCCGCCGCTGGTCGTGCCCGAGGTGCTGGCGTCGGCGCCAGTGGTCTCGCCCGAACCCGCGGGGGTACACGACAGCAGGAGGGCGAGGGAGCAGGCGAGGCGGCGCACGCGGGCAGTATGGCGCAGAAGCGGGCGCACGAAAACGGCCGGCGCGCGGGTGCGGCCGGCCGATGTATGGGGAGGCGAGGTTAGTGGTTGGGCGCGCCGGTCGTGAGACCGGGCCCGCTCACATGTCCGCGGCGGGGGTGGGCTTGGCGCCCTTGTCCTCGACCTTGGCGCTGTCGGCGGGCGGGGCGTCGATCGGGGCGCCGCCCGGGCCGGCCTTCATCGCGGCCGACATCGCGTTGATCTCGTCCATGGTCAGCGAGGCGGTCATGGTGACGGCGGCGTCCTTGGCCGCGAAGGCGACCTTGTCGACGACGGTCGCGGGGATGCCGAACATGCCTGCCATCGGCTTGACGCTGGCGAACTGCTGCTGCACCTCGGCGAGGCTGGCCTTGGCGCGGTCGGCGTTCTCCATGCCGAACGCGAGCACGACGCCGAGGCCAGCGCTGAGGTCGAGCGAGCCGGCGACGCTCTTGAGGCCGGCCATGCCGGACATGCCAGGCTGGGCGGTCGCCATCGCGGCGAGCTGCGGCGGCAGGTTGCCGGCGAACCACACGTGCTTGCTCTGGTCGGCCTGGGCGAGCACGTCCTTGAGGCCGCCGCCGCGGACGGAGGTGCCCTTGCCCGCCATGAGGCTGGTCACCGCGCCGTCCCACGCCTTGGTGGAGATCGCCAGGGTGTCGTCGTCGACCAGGTAGCCGTAGGCCTCACCGCTGTCGAACACCAGGCGGGGCTTGCCGCCGGCGACGTCCTCGAGCTTCCACTGGTTGTCCTGGAGCTTGTCTTGCAGACAGCGCAGGTTCTCGGCCTTGCCGATGCCGCCACCGCTGACGACGATCGCAATGTTCTTGGCATCGGTGCCGACGCCGATGTCGACGCTACGAAAGCCGTCGAAGGGCATGTTGCAGGCGGCGGAGGCGTCGAACTGCTTCTTGACCTCGGGGTCGGCGTCCAGCAGCGGCTTGTTGGAGGCCCACAGGGGCGAGCCGGAGAGGCCCTTCAAGTCGATGTGCGCAAGCAGCGCGGCGTCCGCGGGGATGAGCTTGTCGGCGCTGCCGGGGACGACCGTGGTCGCGGTGGGCGTGGTCGGCGTGGCAGGGGTCGTGGGGTCGGTGACAGCCCCGGAGGCGGGCTTTGCGTCCGTTCGCCCGTCGGCGACCTTGCCGTCGTTGGGCTTGGGATCCGCCTTGTTGCAGGCGGCCAGGACGACGCAGGTGGCGAGCAGTGCGGTGGTGGTGATGCGCATGGGCGGCGGTATACGGCGGATCGTTCACGGCTGCAATCCACCATGCAGCGGGCCCTGGGCGGCCCCTGGGGATCGTCCCGCGGTGACCTGGACGGCCGGCTAGCGCAGCCAGGAGCGGGTCGCGAGCACGTGCGGGTGCTGGGGTCCGAGCAGGCGCTCGAGGGTGTCGGCGGCGCTCTGCATCTCGGTCTGGCCCCATGGGTCGCCGAGCTCACGCATGGCGGTGCCGCAGTTGAAGCGCGAGGTGGCAGTCTGCCAGTGGTCCGGGCCGAGCGTGCGCTGCCGGATCTCGAGGGCCTGGTGATAGTGATCGAGGGCAGCCTTGAAGTTGCCCTGGCTGTAGTGGACCTGGCCGATCGCGTTGAGGGTGCCGGCGACCCGCGGGTGCTCGCTGCCGGCGCTGGCCCGCACGCCGTCGAGGTTGCGCTGGAAGGCCGCGAGCGCGGCCTCCGGATCGCCGAGGCGATGCAGCGCGCGACCGAGGTCGAGCAGGACCGCGAGCGTGTCCTCGTGGCCGCTGCCGAGGCTGGCGGTCAACAGCTCGAAGGCGCGGCGGTAAGCGCTGACCGAGTCGTCGTACTGGCCCTGCTGATACAAGATCTGGCCGACGCTGACGAGCAGCGGGGCGAGCAAGGGGCTGTCCGGACCGTGACGGTGCTCGAGGCCGTCGAGGGCGCCGCGGGCGTAGCTCAGGGCCTCGACGAAGTGACCCTGGCCTTGCAGGATCTCCGCGATCGCCTGCTGGGTGGCGGCGGTGCGCGGGTGGTGCGGGCCGAGCTGCTTTTGTTGCACGGTCAACGCGCGCGCGTAAGACCCGAGCGCGTCGTTCTTCTGATCGAGGGCCTGCAGGGTGCGGCCGATGTCGAACAGGGTGTGCGCCGTGTAGAGATGACCGACGCCGAGGTGCTCGCGCTTGAGCGCGAGCGCCTCGCGGTGCAGCTCGAGCGCGGCGCTCAGGTCGCCCTGCGCGTGCAAGATCTGGCCGATCGCGCTCAGGGTGCTGGCAGTGTGCGGGTGGCGGTCACCGAGTTCGGCGCGCTGGCCCGCGAGCTCGCGCCGGTAATGCTCGAGCGCCAGCGCGTGCTTGCCTCGCCGGTGCAGCTCCTGGCCGACGGCGTGGAGGGCGATCGCAGTGTGGGCAGACTCGGCGGGCACGCGGACAGGACCTGCACGGGCGCGGACGCGCCGTTGCACCTGCATCGTAGGCCGGGTAACCCGATTAACTCAACGGGCGTGCGAGGCGCACCTTGCGGTACACCGCGAGGGTCGGGCCGCGTACGGCCGACACGAAGCGGGAACGACGACTACGGCCGGTCGCTGCGATGAACGCCCTGTGAGCGGGCTACGGCGCGAACGCCCTCCGTCAACTCGGCCTCGAAGGCCCGGAAGGCCGCGAGGCCACGCAGTGTGCCGAGATCGATGCGCTCACCGAGGAGCTCATACATGTCCTCCGGGTCGCGTCGTACACCCCCTTCACGGAGGATCCGACCCAACGTGGCCTTTGGATCCCGGTCGCGTTCGGGGTCGGTGGGGAGACTGGGGGGTGGCCGGACACCGAGCGTCCGAAGCGCCTCGGCGTCGGTGAGCATCCACGCTTCGATCTCTCGGACTGGGACACAGCCGATGGCGAAGGGAGGACTGTCGCCATATATCGCGTGGACAGCAGCGATACCTGGCTCGACGCAGTTGCTGCGGGCAGACCTTGGATCACCCGCACCGTCGGAGTGAATGATCAGAAGTTCGATCGTCTCGGCGTCTTCCGCGACTGCGGCGGCGATCCGCTCCGCGCGTGTGGCCCTCTTCATGCGATCGGACTCGTCGATCGCCACCATTTCCTCGACCAGATGATTACCGGGGAACAGGGTCGAGGCGATCGATTCCATCAGGCGAGGGACTAGACGCATGAGGAAGTGGTAATCCGAGCTCCCCTCGGCGTAGAGGCCGGCGCGGAGGTAGATCACTCCGAGACCTCGCTTTGTGCCGCGTGAAGGAGCAGATCGATCTCGCGAGCAGAGATCATGGTGCGGTCGCGGCTGGTCGCGTTCGTGCGTCCGACCGTTCGGACGCGCGTGACACGGTGACCGTCGCGGCGCACGGTGTCGACGAACCGCAATTGCTGGGGTTGCTTTCGTAGCGCGGCGAGGAACACGGGAGAGTGGGTTGTGGCAATGATCTGCGTCGGGAGGAGATTGGCTGACATGCCGATCGCACCCGATCCCCGAATCTCGGCGTCGAGGCGCACGAGGTCCTCTGCCGTGTCATGGCGGCGCGCCGTCTCTTTCTGTAGGAGATCGAGCAGCGCCCGCAGCCTGGCGGGATAGATGCCGTTCTCGGGCTCCTCGATGCAAACGAGGTGCGGGCGCGGCTCGAGTCTGAGCGCGGTGAGCAGTGCGAGGATCCGCAGCGTTCCGTCCGATACGAGCCTCGCGGGCATGCGATCGCCGCCGGAGATCTCGAAGTCGATGCGTAGGTCATCGCCATCTGGCACGACGTGGAAACCGGCGATTCCAGGCACGAGATTGACGATGTCAGCCTGAATCTCGCCGACCAAGGCTGGCGACAGCCCCGCGAGCACGGTGGGTAAGTTCGAGGCGTCCGCGGCGAATGCTGAGTCGATGCGATCACTGGGCTCGCCGAGCGCCGCGGTCCCGAGTTGCAAGAAATTGCAATTGAGAAGATCAGCCTTGAGTTCATATGCACCGGTGTAATCGAGCTGGGAGAGCGCTGTGTGCGACGTGGGTACGCGGATCTCCTCGGGATAGAGTTTCGGTAGCCCAATGATGCGCTGTCCTGCCGACCGATCTCTCAGTGAGGTGAAGAGATCCTCGCCTTCGAGTTGATACGAGACGCGATCGGCGAATTCAGGGTGAGACTTGACCCAGTGATCGTCTCGCTCGCGGAGGACACGCAACAGCTCATCCCGCGCGATCAACCGCTCCATGCCGCTGGCGAGTACTTGTCGTTCAATCGTCAACTCGTAGCGGCAACGGCTCGGACCGTTGGGCGCCGGAGCCTGTCCAGGAGAGTACTCGCCATAGCTCAGGGACTCGACCGCGAAGCGGATCGGCTTCGCTGGATCATTGGCGTGACGGGTGAACTGGTCGCTCGGTCGGCCCCGGCCTTGTTTAAAGGCCTCGACGATCGGCTCGGAGGCGAGGCGGGACAGCAGCGCGAGTGCCTCCAGGATGTTGGATTTGCCGGCGCTGTTGGGGCCGATGAAGACCGTGAACGGCTCGAGATCGACGGCGAAGTCCCGGAGGGATTTGAAGCCGTCGACCTCGAGGCGGGTGATCATGGCGGCCGGAGTCTATCACGCGCGCACGTGCGGGCCCATGCGTCCCTATGCGCCCGGGGCTGGACTCACGGGCGCCGTGGATGCGGCTCAGGCCCCGGTCAGGCTGTGATGGCACCGCAGGGGGTGGTCGAGAGGCCGATGTCGCCGCCGATCTCGGTGGCTTCGGGGACGACGGAGCGCAGGCAGGCGAGCAGGATGTCCGAGGTGTTCTCTTTGCTCGGGGAGGCGTAGTTGATGCCCGGGTGCTTGAGGGCGCCGCCGCCCTTGCCGGCGACGATGCAGGGCTGGTTGAACACGTCGTGGGTGTAGCCGGAGGAGGCGTCGGAGCCGAGCAGGAGGCAGGAGTTGTCGAGCAGGTTGCCGTCGCCCTCGGGGGTGGCCTTGAGGCGCTTGAGCAGGTAGGCGAAGGCCTCGATGGTGTGCTTGGTGGCGGCGTCGACGGAGTCGTTGAAGTTGGTGTCGTGGGTGAGGTCGTGGTGGCCGAGGGTCTGGCCGAGCATGTGGAACACGGTGTAGCCGACCGAGCCGGTGTACTGGTAGCTGGCGATGCGGGTGATGTCGCAGCGGAAGGCCTCGACGAGCAGGTCGGCCATGATCTGGTTGACCTCGTCGAGCGGCTCCTTGCCCTCGGAGTCGTCGTTGCCGTTGACGGGCATGGCGGGCTGCATGCACTCGGGGGCGAGGGCGTCGATCTGCTTGCGGATCTGCGCGACGGAGCTGAGGTGGGCGTCGAGGCGGATGCGGTCGGCCATGCCGACGCGCAGCTTGAGGCGCTTGACGTCCTCGGCGACGGCGTCGAGGGCGTTGAGGCGCAGGGGCTTGCTCGGGTCGTCCTGGGGGACGAAGCTGTCGAACAGCTTGGTGTAGAGGTCCTTGGGGTTGAAGATCTGCGGGAGGGACTCGTCGGGGCTCTTGTGCGAGAGGAAGCGCAGGGTCGGGCCCTCGCTCTCGATGACGCGCTTGGACACGGCGATCTGGACCGAGGGGAGGAAGGTCTGCTGGCCGATCGCGAAGGCGGCGACCTGGTCGAGCGTCGGGCCGCCGGACTTCGAGGAGTAGCTGTTGTCGGCGTGCGGGAGCTCGATGAAGGGGTGGCCGGAGAAGAAGCCGGCGACGCCGTCATGGTGGCCGCGGCGGTGGGCGGCGGCGGCTTCGATCTCGAAGCCGGTGAGGATCGAGCAGTACTCCTGCACGCCCTCGAGGCCCGACAGTTGCGGGGTCAGCGGGTAGTTCGGGCCCTGTTCGGCGGGGCCCCAGCGCAGGCCGGCGCCGGGGTTGACGACGTCGTTGAGGGCGACGCCGTTGCCGAAGAACCAGGTGACGAGGCGACGCGGGAGCGGGCCGCCGGCGGCGAGGGCGGTGCCGTTGCTGTTGAGCATGGCGTCGAGCAGGGGCAGGGCGAGGGCGACCGAGGTCCCGCCGATGGTGCCACGGAGCATCGTGCGACGGCTGAGGCTAAAGCGGCTCATGGTGTGTCTCCTGGGAGTCAAGGACGGGGTCTCACTCGGGGGTGCCGACGCGGAGGAATACAGGGCTGCTGACCAGCTCGACGAGCAGGTCCTTGAGGCGATACTCGGCCGTGGCGAAGGCGACATCGACCTGGTCGAGGGCGACCTTCTCGGTCAGCAGCTCGAGGTGTCCGGTCGCGTGACGGAACAGGTTGCGGACCATGCAGCGGGTGACATCGGGGCTGTCGCGGAGGATCGTGCCGAGCTCGCGGGCGCCGTCGAAGGTGCCGAGGCCGAGGATCTCCTCGGAGGTGTCGAGGGTGACGCCGTTCTCGACGAGCCGGAAGACGCCGATGCCGTCGAAGTTCTCGAGGCCGAGGCCGATCGGGTCCATGAGGCTGTGGCAGCCGGCGCACTCCTCCTTCAAGTGACCCTCGAGGCGCTCGCGCATGGTCTTGTACTCGGCGCCGGCGGGCAGCTCGGTGACGACATCGGCCGGGGGCGCGGGCATGCCCTGGCACATCAAGGCCTCGCGCACGAACTTGCCGCGCAGGGTCGGCGAGGTGCTCGAGATGTGGGCGTAGGCGGCGAGGAAGGCGGCTTGGCCGAGGATGCCGCCGCGCTTGCTGCCCTGCGGGAGGTCGAAGCGCTGCCAGGTCTCGCCGAGCTGGCCGGGGTCGGGGATCAGGCCGTAGAGGGCGGCGAGCGGGCCGTTGACGAAGGTGTAGGGGGCGTTGAGGATGTCGCGGAAGTCGCTGTCGGTGGTGAAGGCGATGTCGTCGATCAGCGCGAGGGTCTCCTGGCGCATCGCGGCGGCGAGGACGGGCGAGAACTGGGGGTAGAGGGTCGGGTCCTTGGGCCGCTCCTCGAGCGCGCGCAGCTTGAGGACCTCGGCGAAGTAGTTGCCGATCGCGGTGCGGGCCCCGGGCGCCTCGACCATGACCTCGGCGATCGCACGGACCTGGTCCGGCGTCGTCAGGCCGCCGCCCTCGGCGAGGGTCAGCAGCTCGGGCGTGGGGGTGGTGTCGAGCAGGAAGTAGGACAGGCGAGTGGCGAGCTCGATGGAGGTGAGGGCGCGCTCGCTGGGCTCGTCGGGGTCGGGCTGGCCGACCTCGACCTGGTAGAGGAAGTAGGGAGATTGCAGGAAGGTGGCGATCGCTGCCTCGACGCCGGCGTCGAAGTTGCCGAACTGCAGCGCGGCGTCCTGGGCGACGTTGGTGTAGAGGTCCTGCTCCTCGGTGGTCAGCGCGCGGCGCCAGATCAGGCGGCCGAAGTTGGTGACGAACTGGCGGTGGCAGGCGCTGTCCTCGGGGCCAGTGGGGGCGCAGCCGAGGTAGGTGGCGATGCGGGCCTGATCCTTGATGGCCTCGGCGGCGACGGCCCGCGCGGACTTCTCGTAGGCCTCGACGGTGGCGTCGGTCAGCGAGACCTGGGCCGCGGCGATCGCCTCGAAGCCGTTGAGGGCGGTGTCCGTGGGCGGCGTGGCGAGGCTGGCTGCGGCCTCACCGAGCAGGTCGCGGATCGAGTTGTGGTAGTGGCGAGCCAGCAGCAGGCGCAGACGAACGGGGGCGGGCTCGAACTCGCCGGGCGTGGGCCCGGAGTCCTCGCCGGTATCTTCGCCGCCGGTGGTCGGCGTGCCGTCCTCGGCCGCGCTGGCGCCCGAATTGCCCGAGTTGGCGGTAGCGCCGGTGACGGCAGTTTCGCCGTCCTGAGAAAGATCCGCGCCGGAGTAACAGCCCGCGAGGAGCAGCGAGGCGAGCGCGAGGGGACGACGAAGCATGGGCAAGACCTCCACGAGACAGCACCATAGCCACAGCGCGAAGCGCCGGTCTACGGTCTCCTGTAACCCCCAAACGGGGCGGCCTCACCACGTTCGCCATGGTCACCACTGTCACCACGGACATGGGGTCGTCGTGCGAGCGGTGGGGGCGGGCGTCGGCGCGAAGTTTCCATGGCTCGTCGCGCGACGGGCGCGGTAAAAGTTTTCATTCGTCCTTGGCCGTCGATCCGCTAAAACGGCCGAACGCGGACCACGATGAACCTGGCCCACCCCACGTATATTTGCCTGGACGTGCCCGAGCCGCAGGCTTCGCAGGTCCTCGAGCTGCGTGAGCGGTATTGTGAGCGGCTGGGCCGCTTCCCGGTCGAGCTGACGATCGCGGGCTCGAGCGGGATCGGGGCGATCCGGCCCCAGTTGGACCCGGGCGATGTCGAGGCCCGGCTGCGCAAGGTCTGTCAGGAGACCGCGCCGATCTCGGCGCAGTTCGGCGCGGTGGTGCGGTTTCCGGACACCGACATCTTCTGCCTGAGCCTCGCCGACCCGATGCCCTTCGAGGCGATCCACGACGCGCTCAAGCAGGCCGGGGTGCGCTTCGAGCCGAGCCGATTCCCGTTCTTCCCGCACTGCACCTTGCGCATGGCCGGTCCGCTGGCGCCTGGCGCCGTCAATGAGCTGTTCGCGGTGCGCCTGCCCGGCAGCTTCACGCTGGCCTCGATGTCGCTGTACCAGCGCGAGCCCGACGACACGATCCGCAAGGTCTGGGCGCAGCCCCTCGCGGGCTGAAAAGAATGAGCTGGCGCGAATTATTATCGCGCGTCGAGACCCCCGAATGGGGTAGAGATCGGGAGATGCAGCCCCGTGTCCTCGCCCTCGCGTCGCTCTTTCTTTCGTTCGGATGTCAGCCAAGCACCGGAGGCAACACTGCCGGGACGGACGCGACGGACGCGACGGGCGACAGCTCGGGGACCGCGAGCGAGGGTTCGAGCGGGGACACGCCGACGAGCTCGGCGACCTCGGGGACCGACAGCGACGCGGGCGGGGCGACCTGCGAGGCGTGCGGCGATGAAGATGTGTGCATCGCGGGTGCGTGCGTGGCGGTCGGTCGCGGGGAGGTCGAGCGCGGGTGCAGCGTGCTCGGCGACCCCGGAGGTCGCGGGCAGTGTTTGTATCCGTGGCCGAGCGACCTGTGGACGGTCGGCGACGCGGCGACGAAGACCGGGCGCAGGCTGGCGCACGACCCCGAGCTGCTGCCGAAGAACAGCAAGATGATGGCCTTCGCGGCCGACGAGATCACCAACACGCTCGATGGCTTCTCGCCCAACTCGCAGATCCGCTTCGCGTTCGCGGCGGCGGTCGACCCGGCGGATCTGGTGGCGATCGACGACATCGGCGGGTCGCTCGCGGAGGATTCGCCGATCGTGCTGCTCGAGGTCGACAGCGGCGAGCGCTGGCCGTTCTTCGCGGAGCGCGACGCGACCGCCGAGGCGGGCGAGCCGGTGACGGTGTTCATCCGGCCGATGAAGCGGCTCGGCTTCGGCAAGCGCTACGTGGTGGCGCTGCGCGGGCTGCACGACGAGGCGGGCGAGTTGATCGAGCCGGCGCCGCTGTTTCGCGCGCTGCGCGACTCGCAGACCACGGACCTGCCGCAGTTGGAGGCGCTGCGCGACGGTCACGCGGAGATCTTCGCGGCGCTGGACAAGGCCGGGGTGGCGCGCGCCGACTTGCAGTTGGCGTGGGACTTTCATACGGCGAGCGCGCAGCAGGTCCAGGGCGATCTGACGGCGATCGCCCCGCAGGTGGCGAAGATCGCGGGCGCGGGCGACCTCGGTTACACGATCGACGAGATCGAGATGAACCCGAACCCCAAGCTCGCGCGGGTGTTTCGCGGGCACTTCACGGTGCCGAGCTGCCTCGCCGGTGACTCGGGTCCGGGTTCGCTGATGCACCGCGACGCCGACGGGGCGCCGCTGTGCGACGGGACCACCGAGGCGCCGTTCGTGATCGCGGTGCCGCAGGCGGTGTGGGACGCGGGCACGCCAGTGCCGTTTATCGTCTACGGTCACGGCCTGCTCGGCACCGGCGAGGAGGCGGCCAGCATCGCGCAGCAGGCCCAGAGCGTCATCGTCGCGGGCACGGACTTCTGGGGCATGGCGAACGAGGACGTGCCGACGATCCTCGGGGCCTTCAACACGAACTTCGTCAACGGCAACACGGTCCCGGATCGGCTGTTGCAGTCGGCGGTCAACTTCACGACGCTTGCCTTCCTCGCGCAGGGGGACCTCGTGAAGGAGGCGGAGCTGCAGGTCGAGGTCGACATGGTGCCGCAGTCGCTGATCGACCCGACCTCGGTGCAGTACCTCGGGGGCTCGCAGGGCGGGATCATGGGCGCGACGGTGGTCGCGATGGCGCCGAACTTGCCCCGCGGGATCCTGGTGGTCGGGGCCGGCAACTACGCGCTGATGATCTGGCGATCGAGCGCCTTCTCGATGCTGTCCGACGCCTGGGGCGCGAGCCACCCGGATCCGCAGGAGCGCGAGTTCCTGTTCGCGCTGGTGCAGTCGGCCTTCGATCGCGCCGATCCGATGGTGTTCTCCGAGCTCATCGACGCGCCGCTGGCGGGCGGCGAGCCCAAGCGGCTGCTGCTGATCGAGTCGATCGGCGACTCGCAGGTGCCTAACATCGCGACCGAGGCGATGGCCCGCAGCTACGGGATGCCGATGCTGGCGCCGGGACTGACGCCGGTGTGGGGCGTCGAGGACGCGAACGAGCCGCTGCTCGCGGGCTCGGCGTTGTTGCAGGTGGACACCGGCAAGGGCCCGCTGGCGCCGATCGAGAACCTGCCGCCCGAGGGCGACAACGGGGCCCACGGCTCGGCGGTCGACGACCCGGCCCTGATCGCGATCGTCGAGCGCTTCATCTTCAAGGCGATCGCGGAGAACCTGTGCGACGGGCCCTGCGATCCGGGCTGAGCTGTGGGGATCACGGGCGGCCTATGCGCGGCTTGCCTGTCCTTGCGGACAGATCACAGCGCAGCGCAGGCGCGGGCATTAGCGCGCCCCGGGATGCGCCCCGAAATGGCGGCTGTGGAGTACCTGGGCGTGTGGCCGCGTTGACACTCGTTTGCGCGGCTTGTTAGTGTCTCGCTGCACGCGTCAGGCTCTTGCGGCCTGGACCGGCTCCACGCGATGAGAGGGATGCGACGTTGACGGACCGAACACCGGGGATCGAGGTGCGGTGGCTGCGGTGGGACGACGCCAGTGAGGCGATCCTCGAGCTGCGGCGGCGCGTGTACGTCGAGGAGCAGGGGTTCGGGATGGACGTGGTGGCGAGCCCGCGTGACCCGGCGGCGCTGCACCTCGGGGCGCTGGTCGACGGGGCGCTGGTCGCCACGATCACGGCGTACCTCTACGAGGCGGGGGCGCCGGATCTGGCGCAGTGGGAGCTGCCGGCGATCGACGGGCTGACGATCCAGGTCGGCAAGCGGATGGAGCTGGCCGAGCACCGCGGCAACGGCATCACCGAGGTGCTGCTGGCGGGGATGCTGCGCTACGCGTACGAGAGCCTGCGGCCGGCGCGGATGTTCCTGGTGCTGCGGCACGTGCATCGCGCGCTCAGGAGCCAGTACGCCCGCATGTTCGACGTCGAGTTCCACGCGGAGATCGGGGCCGGCGACGACTCGACGGTCGTGATGAAGATCGAGGGCGAGGCGAAGCTGCGCAAGCTGTACCTGCGGATGCGCGCGATGGCGGAGAGCGCCCTGCGGCGCTGCCCGGTGCGCGTGCCGTCGCTGGTCCGCTTCCTCGCCGGTGAGGGCCGCGACGCGCTGCTGGCGACGGCGCGCACGGTGCCCGAGAACCTGTACGTCGCGCCGCTGTCGCTGGCCGACGAGCTGCCGCGCCTGTCGGCGCAGAACCGGCTGTTGTTCGCCGAGCAGCGCCCGCGGCTGACGGCGACGTTTTTGAGTTCGTC
>Ga0105046_10012551_pt1 | contig 13147 bp, 4 predicted proteins | sample MAT03_FD_78385 | JGI IMG/M metagenome (GOLD analysis project Ga0105046, IMG submission 78385) | Freshwater microbial communities from Lake Fryxell liftoff mats and glacier meltwater in Antarctica - MAT-03 (megahit assembly) | ecosystem: Environmental > Aquatic > Freshwater > Ice > Liftoff... | reverse complement strand
GCGGTAGCCGGAACAACCGACTTGGTGATGCACGTCATAACCGGCTTTTCGGATACGGTCGGCGACCATCTTCTCGAACTCGGAATCCGCTTCGGCCTCGCCGGACGAACTGGTCGCGGCGGCGAGCGCCTTTGGGCCACGATCGGCATAATCGAGGAAGTATTTGAGGTCGCGCACGCCTTTGGCGCGGGTGCGGGTGAGGTCGATCTGGTCGGCGCGCAGGCCGCTGTAAACGAGCACCTCGTGCTTGGCGCGGGTCACGGCGACGTTGAGGCGGCGCTCGCCACCGTCGCGGTTGAGTGGACCGAAATTCATCGAGATTTTGCCAGCTTCGTCGGGGCCGTAGCAGATTGAGAACAGGATCACGTCGCGCTCGTCGCCTTGAACGCTCTCCAAGTTTTTCACGAAAACCGGTTCGCCTTCCACCGGTGGCTCGTCGCCGAAGTGAAGTTCGATTTCCGGATGTTCGCGCCGCTTCTGGTCGAGCAGGTCTTCGACGAGTTTTTGCTGTGCCTGGCTGAAGGTGACGACGCCGAAGGAACGGCGCGGGCCGTCTGTCTTGCGCAGGCGAGCGACCAGATCGTCCACCAAGGCCACGGCTTCGCCACGATTGGTGCGCGACTTACCTTTGTCGTAGCGAGCCTCCGGGAGGTGCTTGAAACGCACCCCGCCGTGGCCTGCTTCTGGTGAAGGGAAGGTGAGGAGTTCGTTATCGTAATACTGGCGGTTGCTGAAGGTGATGAGTCCTTCGTGACGGCTGCGGTAGTGCCATTGGAGGCGTTTGTGACGCAGGCCGTTGGTCATGAGTTCATCAAGGATACTTTCGAGGTCCTTGTGTTCCTCGGGCGTGAGGTCGTCCTCGTCGTCTCCGCTGCTGCTGAAGAAGTTGGTCGGCGGAAGCTGTTTCGGGTCGCCTACCACGATGAGTTGTTTGCCGCGTGCGATGGCGCCGATGGCATCCCAAACGGGGATTTGCGACGCCTCGTCGAAGATCACCACGTCGAAGCTCTCGTGGGATGCTTCCAGATATTGCGCGACGGACAGCGGGCTCATGAGCACGCAGGGCTTGAGCTTCGGCAGCAGCTTCGGAATCCGACTGAGCAACTGACGCACCGGGATGTGGCGCGTCTTTTTACCGATCTCTTTTCGTAGCAGACCGATCTCAGCCTTGGGGATTTCGCTCTGGAGTTGGTCGCGGGGAATACCTGCGGCGAGTCTGGCGCGGATGAGATCGCGAGTGAGACTGGCGAGTTTTTCATCCACCTCGCGGAAACGCTCGATGCGTTCCGAGTGCTCGCGTCCGAAGAACTCGCGCAAAGCCTGCGAGCTTTCAATGGAGGCGAACAACATCGCGCGACGAAAGCTACGTTCAAACAAGGCCGGCAGGTCGAGAGCGTGCCCGTCGAGCGACTCCAGCTTTTCGACAACCGGAGCGAGACTCAACGCGAGACCTTGCTGACGGACTCTTTGCCAGGAACACCAATCGCGGATTTTGCCCCACGCTGCGGGCAAGCGTTCCGTTAACGCCTGCACGGCGACGAGGTGATCCGTCGCGGTGTCGATCTGTTCGCGTCGCAGGCGCACGTCGGTCGCGAAGGCATCGTAGGCTTCGCTGAAACGCGTCAACGCCTCGCGATACTTTACCAGTCGCCCGCCGATGCTGGTGCCCGGGGCATAAACCGCCGGACCTTCGCCGAAGAGACCGGCGAGCAACTGACGTAACTGACCGAGCCAACCCAGATCATCACCGGCGCAAGCAATCATCCGTGGGTGGAGAAGCTCGCCCCACGCCCGAGCGCACACGAGCGCGTCGGCCGAAGGCTCGCCCTTGGCCCAGAGCACGCCGAGGCACGCCTGCGCGGTAGGCGCGGCAGCGCCGAGCTGCGTGTTGATGGCGCGAAGGCGTTGGGCGGTAGGCAGGAACTTCCCCAGTGCCGTGGAGATCGCTGCGAGGTGGTCAGGGGCCTCATCCAGAGGATCGCGCGTAAGCGCGGCCTCGGTCATGAAGCCGCCAAAAGCCTCGTCGAATTTACCGACTGTATCACGAAAGTGCGCGAGCCGGTTGCCTGCCGTGGTCCCAATGGCGTAGGTGGTCAATCCGTCGCGGAAGAGCCCTCCGATTAGCACGCGAAGTTGCGCTTGCCAGTCGGTGCCGTCGGCCGCGCAGGCGATCAGACGGTCATGAAGCGTGCCGCCCCAGCTGCGCACATAGTCGAGCATGTCGGTCCGGGGTTCGCCGCGCTCCCAGGCATCGCCGAGCAATTTTACGGCTTGGGGCGACGCGGCGACCAACGCGGCATTGACCGCACGGAGGCGCAAGGCTGCGGTCAATACATCGCCGAGCGTAGTCGCATCAGGCTTCACTTTGTCGGGACGCGCCGTGCGGAGTTGTCGGCGAACGCTGCCGATGCGCAGCCACTTCATCAAAAACCACGCGGAATGTGCCGATTGCCATTTCTGATTCAGCGGATCGAGTTCGAGTGCCAGCAGTTTGGCTTCGTCGTAGCCGACGAGTTTCGCACGCAGTTCCACGCGTTCGTTCACGAGCGCAATCCAACCGTCGAAGTCGCGCACCCATTGGTTCCATGGCGTGGTCGCGAACGCCTCCGCCACCGGAGCCGGGTTGAGCAGGCTGTCCGACAAGCCGACAAATTGAGCGAGTTCTGTGCGCGAAGTATGCGCACCTGGCGCTTGCAGCCACATGCGTAGATTGCGTGTCGCCTCGATTGCCGATTTGGTGAAGCCGGTAAGTTCGCGCCCCCGCTCGAAGATCCGCTCCAACGCGCCCTCCGTCCACATTTCGCATGGCATCGTGACGGTATTCGCAGGCGCCGGGATGTGAAGTGGCGTCAACTTGGTCCGCAACTCGGCGCGTTCGCGGGCAAGTGCGATCCAGCTATCGAGGTCGGTCGCGAGTTGATTCCACGGCGTGGTGGCGAAAGCGGCACCGACCGGCTCGGGAGCCAGCAAGCTTTCCACGAGTGCGCCGAGGTGTGCGAGTTCTTGGCGTGTGGCCGTGCTGCCGGCGCACCGCAGCCAGGTGCGGAGTTGGCGGCTGGCGTCGAGGGCGGTCGTGGCGAGACCGCCCAGCTCATGGATACGGTCGAGCGTGCGTTCCGCCCACGAGGGCGACCACTCTTCGCAGGCCAGCGGAGCGAGGGCGTGATCGGCCAACGGCACAAGCGGACGCGAACGCTCTTGCAGCAAACGGCTGAGCCGGCGTGCGCCGTCCAGAGTTTCGGCCGAGGTTTCGAGAATGGACGGCCAGCGTTCGAGACGGACTACGGGTTCGTCTTTGCGCGGGAGGAGATAATCGAGGCAGTGATGAGCGCTCAGACCGGAGGGGGTTCGTCGATGCAGCGCGCGGGTGTAGTCATTGAGCGAGGCGCGGAGTTTCTCCAACTCGGCCGTGCGGTGTTCCCAATCGGAAGTCGAGGACTGGTCGATAAATTTTAACGTGCGGTCGAACTGTGCCAACACATCGGCCTTGCCGGTTTTGTTGGAATGCAGCTCCAAACAGAAGGGCTCCAGGCCATCCTCGCGCAAACGGCGATGAACGACGTCGAGTGCGGCGCGTTTTTCGGCGACGAAGAGCACGCGTTTTCCCTGCGAAAGGCAGTGCGCGATGATGTTGGTGATCGTCTGCGATTTGCCGGTTCCAGGCGGGCCTTCGAGCACGTAGTCGTGGCCGGCAGCAGCAGCCATGACGGCGGCGAGCTGTGAGGAGTCGGCGCTGCGCGGGCAAAAAATATCGCGCGGGTGGAACTGGTCGTCGAGCTGACGAGGCGTGATGTCGTCGGGCGGGTTTGGATACTGCCCACCGGCGTCGTGGACGAGATGGTTGACGATACGGTTGCGCGTGAGGTCTTCGAGCCGGTCGGCGATGTCTTTCCAAAGGAGAAATTTGGTGAAGGAAAACTGACCGAGCCAGATATCGGTCTTCACTTCCCACCCGGCGAGATCGCGGACGGCATCACGGAAAAGCTTTAACACCATGGCGACGTTGACACCGCTGTCGTCCTCGGGGAGCGGGTCGAGACCGGGAATCACCAACTGGAAATTCTGTCGCAGCATTTCCATGAGGGTGACGTTGAGCCGCGTCTCTTCGTCGATGCGGCGTAGGGTGAAGCCTTCGAGCACGGATTTACGTTTCAGCTCCACGGGCACGAGCAGGAGCGGTGCGCGGAGCACGCGGTCGCTGTGCTCGGTCTCACGCCATTCGAGGAAACCGACGGCGGCGAACAGGGTGTTGGTGCCGTTCTCGTCGAGCGCGACACGGGCGGCGCGGTAGAGTTCGGTTAGGCGTCGGGCGTTTTCGGATTCGTCGAGCCCGGTGCGCAGGCGACCGTGGGCGAGTTCGTCGCGCAAGTGGTCGTTGAGCGCGTCGGTGCGCTGCTGTTTGCTGTAAGTGGCGGCGTTGCGCGGATCATCCTCGCTCATTAGCTTCGGTTTGGGCTGAAGCGAGAGTTCGCGCTCGGCAGCCAACTCATCCTCCATCTGTTCGGGCGCGGCGGAGAGGATGCGGATAGTGGATTTCGTCTCCTTAAAATTGAGCAGCCGATTTCGCAGGCTGAGGTCGAGTAGACGGCTCTTCCACTGGTCGATGCGCGTGGCGGCTTTGGCGGCCGAGGATGTGGGGGCGTCGAGCGGTTCGATGAAGTCGCGTCCGCCCAAGCCGGTTTCGGGAGATACGAGACCGCCCGAACCGGAGGAGGTGGTGGCAGTGCCTATTTGACCGGGAATCGGGAGCGGGTGGATGCGAGCGATGCGCGAACGACGCACGTCGAGGGCGAGGCGGAAGGGCTTTTCGGTTTCGAGGTGGGGGCGAGCCAGAAGCTCGGCATCGGCCAGCGTGCCGGGGCGCTCGTCGGCGACGGCGGTGCTTTCGAAAACGGTGATCAACGAGTCGGTGGTGAGTTTGCGCACATGCTGCAGGTCATCCACCGCGGGCTCAGGCAGCGTGCGTTCTTCCAGCCAGCACCCGGCGTAGGCGTGGCCTTCATGGATCAAAACGAGCGGATTGAGTCCGACCTGTTCGCAGCAGGCGGCGAAGAGAAGCGAGAGATCGAGGCAGTTGCCGAAACGCTGGGCAAGGATGTCGGATGGCGAGCGGACTTTCTGGCCGGTGGTCTCGAAGCTGGCCAGGGCAACCATGTAGCGGAGGCCGAGTTCGCCGACGGCTTTGTAGATGGCGGCGATCTGCTCCCACGCGCGTTTACGGCTCTTGTCCTGATAGGCGTTGAAGGCGCCGCGTCCGGTGTGTTCGCGGAGCAACTCCGATGCCCGGTCGAGGATCGTCATCACGCCGACGTCGTTGGGCAGGATGAAGGCAGCGAGGATTTCCGGCAGGGAGACGAGCCCGCACCATTCGTTGCGAGCGAGCAACGAGATCGGATCGGTGCGGGAGTAAATCACCGTGTCGCCATCGACGACTTCGGTTTTCAGCCATCCGGAAACTTTTTCATTCAGGCCGGCGAGAAAGTCGTGGCTGAGTTTGAGGTCGAGTGGAGCGATGCGGTATTCGCTATTCGCCGCGATGTCTTGCAGCCGAATCTCCACGGGTGCCGCAAAGGCCGGCTCGGTGGTGACGCGAATGATGAGATCCTTGCGGGCAACGTCGTCGTTCTGAAACCGCAGCTCTTTTACGACCGGAATCGCGTTCTGCTGGAAGGCGTAGTTGATCGCGGGGTCGAAACCGATGGCGAGGGAAAGCGAGGTAACTGAAAGTTCCGTGGGGGCGGTGCTCATGGTTTCGGCGATTTGGGTTTTCTCGGGTAAGCAACCATGGATCAGGTGAAGATGGGCCGGAATATGAGTTCGAATTCCGGGGTCAAATTTTGCTGATCTGGCAGTTTATCGCAGCACGCAAGGATGCCTTCTCTGGTCGTGATCGCTTTTCGGAATTGCTGAGCGCGAGCGGGCTTTTCGCCAGCAGCAATCGTTGTTGGATAGTATTCCTCAATGGCTCCACGGGAGAGGACAAAGACCTTCTGTTTTCGCAATGCTTCCAGGAATGCGAGCTTGGTTGCGACGATTTCGGGAGTCGTGGATTCTCCCAGCAGTCGCAGGCGCTCATCATTGGTTTCCCAGGCGAAGAACGCGTCAACGGCTTCTGTCATGCTGGTAAGATTCTCCGGAGTGCGATCTTTGTCGTAAGCCGCCTTGGCGAGTTTGGCCCGCGCCCACAGCGCCTTGATTTCACCGCTCTTATTAGCCTCCTTGAGCTCTTGGGTATTTTTACCCGCGACAACGGTGATTTCACGGTCCAGCAAAGCGACCAAGTCTGTCTGCATATTCTGCAGTGCAGCGTCCGCATTTAGGATTCGGAAACCTTTCAATAGCAGGTCCAGATCGGCGATCACATAGACGGCGACGTTAAACAACTCGAAGAACTCCCGGTAACGCCTAATGCTGCCTTTTCCGCCGATCTGCACGAATGCGACGGAGTGGCGGGCACAGGTCCAACTAGGCTCAAGTAGCTGAGCAATGTGGGGGAAGATGATTTGGTCGGAGTCCCCCTCAACTAACACGATCTTCTTCGCGAAGAAGGCCGCGTTGTTGTTTTCAAAACAGATGATCTGAAACGCATCTTTTTGCCCCAAGACGGAGAGATCCACCGGTCGAGCAATTGAGTAGGGCTTGGGGAAAGCCGCATCGGTGTGTTTGGCAACGCGGACGAAGGTCGCGGTCGCCTCCGGTCCAAGAAACAACGGGGAATGAGTGGTTACGACGACATGATGATCGACTGCGAATTTACCCAATGCCTCAAAGAGGATTCCCTGGGCATCGGGATGAAGGAACAGTTCCGGTTCCTCGAACAAGAGCAGGTAACTACGTTTGGCGACCTCTACCTCTTCGGGGTTGGGTTCATCTGGCTGTGTGGCGGCCTCCTTTGCTTTGGCTTCAGCCTGTTTGGCTTTAGCTTCGGAGGCGCGTAATTCGACCAGCTTTACGTAGGTCCGCAGGATTGCGAAAACGACCGTGCGGCGAAGACCGTCACCCTTGGTCTCAAGTCCACTTAGGGTGCCATCATCAGCCAAGATTCGAGTGGTCGAAAGGATGGCATCAAGCTTCGGCGGGGGAATATCCAGTTCGAGTTTGATGTTGCTGAAGCTCTCACGAACATAGCTCTCAATCGTGCTTTCGATGAGTTGGATCTTCTCCAATCGTTGATCAGCGACGACGACGGTGCCTTCGGGGGAGTGTGTGCGTGTGCGCGACAGTTGCTGAGAGAGTTTCGTGAACAGGTCTTCCTGCTCTTTTAGCAGGGGGAGAATGTCTTCTAGCACTATTCCCAGGATTTTCCCAAACGAGCTGGTTTCTGTGGTTTTGATATCATCGGCCAAGTCTTTGACCGCTGGGATGTAGATGATTTCGGGCAGCATCGGTGTGATGCTGAAATCTGCGCCTGACGGTAACGTGGCAAAAACTTCTACCTTTTGGTCGTCTGCAATCGTAGCCGCAAGTTCATCGATCACGGGACCTACGTCCCCTTGCTTTTTGATTTCGGCTATGCGCGCTGCGGCAATTTCCGGGAAACCGGCCGCCACGGTCTCACCAATGGCCTTCCCGAGTTTGCCTTTGATCATTTGCTTGATCGCTTCAGGAGCGAATCGGACGTCCTTGGGTATTTTGGTGAAGTATCCCAACTCAGATTTCTCTTTCACATCGTAGCGCCTGACTAAGGTGAGCTTTTTATCGACGACTAGTTTTGAAATCCGCTCGCCTGCCTCGATGCCGAGCAGGGCGAGATAGGCCGGAGTGACCTCAGCCAGCGATACCTCGATATCGATCTGCTGGGTGGGATCATAAAAATCTTTTAGGTCCAGCGACTTTCCCGAACGGAATAACGATAGCCCGAGGAGGATACTGGACTTGCCCGCGTTGTTTTCTCCTGTGAGGCAAACAAACCGTGAGAGGGGAATATCGATATCGCGCAGTGCGCGGTAATTTTTGATTCTGAGGCGAGTAAGTATCATGGATTATAAAGATTTTTATGAATACAGAGACTTACGTCACGATTTTGATGGGTTGGCCGATGCCGCGGTAGCGGTCGGGGTGGCAGGTGAGGATGAGGATTTGCAGGCGGGCGGTTTGGGTGCCGAGGATGTCGAGGATGCGGTCTTGGCGGACGGGGTCGGTGTTTACCAGGACGTCGTCTAGGATGAGGACTTGGGGTTCGTCGGCGGAGAGTTCCTGGGCGACGGCCAAGCGGAGGCAGAGGAGGAGTTGTTCCTTAGCTCCTTGGGAGAGGTTTTCGAAGGCGTGGGCGGAATCGCGGGTGCGGCCGATGCCGGCGATTTGGAGGTGTTCGTCCAGGAAGACTTCGCGGGTGGTGTCGCCGGTGAGGTCGGCGAAGGCGGACGTGAGGCGGTTTTCCAGCGGGGTGAGCACGGCTTTGGTCGCGGCTTGTTTGCGGTGCTCGATGAGGTCGTGGGCGAGGCGGGCGCACCAGGCTTGGGCGCGGGCGGCGTCGCGGCGGAGGAGAGCCTCGGCGCGGCGTTCTTCGAGTTCGGTTTCGCGGGAGTAGAGGCCCTGGCCGCCGAGGGTTTCGAGTTTGCCTTTGGCTTCGTCGCGTTCGGAGCGGCGGGCGGTGAGTTCGTTGGCGATTTGCTGGAGGGCGGTGGCGGAGCGTTTGGTGCGCTCGGGGAGTTTTTCGAAGTCGGGCGGGAGGTCGGCTTTGGTCGCGGTGACGCGGGCTTCGGCTTGGGCGAAGGCGAGTTGGGCGGCTTTTTTGGCGGCGTCGAGGCCGTCGGGGTAGCGGGCGGTGAGGTCGGTGATCTGGGTTTCCAAGGTGCGCAGGGCGGCGCGGTGGGTGGACTGGAGTTTCTCGGCGGCGGAGACGTGTTGGGTGGCGGCGCGTTCTTCGGCGACGAGTTGGTCGAGTTGTTTGAAAAAAAGGCGGAAGGTTTTTTCGGCGGCGGGCAGGGCCTCGGCTTCGGCGGCCTCGGCCGATTCTAATTCGGTGAGGCCGAGGGCGTGTTCTTCGGCAGTGGGCGCGAGGGTGGCGGACTGGGCCTCGGCGCGGCGGGTGGCGGTGGCGGCGGCTTCGCGGAGGGCGTCGAGCGTGGCGTGGTCGCCGAGGTGCGGGGTAAGCGCGGCGTGGGCGGTCTTGAGCTGGGCTTCGAGGTCTTTGCGAGCGGTGATGGCTTCGCGGGCGGCTTCGACCGAGGCGATCTCGGCGTCGGCAAGAGCGTCGCGCAGGGTGGCCTCGACTTTGGTGAGATCGGCGGCGGCGTTTTGGGCGTCCTGCGCACCGGAGCGGATGACGACGCGGCCCCAGCCGGCGAGGTGGAGGTCGAGGGATTGGGGGCGTTGGAGGCGGGACGTCTTGCCGGCGGCGAGAGAAACCTGAGAACTGAGACCTGAAACCGGAGGTTCAGCCGTGATGATGGCGGCGCGGTCGGGGGTGAGTTCGACGGTGAGGCCGAGGGCTTGGACTTGGGTGCGGAGGGTGCGGACGGCGTCGGCGAGGTCTTCGAGTTTGCGAAGTTTGGCCGGGGTGAGCGCGGGGAGTTTGGCGCGACGGGTTTCGAGGGTGGCGATCTCGGCGGCGAAGGAGGTGGCGGCGGCGAGTTGTTTCTCGAAGGCGGTGACGGTGGCGGTGAGTTGGCGGAGTTTTAGGAGCGACTGGAGGCGTTGGTGGCGGGTGCGGAGGGCGGTGAGGGAGGCCTCGCGGCGGGGGCGCTCGTCTTGGGTGGCGTCGAGGCGGGCGCGGAGATCGGCGTGGGCCTTGGAGGCGGCGAGGGCGGAGGATTCGGCGGTGGTGAGGGCGGTTTGGGCGGTGGTGAGTTCGGCGCGGCGGAGGGCGAGCGCGTCGGCATCGGCGGCGAGAGCGGTGAGTTTTTCCTGGGCGTGGGCGAGGGCTTGCTGGCGCACGTCGAGTTCGTGCCGCAGGCGCTCGGCGGCGGTGGCTTGGTCGCGGAGGGCGGTGGTGGCGGTGGTTCGTTCGGCGTGCTCTTTTTCAAGGCGGGCGACGTCGGCGTCGGCTTGTTGGTGGCGTTGGTGGGCAGCGGCGAGGTCGGCGCGGGTTTGGCGGAGCGTGGCGAGGGAGCCGTCGAGCGCGGCTAGGTCGGCCTCGGCGGTGGCGAGGGGGCCGCCGACCTTGGGTTTGCCGCCGGAGGTGAGCAGGGTGTCGGCGATGGTGGCGAGGCGGGCGCGGAGTTGCTCGATAACGGGGTCGAGTTCGACGCGGGCGAGGCGGGCGCGGATGCGTTGGCCGACGGCTTCGTCGTCGAGGCCGGGCCATTCGGCGGGTTCGCCTTGGCGGGCCCAGAGGAAACCGAGGAAGCCCCAGTGTTCGGGCTTGGTGGCGCCTTTGCCGGGGAGCGAGGAGTGAAGCAGGGCTTGCACGCGCTGGTCGGCGAGGTCGGCTTCGGCGAGGGGTTGCCAGGCGCCGGACTGCCACTGGCGGAGGAGGCTGCGGGGAGATTGGAGAAAGGTTTTCTCGATGCGGAAGCGACCGGCGGCGGTCTCGAACTCGACGGCGATGCGCGGGGCGAGATCGGTGCCGGCGGGCTGGAGGGATTTGAGTTCGTCGCTCTTGGTGGTGTGGCGGTCGAAGAGGGCGCGGGCGGCGGCGCGGAGGGAGGTGGATTTGCCGGATTCGTTGGGGGCGGAGAGGACGTTGAGGCCGGGGGCGAAGGGGCCGAGGCGGACGGTCTCGCGGAAGCGGCCGACGTAGGTGAGCTCGATAGCGTGGAGGATCATCGGGTGACCTCCTGGAGGGTTTGGAAAATTGTCTGGCGGAGCTGGGCGAGGAGTTCGGGCGTGAGGCTGGCGAGGTCGATCTTGGCCGGGGCGAGGAGGTCGTTGGCTGCGGGGAGCGTAAGGGGTGCGGCGGAGGCGTCGGGCTCAGCAGACGGGGCCGTCGCGGTCGCGGGGACGGTGCCGGTGGCGAAGGTTTCGAGGCGGTCGATGTCGGCGAGGACTTGAGCGAGGATGGGATGGCGGGACTGAAGGTCGGCGAGTTCGGCGGCGGTGAGTGCGACACGGGTTTGGTCGCGGAGCTGGCCGACGAGAAACGGCGCGAGGGAGGGCGTGAGCCAGGCGCGGATCTCGGCAAGGGCGGCGGGCGAGGCGGTGCCGGTGAGCGTGATGCGGAGGACGGTGCGGGCGGCGGCGGGGGTGAGTTCGGCGAGGGCTGCGGCGAGACTGGCGCGGGAGGACTCGGCGGAGGCGAAGTCAAAGGTGAGCGCTCGCCAGGTGAGCGTGGCGACGGGAAGCGCTTGGACGCGGGGTGGTTGGCCGGAGGCGGCGATTTCGACGAGGGCGACGTGGCCGCTGGCGTCGTTGGCGAAGCGATCGGGCTCGGGCGTGCCGGGCATGACGATGCGACCGCCGTCGGTATCGGGAAGCCAGTTGTGCCAATGGCCGATCGCGAGGTAGTCGAGTCCGGCGCGCGTGGCGGCGTTGAGCGCGATGGGGAAATCGTTGGGCTGATGTTTGCCCTCGATGGCGAGGGCTCCGTGGGTGAGGCCGATCTTGATGGCGGCGACCGGGAGGCGGGCGGCGAGTTCGACGAGTTTTAGGCTAGGGTCGGTGGTGGAGAGTTTTTGGTGAAGCGGCGAGGCGAGGAGATAGGCGCGGTTGTCACCACTGAGTGGATACGCGCCGGATTCGCGGAGGACGTGGACATTGGCGGGGCCGTTTTGGAAGGCTTTGCGATGCCAGACGCAGTCGGGGCCGGTGTAGGGGTCGTGGTTTCCCGGCAGGATGTAGATGGGCAGCGAAGGAGAGGCGCGGAAGAGATCAACGGTGGTCGTGACGAGTGAGTCGTCCACTTGGTTGTCCTCGAAGAGATCGCCAGCGATCAGGAAGGCGTCGGCCTCGTGCTTCACCGCCAATTCGAGCGTGCGTTTCAGGGTGGCGAGGCGGGCTTCGCGGAGGCGGGGTGCCTTTGCGCCGAACTGAGAAAACCGAGCACCAAGCTGCCAATCAGCAGAATGTATAAAGCGGAACATGGGGGTAAAATTCGCTTGGTCAGGGCGGGGCCTCTGAATTCACGACAAGCTCCATTACAGGCCGCCAAGCTACGCACACGCAAATGATAATTGGTAAATGGATGATCCTTAGCGATTCACGAATCCATCAGTCGTGTTCTGTGGGTCTTTGATTTCCGGGGGGGAGGGGAGGGCGTTCACAAAGAAAACGAGTTCAAATTTAGACATTTCGAACTTCCGGGCGACACACGGAGCACTGAAGGGATTCTTTAATCCGCCCGCCCGCTGAGTGTAAGACGGGTGCCAAGGGCCGCCACATCCGGCTTTGCCCCCGCGCGTCCAACAGACGATGTCGATGTGATCGTGGAGACGGTGACCTCCGCCGGAACTCTGGGCGCAGCCGGCTGCTTACAACTCAATGATCAGATTGTTTCGAAATCCGACGGCCTCGGCAACCTCAGGCGTGGGATAGCCAAATGCGTTGTTTAGAATCCGGGTGTTTCCGATCACGTAGTCGCGGTTCTCGTGGATGTGGCCGTGAACCCACAGCGCCGGGCCATGCTCGGTGATGAAGTCATCCATTTTCGAAACGTAGGCGGCGCTGATCAGGTCGGCCTCTTTTCCGGCCGCAACGGATTTGATCGACGGGGCATGGTGCGTGATGACCACCGATTGGGTTAGGTCACCGGAGGCGAGAAATTGCGTCAGCGCGAGCCGAGTGTCCGCATGGAGCATCGCGGTATGTTTGGGCTGAAGCTTGCCGGTGTCGTGGCGGCGGATTTTACGATAGTCATTCATGCCGGTTCCCTTCGCGCCGGCCGCGAGCATGGCGGACTGGGGGTCATCGAAGAGACGGAAGTCAGTCCAAAGCGTGGCCCCAAAAAAGCGGTAGCCGTCCGCCTCAAAGGTTTAGTTCTCCAATATGTGGACGTTTGAGCCGCCGCGCCCCTCTCAATTTTTCATGCATTCGGCCGATGCGCTCGTCGTAGTGCTCATGATTGCCGGCAACGTAGAGCACCGGCACGTCTGGAAACGCCTGCCGGGCCCATGCTACACCTTTCGTCCCGCAGTCGATGTCGCCGGCGGGCACCACGACGTCCGCGGCGACTTCGGGCAGTTTCACGTGCCCGAACTCGCGGTGAAGATCGTTCAGGACACGGATGCGCGTTTCTCGATCTACCGGACTGCTGTTTTTTCGGGCTTCG
>Ga0105046_10012550_pt1 | contig 13147 bp, 8 predicted proteins | sample MAT03_FD_78385 | JGI IMG/M metagenome (GOLD analysis project Ga0105046, IMG submission 78385) | Freshwater microbial communities from Lake Fryxell liftoff mats and glacier meltwater in Antarctica - MAT-03 (megahit assembly) | ecosystem: Environmental > Aquatic > Freshwater > Ice > Liftoff... | reverse complement strand
CATACGCATAGCGGGTTGGGTGGTAATGTGGCGTGGTAATGGTGGCACAGCGCCGTCGTACTGGCGACGAGGGATCGGTCACATCATAACCCCGAGCCGGGTCCAACAGCGAGGGGTTCGCGGGGCGTCCAACAGCGAGGGGTTCGCGGACGAAGGTGTTCGTCGACATTGCGCAGGACCGAGGCGCTCCGCTATTTCGCCGACACCGGCACCCGCACCGGCTACCGCACTGGCACCCGCACCGGCGGCGAGTCGCTCAACGCGAAGTGCGATGCCAATCGCTCCCGCATCGCCGAGGCAATCGCATCCTCAAGCGCAAACAGATTCCCGCGCTCGCCCTCAATGCGATCAGCGAACAACGTGAAGCCATTCGCGGCGTTCACCAGTCGCACCGTAAGCCGTACCGTCGTCCCTTCCTGCTCGACCACGCCTTCAACGATCGTACGCACCGGGAAACGCGCCGTATCATCAGACACCAAACGACGCTGTAGTGCTTCGGCGCTTGAGCGCGACGAAACACGTAGTCCCGCCACGCGCGCCAAGCCATCGGTCACCGCATCGCCGATCGCCTGGGCCAGAAATTTCTGCGTGCTGTCCGCGCCCAAATAGACGAACGGCATCACCGCCACCGACGGCGACGTGTCAAGCGGCACCTCGCGTTGCAGGGCACCGAGCGCACGCGCATCGCTGATGGCAGCGTCAGGGCCGCGCTTCGTAGTCACAAACCACGCCACCGCTGACGTCAGCGCTACCCCCAACACCAGCGCAAGCGCGGCGCCCCGTGCACGCGATGGCTTCGCAGCAGAACCGGCTGACATGCGGACGGATGCATCAGACGCACTCGACGCACGCGACGCACGCGACGCACGCGACGCACTCGCGACACTCGCGACACTCGCGACACTCGCGACACTCGCGACACTCGCGACACTCGCAAGCGCCGACGACAACAACGGCTGCGTCCCGGTGATCGCCGCCGCAACATCATCAGGGATTGGCGTGAACGACCCACTCAACACGGTCGGATCTTCAAGCAGCGCCACAATCGCCGCGGCGCTCTCGTAGCGCGCCGCCGGATCCTTCTCCAGACAACGCATCACCAACTGCGTCAACGCGGTTGGCAATTCGGGACGGACACTCCCCAGCGGAACCGGGAGTTCGGTGATGTGCGCCGCCATGATCGCCTGCGGCGCGCGGTCGGTGAACGGCGGCTTTCCCGTGAGCATTTCGTACGCCATCACACCGAACGCGTACAAATCCATCGCAGCACCGGCTGCTGGGTCGGCCGCCACCTGCTCCGGCGCCATGTACGCCGGCGTGCCCAGCGACACACCAACGGTGGTAATCGACGGCCCACCACCAGACGCGTCATGCTCTTCGTGTCGCGCCTTCGCAAACGCTTTCGACACGCCAAAATCCGCCACCACCGCCGCGTCACCCGACAGCAGCACGTTGTCCGGTTTGATATCGCGATGCACAACGCCCTTCGCATGCGCGGCCGCGAGCGCCCGCGCAACGTCTCGCAAAATGCGCACCGTGTCCACCACGCTCAGCGGCCCATCATGCAACCGGGATCGCAGCGACTCACCGTCGACAAACGGCATCAGGAAGTACGGCAGGCCGTTAAGATCTCCAACATCCAGCACGGGCACGATCAGCGCGTGCTGCAACGACGCCGCGGTGCGAATCTCCCGCCGAAAACGCTCGGCCGATACACCGGCCGAGAGCTCAGGGCGCAACAGCTTAATGACCACCCGACGATCCAAACGCAGATCCCGTGCAACAAACACGCGAGACATCCCTCCACCGCCAAGCTCTCGCTCGACAAGGAAGTGATCGCCCAGTTGCGTTTGAATCTGGTCTTGAAGTGTTGTCACCGAGAGCACTACCGAACAGTGTGAACAGGTCGAAGCATCCGACAATGAGACAGCTGTCTGTACGACACTGGACGACGCCGAAAGGTTTGGACCTGGCCACAACAAACGACCCGCCGCAACAGCCGTTGCAGCGGGTCGCGCAGTCGTGCAGCCCAGAGAATCAGGCCTTGGCCGGGCCCATGAGGTTGCGGGCCAAAAGCCCAATGACGATGGCCAGGAACACGATGTGCCCGATGGGGCCGATCGCATAGATCACCTGAAACACCAGCGAGATGAGCATCAAGGGAAGCTTGATGATCGGGAGGAGCCAGTCGGCGTTGGCAACGTGATCAAAGAACGGCATGGGTCGAGCCTCACAAAGTGTCTGGGTCGGACGGCGTCTTGGCGAAGCTTAGCAGCCTCCGGTCAGCGCCGGAAGCGCTGCAGGTACTGCAGATCGTCGTCGTCCGTCCGAACGGTGTAGATCGCCCCGCCGTTCCCAAGCGCGGCAACGCGAGTCCTGGGAGGGAACACCACGGTGCCGGTAAGTTTTCCGTCTTTCGAAAAGACGTCGTACCGGGGCGCGAGGTCCTTGGCGCTCCGCGAGCGCGGGACCCAAATCTCACCGGTCGGGGACGCCACCACCGTTGCCGTAAACGGTGGCTTGACACTCGGCCATTCCGCCGGATCTGCCGCCTTCGGTGGTGCCATCGCTGAGGTGCTGACCTTACCGTTCTCGTTGGTCATCGCGATCGCCACGGTGTTCGAGGACGTCCGCGAGTCCCGGTATTCCTGCTTTTCCGCATCGCCAATTTTCACCGGCGAAAACGGCACCGCCGGTCCGCGGGTGACTGTGCGGTTTGGAGCGATGATATCCACATGATAGTCCTTCACGCGGGCCACCGCGATGCTCCCATCCGGTAGCACGGTCCACCCGTCGCGCGATGGGAAAGGAGAAGGCCCGCCAATGCGAATATTGACGTTCTGCTGCCCGCCGCTGCTGATCGATTGCACCGTCGCGCTGTTCTTGGGCAGCTGCAAAAAGGCCAGCGTATCAAGACGCTTCGTCTTGCGATCATATCGCATCACGGCGGCGGAATCTGACGGCACCGGCCCCTGCGGGCCCATCGTCAACGGCGGGCCTTCGAAGTACAACCGGCCCTGACTGTCTGTCGCTCGAGGCGCAGTAATGGTCTGCACCGTGGGCCCACCAACGGCCGGGCCGGTGCCTGACCGCGGCGCCATCTCGATACGAAACGTCGCGCCCGTCCGGCCGTCGGGCAGGATCGTCAGGTACCGCGTGTTCATGGGATCAAAGATGATCGACGTGTCGCCCGGGAGTCCGACCAGCCCCATGGGTAGGCCATACTCGCCCGGACCCGAGCCTTCCCTTCCGATTTTCGTGGACTTCTGCGCCTTGAGGTCGATGAGCTGGACCAGCTTCTCCCGGAAATCCACGACGACAACCCGACCGTCGCGCAATTCGCGAACCGCCGTCAGTTGAGAGAACGGTTCGCGATACTCGACCTCCGGCTTGACCAGCGTACGCGACGTCCCCTGCGCTGGGAGAGGCGGCGAAAGCGGCAACGAGAGCAGGAGCGGCGCGAAAAGCGCGACGACAAGTACGGGCGTATGCATGCGCATAGAGGTCATGGAGACGGAGTCGTGTTGAGAATATCCCTATTCTACGTCACCGACGGCGCGCTGGGGGTTGCCTGCTTGACACGCTTCACCTTCTTCGCTCGGGGCTTCCGCTTGCTCACGCGTCGCCCCACGAGGAGCAGTGGCACCACGAACAGTGCGCCGATCGTACCCGCGACGGTCCCGCCAGCCGTTGCCAGCGCGATGGCGCCGAACATGCTGTCGGTCGCGGTGCCCACCGACAACGGAATCAGCGACGCCAGCGATGCCAGCGTGATCAGCATGATCATGCCACCACGATCCATCGCGGCGCGCAGCACCATGCCTGCATCCAGCCGATAGTCCTCCCCGGCATCACGGAGCGATCGACGACGCACCAAGGCCGCATCAATCAACAGAATCGACTGATGCACGGCCAAGCCCACCACCAGAATCACGCCAACTGCTGCTTCGCGCGTAAAGGCCACCTTGAAGAGCCAGAACGCCGCGGCCACACCGGACAGCGCCAACGGCAGACTGAGAAACACCAACGCCGCACCCCACACCGAGTCGAAGACGAGCGCAACGGTCAACACCACAAGGGTAATGCCAATGCCAAACACCAACCACAGTCCTTTCTCACTCTCGTCACGCTCAAACGGCGACCCATCAGTGAGATCCACGATGCTGTAACCGGCGGGCGTTGACAGCGATTTCATAAACGCTTTGTGCGTACGCCGCGCCAGCTTCGTCGGACCACGAAAATCATAGCTCACCTGACGCACATACTGCTGATCTTCGCGACGGATCGAACTGAGCGCCTCGCGCTCGGCCACAAACGCCACGTCGCCAATGCGCACCGGTACGTTGTTCGCCGTGGGAATAATGGCGTCCTGCAATTGGTCCATGCTCCGTTCGCGCACGCCCGCGGCCTTGACGGTAACAGGCAATTCGTCACCGCCAATCTCCACCAACTGCGAGCCCACGGGCCCGCGGACTTCGCGACCAACTGCCTGCGCCAGCTGCTGCGCCGTCACCCCATAGCGCGCCAACGAGAGCCGATCAGGCTCCAGCGTGACTTGCGACCCGCGATCACTGGAGAAATAGCCACCCGACGTGATCCGCACCTCTCGCACGCGCGTGATACGCTCCAGGCGCGACTTGAGATCGTCGGCGATCCGACCCACACCGTCGTACGAGTAGCCCAGAACGTTCATGCGAAAGGACGCGAAACTCCCACCGCCGCCGCCGGAGCTGAATCCGGGGCCGTCTCCATACACACTAACCGACGCGCCGCCGATCAACACCGCACGCTGCGTGAGTGCTTCTTGCATTTCCAGGGGCACGGCGGTCATGCCGCCGGCGCGCGTGAAGAGCACGCTCATCTGTGCACCAGTACTGCTGCGCGCTTCGGTGCGTACCTGCTCGACTTCGGCGCGCTTCACCACGATCGCTTCGAACTCCCGCATCGCGCGATCAACGCTGGTGGGCTCGGAGCCACGCGGAAACGACAAGCTGACGGTCAACGTCGTGCGGCGTTCGCCGAAGCCGGAGAACGACGAGCGCGGGACTTTCTTGACAAACCCCCACGTGAGCACCGCCAGCACGCCAAGTGTGGCCAGCATCGCGGCGGCGCGCCAGCGCAACATACCACTCAGCACCCGGACATACGCACGCTGGGTGCGACGCCACGTCACGCGTCCCGTCATCGACCTGGCGCCCAGGGCTGGCACCATCAGCAGCGCCGTGCAGAGGCTCCACGCCAATGCACACACAAACGCCGCCGCAAAGGGTGCGAATGCGCTACGTGCGTTGCCTTGCAGATACAAAAACGGAAAGAGCACTACGGCCGTCGTCAGCGTGCTGCCAACCACCGCCGGTGTGATCCGCCCGGTCGCCGCAGCACGACCATCCGGCGTATCCGGTGCAGTCCCCAGGCGGTTGACCACGATGAGCGCGTCCTGGACCAAAATCCCGACGCCCATGCCAAGTCCGGCCAACGTAAGCAAGTTGGCTGGCACGTTGAACACATAGAGTGTGAGCGCCGTCGCGGCGATCGCGACGGCCGTGCTTCCCATCACCAGCGCCACCGCACGCCAGCGACGCAACGCAATCGCCAACACCAACATCACCGCGCCGAAGGCGATGGCTCCGCGCTTGGTGAGGTCGTTCAATTCCTTGCCAAGATCTTCGCTCGCATCGTTGCTCACGCGAAGCCGCACACCGGGAGGTAGTCCGGGTTTGATCGCCTCGATCGTCTCCCGCAACGCGGCGGCGGTTTTAATGGCGTCTGCGCCGGAGTGACGGGACACTTCGATCGCGACCGCCGGCTCACCGTCAATGCGAAAAAAGCGACCACGCGAATCTTCTTCGGCGCGCACCGTTGCCAGTTCACCCAGATGAAACATCCGACCGCCCGGTCCCATCACGGGCAGCGCTTCCAGATCGGCGAGGGCGTTGGGTTGGTCGCGCAACACAACGTTGCGAACCGTCGCGCCCTGCTGCTGCACGCCGAGCGCACGAACCATGCGCGCGCCGGAGAGCGCGTTGGTCAGAAGCATCGGCGACAGGCCGATGCGTCGCAACGCGATTGCGTCATAGCTGACCGACACGCCGAGGTCCGTCCCACCGCGTACGGCTACGCCGGCCACACCGGGAACAGCGGTGAGTCGTGGTTGAACGCGTTCGTTGAGCAGCTTCTGCAACGTACCCGGGGTATATGGACCGAATACGGTGAGTGAGAGCAGCGGTGGGTCTTCCAATCCTTCGGGGACGTAATTCGACACGTACGGCTGCGACACACCCGGCGGCAATTCGCTGCGCAGCATCTCCAATCGTTCCAGAATCGCCAGTCGCGTCATCTGGACATCGGCGGCGGGCTCGAGATCAACGGTCAGCGATGCATAATCGTCGCTCGAATTGCTGGAGACGCGTTTCACGCCGCGCACGCCCTGAATCGCCGCTTCGATCGGTGAGGTGAGATACGTCTCGATTACCTCGGGCGCCGAGCCAGGCCAACTCGCGCCGACTTGCAATCGCGGCAGCTCGACCGTGGTGCGCGTGGCCAGTGGCAATCGTGTGAAGGCGATGCCGCCCGCGATCAACAACGCGATACAACTCGCCCACACCACCGCCGGACGATGCGCCGCGAAACGAATCATCGATCGGTTCGCGCCGGACGACGTTCGCTGCGTCGCTCCAGCACAGCGTACGCCGTTGGCAACAGGAAGAACGTCACCAGCAACGCGCTGATCGAGCCGCCAATGATTCCGGCCGCGAGCGGCTGGTAGAGTGCGCCACCGCTGCCCCACCCGAACACCAACGGCAAGACACCAGTCACCGTGGTAATCGACGTCATCGCGATCGCCCGCAAGCGCTGTTGTCCCCCGAGCACAATCGCGTCGTCTACACTATGCCCCGCTTCGCGAAACTTGCGAATCGCGTCCAGTTTCACGACGGCTTCGTTGTCCGCCATGCCGATCATCACCACAATGCCGATCAGCGAGACAGCATTGAGCGATTGCCCCGTCATCCAGAGGAAAATCACCGCTCCGGCACCGGCCAACGGCACAGTGAGCATGACCACCAGCGGAATGGTGAAGCTGGCAAACTCTCCCGCCAGCACCAAAAACATGAGCAACGCCGCGAGCACCAACACCAATGTGAGCTCGTTGCTGGTGCGCTTGCGCTCGGCATCAGCGCCGGCGACCTGCCACGTCACCCCACTGGGCAGCGCAAGCGTCGCCATGCGCTCCACGACATCCGATGTCGCTTTGGCCGTGCCGCCGCTCTCCACCAGCCCTTCAATGATGGTGACGGGGCGCTGCCCAATGCGAATCACTTCAAGCGGGGCACGCGTTTCGCGCACCACCACTAATTGTCCCAGTGGCACCCCGCGAATCGGCGTTTGCAGCGCGGTCTCGAGTTGTTCATTTCGCATCCCGGCGTATCGCACCGTGATCGGAGTGCGCTTGTCGGTTTCTCGCAAATCGCTCGCGTTCACGCCGCCCAACGCGCCGGCCAGCGCGCTCGCCACTTGTTCCGGCACAATGCCGCGTTCGGCCATGCGGTCGCGCAGCAGCGTGACCTCCACGATCGGTTGCGACTCTGCATACGCATCGCGCACATCGCTGAGTGACGTCACGCCGCGCAATGTACCGCGCACCGTGTCGGCCCACCGTTGTGATTCACGGACCGACGCCGCGGATAACTCCACACGAACCAAACGGCCTTCACGACCAATCAGCGAGCCGAATTCAGACTGGCCCGCCAGATCGATGGCCAGTGCGCCATTGGCCAGGTCGGGCAGTGCCTTGCGCAGGCGTTGCGCAAAATCGGCCGCGTCGACCTTCGGCGGAACGGGCACAATCAGTTGCGCCGTCGCGCTCGACCCGGGGTCGGAGCCGCCAAGGATTTCTTCGTCGGTGGCTTTTCCCACGCGCGAATAGACGCCGGCTGCGCCAAGTAGGCGGCCAGCGGCTTCGACACGTCCAACTTGCGCGGCCGTGGCTTCGATACTCGTCCCTTCCGGCAGCTGCAGTTGTGCGACCAGCACGCCTTCGTCGACGCGCGGCAAAATTTCCTTCGGCAGCGTCCAGATCAGCCAGCCCGTGAACGCCATCGACAGCAGCGCAATCGCGAAGACCGTTTTGACATGACGCAACGACCAGAGCATGCCGTGCTCATACCACGCGCTGAGGGTGACACCCCACCGATCGAGCATTGCGCTTATCCTGTTGCGGGGCGCAACGGGGGTGCCTGCTGCGTGTGCGTCCGCGCCGCCGTGCACGCCTGCACCGTGCAGTGCCGCGGAGGTGGCTGGCGAATTCACCCGCGTCGCGGCGCGACGCCGTCGCCCGATGATCATCACGGGCATCAGCGTCAGCGACAACAACAGCGACGCGGCAACGGTCGTCACCACGCTCAACGACAGATCGCGAAAGAGCGCCGCCGCCAGTCCGCGCACGAAAATGATCGGACCAAACACGAGCACCGTGGTGAGCGTCCCGGCAAAGAGCGGTGCGGCCACTTCATCAGTCCCCTCGATCGCCGCCTGCACCAATGGCATCCCTTCCTCCCGGCGCCGCCCCACCGACTCGGCAACCACAATCGCGGTGTCCACCAACAGGCCAGTGCCTAAGGCGAGCCCGCCCAATGAGAGCACATTGATCGACACGTTCATCGCTTGCAAACCCACGAGGGCCACCAGGACCGAAAGCGGCACCACCAGTCCGATCGCGAGTGAGACGCGCCAGTCTCGCAGGAATATCAGGATGACCAGCAGGGACAGCAGTCCGCCAGCCACGATTTCCTGGCCCAGATTGGAGAGCGCATCGACAACGAAGTCCGCCTGTGCAGCGACAACGTTGATCTCAATGCCTGTGAACTCCCCCTGCAATTGCGCAATCGCGTCGCGCATGCGCGACGTCACAGCGACCGTGTTGGAGCCCGCGTCTTTGTACACCACCAACCCGATCGCCGGCGCACCATCCAGTCGCGTCAGCGTTTCCGGATCGGCGAGACCCAGCGAGACCGTACCGACATCGCGGAGCGTGATACCGGAGCCGACGGGTCCGACCGGCGTATCCAGAATCTCCGACGGCGAGCGGAACTCAGTGAGCGCGCGAACGGAGAAGCGAAACTGCCCTTTGCGAATCGTGCCGCCAGCGCCGGTCGCGTTCTGCGCGCGGATCGCGAGAGCGATGTCTTCGGGCGAAAGGTTCATCGCGCGCAGCCGATCGGGATCAAGATCCACGCGAATCTGATCCTCCGGTGCTCCGACAACCGCAACGCTGGCCACGCCCTCGATCTGCTCCAGCCGACGCGCATGTACGTCGGACGCGGTCCGCGCCAGGCTGCGCAAATCACCACCACCCTTGGCCGGATCACTCTTCATCGCCAACACGGCGATGGGCCGTTCGCCCGGATCACTGGTCAGCAGCGTGGGCCGTTCGGCGCGTTCAGGCAGCTGACCGCGCGTGGCGTCAAGTCGTTCGCGCACCGTGAGGACCGTGCCTCGCATGTCGGTCCCCCACGCGAAGCGCGCGGTGGTGGTCGCCTCGCCATTCCGACTGACCGACCGCAATTCCACCAAGCCTGGCGTGGCGGCGATGGCCTCTTCGATCGGCTCTGCGACGAAACGCGACACTTCCGGAGCGGCGGCCCCGCTATACACCGTACGGATCGTGAGCACAGGGAGCGACACATCGGGCAACAACGAAACCGGCAGCCGACTGAGCGACACCGATCCCATGAGCACTACAGCCAGGATGGCGGCGATCGTCGCGACCGGACGCCGAACTGCAAAAGACGCAAGAGACACGGTGCGTGCCGCCCTATTGGCGCGGACGACGACGCGTCGACAGATCGACGGGCGCTGTTTCCTTCGGCGCAACCATGCGTACGGGCGCGTCATGGGTCAACGTGAGGTGTCCCTCGATAATCACCTGATCACCAGTGTTTACAGGGATTTGCCCGGTCACCGAGTCGGGCAGCACTTCGGTGTCGACTCCGTTGGAGCGCCCTGGCAAGATGTACGTCCATTGTGCGCGTCCATCCTTCACCACGAACACCAACGGACGCCCATCGCGCTCGATCACGGCGCGCGCAGGCACCAATCGTCGGTTCAGTAACCGTGAGGCTTCCAACTCCACGTCGGCGTACATGCCCGGTCGCAATGTTCCGTCGCCGACCACACGAACAATGGCACGTCCCGATCGCGTGACCGAGTCAACCATGGGGAGCACCGCATCGATGCGACCGCGTATGGCGCGACCTGGCGCGCCGGCCGACGTCACCACGGCTTCACCGCCAACGCGAATGAGCGGCAGATCGTGTTCGAGCACCTGCGCTTCTATACGAAGGTTGCGCGTGTCCACGACCGTGAGCAGCTGCTGTCCCCCCGTGACGCGTTCACCCGCCGAGATCTCGATGGCATCGACCATGCCATCAACAGGGCTGGTGATCGCCGCGCGCGACTGCTCGAATTGGGCGCGCTCGAGTTTGAGCTTGGCGCCGATCAACCCGGTGCGGTTCATCAGCGCCTTGCGCTGTTCCGCAGTGGGAATGTGCCCGGTGGCGATCGAATCGGGCACGTATAGCTCGAAGTAGCTTTGCTCCGTTTGGTCCATCATGGCCTGCGCTTCGCGAACGGCGAGGTCGAACGGATAGGGATCGAGTTTGAGCAGCACTTGTCCCTTCGTCACGCGCGCCCCCGGGCGCACCATGACTTGCCCGACGGTCCCGCCCACTTCGGCACGCAACTTCACCGCGGCGTCAGAGCGGATCTGTCCGGTGGTATTGACCCGCAACACGAGATCGCCTTCTCGGGCGCCGTCAGCGGTGACCGGCAGCGCAAGTTGCGGTTGGCCCGACGCCTCACCATCGGCGGTCTGAGCGGCGGTAGCGTCTCCGCTGCTCACGGCGGTGGAATCGGCGCCGTTCGACGACTTTTTGCACGCGATGACCGAGCAGAGGACGGACGCCAGAGCGAGAGAGCGCAGTGGTCGCATTGTTTTGCGGTAAGGGAAACGCATGACGCTCATGAAGAACGGCGCAATTGGGTTGGGAATTCACGGCGGCTCGTCCCGACGCCCGATAGCTGCTGGGTGGGCATTAGGTGCCGCAATCGGCGAGAAGGTTGCTTCTATATACATACGCAATGTGGGCCGCGGATGGTCCGGGCGCGAGAGCGCCGTATTGCAGAGAGGGGCGAAATATTCCGTGTGCGGCGCGCGCCCGATCGAGCACGCGACCGGCGCACCACACGGTTCTCCCACGAGGGGCGCGCGCGCTGATTTCCGCGAAAACCGTAAGAAATGCGCCCTTTCTGCACATCCACCGCCCAACGCGTAGGGTAACCGCCCAACCAGTAGAGTTGTTTCTCGGTGGTTGTGTACATGTTACGTCATGCCAAATTCGCCCATTCTTCTCGCCATCGCCCGCGCAAAGGCCGCCGCCGAATCGACGCACCCGGACGAGGGCGTGAACTCGATGCTTCGGGAGCTCCGCATGGCCGAGGCAGACCTGCGCGACGCGCTCAGCGCCGTGGAAGTCGCGAACGACGACTACAGTCGATTCCTCGCTCTCACGCGGCAGAATCGCGCGACCGAGTGGGCAACGTCGATTTGCCGCGCGCTTGGCACCATGCTGCAAGTGTCGCGCGTAGGCTGAATGAGTATGCAACCCTGTGAAACGAGACGCTCAATGCCGAGCACCACGCGAACGACTCGCGTTCCCCTCGACCACACTTCCTATGCGTAAGCCACTCTCACCATTACAAGCCTTCGCCGAAGACGTCCAACAAGCGGCAGTGCGCCGCGTTGATCTGGGCGACGACGCGATGGGCTGGATGTCGATTCTGCAGACGGCTGAATCGGTAGCGGCGTCTCACGGCAGGGAACGATCAACGGTGCTTGCCGAAGCTGAACTCGCGCTCGCCGAGTTTGCGCAGAAGCGACCGTCAATGGTCCACGATGCACTTCCTCAACCGTCTGATCCACTGGGTCGAGTCGCCGAGCTCCTGCGCTCGGCGGCCGAGGAGATGGAACGGTCGGGCTGTTTTGAGTTGGCGTACGCAACGGTGTCCGCCGTGTGCCGACTGACGGCCGCAGCGGATTACGTGAGCGCGTCACTGGCCACGCTGCACCTTGGGCGCGTCGCACGACAAATGAACGACCACGCCGTGGCGAAGGACTGCTATGAGGCGATGCTGTCGAGGGCGGTGCGCCAGCGCGATGGCCCACTCGCAGCGCGTGGGCATATCGGGTTGGCGCTGCTGCATGATATGAAAGGCAACATGCCAGCGGCCGAGTCGGAATACAAAAAGGCGCTGCGTATGGCGACACCGATGGGCGGCGCGTTTGCGTCGGCTTCACAGGGCCTGATGTCGATCGCCCTGACGCGAGGGCAGTTGGCCGACGCGCTTCTGTATGGGTGGAACGTGTATGATGCGTCTGAAAACGACACGGAAACCCGCGTCGGCGTGCTTGGCGAACTTTCCCTCGTCGCGCTCAGCGCAGGATTCTACGATGCGGCGCTTCGAGGTTACTTGTACGCGGCCGACCTCATCGACGTTCCGCGAATCCTTATGGTTATTTTATCAGGAGTGGTGCGGGCAGCCGCCAGACTTGGCGACCGCACTCTTGTTGAGCGCTTCGATTCACGCCTCAGGAAAGAGATCTCGGCCGCCAACCAACCCTTCACCGCTTCGATGGTGTTACTCTTCGCCGCCGAATCCTGGGCGCTCCTCTCAGACATGGAGACGGCGCGCGCGCGTCTTGATCAGAGCCTCGACCTGTCGCGTCGATACGGGTACTCGGAGTACGTGTTTCGAGCAGAGTCGTTATCTGATTCTTGGCGTTGGGCGGAAGAATCTGCCGAACGCCCTGCCGTTAAGACTGCAGTGGCGACGCAAGGAAGCCAGACCGCGACCGAGTACGGCCCCGCATTTCGCCGTGGAATCCTTCGACTCGAGACGGTAGGCGGCTGACCTGCTATTTTCCGCGTGCGGTCAGCCGTTGTGCGTGCAACTCAACCCCACGGACGCTGATCAAAGTGCGTCGAATCGCTCGGCGGCGGCGGCGGCGGCGGATCATTGCTTGCCGTGGGAAGACTGCAGGCGGCAATAGCGGGGGCAACAGCGAGCAGCGCGACAAGCAGCAGGCGACGTG
>Ga0105046_10012549_pt1 | contig 13147 bp, 11 predicted proteins | sample MAT03_FD_78385 | JGI IMG/M metagenome (GOLD analysis project Ga0105046, IMG submission 78385) | Freshwater microbial communities from Lake Fryxell liftoff mats and glacier meltwater in Antarctica - MAT-03 (megahit assembly) | ecosystem: Environmental > Aquatic > Freshwater > Ice > Liftoff... | reverse complement strand
TAGTCGGGAACGCTGGTGACCCAGATTCCTCGTTCGGTGGCGGCGGGAATATCTATCGCGTCAAGACCGGTGCCGATCCGGCAGATGATTTTGCACTTCGGCATGGCATCCATGAATTCGGCCGTTACCGGCTGGATGGTCACCATCAATGCGTCACAATCGCCAATGTTTGCCGTCGCCTGATCGAAATCCGGAGTCTCGGCCGCAATCACCTGAGCGCCGTAGGACTCCAGCACCTCTCGCTCGATAGTGACCTCCTTGTGACCCGCATAAACAATGAGTACCTTCGGTTGCATGAAAACCCCACAACGGCAGATCGAAAGCTTCTGCGCCTTGTCCGTGAGTCATCGCCGGTAACTCGGTCACATTTTGCAATCGAGTTTGCTTCATTCTGCACCAAAGCAGTTCAGCGCAGGCGAGACCACGATCAAGCATCGCTGCAGGTGCGTCTTCCGCGTTCGCGCACATTTCTCGCCAATCTGGTCGCGATGTCGAGCATTCGCGATCGCTCACGTTCACTGCAAACGGAGCGGCAACCGATTGATCGAGAACTTGGGTCCGCGTTACCCGCTTGAGCTGTAGGGAAGCACGAGGCACAATCTTCGCGCACAATTCGCGCCCACTTGCCATCGAGAGACATAGTTAGATAGACTTGCATAAGTTTTGACGTCTCATAATATGCTTTTATAGCCATGTTATCAAGGAACTGAAAATCATGATTATTGCGTCGATCTAGAAACGCCCAAGAAGGAACCTAAAACAACTCGACGATCGTTGTTGAATCGAGTGAGCAAATCCGCTGTGGCCGTTGGATTTTTGGCCGCTATTGGACAAGGTGTTTCGTCGGCTTCGGCAACTCACATGTGTACGGACTGGGTTCCGCTTTGGGGATGTATTTGTAGCAGCACGACTCGGCTTGGTTACGCGTTTGAGACGCGGCTTTGCTATGTGCATGGAGGAGGAACTGTCACGCAGTATAGAAATCATTCCCTTGTTTGTACCTCTACGCCTTGTTAGCTGAAGTTTAACGGATCGCTGAGTCGACCAAGAGTTTCGAGAAACCTGCCGAGGGATGTTTGCGCAACGGACCGGGAGAAAGTTTCTGAACTAAGTGTGAATCAGATCAGGCGAATTTTGGGCTCCAAATGGCACTGATGAGTGGGACCGAAGTCCGTCGCGTCACTGACTTCTAGTTCACGAGTTCAGGGAGCCGATTGTTCGTCTCGAGTGAACAGTGACGAAATGCAGGTTCGTATAATAAATTGGACGCGCTTGGCGCTAACTGACTTTAACCCTTCTCAAAGCCGTTTGTTTGGCAACTCAGTCTTGGAATCAATGGATTGATTGCGAACCAAATCTGTTCGCAAGGAATTCCGGAGCAGGCCACTCAAAAATTTCAGCAAGCCTCAGGATTTCTGTTCGGATGAAGCGCCCCTCTATTGAATCGTTCGGAAGAACTTTCAAGTGCCGGAAATCGGCAACCAGACTGCAAAGGGAAACCGACGTCGAAAAAGATAGCAGAGAATAGCTCGTGCTATGCTTTTCAGCATTGCAGAAAGCACACGAGTACTCGGCAACGCCGATTGTTATCTTTTTGTCAGTCGGCTTTCTGAGGAGAGCATGTGACCACGCTTAGCGTTCGCCAAACTATCTGGCTGGTAGTTATATTTATCGTAACAAGTGTTGGGTTGATTGTTATCGACAATCGGCAAGGGGTGAATCCTGTCAGGTCGGGAATTAGCGAACTGCTCCTACCGGTGGCCCGCCTCATGAACGGTGTGACCGATGAATCTGACGATGAAACTGCGCTTCAACTAAAATACGATATGTTGCAATCGGACTATGATCAACTCTTGGCGCAATATACCCAACTCATGGTAAATGCCCGTGAAATAGATGAACTTCGGGAAATGTTGAATCTTAGGACCACGCAGCCTGGACTGAAGTTTGTACCTGCGCGCGTCACTTATCTTGATCCGACGAACCTTCAGAAGTTTGTGATCATCGATCGAGGTTTAGTCGATGGAATCAAAGTAGGTATGGCGGTAACGGATCCGAATTTTTACGTCGGACTGGTGGTCGCCGTGGACGAAAATTCGGCGAAAGTGGCGCTGGCTATTGATGCGACGCAATCCGTCGGCGCGGAATTGCTCACTTCTGGCGGAGTAGGAATCGGGTGGGGAATGTGGCAAAAGGGCGGGAGGATTGAATTGCGCCATGTTCCTCGTTCGGTTTCGGTTGTGGAAGGAGAATACGTAGTAACCGCTTGCGCGAAGGAGGCAAGTACTGCGAATGTACCCTGCGGTCTTGTGATCGGAAAGGTTAGCGGGCCTGCCGTCCAGGACAACCAAAGCGATACTCAATATGTGCCAGTCACTCCTGCAGTCGATTTTGACAATTTGACACTTGTAGCGGTAATCGTTGCGGTATCCAACGAGGAGTCCTAGCCGCAGAATCCGATTCAAACCTATAGCAATGAGTAATCAATTGACCACCGTGGACGTTGGGGATTCGTCACTGCCACGTCGCATGACCTAAGGCCGGGTCTCAAATCGATCAGGGCCCCTCCTCTCCTGCGCGGACCACCACTGGTCCAGGCATCGCTTCGCCTAAGCGGTCAGCCAGGTGTGGCTGCCGCCCGCGTTGAGCGCCAAGTTACCGCCATCGACCGCGAGCAGGGTGCCTGTCACCATTGCCGCGGCGTCAGACGCCAGGAATATTGCCGGTCCCGCCATATCTTCGGCCTGGGCGAGGCGGTTCATGGGAATACCCACGAGGAACCGATCCATCAGCGCCTGATCGAAGGTGGGGGAGTCGAGCCATTTTTGGAAGCCTTCAGTGAGCACCTGGCAGGGCAGAATCGCATTGACACGAATGCCATGATGTGCCCATTCGATGGCCATTTCTTTGGTAAGCATATTGATCGCGCCCTTGTTCGCACTGTGGGCGAGATTGCCGCGGCCAAGAGCAGCGGCGCTGGCGATCGAGCTGATGTTAATGATGCTCCCGCCGCGGCCGGCGGCGATCATGCGCCGCCCGGCCTGCTGCGAGCAATTGAGTGTTCCGATGACACCGACTTCGAGCACGCGCTCGAATGCGGCCAACGGGAGGTCCTCTGGTCGGTGGCGGGCGCCGATACCAACATTGTTGACCAGGATATCGACCCGACCGAACGAGCAGTCCACCAATTCGAACAACGTGTCGATATCGTCCGGGTTACCAATATCAGCGTGGATGAATTCGGCCTTTCTTCCCAGCGCTACGATCTCGGCCTGTGCCTCCGCCATTGCTTCATCGTTGATATCGCACCCGACAATATCGGCACCATGGGCGGCAAATCCGAGCGCGATCTGCTTACCAATGCCCAGTCCAGCGCCGGTCACAACCGCGACCTTCCCGGAAAGATCAAACAAATTCGTCATCGTAGATCGATTCCTCGCGTTCCTTGTAACTCGGCAGTCTCTTCGACACGCCCGTCGTGACTGCGAACGACGCGCTCGTAGGATCCGTGCAGATGATCCAGCGTCAGTTCGACCGCTCGCGCTTCATCTCGATCGCGAATGGCGTCGACGATGACCTGGTGCGACGGCGCGACAATTTCGCGGAAGTCCCCGTGGGCGACATTCCGGTTGAGAAGTAGCACGTGAATTTGCGGACGAAGGTTGTTCCAGGTCTCCATGAGCCGCCGGTGTTTTGCCGCGGCGTACACCAGATCGTGAAACTTGAGATCGAGCTCGGCCGCTTCCTGCTCGGTAATGCCGTGAGCCATCCGAATTGCGATGTCATCGACGACTGCCTGCATTTCTGCGATGTCAGCGGTGACGGCCAGGTGCACTGCCCGGCTAATCGCGAGTTTTTCAATCGCGACCCGCAGGGTGTAGACCTCATCGAGATCCTCGCGCGAGAGTTGAGCGACGAAGGCGCCACGATTCCGACGGATAAGAATCAGCCCTTCCCGCTCGAGTTGCATGAAAGCTTCCCGGATCGGACCACGACTCACACCCATCGCCCGCGAAAGCGCCTCTTCCCGAAGTTGCTCGCCAGGTCCGAAAAGTCCTTCGAGAATGGCGGAGCGAATTCGCGTGGCGATATCGACACCTAACCCCCGACTGGCGGGCAGTGCAAGCAGGTTGTCGAGTTCGCGCGAAGCAGACATGGTTCCACGGCTCCGTCGGATGGAATTGCTTCCGCCCGAGCGTTGTTAATCGTAAATTGTTGATTGTCGACAATCTGACAGTTAGGACAGGAATTGTCAATAGTGTTGGGCAACGTGGTGCATTCGGACTTAACGATCAGGTTCTGAAGAGTAGCGCGAGTCGGTTCTAGAAATTTGCGATCGAACTATTCGGTTGATGGCACAGCGGTTGCATTACTCCCGGCAAACGCGGGTAATTCTGATTGTCGACGATCCCGCGCGAATATCTGCAGTAGTCGGTGTTCGTAGAAGGCTGACTGCAAAACCGAGTCGAGGAGCATATCGTGCCAGAGAAACGACCACGCGGTTTTGCCGCCATGGACCAGGAAAAGCAACGCGAAATTGCCGGAATGGGTGGCAGAGCTGCCCATGAGAAGGGAACCGCGCACGAGTTTACCCCGGAAGAGGCCCGTGAAGCGGGGCGTAAAGGCGGTGAAGCGGTGAGCAAAAACCGCGAACATATGGCCGAGATTGGCCGCAAAGGCGGCGAGGCTCGCAGTGGCGGTGAAAACGCTTAGCAATTGCAAAACCGGGAGGCCATGGCCTCCCGGTTTTGCATCAATGGTCCGAGATACGGTCGTGTTCTACCTTGCTGACGTTTCAAGGTATCGTCGTCGACAAACCTCGATGACCTCATGCGCTTCTGCTGCATCGTGCCAACCGAGCACTTCGGTCTGCTTCGGCTCGAGCAGTTTGTAGGTCGCGAAGAAGGTTTCAATCTCCCGCATCCAGTGGTCGCCAAGTTCCGACAGGGTGCGCACATGTGAGAAACGTGGGTCACCGACCGGTACGGCCAGCACCTTGAAGTCAGAGCCCTTTTCGTCCGCCATGTCGAGACCACCAAGCACTCTGGTTGCGATCATGCAACCGGGGAAGGTCGGTTCATGCACGATGACAAGGATGTCGAGATGGTCTCCGTCCTCGGCAAGCGTATCCGGGATGAATCCGTAGTCGGTCGGATAGTGAACGGATGAGAAGAGCACCCGGTCCAGTTTGAACGACCCGAGCTTTTCATCGTATTCATATTTATTGCGGCTGCCTTGCGGGATCTCGATGAACGCCCATACCTCTTCAGTTGCTGATTCGTCTTGTATGGTCACCATTGCTCCTCCCACCATGGAATCTCCGAAACGTTCTTTCTCTGCCATTTTAGAACGAGATTAGGTCAACCCGGTTGACCGGTCAAACCCATTCGCCGAAGTACTCGGTTCCCGGCCGCACGTACTGGCGGGCGACTTCGTCGTTCACGTCGAGGCCAATTCCAGGTCTGTCGTTCAGCACCACGTGGCCGTTCTGGATGATCGGCTGGTCTTGAATGGTCAGTTCATCCCACCCAGCGTAGTCGATCCAGTGCCATTCCATAATCAGGAAGTTGGGAATGGACGCGCAAACGTGGGCGGATGCCATTGTTCCCAGGGGCCCACAGACATTGTGCGGCGCGAGCGGGACGTAGTAGACCTCGGCCATATTCGCGATTTTACGGCATTCGGAGAGCCCACCGCACTTCGGAATATCCGGCATGATGTAATCGACCGCCTGCTGTTCCAGCAAATCGCGGAATCCCCACCGGAGGTAGAGATTTTCCCCGCTGCAGAGGGGTACCGGCGAGGCGCGTTTAACCTCACGCATCGCCGCGACATTTTCCGGCGGAACCGGCTCCTCGAGCCAGAGCAGGCGAAAAGGCTCCATCGCCCTCGCCACCGCAATTCCGCTTGCAATGTCGTATCGACCGTGGAGATCGATCGCCAGATCGATATGCGGACCGACCGCCTCCCGAACCGCCGCGACCCGCTCGACCATCCAATCCAGTTCGGCGTTCGAAGCGTGCCAGTTCCAGCGATCATTCCGGAATCCCGCTTCGGTTTCATCGAGATCGAATTTGAGGGCGTCGAATCCGAGTTCGACCACTTGTTTCGCCCGTTCCTCATATGCCGCTGGCGAGAAGTCTTTCCCGGCATGACTGTCGCAATACAGCCGAACAGTATCCCGGAATTTGCCTCCGAGAAGTTGATACACAGGAACTCCAAGTGCCTTGCCCGCGAGATCCCACAGTGCGATTTCGATTCCGGTCATTGCAGTGACGGTGGCACCGGACATCGCGCCATCGAACAGCCGTCCGCGCCGCATCTTCTCGAACAGCATATCGACATTGAGCGGGTCTTCGCCGATGATGAAGTCCTTCAGCGCATGCACCATCTGCGGGCAGCCTTCACCGCCATGGATGCACTCACCATTTCCGATCAGACCCTCGTCGGTATAGATGCGGACGTAGGTTGAGTAGCCGTGTCCCTTGATTTCCGCCGTGCGGACATCGGTAATCTTCATGTGCTCAGCTCCGGTCAATGTGAGGCGCGTTGGCCGGTTTCTTGTTCATATTCAGCCGCTTTCTCGCTCGTTGGCGGGTAATAGTCATGGGCTGATCCACCGGCGATGATTTTGCCGCGAATCCACATTTCAAGACGTTCCTTTGATGGACCGATTGACGCGATCTGTTCGGTAAAATCGAGTGGCATGGCGATGACGCCTTCGTCATCGGCCAGCAGGATGTCGCCGGAACGAACGTATACGCCGACCATGTTGATCGGCTGGTCGAAATCGACCGCTTCCAGATCGCGACCGCTGTGCGCGGGGTGTATCGACGCGGCAAAGACGGGTAGTCCGACCTCCGCGATGTACGGAGAATCGCGCACCGCCCCGTTGATCACCGCCGCGGCGACCCCGCGTGATTTCAGCCTGGCCGCCAGAATGTCTCCGATAATACCGGCGGTAGGAACACCGAGCGCATCAACGCAAAAGATGTCACCGGACTTGATGGATTCGATGAGCTGGATTTCAGCCGAGTTTCGGCGCGCAACCGGATCGTGCCCGGTTTCGGGACCGCGCCGCATGAGGTATTGGCAGGTACGCGCGCGTCCAACGATTCGATTGCCGAGTCCAAGTTGTTGCAGTGGATGCAAGCCCAGCATGAAGGTGTTTCGCCACCCCATACTGATCATGAGTTGGCAGGCCGAGGCCGTGCTCACGAGCGCGAGGTCGTTCTCGATCGCTTTGACTCGCGATCGTTCTTTACCGCTCCAGGTGAATTCACTCAACACTCACCGACCTTCACGAATGCGATGACCCCTGTTCGGGTGAACACGAGTCCATGGCTTCAATTTGCGAGAATGGCAGAGATGACTTGAACCGGAAGTATGACATCCCAGGAGAGACCAAGCGGCCGTGAAGACAATCAAGATTCAGGATCTGGCGTTTTCTGATTTGCGCCGGGGAGAATCGACGCGCTTCTGGATTGATGCGCTGGACCTGCTCACCGGCCCCGCGTTGCTTCCGACCATATCGATTTCCGGAATTGAACCCGGTCCCACACTTTTCGTCGTGGCCGGAGTCCATGGTGACGAGTATGAAGGGATGGCCGCGATTCGCAGAGTCGCCCGCCAACTCGATCCTGCGCGAATGAAGGGGCACTTCGTTGCCATCCCCTTGGCAAACCCGTTCGCATATGAGGCGCGCGCGCGAATCGCGCCACTCCACATCGATGGGGCGAACCTTGCCCGCGTTTTTCCCGGTGATCCGAACGGCACGCCAAGTCGAATCCTTGCCCATGAATTGCTGCAATTGGTGCTCCGGAATCTGGGATCAAATGACATTTTCTTCGACTTTCACAGTGGCAGCGCCGACGTGCCCTTCGCGCAGTTGATCGGATACCGCGACCTCTCAGGCCCGGTGGCCCAGCTATCCGAGGAAGCGGCGCGCCACTTCGGGATCGAACAGATCTGGCGAATTCCCGATTCAGCGGGGCCCTTCAACGCCGAAACGGCACGCCGGGGCATCGTCACGCTTGGAACAGAGACCACCGGCCGGGCAGGCTGCGATCCTGACGACGTCGCAACGTATGAAAAGGGTTTGCAGAATTTGCTGGCATATATGGGCATCGCGCTGGATTGGCCACGACCGAAGCGAAACAATCACCCGGCACTCGTCACGACCGATGTCTATTCCCCGGCAACCGGTTTCTTTGAAACTGAACGCGGTCTCTACAATCAGGTCACGGCCGGCGACCTTCTCGGTCGCGTCGTCGATCTCTTCGGTGACGAACTGGCAGAGGTACGTGCACCGGTATCAGGCCCACTCTGGGCCGCTCGCTCGATGCCCCCCGTACGCATCGGGGAACTGCTCTTTTATATAGCTACGGAGTAGGTACAAGGTGCAAGGTGCAAGCAGCAAGGTGGCGGGCCGTACGCAGCGATCTAGTGCAGCGGTAAATGGCGGCTCCCGCGCCTCTGTACCGGGAGCTTGAAGCTTGTGTCTGGCAGTTTGAGACTAACGCCGATTTCGGCGCGGATCCATCAGGTCGCGGAGACCATCGCCGGTTAGGTTGAGCGCGAGCACCAGAAAGACGATGGCAAGACCGGGGAAGATCGAGAGCCACGGGGCGTCGCGGATGTAACGTCGACTCGCGGCGATGTCGGCACCCCAGGAGGAGGAAGGCGGCTGTGCGCCGAGACCAAGAAAGCTGAGCGCGGTCTCATTGAGGATCGCGAAGGCGAACCCGAGCGATATCAGCACGAGAACTGGTCCGAGCGTATTCCTCAGAATCCCTTTGAAGATGATGTGCGATGGAGTGCACCCTATTGCACGGGCCGCCAGGACGTAATCATTTTCCTTTTCACTGATCATCGCCGATCGAGAAACGCGGGCAAATTCCGGTATGGCGATCAAACCGATCGCGATCATCGCGCTAAGTTCACCCTTGCCGCGGATTGACATAATCGAAATCGCCATGAGTATCGGAGGAAAGGCGAAGAGGGCATCGACCAAGCGGCTGATGATACTGTCGGCGATTCCCCCGAAGTACCCCGAGACCAGACCAAGTGGCAATCCGATCAAACTTGCGATGGAAACCGACGCGATGGCAATCGCAAAAGAGATGCGGGTCCCATGGATCACGCGGCTGAATATGTCGCGCCCTTTGTCGTCTGTTCCGAAGTAGTGGGTGAGACTCGGCGATTGCTTCAACGATTTGAAATCGGGTTTCGCCGGATCGAATGGTGCGATCTGAGATGCGAACACCGCCGCGATCACGAAGATGACGATCAACACCACTCCAAGGGTGAACGTCTTCCATTTCATAGCGCCTTCGAGGAGACGGCGTGTCTGACTTTTGCGATGGTGGCGATGGGGAAGACCGGTATCGGCGACGGACGAGAGGGTCGCTGGCACTATGAACCTCCGCGTCCAACCCGGATCCGCGGATCGAGGATTGAATAGATCACATCGACGAGTATGTTGATGAGCAGGAATCCGGTCGCGACTACCAACACGACACCTTGTACGACGGGAAAATCGCGGTCGTTGATGGCGTTGACCGCCATGTACCCGACACCCGGCAGGGTGAAGACCGTTTCGATCACCGCCGCTCCGCCCAGAAGGTATCCGAATTGGATTCCGACCGCGGTGACGAATGGAATGAGCGATGTTCGTAGCGTGTGGCTGAAGAGCACCCGGCGTTCAGAGAGTCCTTTCGCCCGTGCGACGAGAACAAACTCATAGGAGAGCGTCTGCAGAACACTCGACCGCAGGTACCTGGTAAGGGGACCAGCGAGGAAGATGCCAAGTGTGAGCGCCGGGAGAATCATGGTTTTGACACTCTCGACGAAATCCTCGCGCGGGCTGATGTATCCCTGGAGTGGAACCCATTGCAGTTTGGCGCCGAAGAGATAGACGAACTGAATCGCAAGCCAGAATCCGGGAATGGAGAGACCAAGCAGGGCGAATGTGGTGCATAGGAGATCTGCCCAGCTATTGCGTTTGATCGCCGAGATTGTCCCGGCGGGAATGGCGATGATGATTGCAATGAAGAGTGCGAAAAGCGTCAGATAGAGCGTTACTGGCAACGCCCGGCCGACGAGCGTCCACACCGGTTGCCGACTGATCGAGGATTCGCCGAGATCACCTCGCAGGACATCGCCGAGCCAGATCCCGTAACGAACTGGCATTGGTCGGTCGAGGCCTAGCTGCTTGCTGAGAATCGCGACCTTTTCCGGGGTGGCCCCCTGCCCAAGCATGACGGCGGCGGTGCTGCCTGGAATGAAATCGACCACAAGAAAGACGATGCCCGAGATCAAGAAGAGGGTTGGGATCGCCTGCATAAGCCGCCGAATGATGTAGCTTGCCATCTTCTCTCAGGCCGAATCTCTACTCGTCGTTTCGACGAAAAGCGGGAATTCACCGCATTGTGCGGTGAATTCCCGTTTGTTGCAAGCCGGTATTACCTGTTTACCGGTTGAGCCAGACCGTGCGGAAATCCTGGAAGTAGAGTGGGTGGGCTGCAAAGCCTTCTACTTCGGCCGCAAGGCAGTGGAAAAGCACCATTTCACCGACGATGATGCCCGGTGAAATGTCGTTCCAGCGCTGCTGGAATCGATCGTAGATCTCTTTGCGTTTTGCCTGATCAAGTTCGCTGCCGCCGGCCGCGATGAGTCCGGTGATCTCCTCATCCTGATACTGGCTGATATTCTGCGGTCCCGGAGGGAAGAAGAACGCAAGTGAAAGGGTCCACGCCGGATCGACTGAACGCTGGGCGTGATTGTCCCAGGAGAGATCGTAGTCCGGGTTGGTCACGATGCGATCGATCCAGGTTGCAAGTTCGAGTTCCTCGACCTTCACATCGACGCCGATCTCCAGCATTGAGGCCTGGAACATCTCCGATCCCTGTTTAAGTTCCGGATAACCGGCAGGGAAGACGATGTTCATGGTGAGTTGTTCGCCATCTTTTTTGCCGTCGACGTACCCGGCGGCCTCCAGATAGCTGTTCGCTTTCTCGAGATCGTATTCGAAGGCGTCATCGTTGATCGCGTTGTAGGCCCAGTGTTTGTCGGACCACGGGCTGGTGTTCTTCGCGCCCTGACCGGCCTGGAATGCCTCGAAGTACGTTCGGCGGTCGACCGCATACGCGACTGCCAGGCGGATGTTCTGGTCGTTCAGCGGCGCGCGCGAGTTGTTCAGATACATCACCCAGCCCATATCGTTTTGCAACGACACTGCGGCTTTCAGTTGAGCATTACCTTCGATGACTTCCTTGTCCTTCAGCTCTGGTGTGAAGAAGACATCGGCATCGCCCGCTTCCATAACAGCGAGGCTGGTCGATTTCTCTTTGATTGGCCGGTAAACGATCTCATCGAGATAGGGGAATCCAGTCATCCAGTAGTCCGGGTTTTTGGTGATCGTGATGTGATCGCCCGGAACCCACTCCTTCCAGACGAAGGGACCTGTGCCATTTGGTTGGGAGAGAATCTGATCCGGAGTCGCCGATTTCGAAAAGATCTGAATTGTCGAAAGATCAGCAGGTAGCGCCGGCCAGGGCGCAGTGAGATTGAACCTCACGGTCAACGAATCAATGACTTCGACCGTATCGATCTGGGCCAGGATCGAAGCGTTTGGCGATGCCGTTTCCGGATTCTTGACGTATTCAATGGTCCACTTGACATCGTCCGCGGTGAACGTTTCGCCGCCGTGGAAGGTCACCCCTTCCCGCAAGGTGAAATCGAGTTTGGTCGGTTCGGTAAAGACCCAGCCGGAAGCGAGTCGCCCTTTGATGGCAAAGGTGGGATCAGCGGCATCCAGATACGTCAGCGTGTCATACACGTTGTCCATGACATTTCTGGACTGTGCCAGTTGGGTCACCAGAATGTTGAGCGACTGTGGATCGTCGACCACGATCGCGCGGAGTGAACCGCCGACCTTCGCCGCTGGATCCGGCGCGGGAATCGGGAAATTCGACGTCTCCTGGGCGCTCACTTCTTCGACCGCTCTGAGCGCGAGAATTCCCGGCACGGCGATGCCGAGCGCGGCTGCTCGCTTGACGAGTTGTCGCCGGTCGATACGCCCGTGAAGGACGTCATCAACGAGTATTTGCATGTCGTTGCGTTCGGTCACCTTCAACCTCCTGATCGTGTACCAGACCGGACCGAAGTAGTCCGGTCAAAACGGAAACGGAGCCCCGAGCCGTCATCATACGATGACGGCTTCTTCAGGTTGCCGTGGATTCCGGACTGATTGGAGGTCTCGGAAGTCGATCTGGCAACGACCTAGTTGGGGGTCCCGGTTGCTGGAATCATAGGTGATCGCACCTGTGACGTCAACAGATATGACAACTTATCAACAAACAGTTCTGATTTCTCACCTCCTCATCGTTCAGACGGAGACAGCGCGTCAGATTCCGATTGCGTAACCATCGCGCCGGGGATCCGCCCCGCCCATCAGCACGCCACTTTCGAGATCGATCAAAATACCCTGGCCACCACCAACAAGATATGACCACTCGTCGATCAGCCGGATCGAGTGGCCACGGACGACGAGTTCGTCGCGGGTCGCTTTCGGTATTCGAGCCTCGATCTCGATCGTCGTGCCTTCATAGGTTCTGAAGCGGGGTGCTTCGATGGCTGCCTGGATTGAAAAGCCGTGGTCGAGCACATTACTGATCATTTGAGGTGTCGTTTGCAGTATTCCAAACGAACCGGGAGTTCCAACCACCATTGCGAGCCGCTCGTCCTTGAACACAGCCACCGGCGACATACACATCTCGATCTTCTTCCGCGGTGCCAGCACATTAGGACTCGCGGGGTCGAGATCGAACCAGAACGCCAGATTATTGATCATGATCCCGGTTTCGCCGGCGATCATACCGCTCCCAAACCCATCTCCCAGACTCTGGGTGAGACTGACCGCGTTACCTTCGACATCGACGCAATCGAGATGTGTCGTGCACTCCTTCAAGAGCCGTCCGATTTCGCCCGGTTGAATGACATCACCCCGGAAATGTTGTCCGAACCGTTCGCCACTGCTCGCCGCCGCCTTGTTCGGGTCAATCAGCAATCGACGGGATTCGATGTACTCAGCGCCCAGGAGTTCTTCGCTCATCGCCAGGGGATCCGGAACGTAGGCAATGCGGTC
>Ga0105046_10012547_pt1 | contig 13149 bp, 10 predicted proteins | sample MAT03_FD_78385 | JGI IMG/M metagenome (GOLD analysis project Ga0105046, IMG submission 78385) | Freshwater microbial communities from Lake Fryxell liftoff mats and glacier meltwater in Antarctica - MAT-03 (megahit assembly) | ecosystem: Environmental > Aquatic > Freshwater > Ice > Liftoff... | reverse complement strand
GACTTCCGACTTCTCACTGCTTTGAGGAAAGGTATTCGGAAATGCCTTCCTGGGTTTCTCTAATGCCTTTGTCACCTTTGTGCCAGTCGGCAGGGCAAACTTCGCCGTTCTCTTCGTAGAACTGCAGGGCATCGACCATTCGTATGGCTTCTTCAACGCTGCGTCCAAGCGGCAGGTCGTTCACAATCTGATGCCTGACGATTCCCTGTTTGTCGATCAGGAAAAGTCCGCGATAGGCAACTGCTTCACCATCAAATTCCATACGGTCATCTTCCTCATTGTATTCATACTTGCCGGCAAGTACATCGTAGTTTTCAGAAATGGTTTTTGAAAGATCGGAAACCAACGGGAAAGTTACTCCTTTAATTCCTCCCTTGCTTAGTTCAGTATTGAGCCAGGCCCAATGTGAATGAGCAGAGTCAACAGAACAGCCCACAACTGCAACATTGCGTTGCACAAACTCGCTGAGCTTGTGCTGAAATGCCAGAATTTCGGTTGGACAAACAAAAGTAAAGTCGAGTGGATAAAAGAAAAAGACAACATGCTTTTTCCCGATAAACTGGCTGAGTGAAAACTTCTCAACGATTTCACCACCATTGATTACTGCATCTGCTTCAAAATGCGGGGCTTTCTTACCGACTAAAACTGACATGGTTGATTTGATTTTAGGATTTGCGTTTTGAGCGACAAATATATGGAAAATACGATGGCTGATTAAGGGTGTTAACCGTACATTTGAAAAATGATAAAAATAATTCTGGCAATAGAATTTTTAAGAAACGACCAGATCAACGATCGTTCTGAATGTCAGATTAATACGATCTCCCATTGGCCTTGCTGAGCGTGGCAGGCTATGCTGCCAGTAATGCTGAAATGAACCGGCCATCAGCAGCAAACTTCCGTTTTCGAGTGTTAACCCGAACCTGTTTTTATGGTTTTCGATCTCCCGCAACCTGAACATACGCGGAGCGCCCAGGCTGAGGCTCGCAATTACCGGGTTCAGGCCAAGTTCTTTTTCATTGTCGGCATGCCAGCCCATACTATCGCTGCCATCGCGGTACCAATTAAGCAACACTGAATTGAATTTATAGTTGGTTGCAATTTCAATCCCGGCTTTAAATTCAAGCAGAGATTCTGTCCAGGGATTGGGTGAAAGCTTCAGACCAGAATAGCTGTAAACTTTTCCTTCATCTCCATACCAGGCAGTGAGTCGCGGAGTGGGATAGGATTTGCCAAATATGCAGATGGTTTCCTGTTTCCAGTTAATTTCCTTCTGAAGCCGGAGTCTATGCTGGTCGCACTCAGACATGCTGATAAAATCAGGAAAGTAGAGCAGCAATCCGTTTTCAACAGGTATCTGCCGTAAATGTTGGTTGTCTGGCATCCGAAAAGGTTCGCTAAAATTATCAGGAATTCTTTAGTAAAGTTGCCAGAGAAAAAGATCATCAGAACCATAACCTGACCTGGCATTCATTTCAGGCTTTCACTACTCAACATCCGGAATGTCATTAAAATTGAAAATGATCCGGTTTTTCGCGACAAAGTCGTAAAGTGTAAGTTTTCGCAGCTCGAAAAAACTGCGCCAATAGGAAGAAAGCGCTGAAATATAGCCCTGCTGTGCGTTGTCTTTTTCAGTCTGGGCTATGTTGAGGTCGGTTATTCCGATTTTTCCGATCAGGTAACGCTGCTTTGTAACTTCATACCGCTTCAGGGCAACGGTATCGCTTTTGGCTGCAATAATCAACTGGTTACGCTGCATATTGAACTGCATCACCTTAAGGAAAATTTCCTGATCAAAATCGAGCATCTCCTGTTGTACCGCCGTTTTTTGAAGTTCCTGTTCCGACTCAGCCAGTTTGATTCTGCCGCGGGCATAGCCCCAGTCAAGTATCGGAATCTGAAAACCCAATTCGAGGCGCTGTTGTTCCTGGGGATTGCGGTAAACATTCTCAAGCCTGTCGGTTGTCTGGGTCAATCCATAAACAGCGAACAGATTTGCATTGAAGCGGTTTTCAGCTTTTGCTTTGTTTACCGAACTTTCAGCTTCAATTAACCTGCGGTCAAAAGCCAGGGCATCGGCACGGTTACCGCGCGCTTCCGTAATAGCCATCTGCGCATCAATTACCGGGGCCGGTGGTGACTGCGGAGCGACCAGAACGATGGTTTCATTTTCGGAAAGCCGGAGGAATGAGCGAAGGTTAAATGTTTTCATCTCCACATCAAGATTGGCACTTTCAACTGCCGATCTTGAGTTTAAAAGACTAAGTTCAATCTGAAGTAATTCATTTTCGGCAATCGTACCAATATTGTACCGCCCCCTTGCTATCTGGTATAGAGTATCATTATTTGATTGGTTTAACTGCTGAATCTTTAACCTTATCTGTGCATCGAGTAAGCTGAAAAACAGGTCGGTTGCAGAAATAGAAACCATCTCAACATCTTCTATGTAACGCCTTTCTGCTTCACCGTAGCGCAAAGGCTCTGTTTTACGCAGCCATTTATACGCATTGTAATTAAATATCGGCTGCCGGATCCCGATGTTTAACGGAGAGGAAAGATAAGAAGTCACCGTACTGTCGTTGAACAGGTCAATGCGTTGCAGGTTGGAATTTAAAAATACCTGTCCGCCGGTAAAGCCGATGTTTTTCGTAAGTGACAACCCGGCAGAGTAGTTTGCGAGGTTTCTGTCATAAAAGAAATCGCCTTCGGGCGTTGTAATTTTTTCAATGCTCCGGCTTAAGCTGGGCAGGGTAGCATCGAGTGAAAGCATTGGCATGAGTCCGGCTTTATAGTTACGGTATTGCCAGTAACTGCTGCGAAACCGGTGCATGGCTGCCAGAGCATCGGGTGATTGACGTTTAGCAATTTCGATCACTTCAGGCAGGTTTAAGACCCGGGTTTGGGATTGCGCAGTAAGACCTGACGTAAACCCGGTAATCAAAAATACCAATGAAATGATTCTGAATATCCTTGTCATTATGAAGGATTTATCAATTATTAAAAATGTGCTTGTAACAATCATGTTGTAGAAAGGGTAATTATTCATATCGCAACGAAGTAACCGGATCCTGCATGGCCGCTTTTTTGGCCGGCATGTAACCGAAAAGGATTCCCACCGTGGCAGAAACCCCGAATGAAATAACGATTGAACTGATAGAAACTATCGTAAGGATTCCGGTAAGTTCCATGATGATCTTTGCCAGTGCCAGCCCCAAAAAAATGCCGATGATGCCACCTGAAAGGCTGATCATGGTGGCTTCGCTCAGGAACTGGAAAACTACATCGCGGCGGGTAGCACCGGTTGCCATGCGGATACCGATCTCCTTGGTACGTTCCATCACCGAAGCCAACATAATGTTCATAATCCCGATTCCTCCAACAATCAGTGAAATGGAAGCAATGGCCCCCAATACAATATTGAAAATATCTTTGGTCCGCTGTTCCTGCTTCAACAGGAGTTCAGGCACTTTTATCTCGAAATCATTAACTCCGGCATGACGGCGGGTAAGCATCCTTTTGATCACTTCGGAAGTCTGGTTGATTAAGGTGGTTTCCGTTACCTGTACCACAATTTTATCGATCTGATTAGATCCATCATCACTACTCTGGGGACCAGAGGATGAGGTGATCATCCCTCCATCGAAAACAACCGTGTTGCTTCCTCCCCGGATCATGGCTGTAGTAACCACGGAACGGTCTCTATAACGCAGAAGAATGGTTTGTATAGGTGCGTAAACCTGGTTGTTGTAGTCGCTTATACCCAGGTTCTCCGTAAGATTGGCTGAAACAGACCGGTTGTCGAGAATGCCTGTAACCTTAAGCCAAACATTCCCACATTTCACAAATTGACCGATGGGATCGGTATTCGGAAACAATCTGGCTTTTAATCCTGCACCCAGGATACAAACTGCCTTGCCAAATTTGAGTTGTTCGTCGTTGAACATTTCACCCCGTTCAAGCGTAAGGTTGAAAACATCGAAAAAATCAGGGGTTACACCGCTTACTTTTCCGTAGGCACTCACACCTTCAGCCATAATCTGCGTTTCATACAGCACTTCAGGACTGACTTTTGAAACGGAAGGGATTATCTGTTTAATACTTTCGGCGTCCTTGAGCGATAATCCGGGTGAAAATTTATTGGTTGCCTGCTTGCCTTTGTCATCCTTTTTGGCAGCTTCTTCCATTTTCGACTCGCTTTTAGGCATGATGATGATGTTATTCACCCCCACAAGTTTCATCTGATCGAGTATTTCCTGCTGGGCCCCATTGCCTATGGCAAGCATGGCAATAACGGCTGCCACGCCGAAAATGATACCGAGTGCGGTAAGCATCGACCTGAACTTATTGGCAAAAACCGCTTCGAGGGCGATGGCCAGTATGTAAAGCTTGCGTTCCAGGGAAAATGGTTTTAAAGTTTCTCTAACCGCCATCCGGCAGAATTTTCAGGTGGTGAGAGGTAAACCTCATCATCTTTTTTCAGGCCTTTGGTAACAATAATCTGGTTTTCGTTGGTTTGTCCGGTTTTTACCTGTCGGCGGATGCTCTTGTTTACAAGGTAAACAAAACTGATGCTATCGGCCGTATGGACAGTTTCAATAGGCAGGTATAAAACCTTAGATATCACAGAAGTAACGATGACATTCTTGGTGGTCATAGCCGGACGCAGGATCGAATCGAATTCATTCACCCTGAGCTTAACCTCAAATACCTTGGCATTTGAACTCTGCATCTGTTCACCAATATTGGCTACTTCGGTAACCTGTCCTGAATACTTACGTTCCGGGAATGCATCAATCGTAACCTCAGCCTTCTGACCTACCTTTAATTTGCTGATGTCGATTTCATTTACATAGGTTTTCGAAATCATAGCCGTAAGGTTTGGCAACGTGGCAACAATATTTTCCCATGAGCTCATGGTAGCACCAATTCCCATTTTTGAACCATCCCAGTTGCGTTTGTAAATGAGCATGCCCGCTTTGGGTGCAGTAACAGTGAAGCCTTTCAATACATCCTGAATCTGTTCAAGCCTTCGCTGAGCCTGGGTAAACGAAGCCGACACTTCCTGCATATTTGCATTTGCCTTATCAAGCTTAAGCTGATAGTTTTTTTGAGCCTGTTGAAATGCACGTTGCGCTTTCTCAAGATCTAATTTTGCCTGTCGCTGGGTTGCAGGCGGTTCATAAATTGACTGATCAACGGTAATTTGCTTCTCTTCGAGTGCATAGTTCATATTGATTAGTTCTTCCCTGGCCGACCTTAAGTCCATTGAAGTGTCAAGCCTGGTTTTTATGTATTGGGACTCAAGCTTCTCAAGTTCACTTTCAAGGTCTTTCATCCGGTTGGTAATTTCAGTCCGGTCAAGGGTGGCCACGTACTGGCCTGAATCAACAATTGTTCCTTCCGGGATAATGTCACTGATCATTACCTGCCAAATCCTCACTTCGCGGAGGCCGGCAGGGCCAATGATATTCTCCGAGTTTTTTGCTTCAAGTTCACCGGTGGTGGTAACATTGATTTTGAAGTCGCCAAATTCAACTTTTGCGGTTAAGGCTGACCCACCTTTTTTATTTCCTGAAAAATAATACCAGCTTGCAGCGATAGCAAGAACTACTGCCGGAATAACGAACCAGAGTTTTCGGTTAAATCGGGGAAAAGCCATATTAGTACTTTTTATATCAGGGAAATTAAAATCTGAAATATGCAGTATAAAATCATTAACGACAAAATCAGCAGTTTATTGAGTTTGGTTAAAGTTCCGGATTTAAAAATTTAATGAATGAAATAACCTTCTACTACGCTCAGGATGACAGTCAGTTTGATCGTAGTCGATGACAATATTTCGTAACTAAACGACACTGTATCAGAAGTTAGGAAAGAATTATATCAAACAATTCCAAAATGAATTTTACAAAGTATAACCTAAGTTGAGCGATTTGAGCACAGCGAAAAAGCACTTTACTTAGGTAAACCCGATTTGGAAAATGTTGCAATTCACCACAGCCATGAAACTGTTTTACTATGAATTGCTTGCAATTTCCTGATCGATTGAGCGATTATCTTCTTCAAATCGCTCAATTTGGGCATAAATCAGTACTCGCAAATCTGATTCATTTTAAACCAAATAACCGTCAGATTATTTCAGCATCTCGTCAACAATCATCTTCACGCTGATTCCTTCGGCTTCGGCTTTGTAATTTCGTACGATCCTGTGCCTGAGAATGCTGGTTGCAACAGCCTGAACATCTTCAATATCCGGCGAATACTTGCCGTTGATGGCGGCATGGCATTTAGCGCCGATAATCAGGTACTGCGAGGCCCTTGGACCTGCGCCCCAGGTCAGGTATTTATTGGCCCAGTCATGCGCCAATTCGGTGCCTGGCCTGGTACGGGCAGCAACCTTAACGGCGTATTCATATACATTGTCGGCAACCGGAATGCGGCGGATCAGGTTCTGGAAATAGATAATTTCTTCCCCTGAGAGCACAACACTGGCTTCCGCCGTTTTTTCGGTGGTTGTATTTTTGACGACGTCAATTTCCTGCTTAAAAGTAGGATAGTCGAGCCAGATGTTGAACATAAAACGGTCGAGTTGAGCTTCTGGCAAAGGATAGGTTCCTTCCTGCTCGATAGGGTTCTGGGTAGCCAGCACAAAGAACGGCTCAATCAGGTGATGGCTTTCACCGGCTACCGTAACAGCTTTTTCCTGCATGGCTTCGAGCAGAGCCGATTGTGTTTTGGGTGGGGTACGGTTGATTTCGTCGGCCAGTATAAAGTTGGCGAATACAGGGCCTTTCAGGAACCGGAAACGCCGGTTCTCATCCAGAATCTCGGTACCAAGAATATCGGAAGGCATCAGGTCGGGGGTAAACTGAATCCGGCTGTAAGTTAGCCCGAGCGATCGGGATATGGTATTGACCAGCAATGTCTTGGCCAGGCCGGGTACTCCAACAAGTAAAGCGTGCCCTTTGCCAAAAATACAGATTAACACCGATTTTATAACCTCGTCCTGGCCGACGATGACTTTCCCGATTTCGGCAGTCAGTAAACGGTATTTGCCAACAAAGGCATCTATGGCTTCAACATCTGATTTATATACTGTCATTACAATTATTTTCTTTTAAAAAATTATTTAACCTCCCAGGAATGCTGAAACTTGCAGTCATTGTATGATTCGTTGATCCTGAAATAAGTTTTGGAAATTTTATCCCCTATCCATTTATTAATGGTTTCACCACGCTTTTTGTTCAAAGCCCATTCCTGTACGGTGCTATAATCTTCTTTAAGGCTGGCACGATGCGGTTCGGTCCTGGTCTTCAGCATGTACAGATTAACCGATTGTTTGCCTTCCTCATTCATCATATTGATAGGCCTTGAGACTTCACCCGGCTGTAATTTATCGATGGAGAAGAAAATTTTCGGATCGAGCTGACCCGCGATAAACCGGGTATTCCCTGTTGTCTCATTCAACATCACAGCCCCGTTGATTTTTCCGGGATCATCTGAATACTTCAAAGCCGCCTCCTCAAATGTCATTTTCTTATCGCGGATAAGCCCGGCAACACTATCCAGAAGTCTGGATGCCTTAATGATATCGGCCTCCGAAATCTTAGGCAATAAAAGGATATGACGTGTATTGATCTGTTCGCCCCTGCGTTCAATCAACTGAATTATATGGTATCCGGCCTTTGACTTAATGATTTCAGAGATTTCACCTTTTTTAAGTCCGAAAGCTGCGGCTTCGTACTCGGGATAAAGCGTTCCCCGGGTCATAAGCCCGATTTCACCACCCTTTTTCGAGGAGCCGGGATCTTCCGAATAAAGTACTGCAAGCGTATTGAAACTCTCTCCCTTAACGATGCGGTCGCGCAGAGTCCTGAGCCTTTCCCTGGTCGCTTCGAGTTCTTCCTTATTGATGGCTGGTTCCTTTACAATCTGCCCCAGTTCGTATTCTGTATCGATCATCGGGATACTATCCTTGGGCAGGCTGTTGAAAAAAGCCCGCACTTCAGAAGGCGTAACTTTCAGGTCAGTTACGAGCTTCTGCTGTACCTCATCAACCATTAATTGTTCTCTTACAGGGGTTTTAAACTCCTCCCTGAGTTGCAGCATTGATTTCTTGTAGTATTGCTCTAATTTTTCCTGCGAGCCAAACTGCTGCAGGTAATACCGGAAGCGGGCATCCATTGTTTGTTCTACCTGGTCGTCGGTAATCTGAACACTGTCGAGTTCTGCCTGGTTTAACAGAAGCTTCTGAAAGAGGAGGTCTTCCAGAATCTGGCATCGGGTTGCGCGTGCATCGGTGATGCCACCCTGCATTCTGAATTGCATGTATTGTGCTTCTATGTCGGATTGCAGTACATAGTTAGCCCCCACCACCGCAACTACTTCATCAATTACCTGCTCCTGAGCCCAGGACTTAAATCCGAGTAGGGTAAGCAGGGAAATTGAAATAAGGGCAATTGTTTTTTTCATTTTCATTTTATGTTTCAGGATTAAGGTGGATCTCAAAAAATCTGGAAATCTTTATTTTCGAGCGCTTTTTGAAAAACTTCCTGTTCCATTCGGTTAATCAATTCAAGTTTTCGCCGGTTGATGATGATGTTACGGATATTATCGTTTTCAAAACTGAGAGGCGACAAGCTCTCTTTAATTTTATAATCGTTGAACCGGATCAGGTATAAGTAGAGTGAATCACTCGTTTCATAGTATGGGCGGTTTCTGAGAAATCTAACCTGATCTTCAATATTCAGCGGGATTTCAAGTTGTAACTCGTTAAAGGGTATCCAGTTTTCATCATCAATCCGGCAAACGAGCATTGAAGACTGGCACAATTCATCAAGTTTTTCGATATCCTGCATTCTGCCTGTCTTTAGCAGTTGGGCAGCTTTTTTGGCCGGGGCCAGGTTGGCCGATGCCTGAGGTATCTTAACGTAACTAACCCTGACTATATTTTCACGAAGCTGAAAATTCCGGGGATTCTGATCGTAAAACTGCTGAATTTCCTGCTGGGTAACAACGGTATCCAGTTTTTGCCTGATCAGTTCACTTTCGTAACCATACACTATGAGTGAATTGCGGTATGCCTCAAGCTGATCATTGAAATCCTTCTGCTCTTCACTCATATTACTTTCAGCCTGATTCAGGATTACCTGTCTGCGGATCCAGTTATCGATAAAACGACGGACAATTTCAACACTATCGTTGGAAGTTGTTCCTGCCGGAACGACTCCTTGAAGATCAGACCTGTACAAATATTTACTATAGGCCTTTGCAACCGGATCGCCTTGTTTTTTTTTGCCAAAGAAACTACAGGAAGCCAATAAAACAGCAGCCAACAATACAAGAACTATTTTCCCCGGAGCAAACACCCTTATTTGATTGATGAAAGTACTTCCTTATTAACCTCGAAAGGATACTTGTTGCGGAGTTCTTTAATCCATTCCTGCTCAAGATAATTCTGATAATCGGCAGTAATAATGCCGCGGGCCTCATTTAGTTTTTTAGGCCCAGGTTTAATCACTTCGTGAACCATGATCATGGTAGCTTTGTCTCCGGCAATGGTTTCTGTTGACATACCGGGCTTCCAGTCGATCTCATCAATCAACGGATTATCCCCTTTCAGGAATTTTCGGCGGTCGATACTCAAAATCGTAGTACTATCAGTATTAATCATTTCTAATAGTTCGTTGTCTGTAATTCCTTTTTGAATTGAGTTCCGGACCTTCGTAAGTATCTTTTGATCAGTAGAATTAAGAGAGTAAATAGTGGCATCAAGCCGCTGGTCCCACATATAATTGTTTGTACGGGAAGCATGAAATGCCTCAAGCCCTGTTGTATCTTTCACTGCCTTCGACCATATTTTCTGATCGGTCAGTTCAAAAAGCAGAATCCCGTCGTGGTATTCCTTTACCAGCATTTTGAATTCCGGGTATTTTGATTCCAACTGGCCATCTTCATAAGCAAGGCATTTTTCATTGGCGAAAGTTGTAAACATGGTGTTCACAAAAACCCTGATGTCTTCCTTGTTGCGCTTACGCTGATTACCTGCAAGGTACTGTGCAAAATCCTGTTGTGAGTAGCTTTTACGGCCAATGGTCATGATGGTTTTCTTCAGGCCGGCAGCCTGTTCAACTTTCCATCCCCCTGCAAAAATGGTATCGGTTACGACTTTGTAGAATGCATCGCGGGCTTTAAGCTTTTGAGAATACTTGTATTCTCTTTTTATGCGGTTCAACAGCGCTTCTTCGCTTTTCTTAGCGCGGTCGTTCCGGGTAAGGCTTTGTTTCAGATCGCTGAGGTTGTCTTCGTAGGAACCTATTTCTTTGCGTTCGAGTAACTTCACAATATGCCAGCCAAAAACCGACGAGAATGGTTTTGCTACTTCATTAATCTCTTTTAGCGCCGAAACTTCCTTTATAAATTCAGGGATCATTTTATTAGCGCCAAACCATGGAAGAACCCCGCCTTTTGTTGCCGTTGATTTATCGTCGGAGAGTTGCTCGGCCAACCTTGCAAATTCTTCGCCACTCATAATCCGGTTATAGGCGTCCAGTGCTTTCTGAGCTACGGCAATACTGTCAGCAGCAGTTGCTCCGGCAGGAATGCGCATCAGGATGTGGGCAACCTGAACCCGGCCGAGGGCAGGTTTACGATCGGTTACCTTTATCAGGTGATAGCCAAAATCGCTGCGCACCGGCATTGAAACCTCCCCTATCTTAGTTGTATAGGCGCCTGTTTCAAAAGGATAAACCATATCAAATACAGTGAAATAGCCCAAATCGCCTTTGTTGCCGTTGATGTTCCTGTTTTCAACCGTTCGATCGCGGGCTGAAAGATCATCTGAGTTTTCCATGGCCAGCGTTCCGAAATCTTCACCTTTCATGACCCTTTTGCGGATTGCCATGATTCGCTTGTAGGCGACCAATGTATCGGCCGGCGATGCATTGCGGTCAACCTTTATCAGGATGTGACTTCCGCGAATGTCTTCGGTTTTGCGGTTATAGGCTTCGGTGAGCAGCGACTTATTCATTTCCTCATCAATAAGGTAAGGCTGGGCAAGCTGCTTACGATATCCCGACAGTTCATCGATAAATGAACGCATGGTATCAAGCCCAAGGCTTTCAGCTTCTTTTACCTTCAAACGGAAATTAATATACAATTCCATGTATTCCTCCAGCGATTTGCGGTCTATCACTTCACCGTTCACATTGTTTTTCTGATAGACGTTCAGGAATTCGGATTTTGAGATGTTTTCACCGGCGACTTTCAGAATCACAGGATCTGTATCCTGCGCATTCGCATTAGAAAGTACAAACAGTAAAGCCAATCCTGTAAACAGTTTAATCATACTATTTTTCATTGTTCAAACCTATTTATTAGAAACTGATTGTGATATTACTAAATTCTGATTTTCAATATTTTAATTTCCCAAGCGATGCTATGATTTTAACTCCGGAGAAAGCCTTTCAATGCATTTGAGCTTTTAACGTTTTTTACCGGCTATAGTTGGGCGCTTCGCTGGTAATGGTTATATCGTGCGGATGGCTTTCAGCCACTCCGGCAGCAGTAATACGCATAAACCTTGCTTTCTGTAACTCAGCAATACTGGCCGATCCGGTATAGCCCATGCCTGCCTTTAGCCCGCCCACCATCTGATGGATAACTTCAGAAAGGGTTCCCTTGTAAGGCACACGGCCAACAATTCCTTCGGGTACTAATTTCTTGATGTCGTCTTCCGTATCTTGAAAATAGCGGTCTTTTGAGCCTTTTTGCATGGCCTCAATTGAGCCCATTCCCCGATAGGTTTTAAACTTACGGCCTTCAAAGATAATGGTTTCGCCGGGTGACTCTTCAACACCGGCAAACAGACTGCCAGCCATAATACTATCGGCACCGGCGGCCAATGCTTTAGCAATATCACCGGTGTAACGGATTCCTCCGTCGGCAATCACCGGGATTCCGCTGCCTTTCAGTTCTGTGGCAACCAGATTGACTGCAGAAAGCTGTGGAACTCCGATCCCGGCAATGATGCGGGTTGTGCAGATAGACCCCGGGCCGATTCCAACCTTGATTCCGTCAATGTTAAGTTTTTTCAGATCGCGGGCAGCTTCGGCGGTTCCAACATTGCCGATAATAAGCTCCAGATCAGGAAAGTGCTTTTTCACCAGAACGGCAGCGTCCATTACGCCCTTTGAGTGCCCGTGTGCGGTATCGATGACAATGGCATCAACCCCGTTACCAATCAAAGCCGTTACCCTGTCGATCAGATCGCGGGTAACACCAACGGCAGCCGCTACGCGCAGCCGGCCGCGTTCATCCTTGCAGGCATTCGGCCTTGCTTTGATTTTGATAATATCCTTGTAGGTGATGAGTCCGACAAGCTTGAAATCCTTATTTACGACCGGTAATTTCTCGATTTTGAATTCCTGCAGAATGTCGGCAGCCTTTTCGAAATCGGTGAATTCTGTGGTAGTAATCAGGTTTTTGCTCGTCATAACTTCAGCCACAGGCCTGCGCAGGTTTCGCTCGAAACGCAGGTCGCGGTTGGTAACTATACCGACCAGTTTGCCAACCTTATCTATGACCGGAATGCCACCGATTTTAAATTCTTTCATGATCTGGAGCGCTTCGGCCACAACTGCACCTTCCAAAAGTGTAATCGGTTCGAGGATCATTCCGTTTTCGGCACGTTTCACCTTCTTAACTTCGATGGCCTGGTCTTCGATCGACATATTTTTATGCAGAACACCGATTCCACCTTCCTGAGCCATCGCAATAGCCATATTGGCATCGGTAACCGTGTCCATTGCTGCAGATACTATGGGAATATTGATCCTGATGTTGCGTGAAAACCTGGTAGATACATCCACTTCACGGGGCAAAACTTCAGAATATGCCGGCATCAGCAAAACATCATCGTAAGTGTAGCCTTCGCCAACAAATTTTTCATCAAAAGATGACATGTCCGTATTTTTTGAGTTGTGCAAATTTATGAAAAATAGGTTCTCCATGACCCAAAGCTTTTCATCGGAATGGGTTGAAAGCTAAATTAACAGTCATTAAAACCTGCCCGATCAAATGATTGCGGATAACCCAAATCAGGCTATACGAAACTGCAATAAATTTAACACATACTATAACCCTGATATT
>Ga0105046_10012546_pt1 | contig 13149 bp, 11 predicted proteins | sample MAT03_FD_78385 | JGI IMG/M metagenome (GOLD analysis project Ga0105046, IMG submission 78385) | Freshwater microbial communities from Lake Fryxell liftoff mats and glacier meltwater in Antarctica - MAT-03 (megahit assembly) | ecosystem: Environmental > Aquatic > Freshwater > Ice > Liftoff... | reverse complement strand
GCTGATTGGGGCCGCCGTTGCCGGATTGGGCGGCGCGGTCTTGACGGTGGCGCAACTGGGCATTTTCAACGAAGGGATCACGGCCGGGCGCGGCTGGATCGCGGTGGCACTGGTGATCTTTGCGCGCTGGCGGCCTGAACTGGCCTTTGTCGGCGCGCTACTTTTTGGCATTGCCAACGCCCTACAATTTCGGATCCAAGCGCTCAACATCGAAGCCATTCCCTACGAATTACTCCTGATGCTGCCGTATGTACTGACGATTTTGGTACTTTTACGCGGTGTGCGCAGAGCAGAAGCGCCAGCGGCGTTGGGGCGGCCTTATGTCAAGGAATGATTAGCATATAACTTACGGCGGCTGAGCGGGTGCCCGCTCAGCCGCCGTAAGAACTCTCATTTTGTGTAAGTCCTGTAACATTCACTTTTCAGCAAAGATCAGTTCACTGGCGTGCTGGAGCACAAGCACCGCCGCGCCGATCGCACCGGCATCAAAGCCCAATGTGCTGTTGACAATCTTCGTTGCCGAGAGCGGGTAGGCCATCGCACGCCGGCGCACTTCTTCCAGTAGCGGGTCCAACAAAACTTGGCTGATTTGGCCCATTGGTCCGCCGAGAATGATCAACTCGGGATTAAAGAGATTAACTAGATTGGCAATTGCAATACCCAGGTAAACGGCCGTTTCTGCCACAATCGTGCCGGCCAATCCATCCTGTTGCGCCGCAGCCTGAAAGACCATTTCTGCCGTCACCCGTTCGGGATAGTGGCCGGCCAGGCTATGCAACAATGTATTACTCTCCTCGCGCATGCGTGCGCGCGCCCGATCGGCAATCGCCGGTTCCGAGACTAATTGCTGCAAGCAGCCGCGGTTGCCACAGCGGCAAAGTGGACCATCAGGCAGAATGGTAACATGGCCTAATTCGCCAGCGCTAGAATTAGCGCCCACATAGAGCTCGCCCGCATGAACAATCCCCGCCGCAATACCGGTGCCAATCGAGATGTAAATAATCTCCTGTAAACCACGACCGGCGCCGTACCAATATTCAGCCAAGGCGCCCACCTTGCTGCGATTGGCGACAAAGGTGCGCAACCCCAGCTTTTCTTCGACCATGGCCCGGATCGGCACTTCGAACCAGCCCACATCGACGGCTGTCTTGATCACACCCGAGACCATATCCACCAGGCCAGGTGTGCCCAGCCCGATCGCAGGCAAGATCTGCGCCGGATCAACCTTGGCCATAATCGCTTTGACACCTTCAGCCAGCGTCGCCACAGCCGTCTCCGGCGCAGGATCGGGAATCGGCACGTCTAGCCGGTGCAGCACTTTGGCATCCAAGTTGGTGACAACAATTCCCCAGCGGTGATCGACCATGCGCGCGCCGACGGCGTAAGCAGCATCCGGATTGAACTCCAGTAGAGCGGGCGGACGACCACCGGTCGAATCGCCCAACCCCACATGCTGCGCCACGCCAGCGCGCAGCAGATCCTCCATCAATAAAGAAATGGTCGCGCGACTTAAGCCCGTCTCTTGGGCCAAATCCGGACGCGAGAGAATGCGCGTGCGCTTCAAGATCTCGAAGGCACGGCTGCGGTTAATTTCTTTGAGTAGCTCTGGTTGGCCAATCCGTTGATCCAAGATGTTGTCCTATTCGTACTGTTTGTTCGGAAAGTATCCATTCTATCATAACGGCCTTTAGAGCTTTGTCAACAAATTTATCATCTAGCGCGCATTTACAGCGTAAAGCAGGCTTACATAGTTCTCCGAAATTTATATATTCTAAATATCCGACTACTTTGTTCAAGGTATTGACAAAGTAGTAAACTGGTGTTATATTATATCTATTGATCGCCCGTCTTAAAATCTATCACCTAGTGAATGTTTGCGTCTACTTTTTAAGCATCAGCTTTCTTTTTGCAAGTTCAAAAGGAGAACATCCATGGAATATCAGAAAAAAAAATCTCTTGATGGTAGAGCTTGGAGTCGTCGTGATTTTTTACGCTTATCGGCATTCGCTACAAGTGGCGCACTGCTTAGTGCTTGTACACCGGCAGCACCAAGCGCGACTGCACCTGGCGCTGAAGCAGCCAATGCACCCTCTACCAGCCCGGTAGAAGTTTCATTCCAACACTTCTTCGATTCACCAGAACTCAAGGCTACCTTTGATCCCATCTTTGCCAGCATTGAGGCAGAGACCAATACCAAGATTCGTAGCCTACCTACCCCTTATGGGGAAATGTTAACAAAGTTGCTGACAATGACTGCCGGTGGAACGCCACCGGACATCACTTCGGCAGCCAGTGACTGGGTCAAAGATGCGTCTGGGCGCGGTATCTTCTTGGCTTTGGATGATCGCCTTTCCTTGTTATCTTTCCCTATGTCAGATTTCATGCCTTCACGCCTGGAGGACGGCTCATTCAATGGGGTAAATTACAGCGTACCAGTCGATCAGGGTTCTACCGCGATGTATTACAATAAGGATATCTTTGACGCAGCTGGCATCGAGTATCCAACCAAGGACTGGAGTTGGGAAAAATTGCGCGAGGTCGCCATCCAGTTGACAGTAGACACAAGTGGGCGCACTCCATCGGATGCTGGTTTTGACCCCGAGAATATCGAACGGTTCGGTCTACAAGGTCGCACGGATCTTCATCGCGTTCATGGCACGATTTCGAGTATTTGTGGTGACCCAAACTGGTATGATGAAGAAGTAACCCAGGTGACGATGGACAAACCAGAAATGTTGGATGCCTGGCAGTGGTATGTTAATCTGCGCACAGTTGATCGCTGCACGCCGACGCCGCAGCAATCATTGGGGTTCTCTGATGCAGCAGGTGGCATCTTCCCCTTTGGCCTGGGTAAATACGCCATGGAAATCACCTGGATTGGTATGATCTCTGCCTTAAAGTTAGAGGGCGTTACGGTTGAGAACTGGGATGTGGCACCATTGCCAACTGGTAAAGGCACCTTCGCCACCTCTTCCGGCCAACATTTTGCCGTGCTCAAGGAAAGCCAGGCCGCGGATGCAGCATGGAGTGTCATCGCCTCCTTCTTGGAGGAGAAACATATGAAGATGTTAGGCACAGTAGGCGCGTGGACGCCGGCGCGCGTCTCCATGGCCCAATATGGTCAGCCCCAAGATGGCATCCCCTCGCGCTTTATGGAAGCCATGATCGATCCTGTTTCCTGCTGCGGTTTCTCATTCTACTGGTATTTACCAGGCTATCCCGAATGGAGCCGCGAGATCACAACTGCGCTGGAGCCAGCCTGGCGGGGTGATGTATCGGTAGAGGAAGCGATGAACGCTTTCAAACCCAAAGTGGATGAAATGGTGGCGAATCGACCACGTCCTAATTCATAATTACAGCACCGGTATCTATTGGAGCATAAAAAGTTAAACAGTGGTACAGGCTTCGACGTTCGGCTGAGGCCCACGTCGAAGCCTGTACCACTATATACTTACTTATACCGGTGCTCAGGTTTCTGTCTTAGCCGTCTAGGGTGTTCAAATTCACGATACAGGGCTACCGATCTTGAGTCGTCAATCATTTCCTCAATCTACAATAAAAATCCCCACATATCAGCCGCAACGCAAAAAACGTTCGGGGTTGGCGCGCGAAGAAATGAGAGATGGTTATCTCATGGTGGGTTTCTGGCTTATCGGTTTTCTGGTTTTCACGGCTGGACCGATTGCGGCCTCGATGGGTTTATCCTTCACCAACTGGGACCTAATCTCGCCCGCCAAGTGGGCTGGGCTAGCCAATTATCGAACACTGCTCAAAGATGACTTGATCAGCACCTCATTGTATAACACTTTATACTTTACCATCCTATCGGTGCCTTTAAGCACCATTGCAGCGCTACTCCTTGCGTTGGCAATGAATATGAAGATACGTGGCATCTATCTCTATCGAACGCTCTACTATCTACCGTCGATTACGCCGGCAGTCGCCACCGCCTTGCTCTGGCTTGTAATCTTTCAGCCGGAATTTGGCATCGCCAATTATATGCTGCAAAAGTTAGGTTTACCCAAACAACTGTGGCTGCTCGATCCGGCGCAGGCCAAGCCGATTTTAATCCTCATGGCACTGTGGGGTGTAGGCGGTGGTATGCCAATTTTTTTGGCCGGGCTGCAATCCATTCCCCGTGAGTTGTATGAGGCAGCCGAGATTGATGGTAGCAATCATTGGAACAGCTTCATTAGTGTAACGTTGCCTTTATTGACACCTGTAATCTTTTTTAGCCTAATTACAGGGATTATCGGTTCCTTCCAGATCTTTACCAGTGCCTATATTGCAACTGATGGCGGGCCGGAAAATGCCACACTATTCTACGTGTTACTGCTCTACCGTAATGCCTTCCAATTCTTCAAAATGGGCTATGCCTCGGCCATGGCCTGGCTGCTTTTTATCATTGTCTTGATTTTTACAGTGCTCCAGTTTCGGTTAGCCCAACGTTGGGTACACTACGAGGTGTAAAGCGATGGCAAAGGTAGGTGCACCAATTCGCGCGCAAGTGACAACACGAATAAGTGGCGATACTAATCACCAGCAATGGAAGCGCCCTCTATTGGCATTGGGCATTCACATCGCCATTGGCGCGGGTGCGCTGTTAATGTTATTCCCTTTTCTTTGGACCCTGTCAACCTCGCTCAAGTTGCCCGGTTCCGCACTTTCTTGGCCACCACAATTACTGCCGGAAACCTTCCACTGGCAGAATTACATCGAAGTTTGGTCGATTGTACCCTTTCTCACCTATGCCCAAAACACAGTAATTATCACGCTAACAACGGTGCTGGGCAGCGTGCTCGGTTCCAGCTTGGTTGGGTACGCGTTTGCTCGTTTGCGCTTTCCAGGCCGCGAAACATTGTTTATCGCCTGCCTAAGTACGATGATGTTGCCCTTTGTCGTACTTATGATTCCGCGCTATATCCTATTTCGTAATCTGGGCTGGATCGATACTTTTCTTCCTTTGATCGTACCAGAGTGGTTTGGCGTAGCCGTCTACATTTTTTTCAGTCGCCAATTCTTTCGAACGCTGCCAATGGAATATGACGAAGCGGCGCGCATTGACGGTGCGACCAGCTGGTGGATCTGGCTGAAGGTTATCCTGCCCATGGCGAAACCCTTACTGGCGACCATTGCAATCCTGGCCTTTCGCAGTGCCTGGAATGACTTTATGGGACCGCTCATCTATTTACAGTCGGATGAGAATCTGACGTTGGCGCTCGGGCTAGTAAAATTCCGCGGCTACTATCGCACCGAATGGTCACTGATGATGGCTGGCGCGACGTTGATGACGATTCCCGTTGTACTAGTATTTTTCTTTTTCCAACGTTACTTTCTGCAAGGGCTAAACTTTAGCGGTCTGGGAGGCCGCTAAACCAAGATGCGCTATTCTATGCAAGGAGAAACTGACACCTATGCCACGCAAGATCAAAGTTACAACAATTTCCATGCCACCCCAGCAGAATAGTATCGACAAGAATTGGGAACGCGCTTTGGCGCTTTTAGATACGGCCGGCGCGCACCACCCTGATCTAATCTGTCTACCAGAATCGATGCTGCACGTTGGCGTAGGCAGAGCCAATTGGCCGGACGGGGTGCAGTCCATGTCAGGCGCGTTCGTGGAGGCAGTCGCGGATCGGGCGCGTCGCTACGGCGCTTATATCGTTGGCAGCTTATATACAGAGCAAGCCTGTTATGCCAACAAGGCATTTGTCATCGACCGTGACGGCAACCTGGCCGGTAGTTATGACAAGATTCATCCCACCTACAAAGAAGTCGACGCGGGTGTCATACCAGGTGATACAGCACAGGTCCTTGAGACCGATTTTGGCCGGCTCGGGTTAGCCATCTGCTTCGACATCGGCTGGCCAGACCATTGGGCAGCCTTGGCACAACAAGGTGCCGAGCTTGTCGTTTGGCCGTCTGCCTATGACGGTGGCTTCCCGCTTCAAGTCTATGCTTGGACGCACTTCTACTATATTGTTTCATCGGTCTGGGGTGCGCACAGCAAAATCATCGACATTACCGGTCGCGTATTGGCCTCCACTAGTCAATGGAGCCGGCTTATCACCGAGCAAATCGATCTTGAAAAAGAGGTTTTTCATATCGATGACCAGGTAGAGAAACTCCTGCGCGTTCAGGCCGAGTTGGGCGATCGCGTGCATGCCGAGGGCTTCTCGCAAGAAAATATTTTTACCCTAGAGTCCAGCGATCCAACATGGCCACTGGCACGTATAAAGGCCAGTTATGGTTTGGAGAATTTTCGTGACTACCATGCCCGCTCAACCAAAATCCAAGATGCGGCCCGTTCAAACGCGGTTGCGGAGCGTTAATCTAGGCAAATAGATTGGCGTGTAGAGGAGGAATTATGGAGTTAACGCCAGAAGAATTTTTTATGTTTGAACATAACGGATACTTGTTGGCGACCCAAGCGCTATCTGCAGAGACGTGCCAAGTCTTGAAAACGACGATTCTGCACCATGTACAGGCGCGCATTGCGCCGCTGGTCTGTGAAGACCCAGAACGTCCCGGCTATGGAAAAGCAGGTGATATCCCTGGTTCGGCCGTAATTCGCCTATCAAAAATTATGGCCCGTGACCCGATCTTTCTCACCGCCGCCAGTTCACCACCGCTTGTTGTCGTGCTCCAAGCTTTATTAGGCCCGAACATTGATATCGTACTCAATCGCCATAACCATGTGACCCTACGTCCACCCGCAGCAGCACAACTGGAGTGGCATCGCGATGTTGCCAATTGGAGTCGGCCAATTATTTCAGCGATCTTTTACCTGGAAGATTCCACGCTTGAAAATGGTTGCACTTGGGTGCTGCCCGGTAGTCATCACCTGTTGGCCTATCACGCCAAGTTACAAGGTCACGGCCGTATGGACTCTTTGCATCAGCTCGGTCGTCAAGCACTGCCCGTGCCGGCCAAGGCTGGCGATGTTTTGCTGATCAACGGATTAATATTACACGGTGCCGGTGCCAATCGCACTCAGGCAACCCGCATGTCGATGACATTGGGCTATCACGCGGTTGATGAGCTGGGTGCCCCGGAAGAAACCCAGAAATGCCTTGTCGCTGGCGAACGCGTCCTACGCCACAATTAATATCCGTCCATCAGCCGAAAGTATGCAAATCCTTTCTTTTACGCAGAGGCAACCATCGGTTTGCACATTTTTCACAAATGAGCCTTACTATCATTTTTCTCTGTTTACTGGTAGAATCCATCCGTGCATATAAAGCTAGATATTATCAGCCAATCATAAATTTACACAATTCTTGTAGCTGCTCAAAAAATAGTGGTCGATAAACCAACGCTGCCAGGTTTGTGCGAACCTGGCAGATCTTTGCCCCGCCCTATCGAGAGGCTACAAACCTATAAAAACTCAACCCTTCAACAAGAGCTAACTATGACAATCAAACCCAACATCTTCGTGTTGCTGCGGCCCACTTTATACATAGAATTGTTTAGTCCCGAAAATGACCAATTGTTACGCACTCTGGGCCAGGTCACTTTTCACGCGGATGAATCGAATTTGACCTCGACCCAACTAGCCGAGCGGATTGGCGATTTCGATCTAATTATCACCGGCTGGGGTACCCCAGAATTTAACACTGATGTGGTAGACGCAGCTACACAGTTGAAACTAATCGCTCATTCGGCCGGCAGTATCAAGCGGATGTTGCCGCCGTCCGTCTTTATACGTGGCATCAATGTGACCCATGCCGCAGCGGCAATTGCGCCCGCGGTAGCAGAAATGACGCTCTTACTAATCCTGCTTTCGCTGCGCCAGGTCCATAAGTTGGATCGGGCGATGAAAGCCGGTGGGCCTTGGGACGCGAGTAAAATCGTTGGCATGGGCAATGAGTTGGCGGGCAATCGTGTTGGCGTGGTCGGCGCTGGTTATACAGGACGATGTGTCATCCAGTTACTTACCGCGCTCAATGCAGAAGTTTGGGTCTATGATCCTTATTTATCGAACACGCGGGCGGCTGAACTGGGTGTGCGCGCCGTACCATTGGATGAGTTGCTTAGCAGTTGCTCCATCATCACCCTGCAAGCGCCGACTACGGAAGAAACCCATCACATGATTGGTGCGCGTGAATTGCATCTCTTGCAGAATGATGCGATCTTCGTCAATACGGCCCGCTCGCATCTAGTCGATCAAGCCGCGCTGCTGGCAGAATTACAAACGGGTCGCTTCCAGGCGGCGCTGGATGTATTTGATCAAGAGCCGCTATCAGCGGACAGTCCCTTTCGTCAACTGGACAATGTGGTTCTGACTCCCCATGTAGCCGGGGCATCGAAACAAACCCGCCGCCGCCAGGGACAAACAATCATTGATGAACTCCAACGTTTTCTAGCTGGGGAACCCTTGCACTATCGTGTCACCGGCGAGATGTTAGAGACGATGGCCTGATTTTGTGATTGACTGTATACAAGACATTAGCGGGTTAAGTAGAGTGATAGATAGGTACACATGTGACGTCTACCTATCTACCTCTTCACCATAAGTAGTTATCAGTCGCAGGATATCCAGGTAATGAGTAAAAAAAGTAAAGTCCGCGTCGCGATGATCGGTGCGGGTGGTATGGCTAACAACGTGCATTACCCTTCTCTGGCGTCGTTTGCGGATGTCGAAATCGCCGCGATCTGCGATCTGGACGAACAGCGCTTGCAGAAGACCGCTGATCAATATAACATCCAGGGTCGCTATACGAATTACCGCAAGATGGTAGCAGAGGTCGCCCCCGATGCCGTCTATGTGATCGGCCCGCCGCATATCATGTACGATATCTGGACGTGGTGTCTGGGTGAGGGGCTGAATCTTTATATCGAGAAGCCAATGGGCATTACCATTCACCAGGCGCGCGCCCTGGCTTACCTGGCCGACCAGAAGCGCTGTATTACCCAGGTTAGTTTTCAGCGCCGGAGCAGCCCGCTGGTTGTCCAACTACGCAACGAGTGCCTGAAGCGCGGGCCGATCGTCCACGCCGAGTGTGCTTTCTACAAGTGCGAACCCAAGCCCTATCTGCACGCCCGCGACCACATGATGGACGACGGCGTCCACGCCATCGACACCCTGCGCTGGATGTGCGGCGGTGAAGTGGTGAATGTGGCCAGCCAGTGCAAACGCATCGGCACACCCGATATCAACTTTATTTCGGCCTTGCTCGAGTTCGATAATGGCACCACGGGCGTAATGCTCAACAGTTGGACCAGCGGCCGGCGCATCTTCAAAGTGGAGATGCATGCGCCCGGCATCTGTGTCGAAGCCGAACATGAAGTCAAGGGCGTGCTCTATGCCGATGGCGACACCAAAGGCGTCGTCTACGACACGAAAGCAGTCGCCGGCAGCGATCAGCTTTACGTCTACGGCGGTTTTCAGGCCAAAAACCGCGAATTTATCGACGCCGTCAAAGCCGGGACCCAGCCCAGCTCTAATTTCGCCGATGCACTAAAGACCATGGAAGTGGCAGAAATCATCCTGGCGCAGGCGCTATTAAAAAAGAACAATTGATTGGTAGACCGATAATATCTTTTAAACAATGACAACAACGGATGCAGACAGGAACGGATAAAACAGTGACGGGTAAAACAGTGACAGGTAAAACAGTGACGGGTAAAACGCTGATATCAGGACAGACGTAGTATCCGTTCCTGTCTGCATCCGTTGTTGTTTGGACATGATTTCGCTTACCTTACTGATATTATGTACACAGATTTCACAGATAAACACAGATGATGCACTTGGAAGATCGCGGGTCTGGCAAATTTTCTGTTAAAATCCTCGTTCATCTGCGTTTATCCGCGTACAAAATATAAAGTTGTGACCATAAGAGCACCCCAATGCCTAATCCAGCGCCAGATATTAAATTGCCACCTCAATTACCGACGCACTTTGCGCTCGTAAGCGGGCTCATTGCCTTACCCAGCGAAATTGTGACCGGTCAGGCTTTACTCGTTGCCGACGGCCGAATCGCCGCCATCAGCGCAGCCGACGGCCTGCCGAGTGACGTGCCGCAAATCGACGTGGGCGGCCGGCTGATTGCCCCCGGCCTGATCGATATTCACATTCACGGCGCGCTAGGACGCACATTCAACGAGCCAACTGCCGCCGCCTTTGCGACGATTACGCGCGAAAATGCGCGGTGTGGCGTCACAAGTTTGCTGGCTACCACGGCGACCGATGCGATTGACAACTTGGTGGCCGTCTTAGAATGTGCGGAGCAGTGGATGAAGACGCCGCAGCCGGGCGCGCAACTGCTGGGTGTCCACGTCGAGGGACCTTATTTCAGCATGGCCCAGCGCGGCGCGCAAGATCCAGCCCACATCCGCAACCCCGATGACGGCAGCGTGGAACAATTGTTAGAGTACCGCGACATTATCCGCATCCTTACCTTTGCGCCCGAATTGCCTGGTGCATTGGCCTTGACCCAACGCTTGGTCGAATTAGGCATCGTGGCAGCCGCCGGCCACAGTTCGGCCCGCGAAGAGGATGCCGTACCCGCGATCAACGCCGGGTTGCGCCACATGATCCACATGTGGAGCGCGCAATCGACCACGATCCGCGAAGGGCCGTGGCGCAAACCGGGTCTGCTCGAAGTGTCGCTCACCGATGAACGCCTGACCGGCGAGATCATCGCTGACGGCAAACATCTGCCGCCCACATTGATGAAGCTGGCCTACAAGTGCTTAGGGCCGGACCGGCTCTGTGCCATTTCCGACGCCACCAGCGGCGCCGGTCTGCCTGCTGGCACCCGCTTCCGCATGGGTGGCATGGAATACGAGGTGAGCGACGGCGTCGGTATGATGCTCGACCGTTCGGCGTTTGCCGGCAGTACTACCTTGCTCAACGCAATGATCCCGATTTTGGTCGACCAGGTGCATATTCCACTGGTCGAAGCATTGCGGATGGCAAGCTTGACCCCAGCGCGGGTGATCGGTGTCGATGCACGCAAAGGCAGCCTAGAAACGGGCAAGGACGCCGACATTGCCATTTTCGACGCAGATTTCAGCGCCTGGCGCACGATCATCGGCGGCCAATGGGCCACGCTATAACGAAAGCCAAATACAACGCAAAGGATAGCGTAAGATGGAAACAGAACAATTAATGGTAAGCAGGCAATACGATCAACTACCGGTGGCAATTTATAATCGTAATGCCGCATTGGGGCAAGCCGCCGCCCTGGCCGCACGCCAGATCATCCAGACGGCGATTGCCGAACGCGGCGCGGCCTACATTATTATCGCCACGGGCAATTCACAACTGACCTTTTTACATGCATTGCGCGACTTGGATGGCATCGACTGGCCCAAAGTAACTATTTTTCACATGGACGAATATGTCGGCATCGACCCCAACCATCCGGCCAGCTTTCCGCTCTTTTTGCGCCAGCATATTCTAGACGCGGTCAATCCAGGGCAGTTCTACCCTGTGCCAAGCCAGGTGGACGATCTGGATCAGGCCTGCCGGGATTATGAAGCGCTGCTGCGCGCACAACCATTAGACATGGTGGCGATGGGCTGGGGTGAAAATGGCCATATTGCCTTTAACGATCCACCCTATGCCGATTTCGACGACCCAGTCTGGGTGAAGGTGGTGGCATTGGCCGAAGCCAGCCGCCGCCAGCAGGTGGGCGAAGGTCACTTTGCCACCATCGACGACGTGCCGACGCATGCGATCACACTGACGATTCCTGCCCTGTTGGCACCCCGTCACATTCTCTGCATTGTGCCGGAAGCCCGTAAAGCCGAAGCGGTGCGTGCCTGTCTGACCCAACCAGTCAGCGAGGATCGCCCTGGCTCCATTTTGCGTACGGTCGATCATGCCCAGCTTTATCTGGATACTGATTCAGCGGCACTTTTGTGACGTACCTAACGCAAAGACGCGGAGAGGCAAAGGCGCAAAGGGTAAACAGGTAGATAGGGAAACAGGTAGATAGGTAGACAAGTAGACAAGTCAGGTTTCCCTATTTACCTGTCTTCCTATTTACTTGTTTACCTGTTTCCCTATCTAATATCTAGCACAGAAAGGTCATCCGTGAACGACAATCATTCTTATCAACTGAATTTACGACGCGGGCGTTTGGCCCAGGATGAGGGCGGGCATAATTATTGGCAGGTGACAGAGACAGCAAAAACGGTGGCGGCGAACAAGACTGCCATTATCATCTGTGACATGTGGGACAACCATTGGAGCCGCGGCGCGGCGGAGCGGGTAGACGTAATGGCGCCGCGCATGAATCAAACGATTGCCGCCGCCCGCGCCAATGGGGTATTGATTGTCCATGCGCCGTCGGACACGCTAGATTTTTACCGCGCTGCGCCAGCCCGCCAACGCATCTTGGCCGCGCCCCTTGTCGCACCGCCACCGCCCATTGAGCATGCCGCCCCACCGCTGCCGATCGACGACTCGGACGAAGGCTCGGATACAGGCGAGACGCAAACATATCACGCCTGGAGCCGGCAGCATGCCGCGCTGGAGATCGACCAGGCGCGCGATGTCATCTCGGACAAAGGGCCAGAGGTGTACAGCTTTTTGCAGCAACAGGGCATTGAGCAGGTGTTGATTATGGGTGTTCACACCAACATGTGTGTGCTCAATCGCTCGTTTGCGATCAAGCAGATGGTCAAGTGGGGTGTCGAAATTGCCTTGGTGCGCGATCTGACCGACACCATGTACAACCCGGCACGGTCGCCCTATGTAGACCACGCCGAAGGGACACGCCTGGTCGTAGAGTATATCGAGAAGTTTTGGTGCCCATCGATCAGCAGTCAAGATTTGTTAATTGGGTAGGGATTAGGGAAACGGGAAACAGGATACAGGTTTAAGCCCGTATCCTGTTTCCCGTTTCCCTAATCCCTACCAACCATAGGAAGGAGCTCCCGTTGAAACGCCTCGCAGGTAAAAAAATCCTCATCACTGGCGCCAGCAGTGGTTTTGGCCGCGGCATTGCCCTGGCCTGTGCCGCCGAAGGAGCGGATCTGGCGCTAGTAGCGCGCGATACAGAACGTTTACAAGCCGTGGCCGATCTGGCCCGCGCCCAGGGCAGCGAAGTGGTGATCTGCCCCGCCAACATTGCCGATCAGACGCAAGTGTTGGCCGCTGTCGCCCATGCCAAAGTCGCGTTGGGCCAGATTGAT
>Ga0105046_10012544_pt1 | contig 13151 bp, 7 predicted proteins | sample MAT03_FD_78385 | JGI IMG/M metagenome (GOLD analysis project Ga0105046, IMG submission 78385) | Freshwater microbial communities from Lake Fryxell liftoff mats and glacier meltwater in Antarctica - MAT-03 (megahit assembly) | ecosystem: Environmental > Aquatic > Freshwater > Ice > Liftoff... | reverse complement strand
GGGGGGGGGGGGGGGGGGGGGGGGGGGGGGGGGGGGGGGGGGGGGGGGGGGGGGGGGGGGGGGGGGGGGGGGGGGGGGGGGGGAGGTCGAGGGAGTGAGCCGCGGCGGCGAGGGAGGTGCCGCTGGTGAGGAGGAGGGCGAGGAAGGCTGCCTCGGGGTCGGTGAGGGTGGGGAGCGGGGGCTGGGTATTGGCGGGGAGAGAGACCACGGGGTGAATATACGGGATTTGGATGGGGTGTCAAGGGGGATGTTTGGGGATTGATCGGAAGTTGGGGTGGGGGCGGGGGTTACGGGCGGTTTCGGCGGTCTGGGCGTTGCACGCCGGGCGGTCGTCTTGTCAGGACACGGGCGAGGTCAGAGCACCTTGCGCATGCCGGCCGTGGTCAGGACGTGTCCCGGCCACCAGCCGCCACAGGTACGATCCCCTGCATGAATCTCGCCGGGCCAGAGCGATACGACCTAACGTTTGACACTGAGAAAGACAATCGGTGCGTGGTCCGGTGCTCGAATGGAACGCCCCGATTCTCAGGGCTCGCTGCGAAAAAGGTAGCGAAGTTATACATCATCAGCCGCGAGAACTGGCCTCTCTATGTAGGTATGACGGTGCAGAAGATGGGAACACGTCTTAAACTCGGCTTCACCGCCAAGGGGAAAGGCGGATACCACGGATATGCGTGGCGCAGGTCGTTCAGGAATGCAACACTTGACGTGTGGTGCCCGGTCTCTTCGATCGGGCTACTCACGCCCCGCGACGCGGAAACGATCGAATCGGAGATCGTCTTCCTTATTCGACAGTCCGGCCAATGGCCCCTGTTCCAAACCGAGATTCACTTCCACGAGTCCAACGCAGATCACAGGCGCGTTGCCGCCGAGATCATGCGAAACTATGAGCCCGTGCCGAGTCGGCGCGACGGAATCATACCGTGAGAGCGATGCTTGTACGGCGGGTGGCCGGGGCAAGCCGTGATCGCGGGTGGCATGGGCAAGGGGCTTTGGCCTTGCCCGTGTCGGGGACGTCGGCGACGGAGAAGGGCGAAGGGGTTTGGGGCGGTGCCGAAGGACGGACGAGCGGGGGGGGGCGTCTCCGTGTCACCGACGTGGCGGCGATCCGGTGCGGTCGCGTCCGGACGGCGCGGTCGTAGGAGTCGTCCGTCGGGGTGTGCGAGTTCCGGCTCCTCTGGCTTGCGCCAGAGGCTCTTTGGGGGGGGCGTCGGTAGGTGGGGGGCGATCTATCGTTTGGCGTGCTCATCCTGACCGTGCTGCAGGGGCCCGACAAGGGGCGGAAGTTCGAGTTGCCCGATCATGAGCCGCAGCTCATCGGGCGGTCGAGCGAGGCGTTGCCCATCGACGACACGGCGGTGTCGCGGCGGCATGCGGAACTGACGCCTGATGATGGGGCGTGGTACATCCGCGACCTGCACAGCCAGAACGGGACGTACGTGAACGGGGTGCGGATCGCGGACCGGGCGCGGCTGCGGCCGGGGGACCAGATCAGGACGGGGCAGACGTTGTTCGTCTTCGGGCAGACGGATGCGCGGGACGTCAACGTGGTGCGGATCGCGGGGCCGCGGCGGATCGATGCGTCGATCGAGCGGGCGATGCCGAGCGTGACGCCGCCGGGGCTGGCGGGGTTGAGCCTGCCGGGGCTGGCGGGGGAGACGTTGTCGGGGGCGGCGCTGGCGGGGAGCAATGAGGATTCGGTGATCTTGTCGGAGCCCGAGCCGCGGGCGGCGGCGGTGGACCACCTGCGGGTGATCTATCGGTTGACGGCGATGCTGACGACGCGGGTGCTGGACCGGCAGGAGTTGCTGAGGGGGGTGCTGGACCTGATCTTCGCGGAGTTCTCGCCGCAGCGGGGGTGCATCCTGCTGACGGGGCCGACGCTGGAGGGCCCGCCGGAACTGGAGGTGGTGAAGTACAGGGACCCGCCGACGAGCCCGGACGAGGCGAAGATCCACGTGAGCCGGACGATCCTGCAGCACGCGATCGGGAAGCACGAGGGGGTGCTGAGCACGAACGCGATGGCGGACCCCCGGTTCGCGGCGGGGGACAGCGTGCAGCGGTTCCACATCCGCTCGGCGATCTGCTCGCCGATCAAGTTCCGCGAGCGGACGTTCGGGGCGATCTACATCGACAGTTCGATGGCGAACTACACGTTCACGGCGGAGCAGCTGGCGCTGATGAACGCGATCGGGCAGCACGCGGGGCTGGCGCTGGCGAACGCGGAGCTCTATCAGCAGAAGTTGCAGAGCGAGCGCCTGGCGGCGATCGGCGAGACGGTGGCGACGCTGTCGCACTCGATCAAGAACATCCTGCAGGGGCTGCGGGGCGGGGCGGACGTGGTGGAGATGGGGCTGCGGAAGGACGACCTCAAGATCGCCAAGGGGGGATGGGCGATCCAGAAGCGGAACCTGGACAAGATCATCGGGCTGACGATGAACATGCTGGCGTTCTCGCGGCAGCGGCGGATCGAGCTGGAGTTGACGCGGCTGGCGCCGCTGCTGGAGGACTGCGCGAACCTGCTCGAGGGGCAGTGCAAGGACCGGCGGGTGGCGCTGATCGTGGACGTCGAGCCCGAGATGCCGCCGATCCCGCTGGACTCGTCGCTGATCCACCAGGCGATGATGAACCTGATCTCGAACGCCGTGGAGGCGGTGGCGCCGGGGGAGGGCGCGGTGACGGTGCGGGCGATCTATCGGACCGCCGGGGGGACGCGGAAGGTGCCCGAGGTCGAGATCGCGGTGATCGACAACGGCCCGGGGATTCCGGCGAGCAAGATGCCGTGGGTCTTCGAGCCCTTCAGCACGACCAAGGGGATCAAGGGGACGGGGCTGGGGCTGGCGGTGGCCAAGCGGATCGCGGAAGAGCACGGGGGGAGCATCGCCCTGGAGAGCGTCGAGGGGCGGGGGGCGACGTTCAGGCTGACGCTCCCGGCCGACCCGGGGTCGAAACTGGATCCATCGGCGACGGCGTCGTCTCGCCCGCCGGGTCCGCCGGGTGTGTGATGTGGGGGGAACGTGGGGCCGAGGGCGAGGGCCGCAGAGGGTTGGGAGTTGATCGCATGTTGTGGAGGCAACCCGTACAGACCCGCGGATCTTCATGGGACCCGTGTGAAGATTAGTTCAACCCCCTGCAACCGGGGGGATTTTGGGAGCGCACGGTCTTCGACCGGGGCCGCGGTGGCCGACGGTGGCTGGCGGGCGTCGATCGGAACACGATCTTTTCTCTTGCACCTTCTGCAAGAATGGCGTACAGAATACGTTTTCAGGGTGGCGGGGAGCCGGGCGACGGGTCGTCGGCCTTCCCGGGCGGGTGTTCGGAGTGGACGGGTCATTCGGGATGCCTCGCGTGCCGGGGGGGTGGGGTCGCCGATAGTGCGACCATGACCCGGCGGAGGCGTCGGAACACGTTTTGAGTGTCAACGGCGGCCGCGCATCGGCGTGAGACTGCCAGAGTCAGGGAGGCATCGATGGCTCGGAGCGCACTGGCGTTGGCGGTGGTGGCGGGCACGGTGGGCGTGATGGGCGGCGTGGCCGGCGGGATGACCGCCTCGGGCCCGGCCCTCGGCGGCCCGATGCAGGACATCAGTTTCCAGGACGGCCGGACGAGTTCGCTGATCCGTTCCGGGGACATCAATCCCAAGAGCGCGGTGACCGAGATCGGCGACCCTGAGGATCTCGGGTCCATCGCCCTGTGCTACGCCGAGGGGACGGTGCTGACGCCGCAGATGCACGAGGCCATGCTCGACGCCCAGCTGGGCGGGGGTGGGTACGGCACCCGGTACAACATCGGCACCCGCTGGGCGGGGACGGCCGGCAGCCCCATCGCGCTCACATGGAGCCTGGTCCCCGACGGCGTCAACATCCCCAGCGGCGTGGGTGAGCCCGCGGCGAACAGCAACCTCTTCTCCGCCATGAACGCCAAGTTCGGCGCCGCCAACCAGGCGGTCTGGGTCGGCCTCGTCCAGCAGTCGTTCGACCGCTGGAGCGCGCTGTCGGGGATCACCTACACCCGGATCACATCCGGCGGCAACCAGTGGGACGACGGCGCGGCGTGGGGCAGCAACAGCAGCGCCACCCGCGGCCAGGTCCGCATCGGCGGCAAGAACATCGACAACAACAGCGGCATCCTGGCCTACAACGCGTTCCCCAGCAACGGCGACATGGTGCTCGACACCACCGAGACCTGGCAGAGCTCGTCGAACAACTACCGCTTCTTCCGCAACACCGTCATGCACGAGCACGGCCACGGCCTGGGCTTCGCGCACGTCTGCAGCACGACCACCGGCTTCCTGATGGAGCCCTTCCTTTCCACGAGTTTCGACGGCCCGCAGCAGGACGAGATCCGCGCCGTGCAGCGCAGTTACGCCGACCCCTTCGAGCCCAATGAAAACACCGCCACCGCCACCATCCTGGACGCCGACGGTGCCCTGCCCCTGACCCCCATCGGCGCCGGCAGCACGTTGACCATCGGCACCATCCCGGCCCCCGCGGTCACCAACTCCGCCCTCTGCAGCATGGACGTCAATGGCGACATCGACTTCTACAACTTCGCCGTCTCCCAGCCGCGTCTCGTGACGCTAACCCTCACCCCGATCGGCTCCGCCTACAACGACGATGATCAGGACCCGAACACCGGTAACTGCCTGAACACCGGCTTCACCACCAACGCCGCCGCTCAGGCCAACCTGCAGCTGACCGTCTCAAGCAGCACCGGTGCCTCGACCTACCGCATCCAGAACGCCACCGGCCTCGGCCAGGCCGAAGTCATCACCAACATCCTGATCCAGGACAGCGCCTACGCCCGCGTCACCGAGACCGACTCGCCGACGGAGAGCCAGCTCTACACCCTGAGCGTCTCCCCGTCATCCACCAACCTCACGCCCTCCGCAACCGACGGCGAGTTCGACGGCTTCGTCCGGGTCAACTGGATCGACATCCCCGACGCCACCGGGTATCAGATCCTCCGTAACACCGTGAACGATCTGGCGACCGCCGTCCAGGTCGGTGCCGTCATCCCCGCCGTCCAGAGCGAGTACGACGACGCCCCGCCCTCCAACGGGGTCCCCTACTTCTACTGGGTCCGCGCGGCCCAGACCGGCGGCCCCGCGTATCGCCTCCTGAGCCTCACGGGCACCAGCGGCTTCTCCAGCGTCCCCAACGCCGCCCCCAACGCCGACGCCGGGCCCGACCAGACCGTGACCGACTCCGACGGCAACGGCACGCAGGCGGCCACGCTCAACGGCGCGAGCAGCAGCGACAGCGACGGCGCCATCACGTCCTATGTCTGGAAGGAGGGGGCGACCCAGATCGCCACGGGTGTCTCGCCGAGCGTCGCGTTCTCGGTCGGCGTGCACACGGTGACGCTGACCGTGACCGACAACGACCTCGCCACCGACATCGACACGGTGGTCATCACGGTCGACGCGCAGGCGAACACCGCCCCCAACGCCGACGCCGGCGTTGACCAGACCGTGACCGACGCCGACAACACGGGTGCCGAAATCGTCATCCTCGACGGCGATGCCAGCGCCGACTCCGACGGCGTCATCTCCAACTATCTCTGGACGGAGGGCGCCACCGTCCTCTCCGACGGACCCGCCTCCAACCCCGCCGTCTCCCTGGGCGTGGGCGTCCACGTCCTGACCCTCACCGTGACTGACGACGACCTCGCGACCGCCACCGACACCGTGACGATCACCGTCGAGGCCGGACCCACCGGCTGCGGCAGCACGGACTTCGACGGGGACGGCGACGCCGCCACCGACGCCGACATCGAGGCCTTCTTCTCGGTCGTCGGCGGCCTGGGCTGCCCCACCGGCACCTGCGGCAGCACCGACTTCGACGGCGACGGTGACGAGGGCACCGACGCCGACATCGAGACCTTCTTCCGCGTCATCGGCGGCGGGCCCTGCACTCTCTGACCCCGACATCGCCCCATCGCTCCCGAACCCTTTCGCTCGTCACGCGAGGGGGTTTTTCTTGTGCCCCCCCGGGGGTTCCGGGGGGCGAACAAAATCCCCGAACTAGGGCCCATTCCGCTTTGCGGAGCCGGTGAGAGCCGGTATAAGTAGATGATTCCATGCCGCGGCGGACCGCCCGCCGCCCGCCGCCCGGCGATCCGGCGCCTCTCGTCGCGACTCGCCAGCCTCCCGGTCCTGAACGTTCGTAGACGAAAGGCATCCCGCATGAACTTCGCACCTCGCTCCGCTGCGCTCCTCGTCGCGGTCGTCGGCCTCGCCGCCGTCCTCCCCGCCATGCCCGTGATGGCGGACGAGGTCGAGCCGTTGCCGTCGCCCGCGGCTCGCCTGCTGGCCGCGTACCCCGGCCTGGGCGCGAGCGAGTGGAACGGCCGCATCACCGGCTTCCACGGCAAGCCGATGGGCTCGGGCGCGACCGACGCCGACGCCGCGTCGGAGTGGCTCGCCGCGAACGCCGGCGCCTTCGGCGCGGGGGCGCTCGATCTTCGCCTCTCGCGGGTCGACGAGGTGAGTTACGGCAAGTTCACGTCCTTCGTCTACGACCAGTACGTCGACGGCCTGCCCGTCGAGTTCGGCCGCGCCCGCGTGCTCGTCCTCAATCGCGCCGCGGCCGACGCGGCGGACGCGCCGGTCGGCGCCAACGCCGTCCGCGCCATGCGCCACGACGTCGTCCTCGTCTCGGGCCGGCTCGCCGCGGCCCCCATCGGGGGCCTCGCCCCCGCCTCGATCGCGCCCGAGACGGCGGTCGCGAACGTCCGCGCCATTCCGGCGTTCGCCGGCCTGACCGACTTCGCCCAGCCCGAACTGGCGGTCTTCTTCGGCGAAGGCGACTTCGACGCCTGGGTGACGCCCGTCCGCGTCTGGAAGTTCGTCGGCGAGGACCCCCGCCTCGAGACCCGCGTGAAGCGCACGTTCTTCGTCGACGCCGCCACCGGCGAGCTCGTCGCCGCCCGCAACGACGTCCTGAACATCGACGTCCAGGGCACGATCCAGGGCCGGGCCACTCCCTATCCGCTGGGGAACGCGGGCCCCGACATCGCCGCCAACCCCCCCATCCTTCAGGCCGTCCCCGGGGCCCGCGCCCAGCAGACGGGCGGCGGTCAGGACTTCACGAATCTCCTGGGCGCGTACCTCATCCCCTTCGCCGGCGGCGGCAGCGCGACGGTCACCACGACCCTCGCCAGCCTCGAGACCACCTCGATCACCGACATCCAGGGCGAGCCGATCCTCACCGCCTCCGCCACCGGCGCGGTCACGGGCGCGATCAATCTCACGCTCAACCCGACTCCCACCGAGTTCCGCACGGCCCAGGTCAACGCCGCGATCCACCTGCACCTCACCCGCGACCACTTCCGCAGCCGCGCCCCCGGCTTCACCGGCCTCGACGCCGCGCTCCCGGCCAAGGTGAACATCACCACCGCCTCGGGGATCACCTACTGCAACGCCTTCTACGACGGCGCCTCGACCAACTACTTCCGCGTCGGGGGCGGGTGCAACAACACCGCGTTCAGCTCGGTCATCGCCCACGAGTACGGCCACCACATCGTCAACCGCCTCGGCCTCGCCCAGGGCGCCTTCGGCGAGGGCTTCGGCGACACCATGTCGATGATGATCTACGACGACGCCATCATCGGCCGCAACTTCACCACGTCGGGTGGGATCATCCGCACCCCCGACACCGCGAACGTCCAGTATCCCTGCTCGGGCGCGATCCACTTCTGCGGCCAGGTCCTCGGCGGTGCCCTCTACGAGATCCGCAAGAACCTCGGCGCCCGCTACGGCTCCCTCCCCGGCCTCGACGTCGCCCGCCAGCTCCACATCGACTGGGCCCTGATCACCGCCGGCGGCCAGGGGACCGACTCGGCCCACCCGACGACGGCCATCGAGTTCCTCACCGTCGACGACACCGACGGCAACCTCGCCAACGGCACGCCCAACTACTGCCAGATCGCCGCGGGCTTCACCTCCCACGGCATCTCCTCCCCCGCCGTCACCGCCTCGGCCGAAGTCACCTTCCCCGGCGGTCTGCCCGCCAACGTCCTCCCGGGCGTGCCCACGTCATTCCAGGTCGACGTCGACGCCGGCGCGGCCACCGTCACCGGCGGCACGCTCTTCTCGCGCCAGGGGTCGGTGGGGGCCTTCGCCTCCTCTGCCCTCGCCCCCCTGGGCGGCGGCGGTTTCGACGCGACGCTCCCCGCGAGCCTCTGCGGCGCTGATCTCCAGTACTACGTCACCATCACCACCTCGTCGGGCTCGATCACCTTCCCCGACACCGCCTGCAACCAGCCCCTCCTCTCCGTCCCCGTCGCCTCGTCGATCTCCATCGTGAACGACGCGTTCGAGGTCGCCTCCGGCTGGACCGTGGGCGGCCTCGCGGGTAGCACCACGGCCATCAGCGGCCTGTGGACGCGGGTCGATCCCGTGGGCACCGCCGCCCAGCCCGAACTCGACCACAGCGACCCCGGCAGCTTCTGCTACGTGACCGGCCAGGGCGTCGTCGGGGGCGGCCTGGGCGACAACGACGTCGACGGCGGCGTCACCGTCCTCACCAGCCCGGCCTTCAACATCGCCGGCACGACCGACGGCACGGTCTCCTACTGGCGTTGGTACTCCAACGACACCGGCGGCGCCCCCAACGCCGACGTCTTCCGCGTCGAAGTCTCCACCAACAACGGGGGCACCTGGACCCCCGCCGAAACCGTCGGCCCCGCCGGCGCCGGGACGAGCGGCGGCTGGCTCCCCGCCTCCTTCACCTTGGCCAGCAAGGGCCTCGCGCCCACCGCTCAGGTCCGCGTCCGCTTCATCGCCGGCGACCTCGGCACCGGCTCGCTCATCGAGGCCGCCGTCGACGACGTCCGCATCGTGGGCAAGTCCTGCGAGAACCCCAGCTGCGGCGACACCGACTTCGACGGGGACGGCGACGCCGCCACCGACGCCGACATCGAGGCCTTCTTCTCCGTGATCGGCGGCCTGGGCTGCCCCACGGCCTCCTGCGACTCCACCGACTTCGACGGCGACGGCGACGAGGGTACCGACGCCGACATCGAGGCCTTCTTCCGCGTCATCGGCGGCGGGCCCTGCACGCTCTGATCGGATGATCCATCGACGCGGGGGACGCGAGAGCGTCCCCCGCATCTTCTCCCGCCCTGCACCCCACCCCACTCCCCTCGGCCTCGCCCGTCCATTTCCGAGCCCCGGCCCCGCGCTGGCGCCCGTCAGGAGCCCTCGATGCCCCGCATCTCCCTCTCCAGCGCACTCCTCCCCACGCTCTTGGCGCTCCCCGCCCTCGCCTCCGGCCCCGCGACGGGCGTCATTCCCGAGCCTCCCGACGTCCCCGCGGCCTCCGCCTGCGGCTGCGGCAAGATCCACCGCCTTCTTGCCCGCCGCGCCGCCGGCCTCGGCGACGACACCCCGGAGGCTGGCTACGCCCCGCGCGAGGCCCTGGACGCGACCGACGTCATCTCGAACGACATCGACATCGTGCTCGACCCCGCCACCGACAACATCAGCGGCTCGAACACCATGGTCGTCCGCTCCCGGGTGAACGGCCTGACGACGTTCACCTTCATGCTCCGCAGCAACTTCATCATCAGCTCGCTGCTCATCAACGGCGCGACCTCCGTCGCGCACGTGCAGGGGACCAGTTACGCCCGCATCGTCACCCTCGACCGGCCGTACAACCTGAACGAGCAGTTCACGCTGAAGATCACCTACGCCGGCACCGCCGTCAGCCGCGGCTTCGGGTCCATCGAGTTCGGCACCCAGGGCGGCGTCCCGATCGTCGCCACCCTCTCCGAGCCCTATTACGCCGCGACCTGGATCCCCGTGAAGGACGGCAACTTCGGCGACCCGGGCGACAACGCCGACAAGGCGACGTTCAAGATCGCCGTCACCGCCGCGTCCAACCTCCGCACCACCGCCAACGGGCTCCTCCAAGGCGTCGACGCCGTCTCGGGCGGCCGCTCGCGCTACCGCTGGGCGACGAACTATCCAACCGCCACCTACCTGGCGGCCTTCGGCACGACCAACTACAACGTCTGGTCGGTTCCCTACGTCTACCCCCTCGCCGGCGGTGGCATGGGCACGATGCCCGTCGAGTTCCACATCTACCCCGGGAGCGACACCCCCGGCAACCGCGCCGGCTGGGAGGCCTCCCTCCAGATGATGGCCACCCTCCGCCCCCTCTTCGGCGAGTACCCCTTCATCGCCGAGAAGTACGGCATCTACCAGTTCCCCTTCGGCGGCGGCATGGAGCACCAGACCAACAGCGGCCAGAGCAGCTTCGGCGAGAGCCTGACCGCGCACGAGCTGGGCCACCAGTGGTGGGGCAACGACGTCACCTGCCGCACCTGGAACGACATCTGGCTCAACGAGGGCTTCGCCACCTACACCGAGGCGCTGTGGCAGGAGTTCAAGCCCGGCTCCTCGGGCCTGCCCGCCCTCAAGTCCGCCATGGCCGCCCGCCGCCCCTCGAACGTCAACGGCTCCTGCTACGTCACCAACACGGGCGACCTCGCCCGCATCTTCGACACCAACTTCAGCTACTACAAGGGCGCCTGGGTCCTCCACCAGCTCCGCCACGTCGCGGGCGATGCCGACTTCTTCGCCATCCTCGCCGACTACCGCGCCGCCCACCAGGGCGGCGCCGCCGCCACCGCCGACTTCGCCGCCAGCGCCTCCTTCATCGAGGGGCGCGACATGACCCGCTTCTTCCAGCAGTGGGTCTACGGCGTGGGCGCCCCCCAGTACGCCTTCGGCACCCAGTTCGTCACCGTCGCCGGTCAGCGCTACCTCAAGCTCAGCCTCCGCCAGACGCAGAACGCCGCCTGGCCCGGCGGCGGCGCCCCGGCGGGCGTCTTCGCCATGCCCGTCGACGTCCGCGTCACCGGCGGCGGCACCCAGACCCTCGTGATCAACAACGACGCCCGCACCGAGCACTTCGTCCTGCCCGTCTCCGCCGCCGCCACCAGCGTCACCATCGACGCCGACGACTGGATCCTCAACACCGGCAAGATCGCCGAGGCCTACATCAACGGCCCCGCGAAGATCGTCGCCGCCACGCCCGTCCCCCTCGCAACCCTCGACGGCCCCGGCCCCTCCGCCCTCACCATCGCCTTCAGCGAGCCCGTGACCGCCGCGGCGGCCAACTTCACCCTGGTCGGCCCCTCGGGCGCCGTCCCCTTCACCTTCGCCACCACCGGCACCGTCGTCACCCTGACCCTCGCGAGCCCCCTGCCGGTCGGCGGCTTCACCGTCGGCGTCACCGACACCGTCCGCAGCGTCGCCGCCAACGCCCTCCTCGACGGCGAGTTCAACCTCGGCGCCCTCGCCCAGGCCCCCGGCGGCGCCCTCCCCAGCGGCGACGGCCTCGCCGGCGGCAACGCCTCCTGGACCTTCACGGTCGCCCCCGCTCCCTGCACCGATACCGACTTCGACGGCGACGGCGACAGCGCCACCGACGCCGACATCGAGGCCTTCTTCTCCGTCCTGGGCGGCACGGGCTGCCCGACGGGAACCTGCGGCAGCACCGACTTCGACGGCGACGGCGACGAGGGCACGGATTCCGACATCGAGGCCTTCTTCGCCGCCATCGGCGGCACCTGCTGAGCGTACGGGCTCGGCCCGAGTCAGCGGCACGTACAATTCCCCGATGCCCCCCGCCCCCGCCTTTCCCGTCGTCCTCATCGGCGGCGGCGGCCACGCACTCGTCGTCGCCGAGGCCCTCCGCGCCGCCGGCCTCGAGCCCGCCGGCTTCTACGACGACAACCCCCTCGCCCGGCTGGGTCGCTTCACCGCCGCCCACGCTCCCGCGCCTCGCCACCTCGGCACGCTCGCCGGCATCGACCTTCCCCCCGACGTCCGCTACATCCTCGCCTTGGGCGACCTCCCCCTCCGCAGGCGCGTCGCCGCGACCCTCCCCTACGAGCAGGCCGTGAGCGTGGTCCACGCCGAGGCCTTCGTCGCCCCCTCCTCCCGCCGCGGCGTGGGCCTCTTCATCGGCCCCCGCGCCGTCGTCCACACCCTGGCCGACCTCGACGACCACGCCATCATCAACACCGCCGCCGTCGTCGAGCACGAGTGCCACGTCGGCGAGGGCGCCCACATCGCCCCCGGGGCGGTCCTCGGCGGCAACGTCCGCGTCGGCCCCCACGCCCTCGTCGGCCTGGGTGCCCGCGTCCTCCCCGGAGTCTCGATCGGAGCCCGCTGCGTCGTCGGCGCCGGGTGCGTCGTCCTCCGCGATCTCCCCGACGACGCCCGCGTCGTCGGCGTGCCCGCCCGCCACCTGTCCAAATGAGAACGGCCCCGCTCGCGCGGGGCCGCCGATCGTTCGTTCCTTCACCCCGCGATCAGGCCGCGCGGCGGATCGCACGCCCGCGGAACGCGAGCACGGTCGTGCTGGCGGCCGGACGCACGCGACGCTTGGCGATGGTCCGCTTCGCGGTGGTGGCCCGCTTCGCGACGGTGGTGCGCTTCGCGGTCGCCCGCTTGGCGGTGGTGCGCTTGGCGGTCGTGCGCTTCACCGTGCGACGGGCGGTCGTCCGCTTGGCCGAGGGACGGGCCGTGCCCGTCCGACGGGCGGCCGTGCGCTTCGCGGTGGTCGTCCGCTTGGCCGTCGCCCGGCGGGCGGTGGTCTTCCGGGCCGTGGTCCGTTTGGCACCCGCGCGGGCGATCGTGCGGGTGGTTGTGCGGGTCGCCGTGCGGCGGGCGGTCGTTCGAGTCGCCATTCTGAGAGCTCCTAGGGTCGTCCGAGCATCCGTGCTCGTGGTGTGCCGCGACGTCCCTGTCGCGTGTCTGCCCGGCGCCACGCCCACGAGGGCGTCCCCGGCCGGGCGTTCGTGGCCGACCATCCGTGGCCGACCGTGGGGACCCCCGGGGCGTCCTTGCCCCGAACTCCCCCGGCGGATAACCGCCCGGTGCCCACCCCGATCGGACCCCCGGTGCCGCCGGATAAGTCCAACCCCCGGAAAACGCGGAAAATCTCCATCCTCGCACCCCGCCCCCATCCGCGATTCCTCTGCTCGTGACCCCATGACCCCATGACCCCATGACCCGATGACCCCATGACCCGATGACCGCATGACCGGTGACCCCATGACACGTGACTTCTTCCCCCCATGCCATTCCGGCACCTCCCGCCCCTCGCCCCCTCACCGCGGCACCCAGCACCCCG
>Ga0105046_10012542_pt1 | contig 13151 bp, 8 predicted proteins | sample MAT03_FD_78385 | JGI IMG/M metagenome (GOLD analysis project Ga0105046, IMG submission 78385) | Freshwater microbial communities from Lake Fryxell liftoff mats and glacier meltwater in Antarctica - MAT-03 (megahit assembly) | ecosystem: Environmental > Aquatic > Freshwater > Ice > Liftoff... | reverse complement strand
TGGATGAGCTGGAACAGGACCTGCCCCGACGCATTCGCCTGGGGCAAAGCCCCCGCAAGCGCCTGACGCCGGACCCCGCGCGTCCTCTCGATCTCCTGGAGGCCGATCGCGTACTCGATGTCACGGGTCGAAACGATCGACACGGCTTGTCGCCAGTCGGTCAACACGCGCGGTGCGGGCGGGACCTCGGTCAGCATCGGGTCGTCGATCTGGACCTTGCTCGGCGCCGTCTGCGGTGCCAGGTTGGCCTGGGTGTTCGTCGGCTGCGTGACGCCGGGCTGGGGTGCGGTCGCACGGGTCGGGCCGGCAGAGGGCGGATCGGTCGCCGGGGACGGTGGGGTTGGGGACGGGGTCGGAGCCGGTTGCGCCCAGGCCGTGCTCGCGATCGTCGTCGCCAGCGTGAGCCACCCCACGCTTCCGAAGCGAGCGCACCAGCGAGGTCCCATGGCGCGGGAGCTTGGCCGTAACAAGCCGCCCGCTCAACTTCATTGTTCGCAGCGCCGTGGCTCACGGCGAGAGTATCGGCGGGCGAAGCGGGACTGATTTCCGCCCGCCTCTTAGCTCCGGGGCAAGAGTCGGATCACGAGCGACTCCGCGTGCGGGTGCGACGCTGACGCTTGGGCGGAGCCTCTGCCCCGGCGCCCTCTTCGATCCATCGGCGGAGCGGCTCGTGATGTGGTGCGAGCCCGCCGCGTGCCACGTGCCGGATGATTCGTCGGGCCTCGGGGAGACGACCCGCACGAGCCAGCGCGTGCGCATAGCTCGTTGCGATCTCCGGATCGTCGGGAGCAAGCGCTACGGCTCGCGCGAGCCACCGCACGGCGTCGTCGAGCCGATCGAGCCCGACGTCGTACAAGTGCCCGAGATTGTGCGCGTAGTACGGGTTGTTGGGCTGCCGCGACAGCGCGGTCTCGTAGGCCGCAATGGCTGCTCGGGTGTGCCCGAGCAAGGAGCAGGCGAGCGCGAGGAGCGCCCAGCCGTGTGCATCGTCCGGGCGCGCCCGTACGACGCGACGCGCGAGAACGGCAGCGCGCCACGGATCCTCCGGCGCGGCCAGCTCCGCGAGCTGGCGATGGGCGAAGACCCACGCATCGCCCTCTGGCTCGGCCGTCCGCGCGATGCGAACGAGCAGCTCGACGGCGCCCGCATCGCCCGAGCTCAAGGCGCGCTGCGCCTCGCTCAGGAGCGCTTGGTCTTCTTCGGCGCGACGCCGCACCCATCGGTGATACGGGATGCATCGCGAACTCGCCAGATGGATCGCGCGCGCGGTCGGGCGACGCGGGCGATCCGCGCAAGCGGCCCCGCCGGCGGGATGCCGTCGACGGGAACCAGCGTCAGGCGGACTCGGCCACCGCGTCGCCTTGTCGCTCGCGTGCCGGCTCGGCGTTGACGGTCCGGCCGCCGAGGGTCATACCGATGAGCTTGTCGACGACGCGCGCGACGTCGTCGTGGGGCACGGTGACGAACGAGTGGCGATCGCGCACGCGGATGCGCTGGACGCGCTCGCGCTCGAGGCCGACGTCTTCGATCAGCACCTTCTGGAGGTCGGAAGCGCGGATGCCATCGCGGCGTCCGACGTTGACGAAAATTTCCGCGCCGTCAGCGGGTGGGGTGAAGTCGGAGGTCGCGACATCGGGCGTGCCTTCGACGGGCCCCACCGGGGGCGACGCTTGAGGCGCGAAAGGCGCTACGGCGACCCCGGGGCCGGCCTGCGCAGTGCCTTGTGATCCCATCAGCGGCTCGTCATCGCCCGCCTCGCTCGGTGGCTGCCAGGTCGCGTAGTCGGCGTGACGAACTCCGCGGCTACCATCACGACGAGGACGCCGCGCACGTGGCGCGCCCTCGACGTCGACCGTCGCTGCAGCGCCTTCGGGCGGCGGCGCCATGAGCACGGACTCGGCCATCACCGGCGACGGAGAAGCGGCAATGTCTGTCCGGGGACGCGGCGGCCGGTCGTCACGCGGCCGGTCGTCACGCGGCCGGTCGTCACGCGGCCGGTCGTCACGCGGCCGGTCGTCACGCGGCCGGTCGTCACGCGGCCGGTCCGGACGGGGGCCGCGATCGCGGGGCGGACCACGGCGGTCGTCATCACGGGGAGGGCGCGGACCGCGATCGAACGAGGGGCGCGAAGGCGCGGTCCCGTCGGCGGGCGCTGCCGAAGCGGGCGCTGCCGAAGCGGGCGCTCCCGGAGACACGGGGCCCGGCGCATCGCCATCGGGCGGACGCGGCGTCTGCCGCATCAGCGCTTCTTCGTCGCCACGCTTGGCAGCATCGGCCCAGCGTTCCTCGCGACGCTTGAGCATGCCGCGGCGCGGGGTCGTGCGACGCGCCGCGGACGCTTCGTCCTGGGCGGTCGGCCGAGCGCCGAGATGATCGCGGAGCAGGCCCGCGAGGATGCCTTCCGCCTGATCGTGCGAGAGGATCCGCCGCGCCATGGCCCGATCGTCGGCGTGGATGCCCTTGGCCAGGAAGGCCTCGGCCAGCATCATCACCATGTCCGCTTCGGCGCGCGTCTTGAGCTCGCCGGGGGTCGGGATCTGCCGTTCGATCGGGCGGATTTTGTACGTGAGGCGGAGCATGTAGAGCCCGCCCACGTCCTGTGGAGAGATGAGGGAGATGGCCGTGCCGGTGCGGCCGGCTCGACCCGTGCGACCCGTACGGTGGACGTACGTCTCCATGTCGAACGGAAAGTCGTAGTTGATGACGTGGGTCAGGTGCGAGATGTCGATCCCGCGCGCCGCGACGTCGGTCGCGACCAGGAAGCGGAGACGGCCTTCGCGCGTCGCCAACATCACCTTCTCGCGTTCGCTCTGCGGCAGGTCGCCGTTGAGCCAGTCGGCGTCGTAGCCGCGCGCGGTCAGCGCCTGGGCGACCGCCTCGGTGGCATCCTTGGTGTTGCAGAAGACGACGGCGCTCTCGGGGTTCTCGACCTCGATGATGCGACCGAGGGTGCCCGTCTTGTCGCCGGTCACCATGTAGACGAAGTGCGCGATCGACAGCGCGCCGATGGCATCGCCGGAAAGGGTGATGAACTCCGGCGTCTTCAGCTTGTTTTTCGCCATCCGCTCGAGGTCGGGCGGCAACGTGGCGGAGAAGAGGATCGTCTGGCGCGTCGGGGGCAGCGTCTCGAGGATCGAGGTCAGCTCGCGCTCGAAGCCCATCGAGAGCATCTCGTCCGACTCGTCCAGCACGAGGAGGCGGACCTCGCTCGTGGGGAGCGTGCCGCGGCGGATGTGATCGAGCACGCGGCCGGGGGTACCGACCACGACCTGGGTGCCGTTGGCGATCGCGTCGATCTGCCGCTGCATCGGGGCGCCGCCGTAGACCGCGAGGATCTGCGTGCCCTTCTTGGCAGCGAGTCGACCGAGCTCGGCGCTGACCTGTACGGCGAGCTCGCGAGTCGGCACGAGCACCAGCACCTGCACGGCGGCGTGCGCCTTGCGCACGATGCGATCGATGATGGGCAGGCCAAAGGACGCGGTCTTACCCGTCCCCGTTCGCGCCTGCACGACCGCGTCGCGGCCGCGGGTCACCGGCTCCCACACGGCGAGCTGCACCGGCGTGGGGTGGAGGTAACCGATCTCGGTCAGCGTTGCGCGCATCTCCTCGGAGAGGGGAAGCGCATCGAAACTCGGAAGCGGACGGGGTTCTTCGCCGTCGAGGTCAGCCGAAGCGCCGTCGGGTGCTGCGGCGGAAGTCGGAGTCGTCATCTGTCTCTCGTTGGCTCGGAAGGCGACTGCTCGCTTGGGGGGCCACTGGGTCGGCTGCTGGCTTGCGCATCGAGCGCTCGCCGACGGAGGGCTGCGAGAGAACCGCCTTCGACACGGACTCTCGCTTCGAGCGCATAGCGGAGCCTCGTGAGGGCGTCGAGCCTCGCGGCTCGAGGGCCATCCTTGGCGCAGTTTCGCTCGACCCCAGGTAACGCACGCCACGGCGGTACGACGACCGCGCGGAAACGGGCCAGTGCGGGCTCGGCACCGTCATCGTCGACCCGAGCGGCGTCCCACCCACGATCCAGCGACGAGGACAGGACGGCGAGGCCCTCGTCACAACTCGCGGGCGCCGGGATTTCGTCTGGCCAGAAGAGCTGACTCGCGACCTGGGAGCTCGACCCGATGGCAAAGATGCCCGCGAAGGCCCAGAAGGCCGCGGTCGTACGAGAACGCCACGGATCCCGGGTCCGCTTGGCGCGCGGTGCGCCGCCGGGGCCGCTTTCGGGTTCCACCACCAGCCACGGCACTAGCACGGCGGCGCGGACTACGGGATACATCCGCCGGTGCGCGGGCTGGTCGTGGGGATCGTCATGGCGGGGGGCACCGCCATTTCGGCCGAAGCACTGGCCCAAGGCGCCGCACCGACCAACGAATATGCGGTCGATCTCTTCCGCGGTCCCATCCTTGCGCCCAACCGCATCGTCGGGATGGCCGGCGCCTACGCGGGGGTTGGCGAGGGGATCCCTGGGCTGCTGGTCAACGCCGCGGCGCCCGCGGTGCGACCCCTCTACGCGGTCGACGACTTCGACTGGGACCTCGCCGCGTCGCTCTCCGTCCCCCTGCCGATCGCGGAAAACAACGACTTCGACAACAGCGGCGAGCGCGACACCCAGGATGCGCTGTTCGTCTACGCGACGGGCGGGGCGCTCGTCGAGAAGGGACCCTTCGGTGCAGGCGCGTTGATCGAGCTCGAGCGCTACTCGGTCACCTCGGGCGGCGACACGACGCAGGCGCTGATCGCGCGCTACCACGGGCTGATGGGGGTCGCGCTCGACGGCGGCAACGTGGTCGTCGGAGCCGGTGTACGCGCGGTGACGATGGGAATCGCCGGGCCCGACGCCGAGCTGACCCTCGCCGGGATCGGGCCGCAGGTCGGCGTCCTGGTCCGCCCAGAGAATCACCCCTTCCGCGTCGGGGCCACGCTGCGCGGACCGGTGGACGGGGGCGCTCTGGGTGAAGGCGCTCCCACCGGGGTCGACGGAGTGCGCCGCGTCGGCGGGTTGGTGTTGCCCGACGCCGTCGTCCTGCCGTGGGAGCTGGAGATCGGGGCCGCGCTCCAGCTCGGACCGCGTCCGCTGCAGCGCCGATTCGAGGACGGTGCTGCGGATATTACCCGCGTTCGCGCCGCCGCCTTTGCAGCCGGTGGCGGTGAAAAGGAGATGGACGAGGCGGAGAGCGAGTGGCGGCACGAGCGGATCGTGAAGACCCGGGATTTTCCGCGAGAGCACCTCCTCATCACGGCCTCTCTTCTCGTCACGGGGCCGGTCGACGACGGCGTCGGCCTCGAGGCGTTTCTCGCCCAGCGCTCGCAGGGCAACGATCTGACCCCTGGCCGATCCGGCGCATCGCAGAACTTTTCGCCCCGCGTCGGCCTACAAGCCGAACCGCTCCCCAACTGGCTGCAGACTCGATTTGGGACGTACTACGAGCCGAACCGCTTCGAAGGTACGGGCCGCCAGCACTTCACCTTCGGCGCCGACCTCCGCCTTCTGTCGACGACCTTCTGGGACCTCGTCCCCGACGGCGTCACCTACTCGATCCTGACTGCGGTCGACCTCGCGCCTCGGTATGAGTCGATCTCCCTGGGCATCGGCGTCTGGCGGTGAGGTGGCGCGTTCGTACCGACCTCGACGCCGATGCCTGCGTTGCCGGCTGCGCTGCGTGCTCACGTACAGGAAGTACGCTCCGCGCGCTGCTCGCCGGCGCCTTGGCCTCGACGCCGATCTCGGCACGACCGCACCACCTCACACCACCTCAGGGCATGGGGAATAGGAAGTACGCTCCGCGCGGTCCTCGGCGGCGCCTTGGCCTCGACGCCGATCTCGGCCCGTCCAGGCCACCTCACACCGCTTCAGGGCATGGGCAACAGGAAGTACGCTCCGCGCGGTCCTCGGCGGCGCCTTGGCCTCGACGGTGAGGCCCCGTACGGGCCACCTCACATCGCTTGATCGCCTATGGGCTTTGCCCTCGCGTTGCCGGGGGTGGCGACGTGGTTTTCGTCGAGACCAAGCGAGGTAGGTGGCGAGTCGCGCGGAGCGTACTCCTGCACGCGAGCACGCTCGCCGCCGAGATCGCGCAGGTATCGGCGAAAAACACCAGCCACCCTAGTTGAGATCTTTGGCGGGGGTCTCTTCGGCGTCGTGATCTTCGAGGAAGGTGGAGCTGATCTCGCGCTCGATGGCGCCTTCGATCTCGGCTTCGACCGTGTCGGCGGTGCCGGCCACGCGCGTCACGTTGACGGCGTAGATGAAGATGCGCGACGCCTGTGGCGCGGCGCCTTCGTCGTCGAGGATGCCGTCGAGCAGCACCAGTGCGCGAGGGTCGACGCCGTCCGCGACGAGCTCGACGCCCGGCGCATCGGTGACGAAGACGTCGGCGCCGGCGACGTATTGCTTCAGCACCGGCGCAAGACCCTCGAGGGCGCGCGCGGTCATCTGACCGAGCTCTTCACCGGTCGGTGACCAGGGGGGCAGCCCCATCGCCACGTCGAGCTCACGCGAGCGAAGGAACGCCTGGGTCGCGCCGCGAGCGTCGCCCTGCGCGTCGCGCAGAAGGCCTGCATAGTAGTGCGCCTCGGCGTGCTCGGGATCCTTCTTGCAGGTCTCCTCCACCAGCGGGGCCGCGCGGTCGTGCTGACCGACCTCGTAGTACGCGCGGCCCACCAGGAAGGCCTGAGAGGCGCTCTCGTAGGGCGGAGGAGGGATGCGCTTGAGCACGCGACCCGCCTCCTCGATGTCGCCTTTGCCGATCAGCGCGTCGAACTTGAGGAGCAGCGCGTCGATCACCTCTTCGTCGATCTCCGCGAGGTCGAGCGCCTGATCGCACAGGCGAATGGCCTGGTCGAAGTCGCCAAGGGGGGCGATGTAGACCTCGGCGGCGTTGAGCATCGCCTCGAGGTACGTATCGTCGAGGGCGATCGCCTGCTGGTAGGCCTCGATGGCCTCGTCGCCGTCGCCGGCCATCGCCGCCACGTAGCCGAGGAGGTTGTGCGCTTCCGGCGAGTTCGGCTCGATCTCGAGGGCACGACGCGCCGACGCCTCGGCGCCGCGGGTGTCACCGCGCTGGACGAGGTCCCAGCCACGGTCGAGGTGCGCCGTGAACTGATCCATCGCTGTCGTCGCGGCGGTCGTCACAGCACACTGACTGTTCGATGCCGCACGCGCCGTCAAGGACGATACGCGCTCCGCGCCGTTGCCGGCTGGACGCGGGCCCCGCGCCGGCCCGTCAACTTCCGTGAATGGAGACGACAGAGCCGGGCTTGTCCTTGGTGGCGTTCACGGAATGCCATCCGCGCGGCAAACGTGGCTCCGTCCAATTGAATACGTACTTCGCATCGAGCGGCGCGAGGTTCACACAACCGTGGCTCATCTCGCGGCCGAAGTTTGAGTGCCAGAACGCAGCATGCAAGGCGTACGAGCCGTCGTAGTACTCGACGAACGGGACATCGTCGATCGAGTAGGGCAGGTCGCCGCCGGCGCCATCGCCGTCCATCGTGACCGCGACGTGTTTCTCACGGATGCGCCAGACCCCCGTCTTGGTCGCGTGGTTCTTCTTCTTGTCATTTGACTTTTTGCCAGGTGACACCAATGCGGCGTAGACCGGTTCGTCTCCGACGAAGAGGACGAGGGTCTTCTTGTCGAGGTTCACGTCGACCCACTTGTCGCTCGGACCGGCCTGCTCAGGGCGCTTGCCGGGCTCGGTGAACGTCCCGCTGGTGGACTTGATCCAGCGGCCGCCGATCATCTTCTTGAACTCGGTGCCGTCCACCGTGAGCACGTCGCCAGTGAGGCCGTATCCGCTGAAGCGCTTCGCCGCGCCCACGTCCTTCGACTTCTTCTTCGCCTCGTCGACCTCGTAGAGGCGGGCCTTGTCACCGGTGACAAAGAACACGGCCTTGGCGTCCTTCGGGAACTCGATGCCCTTCGACTCGGGTGGCTTGTTGAGCCACATGCGATCGGTCGGCGCGAGAAAACCGTTGGTCGTGCGGAAGTAGCTACGCCCCTCCCAGCCGACCGTCTTGTCGACCGCGACGAAGAACCCCTTCGCCATGCGCTTCTCTAGGCTGCCACCCGAGTCGCGCGCCATGTCGGCGAGCGTGACGCTGGGCTTTTCGCCGCTCTCGTTCGCGGCCTGCCACCACGGCTTCTCCGGCTTGTCGGCCTCGAGCGTCGGATCGAGCTCCGCGATGGCATCCATTGCGCTCTTGGCGTCGTCGGAGGTCGGTACCGCGGAGCCCTCGGCTGCCGGTCGCCCCTCTTCGTCGCGGCCCTCGCGCGGGGGTGTGATCTCGCGCTTGGCCTTCTTCGACCGACGCTCCTCGGTGTCTGTGCCGGCGTCGCTCGCGTCTTCCTCGGGGACGCTGGCGACCGGCTCCGGATCTTTGCTGCCCGACCTGGCGCGTTCGCGCTCCGCTTCCTTCGCTTCCTTCGCGGCCTTGTCGTCGGCCTTCTTTTTGTCCTTCTTCGCCTTCTCTTCAGCGAGGTAGGGCTCGAACTTGTCGACCTCGGCCCGCGACGGCGGCTTCCGGTAGAGCGGCGTGCCGTGGTAGCGGTTGTACGCGTACTTGTAGGGCGTGGTTTCCGCGAGATCCGGCGCCTTGACGCCGAGTTTCACGCGCGGGCTGTTCATGTCGAGCGTCGCGTACTTGCCGCACACGTAGCCGCCAAAGGCGAGCTTGTACCAACCCTGCTTGCAGTTGGCCTTCGCGATCGGCTTCGGGTCGACCGGCACCTTTGCGCCCTGACGCAGGTACCCGATGCGGTCGTCGCCGAACCGTGTTTCCGCATAGACCGGCGTCTGGAACGCGGTGGCCCCGAGCCACGGGCCCGTCCATGCCGCGTCGGGATCGACCGTGGGCGAAGGAGGAGCGGCCGAGCCAGATCCCGCCGGCGCCGGATCGCTCGCGTCGGCTTTGGCATTCGCCGCGGGCGCGCCCTTTGCTTTTCCCGTGCTCGACGCCTCGGGCTCGGACGTGCGCTCTCGCCCTGGCTCGTCGCCGACCGAGTCGTCCTCGCGGCAGCCCGCGCCCCACAGGACGCCGCCTCCAACCAGCGCCGCGATGCCGAAGCCAAAGCATGCAGGCAACCATTTGGCCTTGCCGGATCGGTGCGTACGCCGCGCAGTGGTGGCCCGGGATCGCGCTTCACGCGACGTCGTGCGTCGGGGTTCGGTCATCGGGTGCGGCTCGTGAGTCGGGCGGGTCTAGTCCCCGCCATCGGGGTTGTCGAGTTTCGCGCCTGCGCGCCTGCGCGCCTACGCGCGATCGGCATCGACTCTGCTTCGTCAAATCGCGTGCCGCGACCGATGGCGAGGGATGAGGCGGTAGACGCAGCCCGGAGCCTTGGCTGCTAGGGTGCGGATGTGGTCGAAAGGACGCGGGAGCGCGGTCCGCGAGACACACCTCCGTCGTCACCGAGCGAGGGGGTCGTGACTGCGGGGCCGGCGGTGATCGCCGCGAGCCGACGGCTCGAGCCGGGATGGCCACGTTTGGCCGTCACCTGCGTGGTCGCGCTGATCCTGCACGCTCCGATCGTGCCGTCGCGGTTCCTCGGGTTCATCGACCTCCTCGGCGCGCGCCAGGACCTGGACGACGAGCCTCCCAACAAGGCCGAGGCGTTCGTTCCGATCGATCTCGATCTCGACGATCTGAAGCTGCCCGGCGAAGGGTCGGGCGAAGCGCCTGGCAAGCCGCCGAGCGCCGACGGGCCGGCGGAAGGTGACGTCATCGATCCGCTTCCGCCGCCGATCACCAGCGCGAGCGTCGCGCCTCCTCCACCTCCGCCATCTCCGCCTCCGCCATCTCCGCCTCCGGCGGACACACGAGGCGAGGACGCGATGGACGCAGGGGTGCCCGACGCGAACCCGAACGCGCTCGATGCCAGCGAGCCGCTCGCCGACGCTGGACCCTCCGACGCGGGTGCCAATGACGCCGGCACCGACGCCGACCCGAGCGCTGCGAGCGACGCCGGCCCGCCGCTCGCCGACGCCGGGCCCGGCCCGATCGCCTCCACGGCGCCCGACGCCCGCCCGCCGAAGGGGCCCGGCATCGGCGACCCCGACGACGTCGGCAAGGTCTCGCGTGGTCTGACTTCCGCGCCCAACGTGCAGATCCTCCTGGTCGGAAAGCAGCTGCGCGCGCACCCGCTCGGCGCCGACTTCGGCAAGCTGCTGCGCGACATCGACCAGTGGAAGACGTTCTTCGACGGCACCGGGATCGATCCGGTGGCCGACGTCGACCACATGTCCATCACCGGACCCGAGCTGCGCAATTCGTCGAAGGTCGTCGCCGTGATGGAGCTGAACACCCCGGCGGAGAAGATCCGCAGTGCCATCGATGTCGTGGTAAAGCGCGACGAAAAGGGCGAGTGGCTCACCGGCACCAAGTTCCCCGCGGCGAGGGCGCGCGCCGACAAGGCCGAGCGGCTCTTCGTGCTCTTGCCCGATCGCCGCATCCTCACGATCCTGCCCGCCGATCAGACCGCCAAGATCGACGGACTGAGCTCATTGCCGGCGTACCCGGCGAGTTTGCCGTTCGCGATACAGCTCTCGATGGTCACGCCGCATCGAGCATTCCGCGGGATCGACGCGATCACAATGCCGGACACGATCGGCAAGATGCGTCTGCGCGTGGTGACCGACGCGCAGGGCGGGGCGCGGCTCGATCTGGAGTTCATCGACGATCCGAAGAAGGCCGAAGAGGATGCGCTGGTGCTCGAAGATCAGTGGAAGAAGGTCCAGACCGCCGCGATGTTCGGGCTGCTGTTCCTCGACGACCTCGACTTCACCGCAAACGGCGAACGCATCTCGGGCTCCACTCATTTCACGAAGGAGCAGCTCGCCAAGATCATGAACCTCGCGCGCTCCAACCTCATGCAGGAGCCCAAGAAGCCCGGGAAGAAGCCGAAGAAGCGATGATGCCGCGCCGCTCAGGGAGCCGACGAAAGGAGCGTCCCCGAACAGCACCGACTCGCCGGACGAGGTAGGGCGAAGCGCCGAACGCGGCGACAGGAGCGGGTCGCTCTGCGAAGAACGGCCGCGGGACTGCAGCCGACCGAGCGGAAGACTTTCCAGCGCTGCGGCGTAGCGGTAAGGCCGACCGGCGCGGAGCGCGACCATGGTGGATGTGGAGGCCAAAGATCTCGAGACGACCGTGAAGGACCCGCCCAAGAGCGAGCCTCCCGTCGCCGCTTCGGCATCCGCACCAGCGGCGCTGCCGCTCGCCCCCGCGCCGCAAGCGGTGGCCCTGCAGGTGGCTGCGCCTGTGGCGTCAGGGCAAGCTGTGTCGCCGGCCGAGCCGGTGATCGCATCGCCGACCTTCACGGCGATCACCAAGCTGCAGAAGTGCGACGACCTCGCGCGCCTCGTCCACGCGGCGGCATTCTCCGCGGCAAGCGAACGGCGCAGCGCGCTCGACTCCGCGCTCGATGAGCTGCAAGCGCGCTACGCGGTCACCGATATCGACGCCAAGACGCCCTTCGGCGACGCGCTCCGTCCGCTCCGCCGCGACGCGGGGGCGACGACGCCGGAGCGTGCGTTGGTCGGTGCGCTCCTCGCGCGCGGCCTCGCACTCGAGCCACGCGCCTTCGGCAGCGACGAACGCGTGACCGACGCGCTCCTCTGGATCGCCGCCGCGACGCCCGTCGACCCGTGGCCCTTCATCGACGACGCCCTGGGCGATCGCGCCGACGGCCTCTGGCGGAGCGTCGCCGCGGCCCTCGAGCGGTGCGACGAGGGTGCGGCGCGACTCACCCGTGCCCAGAGCATCGTTGCCGCGGCAGCGCTCGCCGAGAGCGCGTCGCCTGTCGCGGTGATCCGGCGCAACGCGCTGTCACCGTCGCTTCGTGATCCGCTCCTGCGCCGACTGCTGGAGTCCGATCGGATGGCAGCCGCTGGCTCCGGCACCGCCGTGGCGGCGGGTGAGCTGGTCGCTCCGCCTCGGGGGGCGGTGGCGCTTGTCGTGCTCGCGGTGACGGGCATCCTGCCACTCCTCGTGATCGGCCGCCTTTTCGGTCGTTTCGCGCTTCGCATCCGGCGGCCCTCCGAGCTGCGAGTCGACGCTGCTGGCGTCACCGTTCACACCCGCACCGAGATGCTCGGCCGCACCCTCGGCGAGCGGAACGTCCACATCCCGCTCGCCGGCCTCGCCGGTGCCGCGCGTGAGGTGCGCTTTCCGCGGCTCGCGCTCTATGCGGGCGTCGTTGCGCTGGTCGCGGGCAGCTACCTCGGGCTGCGACTCTTCATCGACGGCCTCCGCGCTGGCTCCATCGAGTTCCTCGCACTGGGGGCGGCTCTGGTCGTTGCAGGGCTGGTGGTCGACTACCTCCTGACGACATTCGGCGGACTGGCCCGCGGGCGATGCAACGTGCTGTTCGTGCCGCGCAAAGGCGCCGCGCTCGCGCTCGCCGACGTCGACCCGGCCCTCGCCGACGCCGCGCTGCTCCGCCTCGCTCCGTCGTCGAAACCCCCCTGATTCCGGCGCGATCCGGCATCCGGTTCGCGCCCGAGCGAGCCACCGTTGTTCGGAAATTTGGCCCCGTTTCGAGCCCACTGATAGCGGCTGTCTCTGTCGACGCGCAGCTGCGCGCGCGGAGGATCTATGGGCAAGGCAGACATGCTTCGGGAGCTGCGCAAGGTGCTGCGCGAGTCGTTCACGCTGCAACACGAGGGCGTGAGCTACGCAAAGCTCTCGCGCGCTCAAGGCGTCGCGGACGGCTACATGAGGGCTCTCCTCGATGGCGGCTTCGCGACGAACCGCGAGCTGCTCACCCTCGTCGCCGACGAACGTGCAGCCGTGCGTGGACCCGCGACCCGCGAGATCGAGCTTCAGGTCGCCTAGGAGGGCGCTGGTTTTCGCCGATACCGTCGCGATCCCGGCAGCGCGCGTGCTCACGTCCAGGAGGACGCTCCGCGCGACGCGCCACCGGCATCGCTCGGTCTCGACACGCTGTCACCGGCTTGGCCAGGCGCCCTCCTGCCTCGAAGGATTCGGTTCGTGATTTCCCATCGCCCTCCTAGCTGGGAGGGCGCTGGGAAACGTCGCGAGCGACCCGATGGCAAGGCGCCGGGGGGGACCGGCCGGAAGCGTACTTCCTGTACGCTGAGGACCGGTGGGCCCCCGGCAACGCAGCTAGCGGGGCGCGCAGCAGTTTCCCAGCGCCC